>CERB01011133.1_pt1 | contig 43785 bp, 37 predicted proteins | sample 356271 | NCBI WGS metagenome assembly CERB01 (sample SAMEA2621155, study PRJEB7988) | marine metagenome | isolation source: saline water (ENVO:00002010), including
GGGTCTGGTCCCGGGGGAATCCGTAGGGTAGGTCTGACTCTGGGTCCCAAAGGAAGTACTCCTGCTCGTATCCGAACCAGAAGTCGTCGTCGTCCTCTTCGATGGTGGCCCTACCATTTGAGGCATGGGGGGTGCTATCTGCATTCAGGACCTCGCACATCACCAGATACCCGTTAATTCGGTCTGGGTCGGGGTAGATTGCGACTGGCTTGAGGAGGCAGTCGGAGTCGCCGCCCTCCGCCTGAAGAGTGGATGAGCCGTCGAAGGACCACATCGGGCACTCTGCCACAGTCCCCCCAAAGTCCGATCTAATCATCGTCTTGCTTCTCATGCTCTGCGTCGGTTCGTATCCATCTAGCCATATGTATTCCAGTTTAGACTTGGTCGTCATAAGGACACGCCAATATCACACGGTTATTATATTGAATGTATGAGCAGGCTATGTTAAACTTTCTAGAAATATTGACATGATTAATCCAATATTATGAACAAATGAATAATTTATATTAGTTTTTCTAGACAGAAATAATCTTTGAGAGGAGGAATTGCCGCAGGCTGAGGGCAAACGTTCAGCCCCGGATTGAAATGGTGGACGTGCCGAGATTTGAACTCGGGGCCTCTTCCATGCCAAGGAAGCGCGCTTCCAAGCTGCGCCACACGCCCAATAAGAACGGCGACGTTCGGGGGCCATTTAAGGAGAATGGATTGCAGGGGCCACATGGGGGAGTGGATGGAAGCACGGCCTAAAATCCCAGAGGGGTTGATTGAAAGGATCTCTATGGCCCTGGAAGACATGGATGCTCCGTTCATACAGAACCTCAGCGGGGCATTGGCCCTGGAGTGGCTCGAGGAGGGGGACAGCAGGCTGGGAGTAACAAGGTTCGAATGCGATCACAACGAGATTTTCAGGAGGCGTCGGCTCGGAGTCCCCTCAGGGCCAGTGACCATTGGGATCAACAGGATTCTCGAAGGGGACGAAAAGCTGTTCCAGCACACTCTAGCACATGAGCTCCTGCATGCCGCGGGGCTTCTGGACCACGATGGCAGCCACGCGGAAATCGTGAAGCGGGTAGCGCCCTCTCCGAAGCTGAAAGACTCCCCTGTTCTCAGGAGCATGCGCGAGGAGGTCCTGTCGAGCCTTCCGGAGAGGCAGTGGATATGCGGGAGCTGCGGGCACTCATGGGAGCGTAGAAGGGTGACGAAGCCGGACAGGTGCCCGAAGTGCGCCAGACCTTTCAAATCGGCATAGAGGATGTTTTTTCTCCTCGGAAACCGCTGATTAGGTAAACGTCCGAGTGTGGTATTCATGAGGGGGCGGCCGGCGCAGGAGACTCGGGCGATTGGTGTAGTCTGGATATCATGCTGGCCTTCTAAGCCGGTGACACGGGTTCGAATCCTGTATCGCCCACCACCAAAGAGCCGCCCTCGCGAATCGCTCATATAGGGGCAGCAGGTCGGCCGCCCGCATGAAGAGAGGTTCTCGCGCATGGAAGAAGCGAGGGCAGCAGCGCTGGAAGTGGCGCAAGAAGAAGCTACGAAGGCGAAAGGCGGCTAGAAAGCGCGCTAAGCAGTGATTCCACGACTTTTATGCCGTGGTGATGTTGATAGGCTGGTTGCCGTTGCAGGTTCAATGACACGTGCGGATGCTACAACATACGTTGCGCTGGCCCTAGTTTGCCTAATGCTAGGAATGACTGCCTCGATTAGCCAAATGAGCATGGAAACGAGGGAACTTCAGGATATACCGGAAAAGTCGATGACTCACGAGGCTCAACCGAATATCCCGGGATTCACCCCTGGCTCGATCTACTCTGACGCCACGATATCCAACGCTAGGGGAACTGCCTGCATGGTCAGGCACAACGGGACACTAGCTTGCTGGGGGGCGAACGATGCCGGGCAGCTCGGAAATGGCCTGATGGAGGATGGTAACTACTCCGAAGTCCCGGTAGACGTGATTGGGGTGTCCGGGCTCAGCTTCAGAGAGGTCGCCGTGGGGCTATTCGCAGCCTGCGCCATTACCGACACGAACGAGTTGTACTGCTGGGGCGGTGGACAGCACGGTCAGCTAGGCAGGCCTGTGTGCGTATACACGGGTGACAGTTACTACCCATGCAGATACGCCCAAGGAAAGCTGCCAGCCAAGGTCAACTTCCCGGGCAATCCAAACGCCGAAGTCAGGACCGTCGTGGGGTCTGACCTGAGCGCCCACTTCTGCGCGATAATCGATGACGGGGACGTGTCTTGCTGGGGTGCGAACCAATACGGCCAGGTGGGGAATGGCGACTGGTGCAAGTTGAGTGTGACATATGGGCAGATTCCCGCAACGGGAGACAACTGCAACATCAACAATGGCATAACCAGGCCGCAGATGGTCCCAATGCCAGATAACAGGAGCGCCACAGCCATCTCCGCCGGGATGGACAACTCATGCGCGGTTCTCGACAACAACAGCTTGTACTGCTGGGGGAGGAGCGATGCTGGGTCGATGGGGCAGGGAGACTTCTACAGGACAACCCTCGCGGATGATTTGATTGATTGGATGAATGAGGACTGGCTCAACATGACCGATGCGTCTGGCCTACCATCGCAGGGGAAGGCCAATATGCACCCCTGCCCGTATGGGGGCCAACATTGGATAGAGTGGACTGGCAAGACCAACAACACACTGACGGGGGTGTCTTGGGACTTCGCCCACGGGTACGATGCTGGGTCCTTCGTTGACCTCTCGATCCAACTGGAACCCATATACGTCCCGATGCCTAATGGCACTGGCGTATTGGCGATAGACTCCGGATTCTCTGGGCACACAGCAGTACTCGAGGACGGGAACGTTGCCTACTGGGGATTCGGAGTCGATTGGGAAAGGTGGAACTCCACGCCTACGATAAATACCGACCTGGGGCCGGACGTGAACCGATCGGTGATATCCTTCAGCCAAGGGCCCGAGCACGGGTGCGCCATACTCCACAACTTCGAGGCATGGTGTGGCGGGATGAACGGCAACGGGCAGCTCGGACTTGGGAACATGTCGGACTACGAGGACATCACGCCAGTAGTAGGCGCGCATGAGTTTGTCGCAATAGCCGCGGGGGGCTCGTGGTATGGCGACGACTCCAGATGGAACTCAACAGGATGGTATGCAGAGGTCCAGTCAACCTGCGCGATAAACTCGACTGGTGGCGTCTTCTGCTGGGGCTCCGACAACTACGGTGGGCTGGGCAACGGCGGAAATGGATTCACGTCTTACCCCGGTGAGATATGGGTCGAAGCTGGGACTGACGGAACTGCGATGTTGAGCGACAGGGACCCCGATAACGATGGAACTCTTGGGATGCTCGATGACCTGCCATGGGGATGCCCTGCAGGGTACTATGTGATTGACGGCTCCTGCACCGGCATCAGCGAGCCGGGCCACTACTCCCCTGAGTACTCAGAGTCAGACTGGGAGTGCCAACCTGGCGAGTTCCAGCCGCTGGCAGGACAGGGTTCCTGCAATGAGGCCAGTCCTGGGCACTATGTCGCGGGCGGTACTGCGACATCCCAGGAGTCCTGCGAACCGGGCTACTACCAACCCGACTCCGCGCAGACCTCGTGCTTTGGAGCGGACCCGGGGCACGAGACAAACGTTGAGGCCACTGCGCAGATGATGTGCGGGACTGGTTACTACCAGCCCCTCGCAAACCAGTCTGATTGCCTCGCAGCGGACCCTGGGAGCTACGTCGATAGCGTTGGTTCGACCACTCAGACTGAGTGCTCGCCCGGGACCTACTCGGCCAACCTCGCAGCATCATCGTGCTCTCTTGCCTTCGCGGGGCACTACGCACCCGGCAACGGGTCTGTCGCACAGATCCTCTGCGAGCCCGGGACTTACTCGGACGAGTTGGGGCTCAGCGAGTGCAAGGCAGCGGAACCGGGACACTACGCAAGTGGGGAAGGGTCGACTTCCCAGACGCCTTGCTCGATGCCCCAGTTCCAGGCTTCGCAGGGACAGAGTGAATGCATCGACTCAGACCCTGGTTACTACGTCGACACGGATGGCGCCGATTCACAGGAAGCCTGTCCTCCTGGCACATTCCAACCCTCTAACGGGGCGACCGAGTGCATGGACACTAATCCAGGCCACCACGCACCCACCGAGGGGACGGGGAGCGAGGTGCCATGCGAAGCAGGCCATTACCAACCCGACTTCGGAACCATAGTCTGCCTCTCGGCTGACCCGGGTAGTTTCGTCGAAGCAGAAGGGTCGGAATCCCAGGCCGAATGCCCGGAGGGGCACTACCAGCCGGAGTCTGGTTCCACCTCCTGCATGGAGGCGGACCCGGGGCACTACGCAGATGGAATGGGTTCCGAGGTGCAGAGGGATTGTGTCCCTGGCCATTACCAGCCCGACTCCGGACAAGTGTCCTGCATTGAGGCGGAGGCAGGTCACTCAGCAGAGGGGCCAGCTGCCACTTCCCAAACGATTTGCCCTCCCGGGACCTATCAACCAGAGGCGGGAAGGGCCGCGTGCATCGAAGCCACAGGGGGTGCCTTCGTGTCAGGAGAGGGGTCATTGGACTTCGAATACTGTGAGGTTGGGACCTACCAGCCCTCCACAGGGGAATCCGAATGCCTAGAGGCCGAGGCCGGATACATCGTCTCTCTTATTGGCTCTCTGAACCAATATCCGTGTGAGGCGGGGACATATCAGCCTTCAACTGGCCAGACCGAGTGCATAAGCGCTGAGAAGGGGCACTACGTGGACGAGGAGGGCTCTCCCTCCCAGACGCCCTGCGAGGCGGGGACCTACCAGCAACTGGCCCAGGCAACTTACTGCGTGGTCGCGGGAGCAAATCACTTCGTTCCCGAGCCCGGGGCATTCTTCCAGCAGCCCTGCCCATCCGGAGAGACGCAGCCTGAGAAGGGTCAGACCTCCTGCATTGCAGAGGCGACCGACTCAGGCGGATCCGTTCCTGGCTTTGCCTTCATGACAGCTCTTGTCGCAATCTCGATGGCGGCGAGAGTTTCCAGAAGGAGCTAGCTAAGAGCCCGTAGGTGCATCAATCCGTAGCAGGATTGATAGTTGGTGCGTAATTGGAACTAGTATGGTCGGAATCAGGGAGTATTCGGAAACCGACCGCACTGGGGCCACCATGGCACTCGTCGCACTTGTGTCGGTGGTGGCGATATTTTGGATATTCTCGGGAGGCTCGGCAGGGGGGAGCCAGGACATCCTTGAAATCTCAAACTCCCCATTAATTCCGACAGTGGCACTGGCCTCATTCAGAACTGTGGCCGCACTGGTTGTAATTGCGACCCTCTATGCCATTGTTTCTAGCAAGAAGGGGCTCACTTACAACGTACTTGACTACGAGTCCAAGATTTATGGCCCTAGGAGGCTTTTCGGAACTCACCGTTTGGCGGCATTCACGATGTGGAGTTTTGGCCTAATGGGCGCTTACTTCGCTATAGCGGCATATGCATCATGGGCGAATGTGCTAGGGTACGAAGTTCCCGACTTCCTACTCATTATTTGTCCGGCGACACTTGCTTCTTCTTGTGCTTGCGCCCTTCTAGTCACTGTCACTGTGACATTCATGCTAATTCCGGAGGCCCATGAGAGGGGGGACGAATTCGGGCACTACTTCCTGTGGGACAGTCAAATGATGCACAATGGAAACGTCATAATGCTTGGAATTGAATTGGTTGTTACTGGGACGTCGATGGGAATCGGGCACATCTCCTTCCCCATACTATTCGGATCTGCATATGTCATCTTCTCAGCTCTATTCGCCATCAGGGGGGGCTTCTACTTCTACGACTTCATCGACCCTAGGCTGAATGGCGCTCCAGTGATACACATGACTCTGCTTGCTGTTCTTGCTTGCATGTACGTTGGCGTCTTATTGCTGACGTCTGTACTGGAGTGGAATAGGGCTGTGGGAGCATTGTTAACTCTGACAATGCTTTTCATGATGACCACGTTCAGGGACCCTAGAGAAGGGACACAAGGTCTCTGAGTGAGCCCTCCTGATCTGGCGATTTTGTGACGCCGCTGGCGAGAAGGACGCCTGACGTCCCTAGTCTCACTGCCATCTCTACGTCTGCACCGGTCTTCACCCCCGCCCCACAAAGTACTCCGACGCTTTCATTGGTTTCGCGAACTACATCAGCTGTATTGGAAACCACATCCGGATCAGCACTTGTTACTGAAACGCTACCACCAATCAGCTCGGGCGGCTCGACTGCCACATAGGTTGGAACCAGGGCTGCTAGGGCCCTCGCCTCATCGGTATCTGCAGCACATGCGCAGACTTGGAAGTCCTCAGGGACCTGGTCCAGTAGCATCGCAACGTGTTCTAGGCTGACCTTGTGCTCTGCGTGGTTAATCAGAGTGCCCGAGGCCCCCCACTGAATTGCGGTGTCGGGATTGATCCAGCCAGTATTGGAACCGAACCCAATGGGGTCGATGTGTTGACACCAGACTTCCAGATTTGGGGCTGCTTGGACGACCTGTGCCAAATCCAGAGGGGAGACTGCGGCGACCAGCCTTGCATCGGTCTCAATTCCCTCCATGATTCGGGCCAAGGCCACTGCAGAGGCGCCTTGGGCCTCTTGGTAAGTCTTGAAGTTCACAACCACTAGGGTCTCGCTCACGAATGTGCGAGAGGCCCGGACGCTTTGACCGTGCCGACTATTCTGATTGCCCATGCCCAATTATCTTGCCAAACATGTTGGAGTCATCTGGTATCAAAGCCCCTTCTCCAATCAGGCACCTCTTGAGGATCGCTCGACTGCCTATTCTGGCGCCTTCGAGAACGACGCAGTCAGTGAGTGTCGCGCCACTGGAAACTACTGCCCCTGGGCCTATCGAGCATCCCGAAACCTCTCCTTCTGACGTAGCCCCCGTTCCAAACCAGGAGTCCCCAGTTGAATGGCCACTAGAAAATCTTCCATTCTTGATACATACTTGTGCTGCCTCAATGAATGAGTCAGGCGTCCCCGCGTCCACGAAGTATCCGGAGAACTCCAGGCCGGCCATACGGCCTGATTCTGCAATTCCTGGAAATACATCCCTCTCCATGCTGTATGAGCCCTCTGGAAGCGAGTCTAGGGCCTCCCTGCTGATTATCGAACATCCCGCATTGATGAGGTTGGAGAACTCGGTCCCTGGATCTGGCTTCTCCTGGAATCTACGTACCATCCCGTCTTGGCCCAAGTCGCATACCCCAAACCTACTGGGGTCATCTACACTCCATAACGAGAGGGTTACTGAGGCTGACTTGCTGTTGTGGTGGTCGAGAAGAGCCGTGACGTCGACGCTGGAGACCAGGTCGCCATTCAATACCAGGACTGGGCCACTGCCTGAAAGAAGGGGCCTAGCATTGGCAACCGCGCCACCAGTCCCCAAGGCGTCTTCTTCGATGGAGAGGATAATCTCGTAATCCGCTTCTCCCGAAGAAGAAAATGACCTCATCTCGTCGATTCCATATCCAGCGGCGACGACGACCCTGTCGACCAAACTAGAGGGGACGCATTCGACCACTCTTTCTAACAATGTCATATCGAGAACGGGCAGCAGGGGCTTCGCCCTTCCTGTTGTCCATGGACGCAGCCTAGTGCCGAAACCACCGGCCAGCACGAGCACGTCCATGGCTAGGCGTGACAGCAGGTTGGTTTGAGCGCTTCGCGTCCCGGTGAGGCTGGGAGCTCTTGCGCATCCTTCAAAGACGGGTTGCGAGTGGATGGGGCGTTAACATGAACATCCACGAGTACCAGGCTAAGGCAATGTTTCGAGAGTCCGGCATAAAGGTCCAGGACGGAGTGCACTGTACTAATGTCGAGGAGGCGCTCTCGGCTTACGACTCACTGGGTTCGGCCGTGGTAGCCGTGAAGAGTCAAATCCACGCGGGAGGGAGGGGGAAGGGCACGTTGTTCGATCCGGCCTCAGGCGAGGAGGTTATGCAAGGGGGCGTAAAAATCGCGTTCTCAAGGGACGAGGTTGGAGAATACGCAAGTAACATCTCGGGAAACCTGCTCGTTACCAAGCAGACAGGCCCTGAGGGCAAGATAGTCAGCAACATGTACGTAGAATCGGGATGTTCCATAGAGCACGAGTACTATCTTGCGGTACTTGTCGACAGGGATTCGAAATCAGTCCTATTCATGGCGTCCACGGAAGGGGGAATGGACATAGAAGAGGTCGCTGAGAAAACCCCTGAAGCGATTCACAAAATTTGGGCTGACCCCATGAATGGAATTAGCGAAGAAGACGCCTCTGGACTGGCGTCTTCCTTGGGCCTGTCAGGAGACTCTTCAGGAGAAATGGTGGAGATGCTAGTCTCGCTTTACGAGTTATTCATTGAAAGGGACTGCTCGATGATTGAAATTAATCCACTAGTCAAGACCGAGGATGGGAGTATGGTTGCACTAGATGCCAAGGTAAGTTTCGATGATAATGCTGACTTCAGACACCCATGGAGGGAAGAGCTGCGAGACGTCTCCGAGGAGGAGGAGGTCGAGATTCGGGCCCATGAGTTGGGGCTTTCATACGTGAAGCTTGACGGGAACATAGGTTGTCTGGTCAATGGGGCCGGCCTAGCAATGGCCTCCATGGATGTGATCAAGCTCTACGGGGGAGAGCCAGCAAACTTCCTAGACATAGGGGGAGGGGCTACCAAGGAGTCGATTACCGCGGCATTTGAGATTATTCTTGAGGATTCGAGTGTGGAGGGAATCCTAGTGAATATCTTCGGCGGGATTATCCGATGCGACATGGTTGCTAGGAGTGTTATCGAGGCCTCTGAGGAAGTTGGCCTTGATGTGCCACTGGTGGTGAGATTCTCAGGTACGAATCATGCCGAAGGGAAGGCGGTGCTTGATGGGAGTGGGATGGCTGTGCACACCACTAGCACACTTTCCGAGGGGGCTCGTAAGATAGTGGAGCTTATTGGGGGAAATAACTGATGTCAATATGGATCAATGACGATAGTAAGGTCCTGATACAGGGCATCACAGGGCGCCAAGGGACATTTCACGGCGTCAGGATGTCTAGGTACAATACCAAGGTGGTGGGAGGTGTGACGCCGGGCAAGGGTGGCCAGACCGTGGACCTCGAGGGTCTGGAAGTACCCGTCTTCAACTCAATGTCAGAGGCGATATCCGAAACTGGCGCGGATGTTAGCGTAATATATGTCCCGGCGAAGTTCGCAGCTGGGGCGATTGTAGACGCTGCAGAATCATTCCAGTCAGCAGGAGGTGGCCTGATTGTGTGCATAACGGAAGGAATACCTACTCTCGACATGGTCAGGGCAGTTGCAATTGTCGAATCTTGTCCGGATGTTAGGCTGATAGGGCCCAACTGCCCAGGGATCATTTCCCCGGGTGAAGAGGGGGGCTGCAAAGTAGGGATTATGCCTGCATTCATACACGAAAAGGGGAGGATCGGGATAGTCTCCAAGTCTGGAACTCTGACCTATGAGGCCGTGGCTCAGACGATGAGTGTTAATGAGGGGCAAACGACCTGTGTTGGAATCGGCGGGGACCCAGTAAATGGCACTGGATTCATAGATTGCCTTTCTGCATTCGAGGGGGATCCAGAAACCGCGGCTGTTGTTATGATTGGGGAAATAGGCGGTTCAGCGGAGGAAGAGGCGGCAGAATGGGTAGCTGCAAACATGACGAAGCCCGTGGTTGGATTCGTTGCCGGCTCCACCGCCCCACCTGGCAAGAGGATGGGGCACGCAGGGGCGATTATTTCTGGTGGCAAGGGGACAGCAGCTGAGAAGTTCGCTGCTTTCGAAGAAGCTGGCATATACGTGGCAAGAGATCCGTCGGAAATTGGCAAAGTACTAGTTAGGGCCCTTGTAGACGCTGGATTGCGAGAGTCTTAGATGCATGGTGCCCGAGCGAGGGTTATCGAGGAGCTCATATGGGAGAACTAGAGCCATCCATAGACAAGCTCCTAGAGGGTACTTCCAGGTCGTTTTACCTCACGCTTAGCAAGCTTCCATCGGGGGTGCGAAAGCAGATAGGGCTTCTTTACTTGTTAGCCAGGATAGCTGACACAATCGCTGACTCTAGTGAAGGGTCGACAGAAGATTTACTTGGGACGCTGAAATCTTACAATGATAGGGCGCAGGGACTTTCTGAATCGATGCCAGACATGGCAGAACTCTCGGAGTCGCAGACAAACCCTGCAGAAGCAACGTTACTACTCAGGTCCGATGAGGTCGTAGGATTACTAGCTGAACTACCCGAGACTGATCGGGAGATAGTCAGATCCTGCTTGGCCGTGATAGTGAGTGGGCAGAGCCTGGACCTGGAGAGATTCGGAGCAGGGATGGGTGATGGCATTACGGCCTTGAGAAATTATGGCGAGCTTGATGATTATGCCTACAGGGTCGCAGGGAGTGTTGGAGAATTCTGGACGAGTATTACGCTTGAACATCAATTCAATGTTGACGGGGAGACAGCGCCTTTACTCTTCGAGAGGGGTGTACGATTCGGCAAGGCACTTCAGCTGATCAACATACTCAGGGACATCCCTGAGGATCTTGGTTTGGGTAGATGTTACATTCCGCTGGATGATTTGGAGAGTCACGGCCTAACTCCTGATGACCTCAAAAATCCAGAAAAAATGAGTGATTTTAGGGAGCTCTTTGACCACCTTCTGGACAAGACATCGGATCATCTAGATGCAGCCATAGAGTACATCGAAATGCTTCCCTATTCCCAGTTCAGACTCAGGGGGGCTTGTATGCTACCTGTCATCATAGCCCAGAGGACAATATCGCTACTACGAAGCAGCAACGTACTGGATGGGGAAAATAGGGTCAAGATTTCCAGAGGCGAAATCAAGGAGATAACAAGGAAGGTCATGCTTTCCTTGGCTTCCAAGAGGAGTTGCTCAAGACTACTCAACTCAGAGAGGCGGTAAACGAGCCCTATGGGCTCGAATGATTGTTCGCCCAAAATGGGGAGAGGTTCAAGAGCAGGCCTTTGGCGCTCAGAGCGAAGAGGTATGACTGAAACTCAAGAGCCGGACAGCGTTCGACCGTTGGGATTGGTTACCGAGCGAAGCGTTTCGATAATCGAGGCTGACGTCGAGACTCGGAGCATAGAGAAGGTTCGCAGAACCGTCGGAATTACCCAAGAAGCGGCTAGAGCGATCAGCATCACGGCGATTGAGGCAGTCAGAGAGGGGGCGATTTTCATGGGGGTCATAGGCCCTAGGGGGGAGTTGGTCAACCCCTTTGCCCACGTAGATGCCGCAATTTGGTCGGAATCCGAGGTCCCCGAGAGCATTATAGAAACTGCTTATGATTACTGCGAGGAGCTGACTAGAAGGGAGGCTGGAAATTTCTATCACTCTTTCAAGTACCTCCCAGACCTGCAGAGGAGGTCTATTTGTGCATATTACGCGTTTTGCAGAAGGGCCGATGATATTGCTGATGGTGACTATGTGGATCATTTCCCGGGAGGCTCTTCTGACGACCCGGAATCGAAGGACTACAGGGAAAGGATCGAGCGGCTAACTAGTGGAGACCCAGTTGTTGACAGGTCTTCCTACAACGACAAGATGTCGCAACTTTTCTACTACCGGAAGAAGCTCTCAACGGCGTATGAAGACGTGACCTCGACTGACCCAATTTTCATTGCTCTGAAGGACACTGTAATGAAATTTGGAATACACCGGCAATCACTTGATGACATGATTAGCGGAATGGAGGATGACTTCCACAGGAACAGGTACGAGACCTTCGAAGAACTCTACTCATACTGCTATCGCGTAGCCTCAACTGTTGGTTTAGTGTGTATAGAAATTTACGGATACGACGATCCAATGGCCAGGGAATATGCGGAAGCTTGGGGCATTTACATGCAACTTACGAATATCCTCAGAGATGTTGCTGAGGATGCTGCTAGAAACAGAATTTATCTCCCAGTGGAGGACCTAGGCAGGTTTGGCATCACTCCTGAAGACATCCTAGACGGCGGATCTGTGGTTTCTCACCCCGGGTGGAAGCCGTTTGTGGAAGATTTCATTGAACAGGCCGATAGGTACAGGGAGAGGGCCTTTAGGCTACTTCCTATGTTGGACAAGGCCTCTAGATACTCTCCTGCAGCCATGGCGAAATTCTACGAATCCATTATGGCCAAGATAAAGAAGAAGAGGGGGGATGTTTTCACTGAAAGAATTCAGCTTTCCAAATCGGAGAAGATCGCCCTTGCGGGATATGTCTACGCGAGATACCGCTTCTTAGCGATATGAGCACAAAGGGCCGCCGACCGCGAGAAGGACAGAAGAAGTATTGAGCGGATTGCATGGAGGGAAAGACATGAGGATAGCGGTATTGCTGGATGAAAGGTGTAAGCCCAATAGTTCGGCTTACATGTATCTCCAGAAATACGCCGGGATGTGTGGCGGAGAATGCATCCAGCTTGAGGACGAAAAATTCAAGATTCTAGAGATGGCATGTCCTGTGTGTTTCACTAGGGCTAAATTGTGCCCTGGGGATGCGGTCAAAATCATCAATCTACCAGAAGAGCTTGATCATGACATGACTCACAGATACAGCCTAAATGGGTTCAGGCTATTCCGACTCCCGACTCCCGCGAAGGAATCTGTTGTCGGGATACTTGGACCCAATGGAATAGGCAAGTCTACAGCAATTAACCTACTTTCGGGCTCCATTAGGCCCAACCTTGGAGATTGGCAGAACCCCTCTCCTAACTGGGACGATGTGATATCCACCTTCCCAAGGGGGGAACTGAGGGACTACCTAGGGCTTGTATCCGAGGGAGAGGTCAGTATCGCTGTAAAGCCTCAGTACATCGACAAGCTTCCAAAGCTTTGGGATGGCAAGGTAAGGGGCCTACTATCGCGAGTTGACGACAGAGGGGAGTTAGAGGAGTGTGCAAGGAAGATAGCCGTTGATCACCTTCTGGAAAGGGAATTGACTGGCCTCTCAGGGGGCGAGTTGCAAAGGGTCGCAATTTGCGCCACCATCCTGAAAGAGGCTGATGTTTACTTCTTCGATGAGCCTTCTTCATACCTGGACATATACGAAAGAATGCGCATGGTGGGAATCATACAGGATTTAGCGTCCATGGGCAAGAGGGTGCTAGTGGTAGAGCACGATTTAGCAATTCTCGATGTCCTATGCGACCTCCTGCACATCATTTACGGCGAAAGGGCGGCATATGGGATCTTCACCCCTCCGCGCTCCACCAGAACTGCGATAAATGCATATCTCGAGGGTTTCTTATCGGAAGAAAATGTCAGAATTAGAGACAAGCCCATACGCTTTGTCAGAGGGAGGACCAGAGGCGAGGATATCGGTGTTCCAATTCTGAAATGGGGAGACATGGAGAAAAAACTGGGTGATTTTCACTTGAAAACTGGGCAGGGCGAAGTTCGCTCTGCGGAAGTGATAGGGGTAGTGGGGCCAAATGCTACAGGAAAGTCGACGATGGTCAAGATGATTGCAGGGGAGATTGAGCCCGATGAGGGCTGGTGTACAATGGAGGCCAATGTTTCATACAAACCACAACACGTCAGCACCGACTTTGAAGGGAGTGTTCAGGATTGGCTCGACACCGAACTCGGAGGGAAGTGGAGATCTGGAGAATTCCACACCCAGGTCATCAGACCCCTACAGGTAGACAAAATGTTGGAATTACAGGCCCAGCGGCTTTCTGGGGGGGAGTTGCAGGCCGTCAGTATAGCGATATGCCTAGGAAAAGAAGCTGATCTATACTTGATGGACGAGCCTAGTGCCCACTTGGACGCGAATGCTAGGATGGAAGCAGCAAAGGCCATCAGAAGGACAATGGAAAGCAATGAGAAGGCTGCAATGGTGATTGATCATGACATCTACTTCATCGACATAGTCAGTGACTCTCTACTGGTATTCGAGGGAGAGGGCGGAAAGTCCGGATTTGCAATGGGGCCTTTGAGCCTGCGTAAGGGGATGAACAGATTTCTGTCCGACGTAGAAGTCACCTTCAGACGCGACCACGAGTCAAAGAGGCCCCGGATAAATAAGCCGGGGAGCGTCAAGGACAGGGATCAAAAGTCATCTGGAGAGTATTTCTACATAGACTGAACCATTGGATTATTGAATGTCGATAGGGGCGAGTTGGCGTGGGCGAAGAGGCGAATGGTAGTGGCCCTGAGCCAGATGAGCATACTGAAATCGAGGATCCTCTAGAAAAAATGGAAGCAGAAATCTCCAGATTGGAGAAGGAGTTGCAATACTCTGCTGCTGAGATGGCCAACATCAGGCAGCGTTCTGCTAGGGACAAATCTGATGCTGTCAAATACGGGGCATCTAGCCTCTCGAGAAAAATCCTCCCACTGATAGGTAGCCTTGAGAAGGCGGTCTCGAATGTTGATGATGCGAAATCGGATGCTTTCCTAAATGGTTTGAAGATGACGCTCGAGGGCTTTAGGGCGGCACTTAACTCCGAGGGCGTGACTCACATTGACGCGGTTGGAAAGGTCTTCGACCCTACTTGCATGGAGGCTATAGCGACCGTCCCAGCAATCGATGGAATCGAGCCAGGGGGAGTAGTTGAGGTTGTGGAGGAGGGCTATATGCTTCATGAAAGAGTACTTAGGGCCGCTAGAGTAATTGTGGCTGAGGCGAGCGTGGATGAGTCATCCGATTGACCCCGACATCTCCAGGTCCATGACCCTGCCATCCAGGTACTACACTCAGGAGGAGAGCCACCAGAGTATACTTTCCGGATTCGGCGAATGCTGGCACTTTGCGGCCCATAGGAGTCAATTGAAAGGTGTGAAATCAATTCCCCTAGATCACATGGAGGGAATTGTCGGGGAGGCCATGGCACTAACGGACTCGGGCAAATTGAGGTGCCTGTCGAATGTCTGCACGCATAGAGGAATGATTCTCATAACCGAACCTAGCAACTCCTCTTCAATCAGGTGTGGCTACCACGGTCGCACATTCGGGCTTGACGGGCGGTTCAGGAATATGCCGGAGTTCGAGGGGGTGGAAGGCTTCCCGTCCGACAAGGACGATCTCGTAGAGTTCCCAATTAAGGAGTGGAAGGGATTAGTCTTCTCTGGCACATCTCCTTCAAGGTTTGACTCAGTTTTCGATCATCTCGAGGAGCGTATAGGTTGGATGCCAATTGAGGACTTCCAACACGATGAGTCGCGGCACAGATCATACGAAATTGATGCCAACTGGGCACTGTACGTTGACAACTACCTCGAGGGTTTCCACATTCCTTTCGTGCACGGGGACCTCCATGAGTCCCTAGACTACGACTCCTACTCGACAGAGCTTTTCGACGGAGGCGTTCTTCAGATTGGCATAGCCAATGATTCGGAGGACATTTTTGAGCTTCCAGAGTCGTCCCCTGACTTCGGCGAGAGGGTGGCTGCATACTATTACTGGATATATCCGGGTCTGATGCTCAACTTCTACCCCTGGGGACTATCTGTTAATCTTGTAATACCCATTTCCGTTAGCAAGACGAGGATTGTCTACCACGGTTTCGTATGGGATGAGTCGAAACTTGGAAAGGGGGCCGGAGGAGACCTAGACAAGGTCGAAGGAGAAGACCAAGAAATCGTTGAAGCCACACAGAGGGGGGTTTCATCTGGCTCATATGACAGAGGGAGATATTCTACGACTAAAGAGAAAGGCGTCCATCACTTCCATAGAATGATATTTGATGGCAAATAGATGGTTATATATCTGTAATGACTGCATCCGTATCCATGAAGAGGTCGAATGCGAGAGTAATGTCCTTCCTCATAATTTTCAGTATCCTACTCTCTGGATGCTCAGGGGAGAATGAGGAGGAAGTTAGTGGATGCATGGACGAGATGGCAGAAAATTTCAATCCAGATGCCACAATTGAGGGGGAGTGCCTATTCCCAGACTCGGACAGCGACGGAGTCTGGGACTTTGATGAGGTCCCTGGTTGCATGGACTCAAGCGCTACAAACTATGATCCGACTGCCACTGATGATGACCAGAGTTGCGAATACTGGGAGCCCACATATACCGACGAATGGGAGAAACACATTCCCGAAAATGAAGAGTGCATGTGCTCTGACGGGTCCGAATACTCATTCTACTCAAGGGAGGGGGACTCAGACGTTGCAGTATTTTTCCTGAATGGTGGTGGTGCTTGCTGGGACGAATTCACTTGCACAATTGAGAACTCATCCTCAACTGGAGCCTACTGGCAGAATCCAACGGGATGGGGAGGAATACTGGACCTCACAAACAGAGAGAATCCTCTGATTGACGCGTCGATGGTATTTGTCCCATATTGCACTGGTGACGTCCACATGGGGAATACGACCATGAGGTATGGCGACAATGTGATGCAGCACAAGGGGTATCCCAATGCAATAACTGCCTTTGATTACTTCGTGGAATCATTGGGCGACGCTACTACTTTCTATGTGCTTGGCTCGAGTGGTGGTGCGATAGCTGCAGGATTCTTCGCAGGCAATCTAGCAGAAGCCATTCCTGGTGCGAACATTACTGTGTTCCACGACAGTACTGGCGGGGTCACTAGCACTGGAACTGTTGACTTGAATGCATCTTGGGGCCTACAGAATGCCACTCAGAGTTGGCTAGATGGGTTGACTTACAATGGATCTTCTCTAAACTGGAACAACATGACTAGTGCACATCTCGACATTTTCCTCTCCATGTATGACTCAACGATTAGGATAGGGAGGTTCGACTCAGCGCAGGACAACACGATGAGATACTTCAATGGGCTCCTTGACAATCCCCCAGAGGACTACAACTGGAGGCTCAGGGTTTCCGAGGAACACATAGAAAGCGAAGGATACGAAATTGCAGGTTACATAGCTCCCGGCGATGGACATGGAATTCTTTTCTCGAATTGGTTCTATGAATTGGAGGTCGAGGGTGTGAAATTTATGGATTGGTTCATTGAATTCATCGAGGGTGGAATGCCGGAGGATGTTTGGTGCACATCTTGTTGAGTTTGTTTGATATCATGATGCTGGGTCGCGGTTCCATGTCTCGCAGATTGCCATCGTTGCTAGTAGTTCTAATTCTCATACTCCCGGGATGCCTCGGTACTGATGTAAGCGATGACGGTGGGACGGAGAATCAAGAGCAAGAAGTAGTTGACCCCGTAGGAAATGAGACGGTAAATGAAGATGAAATTCTGGAAATTGCCGATTCGGAATATTGTGATCAGACCAACCTATTGCACTGCATGCTCCCATTCCCATCGGGAGCTTTCCTTCGCGAGGATAGTTCCGAGATTACAGGATATAGCCTCGATATAGACGGAGAGGCGATTCCCGATACCTCCTCTGCTGAGAGCGGCAATATGGTGATTCTCGATCGTCTTGATGGTTTTAGTCCCTCTACCCAGATTTTCACGGCGTTCGAAGACACACCCAATATTTCTGGCATGTCTACTCAATTCGACATCTCCCCCTCCGTAGGAGAAGGTCATTCTAGCATACTACTCAACATGGATACGGGAGAGAAGGTCCACCATTGGATAGAGCTGGATGCCAGAGCCCAAGAGGGGGAGCCGACCTTACTTTTCTTGAGGACCATTGAGGGTCTCGATCACGATGCTGCATACGCAGTTGCTTTCAGAAATCTTGCTGATGCCGATGGCATTCCAATAGCACCTTCTGATGGATTCAGGGCACTCAGGGACTCAATTAACACGAGTTCCGAGGGGATAGAGGGCCAGCGTTCCGACTATGAGGCGTTATTCGATCATTTGGAGGTCGCAGGTTTCGACCGGCCCGACCTTCAGGCTGCATGGTGGTTCCATACTGCTTCAACGGAATCAATCCTCGAAGACCTTCTGAAAATGAGGGACGATGCAGAGCTTCGACTTGGGGATTCAGGAATAGGTTGCACAATTACAGAAGTTCTGGAGGATTTCGGCCAGGACGGTACTTCTCTTAGGCTGGTTAGGGGGACGGTGACCACTCCCCACTACATGGAAACCCAATACGCTAGGTCACCACTGATGCGAGATTCTTCCGGGGATCCAGAATTTGTCCAGAATCGCGAGATTGATTTTACTATGGTCATTCCCAAATCCCTCGCAGATAGAAATGAATCTGGACCACTGACAGTATTCGGACACGGGCTATTTGGAGATGGCGATTCCTACGTCATCAACGGCAGAGAGCTTGCTAATGAGTATGGGACAGTAGTCATAGCTACGGATTTCAAGGGATGGAGCTCAGACGGCGATTATGATGCATTGACATTCGCTCTAATGGACATCACAGAATTCCAGTATCAACAAGAGAGGCAGATGCAGGCCGTAATCAATCACATCTCGATGGTTCGAACAATAACAGGGGTTTGTTCGGACATAACTGAATTCAAAGAAAACGGAACAAACATGATCGACACTGAGACTGTAAATTACATCGGAATCTCACTGGGGGGCCTGAGAGGCCCCTCACTCCTAGCAATGGTTCCAGAATTGGAGTGGGGCGTACTTTGGGTCGGCGGGACGTCATTCACTCACCAGGTGGAAAGGTCGACTCATTATGGCTCAGAAGAAAACCCCAGCGAGTTCTACCAACTTCTCTCCAGTGACATCTCTCTGCCGTCTCGAATGGACAGGGCCATTGCGATAGCCCTCCTGCAGTCAATATGGGACTCCACTGATGGGGAGACTTTCCTGCCATACAGAGAAACTGGTTTTGGTGATAAGTTGGAGCCTTTCGACATGTTCTATCTGACGTCAATGATGGATGCCCAAGTAACGACTCTCTCTGCCGATAGGGCGGTCAGGACTGGGAACGTACCGGTTGTCAATGGTTCAGCATACCACCCATTTGGGGTCGAGGTTGTGGAAGGGCCGATCAATGGGTCATCTGCCGCCTACTTCGACGGGGACTTCCCGCCACTGCCAACGGGAAACACGAACGGCCCCATGTGGCATCACTCACTTGCGCATAATCTAGTTCTAGAGGTGCCAGAGGCTAGGATGATGGCATATGGATATCTGCTGACTGGGGTTCTGGTGGATTATTGTGATCCAGACTGTACCTTTGAAGGGGACTGGTAATCACCCCACTGGCTCTCCACCTTCACCGAGGAAGGCGAGCCTCTTGAGGCCATCAATCCCTACTAGATAGTCGATTACGGGCATTGGAACCGTGGCTCCGAGGACCTCCCTGACAGCTTCCACCTCGGCAATGGTCGACATCATCCTAGCTGTCTCCCTTACCCTCCAGCCCTCAAACAGTTCCCTGGATTCTAGAGGGGAGGCGATGACTTCCCAACGGCCCGATCTGTAGAGTTCGGCAGTTTCCATGTCGCTAGTGAACAGGACCCCTGGCCCTCCATGGTACATCTCAGCGTGGGATACCCAGTTAGGGGGGTCGTCAATATCGGGAATAGCCACTATTTCGTACCGCTCAATTTTTCCATCGAGTGCCCACGCCTCGATCATTTCCTTTCTCTCTTCGGCGGTCCATGGATTCCTAAGGGTCTCAGGGCGGTTTGAAGAACCAATGGCCAGAATAATCTTCAATTTGGGATTGTTCTTTTCTCGCCATTCTACTGCTGAATTAATGAGTAATTCGTGACCCTTGTGGAATGGTTGGAATCTGCCCAATACCACAACACCATGTGCCGGTGGAATCTCGGGCGGTTCAGGGTGTTTAGGCAATTCGTTCATCCCTAGTCCTCAATAAATTCCAATAATTTCTGGTTTCCTATGTACCATGAAAATGGATCCAAGTACTCTCTGCCAATCATTAGAGGGTGGCCCTCCCTTCTTGACTTGTCTATTATGTCAAACAGACTTCCGGATGAATTCTGGTGGGACTCCATGGTGGGCAATATCCGCGGGTCCATAGATGGGTCCATGGTCTCCCCGAGCTCCTCTCTACGGGACATCCAATCGATAACTACGGACTCAATGAATGATGCTCTGTCGGTGTTTGCAATGGTTTCTGAAAAATTCCCCCACACTTCCGGTTTGAGGAATGACCCCGTTCCCGACATCCTTCTACCAGTGGCCGGTTCTACATACAAGAACAATCTAGCATCCCAGCACCTCCACTCCCCCATGGAAGACCAGTGCGAAAGCAGGAGTAGGAGATCTAGCTTCTCCTCTAGGCCAATGGATTGGTTCGACAAGGCTGTTTTCTGGTCTATTTCGCCTACTCTATCGGCCCATTCCAGAACTTCCCCCTCCAAGTCAATATCGAATTGTCGGTGCAGCGATTCTACTCGACTCGGTCTGATTTCCCTTATCGACATACTCTCCATCCCCGAAATAACATCCCCCAAGGGCATTGAAAGTAAATTGGATAACGACTCGCGATTGACTAACGAGATGATTACATCCACCATGGAAGGCCTCATGTAGACCAGACGGCGATATGAAATGAACCCTCGCTTGGGGGAACTTTCCTCGATGAAGCCACCGAATTCAAGAACTGGGGTGGTTGCGCGGAATGCAACTACGAAATAGGAAGTGTGCAAACTTGGCGACTATCGAAGAGCAAATCAAATCCCTAGAGGAGGAGATATCGAAAACCAAGTACAACAAGGCAACGCAAGGACACATAGGAAGGCTGAAGGCGAAAATTGCTGCTCTAAAGGAGAAGAAGGAGAAGGCAATAGCCCATTCAAAGAAGAGTGGCGGCAGTGCTGGATTCGAGGTGAAAAAATCTGGTGATGCATCGGTTTCTCTGGTTGGATTCCCCAGTGTTGGAAAGTCTAGCTTGATTTCCCAATTGACCGGAGCAGATTCGGAGGCTGGGGAATTTGCATTCACCACCCTGACGTGCATTCCAGGGGTACTAGACCATAGAGGTGCAAAAATACAGATTCTCGACCTACCCGGGTTGATCAAGGGTGCATCGGAAGGCAAGGGAAGGGGAAGGGAAATCCTGAATGTCATCAGGGGATCGGACATGGTACTGTATGTAGTGGATCCATTCCAGGATTCGCACTTTGACATTCTAGACAAGGAGCTCTGGATGTCCGGAATGAGGTTGAATCAGGAAAAGCCACAGGTGTATATCACTAGAACCGAAAGAGGAGGGATCGTCGTTAGGTCAACAGTGGAGCAGACTAATCTTACCGAAGAGGAGATTCAAGGCATTATCAGAAGTTTCGGGATAGTTTCTGCCACGGTGACACTACGAACTAACGTCACCGATGACCACATTGTTGACACTCTTGCAGAAAATAGGATTTACAACAGGGCTGTAGTAGTGGTGAACAAGATTGACCTAGCCACTGATGAAGACCTTGCGAAGACAAGGGCGATGCTTCCCGAAGGTTGGCCCGTTCTGGAGGTTTCTGCCAAGACCGGAGAGGGGGTAGAGGAAATGAAAGACTTCATCTTCGATAATCTTCACTTCATGTCGATTTATTTGAAGCCCCAAGGGCAAGATGCCGACATGATTGAGCCATTGATTGTGAAAGACACATCGACAGTGAGGGACGTCTGTGTCAAACTTCACAGAGACTTCGTGAGGAAGTTCAGATATGCTAGGGTCAAGGGGCCAAGTGCAAAGTTTGACTGGCAGAGAGTTGGCCTTGATCATCAGCTCGGGGACGGGGATGTACTAACGGTAATTCTGAGAAAGTCATGAGCGATGAATTGACCAGTGATAGCCTCTCGGAGAACCATGGGCGGAGACTCGGGGGACCTGTTGCCCCGAGCGGAGTTGAGGGGCCTGATAAACCACCTCAGACAGAGAGTGTTCATTCTTGTCGGGGCTTTCTTCATTGGTTTTCTAGGAGGTTTTCCTGCCTCAGGGGAGGCGATAGAGTTGCTTCTTGGTTCTAACTCGTACAGGCCCGAGGGAGTGGAAATTGTGGTTCTTCACCCCATGGAAGCCATACTGTTGAAACTCAGAATAGGCATCAATCTTGGGATAATGCTCTCGGCTATCGTCCTGATGTGTGATCTGACATGGAATGGGAAAAGAATCGTTGCAGAATCTAGGAGGTCCGGAAGCGGCGAGCGTGGAAACTTTGGAGGAGTCTTGTTAGTATTGATTATGGCGATTCTTATGGGTGCTTTGGGAGCGGCTTATTCCCACGAAGTTCTTGTTCCACTACTGCTTGACTACCTTTCTGATGATGCTGCGTCGGCCGGACTGGAAACAACTTGGCAATTGCAATCTTGGGTGGGCTTCATTACAGGCCTATACTTTGCATCCATACTAGGCTTCCAAGTTCCCCTGATTGCTTCCATCCTACTAAGGGGGGAGCTGATAGAAAGGAGCTCGATTTCTGACAACAGGTGGAATCTCTGGTTCGCTGGACTCATCCTGGGGGCACTCATCTCCCCTCCCGACCCAGTTTCGATGTTCCTAGTGGCCGGGCCGATGCTACTTCTTCTAGAAGCGGCACTGGTGATCGATAGGATAACTAGGAATCGATAGAGATTCCTCGGTTTCTGGCATCCTCAGCCCTAGCTGCAGCCCTGCCATCCTCCACGTCAACCATCCTCATCATGTATGCACCAATGAGGATTAGAAGTGAAATACAGAAAACACCAACTCTGCTTCCGTACATCACAGTGAGAGTGGCGTACAGGAGGGGGCCGATGAAAGCGGCTACCTTGCCGAAGAAGCCGAAGAAGCCGAAGAACTCAGCGCTCCTGGTCTCGGGCACCATCTGCCCGAACATGCTCCTCGCTAGCCCTTGGGAGCCACCAAGGAGTGTCCCCATTCCACAGCCTAGGAGCAGGAATTGGAGCCCCACGGTCAGGCCAAGGGGTTCCCAGACAATGTCCCTTACGGTTTCTGGAATTACGTCTATAGGGCCATCCCCGAGATTGGTCGGGTGGTCTATGCCAACCGAGCTGGATTCGTCTAGTGGCCCCCCGGAGACACTGGCACTGAATCTTGTATCGCCGATTGATGCCAGGAAATCCTGAAGTTGTGCCTGATCATTCACCTTGACCATGTGAGGGTCATCTTCGGAGCTTCCCCACTTCCAATCATAAATACCGCTCTTCTCGCCGATTTCAACTGGCAGAATTCCAGAGTACATGGATGCCCATTCCTGCTCATTGAACTCGCCATCTGAGAAATCTGTCTTCTGGGCTATGCTGTGATCAAAGTTCCAATTCATGTATGCCACATAGGATCCGGCGGTAGCGAGTCTTTCCTGTAGCCAAGTCTGAGGGAGAGGGGACGGGCTATCCATGTAGTCCAAGGGATCGGTCCCCATCTCAATCTCGTAGGCATTATCGAACCAGTCACCATCCACATCATCGTCATACGAGTCTGCAATACCATCGCCATCGGAGTCCCACTCAAAGAGAACGTCATGTTGGTCATGGGAGTCCAGTGCTAGAGGGGCGAAGGCGCAGGCGGCGAAGCAAAGAACCACCCAGCCTGCTAGGGATGCGCTAAGGGCCTTCTTTGTCCCCCAGTTATTTGCCAATTTAGTGAATCCTAGGGCGCTTGGCCAAGCCACGAATTGTATAGCCAAAATGGTCACCATTAGTTCGGTGGTTGTGACTCCTAGAACGGTTGATCCGAACACCCCGCCCAATGCAGTTACCGTGTTGATACCGTCAATGAAGAAGAAGTACGCGAGCATGTAGATGAACAGGGTTCGGAACTTGCTGACCTCCTTCAGGGTCTGGATGACTCGTTGATAGGCTGACCTCAGGTCGATGGATTCCTCCTCCCCCTCCATTGGTGGCTCGGGGACGTACTTGAAGGTCAGAAGGGCGAAGCCGTACCACCACACTCCCGCAGAAGCTAGACAGAGTCTGATGACGAAGTCGCCGCCGACACCTAGAACGAGTATGAAGTGAATCAAGAGGAGGATTCCGCCTCCTAGATACCCATAAGCGAAGGCACGATTGGAAATATCGTCCATCTCGTCGTCTGTCCCCATGTGAGGCAGCATTGCGTTGTAGAACACGCCTGCTCCATTCAGACCTATGTTGGCCAGGAGGAAGAAAACCATCAGCCAGACCCATTCCGAACCGGCATATAGGAAGTCGAAGCCTATCAGGAACGTCGATCCTGCCCCTATGTAGGTCAGGTATCTAATCCATGTCATCTTGACTGGTTTTTTGTCCGCTATGACTCCGAAGGCAGGCGCTAAAATCGCGACCAGGAGAGTTGCTGCAGCCACGGCATATGCCCATACGGCGTCTCCCGTCATGTCGATTCCTGCGATAGTTGTGGTCAGCCCATTGGCCTCCAGGAATAGATATGCATACCAAGCTGGCAGTATCGCTACTGTGGTACTCGTCTCAAACGCAGATTTGCCCCAATCATAGAATGCATACCCCCTTACTGCCTTTGGATCCGAAGCTCGGTCTAATTCTACTGCATCTGACATGGTGTTACCTCAATCCCCGTGCGTGCAGAGAGGTAATTATCATTGCCGCGGACAGAAGTTGGCTCTAAACCACTTATGAGCGCGTATTATCTCGGAAGCTCATGACTGGTGGCGAGAAGTGGAGGCAGCCAGAGGAGAACTCCATAGAGGCTCTCGTGCATGGCATTAATTTCTCCGATGGGGTTGAGTTTGATCTGAGGATGGATTGTGATGGGGAACTGGTGATTTTCCATGATGAATTCGTTCCGGGCGAAGGGGGAATTGCAAACCGGTGTATCGAGAACATGTCCACGAGCGAGTTGAGATCGAATGGAGTGGTTGTTTTCGAGGACTTGATCTCCGAGCCAAAGTTTGTCGAGTCGTGGAGTGAGGTGGGCAAAACGGTTGATATTGAAATAAAAATCCCCCACCCAGTTACCAAAATTGGGACTGACCGCTACCTTGGTTCGATAATGGAGAGGCTTGAGGAGTCGATCGGACCACTTGGGCTCCCTGAAAGGACGACGATAGTTTCTAGCTTCTCGCCCAGGATATCTCCAGTCGCTAAATCATCCGAGTTTGGATTTCCCGTTACACGGCTAATGCCCCGTATACGTTCTTGGGGGAGGTACTGGAGGTTGAAGAGGATAGTAGCGATGCCACATTTCGCCTCGACATCGGTTCCTTCAATGGTCAATAATTTCAGAGATGAAGGAATGGAATCCATAGGTATGGCGCTGGATTATTTGGTCGGTTGGACTAGATTTGTTTCACCTGGTTCTGCGGTCGGGATTAGAGGCAGGGGTCTTGAAAAATTGCACAGATCACTGAAGGGCATGGGGGCGTTCGTTTGGCCGGCACCTCTTGGAATGGAGGACGAACTAATTGGGGCTGGAATTTCCCTAGTATCCGATCATTTGGACCCCGATGTTTTAGCGAAGCCAGATGGTAGCATTAGGTGGCCTAGACCGGCTAGTCAACCACTCGACGAGGAATGGAAGGGAATTTTTGGTTCGGCTTCGGTGAATGAGTATGGGGACCTCTTCAGGGAGGCAAGTGCCTCTCTGCCTTCTTGGAGCGAGCTAGGGGCGAAGTTAAGGGCAGATATTGTCGTAAAGAGGGGGAGGTCGTCTTATTGGGAAGGTTCGGAGGAAAAATGGAGCAAGGAGGCCGAGAGGGGGCTACCTTGGGGCTGTCCGAGAATTATTGGGCACAGGGGTGCCGGAAAGACTCATGGGGTATAATCAGAGTCTTCTGTGAGGCTGGTTCTTGGGGATGTACTTGGGCCTGTAAATTGGGGTTCCCCTACCCTCTCTGGAACTCCTCTCATCCAGAATCTGGGCGCAAATTCCAGCAACTCTAGCCCAACCAAAGAAGGTGGTGTAGTAATCCGGCTTTCTGAATCCCACGGAGTGGAGAAGGGTGCCACTCCCCAGATCCACATTTGGATATGGATTGCTAATCTTTGGAATTCTCTCTTTCAGGATATCTGGGGTGATTTCTCTGAGGGCCTTGACAGTCTTGTACAAATCATCGTCCGGGCATATTTCTTGGCCCAATCCAATAAGCAAAGTGGCCCGGGGGTCTTCCGCCCTCAATACGCCGTGGCCAAATCCATAAATTGGCCTTCGGGAATCTATCTCCGCGTTAACGAAGTTTGAGACCTCATCGGGGTCCGAGGTGCCGATTCTCTGCACGAACTCCAGGACTGACTGGTTAGCCCTTCCGTGAAGGGGCCCGGAAAGTGCATTCATTGCGCTGGAAAGAGCTGAGTAAACCGATGCTCTTCCCGATGCAACGGCCTTTCCAGTGAATGTTGAGAGGTTGCCTCCCCCGTGGTCCATGTGCAAAATGAAGAAGAATCTGAGGACCCTCTCCATCCTCTTTGCTTCCTCGCCCTCAATCCCCAACATATGGACGAAGTTTTCTACGAGGCCCAGTTCTGGATTTCGAGGCTTCAACTGCTCCTTTTTTCCACCACGAAGTAGGAAAACTCTAGCCATTAGCTCGGGCATTCTGGCGATTAGATTCATCGAGTCTGCTCTGACATCGCCAGTAGGCTCTGCCGTTCCCAATGCCATGATTCCGATTGCGAGCCAGTCCATTGGATGTCCACTCCCAGGAGTAAGTGACTCGAGAACCCTAAGGGCCCCAGTTGGGAGCGAGTCTGCCCTGTGAATCAACTCTGCCCTGAATTTTTCAGATTGTTCCGGAGTAGGCAGTTCCTTGTGGAGCAGGAGGTAGATTACGTCCTCCTCCTCTAAGTCAACTAGATCGGCTACTGGATAGCCGACATAGTGAACGCCCTCCAGGGGGTCGACGTAGGAAGTCTGACATGTTCCTACTGGGATGCCCCTCAGACCTGTGTCCAAATGAGACTCTGTTACGTTGAATATGGTGTCATCATCTGACATAGCATCACCCGGGACCATTGGAAAGGGATGTGCGTGATAACCCCTCCGTATGGCGGGTTTCGATTGTCTCAGGGGAACATGATTTCCCAGACTCAATAAAAAAATGGCTAAATTATTCCATATTCCAATATTCTGCGTTACCCCAACGGTCATAGTGGGGACATCTGGCGCGGAAGCCGTGACATCCTGGCGTGAGAGGGTCGAATCACTGGATTCTGAGCATCGCCATATGCTTGAAGGGGGAACGCTGAGTAACTTCTTTCTGCGAGGTTCCCTAACAAGTGGGCACCCGGTATTCGTGGGTGGCTTCTATGGTGCACTAATTGGGTTGGCGATGTTGCTTCCATTTCTGTACAATGGATATGTGGTCGAGAATAGTCACATTTCTGATGTTGCCAGAGACTGGTCGTTTCAGGCCCTGATCTTGATTTCCATGTCTTCGTTCCTCGGAGGTTTCTCATTACTTACATCCATGGCAATTAGGAGGCCGCCCACTAGACTGGAAAATAGAAGAAAATTCATCTTCCCACTTCCATTCCTGGGGGTCATTGCAATTTCCATAGAGATGATCGTTGCGAATACGCCAAATTACCTGGGGTGGTTTGCATGGGCTCTACTGATACTTCCCGGCCCCCTCTGGGTTCACCTTTCCTATGCACCCAGGTGGAGGATTCTAGATCGTTTGGACAGGGATGTTGATCCTTTTGGTGGGATGGGAGTTACGATCTATGACGTCGAGAGTCGAGTTACTGAAGATTCGGACTCGGAATTGGAAGAAGTTGTGGACATTGTCTAGTCGGCTGAAGTAATGCCCCCTTCTAACTCGATAATTGAATTCTTGAGTTCTTCCGGCATTGGGACTGGCTTTCCCGTGTCATAATCCACAAGTACTCCAACGACCTTTCCTGTGGCCGCAACCTCACCTTCTTTGGCGAGGCTAGAAATCTCATATTTCATGTCGAATGAGGAGTTCCCAATTCTGGATACTGATGTCATAACCTTGACAACATCTGGGAAAACTATCGGGAATTTGTAGTCGACCTCTATCCTAGCCAGAATTGGCCCAATGTTCGAGTCCTCATATAGTTCCATCATCCCCATCTTGGAGAAATACTCCATTCTAGCAGTCTCCATCCAAGTAGCGAATACCGAGTGGTTAACATGGCCTAGTGCGTCCATATCCCCCCAATTTACTGTGATGTCCATGGAAACAGCCCACTCGGTTGAATCGGAGTTATTTCTTGAAGCCATTATTCCACCTAGATCAGATTCAACATTCTGCCACTCTTTTCGAAGGCAGATAGAACTGTGTCGATATCTTCCCGGGATAGGCCTGAAGACATCTGTGTCCTCACTCTGGCCTTATCCCTAGAAACCATCGGGAAGACAATTGCCCCTACAAGAACCCCATTTTCACTGAGGCTGTTTGACAATTCCTGAGCTATTCTGCTCTCCCCACACATTACGGGAATTATTGGAGTCTCTGAATTTCCCGTATCAAAGCCCATGGAATTCAGTTGCTCCCTGAAATAGTTTGTATTTTCCCAGAGTCTCCTTACGTGCTGGGGCTCTTCCATTAGGACCTCGACGGCGGCCTTCTGGGCTGCAGCTACGCCGGGTGGCTGACTGCCAGAAAGAAGCCATGAGCGGCTGTGATTTAGTGCATGGGTCCTTACCACCTCAGAGCCCGCTAGAATTCCGCCTTGGACGCCCATGGCCTTGGAATAGGAGCCAATTTCGAAGTCCACCCTCCCCTGGAGCCCAAAGTGAGCCACTATGCCCTTCCCATCGCCGAGGACACCTTCACCATGGCAGTCATCAACGAACACCATCGCACCGTATTCCTCTGCTATCTTTGTGATTTCATCCAGAGGTGCTATGTCCCCGTCCATGCTGAATACGCCATCTGTGATTATCAGTTTCCTATCTGAGTCCTCGTTTTCTTGCAATACCCTCTCCAGGGCAGCGACGTCATTATGCTGATAGACGGCACGAGAGGCCTTGGTTAGACGGACTCCATCAATAATGGAGCCGTGATTCAATTCGTCTGAAATGATCAGGTCCTCCTTTCCCCTGACAAGTGTTGGGATTAGTCCGACATTGGCAGTATATCCGGCAGAGTAAATCAAAGCGGACTCTACACCCTTGAATCGGGCTGCGGCCTTCTCGGCCTCCAGATGGATATCAAGAGTCCCTGCAATCGCCCTAACGGAGCCAGAGCCAGCGCCATACTCCCTTGTAGCTTCGATAGCAGCCTGAACGACCTTGGGGTGTGTTGTCAGATTCAGGTAGTTATTGGCTGAGAGCATTATCATCTCCTTTCCATTGACAATACACCTTGGCTCACTAGCGGATTCCAAGGTTGGAGGGTTCCAATCGAGACCCTGTGAGCGTAGCTCCTCGTATCGTTGCCTCATCCACGACAGGTCGGCCGCCATGCACCTGAAGTGTAGGTGGGGTTCATTGCTCCATCGGAGCGAGTGTTTCATGTTCAGAGATGCACTCGGGGAATCATGACGGATGCTAAAGTCATGGCCATAGTCCTAGGAACAGCGCAGGATGGGGGATACCCACAACCCGGATGCAGGCTAACCTGCTGTGAAAGAGCCCGTTCTGACAGGAGTCTCTCGAGAAGCCCGGTATCACTCGGGGTCATCGGCACCGATGGCTCATGTCACATCATTGAAGTTGGAAGAAAAATTGGCGATCATATCGAGATTTGGGAAGGCACCGGGAGCCTAGAGTGGCCTTTGAAGAGCGCGAGCATCACTCATGCACATCTGGGCCATAGCGACGGCTTGAGATTACTCGGTAGAGAGGCCATTGGAATCAAAGGGGTGAAACTACATTGCAGCGAGTCAATGCTATCCCTAATTCATCAAACACCCACTTGGAACATCCTAGTGGAACAGGGAGTGATCATTCCTCAACAATGGGGGAGTTTGATTCCCTTCGAGGCGAGTCCCGGTTGTGGATTTACAATAACGCCAATTCCTGTGAAGCACAGGGCCGAACTCTCCGACAATCATGCACTTTTGATAGAGGGAGGGGAGAGGAGCCTGCTCTTCATGCCCGACCAGGACTCGTGGGAGGAGACATTAGGCGAATCTACTATACGTGAATGGCTCACTTCCTTAGGGGCGGACATTGCATTGATCGACGGGACTTTCTGGGACTCTTCTGAGCTGTCTGGAAGGGATATGTCGGAAATTCCTCATCCGACGATTTGCGAGTCTCTAGAATTGCTGGGAGAGAGGTCGAGTGAGGATCCAGAAATCTCCTTTTTCCACTTGAATCATACCAACCCACTACATGACGAGGGCAGTGATGAGTATGCCGCAGTAAGAGGAATGGGTTGGGGCATTAGCAAGCCTGGAGACACATACAATCTTGGGTGAATAAGGAACCTTATGAGTAGGACGCTCAAGGGAGGCTCATGCTCCTTGACGGCAAGGTCTCGAGCGGCCTCGGCCGAGCACATGTTTTCATGGCTCAAGCACATTACCAAGAGCAGTTCAAAGACATTCTAGGAACAGGGGCTTGGCCGGGGACTCTGAATGTCGATCTGAGTGAAGAGAGCATTTCTGATTACAGAAAGCTTAGGGTCGCTTCTGGCCTTGAGGAAGGTGACTCAGATGAAGGGGTCGAGTCAATTAGGATACATGGTTTTGAGAGGGATGGACGGTCCTTTGGAGGGGCTACTGCTTTTGAGGCGAGAATTTCTGTGAATGGCGAATCATGGACCGAGTGCGCAGTCCTAATACCGGATTTAACACGGCACACTGAGACTGCGGAGGTGATCTCCGCATCTTTCCTGAGGGAGTGCCTTCCGTGTCAGGACGGGGATACGGTTAGAGTCAGAATTTCTCGTATTGACTAATCCACTCAGCGTGGATCATCGTAGACATCTCTAGTTTGCAAAGACCTGACCAAATGGAATGCTCTCTAAGTCCGATTGGGGCATTGGAGAAGTGGGTTGTATCGGGTTCGGAATTTAATCCCAAACCCCCCAACGATGCATGATCTATCTCCCATAAGACCAATCCTTCGGGAGGATCCATCCCAAGGTCGACAGTATTCTGCGGATTGTCTAGTGCCATTCTCAAATCATCCACATCAACATCTCCCGAAATTACACTTGTTATCGCCGATGACATCCTTCTGACTTGATTCCAGAGAAATGATTGGGCACTAACTGAAATTCCAATAGCACGTCCCTCTGAGTTTATCCAGGGTTTGCATTCATTGACAGTCCTCTCTGTCTCCCTGCCCTCCTCGGCCCTGCAGAAGTTCGAAAAGTCGTGATGTCCCTCCAGTACGGAACAGGATTCTTGGAGGGAGTCCAAGTCAACTTCATTTGGCCATCTTCGGGATATCTCGGAACGGTAGTAGTATTTCCTGGAAATTACTGGCCTGCTCGGAGATCTTTGTGTGATTCTCCTAGCCCCCCATGCAACAATGTCCTCCGGGAGGTGGTCATTTAACGCCCTCAGAACCCTCCTATCGTCTACTGAGCTTGAGACCGCGTCTGGAAGATCCAGTCTTGCCAGGTTCATTCTGACGCTGACTCCGGCGTCGGTCCTGCTGGACATCCCCAGGCATCCATCGGACCACCAGCCAATCTTCCTGATTGCTTTGACGATGGAGCCTTGGACGGTCCTCACATTTGGCTGAATTTGTGAGCCATGGAAGGTATCCCCCCTATACCCAATAGCGACCAAGAAACGGTCGCTGTCCAAATTATCGCCTCACTCCTCGGTAAGGAGGTACTCCATCGCTTCGTCTACCGACGAGAAGCCTAAGCCTAGCATGGAGAACTCTAGTGCTACCGGGATGAATTGTCTCGCATTTGGATCACTCCTGTCGAAATTTGTCTTCATATCCACCAAGTCGATCAACGTCCTAGCTGCCTCGTAAAGGTGGAATGAAACATCTACGTCGTCTAGCTCATCCCCCAGGGCCTTTAGTTTCCTGAATTCGCGAACTGCCATCGGTATTCTGTCGAACTCAAGAAGGGCGTTGGCATAAGAGGCCAGATAGTCGGGATTCTTTGGATCCATGGATGCAGCCTTTCTGAAGTAGGCTGCTATCTGGCCCTCGTTTATCCTGTCATTCCCCTTATCATCCAGATTTCCATTCTCCTGGATCTCGAACAGGGCCGCTTCCGCCCAACCGTGGAAGCCTGCTGGTTCGGAGGGGTTTTCTTTTGTGTGGACGTCAAAAATGTCCATTGCGCCCATGAAATCGCCCTTTGTGATTAGCTGAGCTGCTTGAGTAACCGTGTCTTCGCCTGTCATTGACATCCCCTTGGGATGACATCGGAAGTATTTGGGTTATGAACGGTGCGGATGGGGGCTATCTTTCGTCCATTAGCTCGTTGATTAGTCTGTAGACTTCCATTGGCTCACTAATCGCGTATAGGCAAGAGCTTGGGTCCTCACGAAAATCTCCCCTTGACCTCTGCGCAAATATCCACCCGAACATTAGTCTGAAAAAACCAGAGTTTGATTCTGTTTCGTCTTGATGGTTGTTCTGTGGTTCGTCAGTGACTCCTCCATCGGTAATGATGTGCAAGCTCCCATAGCCCAACATCTTGCCAATGATTGGGGGGTCTACTTTCAGGTTCTCAACCTTGTCGAATGGAATTCCAACGGCACTCGTGTCTAGATACAGGAACTTCTTCCTAATGTGGACCCTCTTGTCTGTGATCGCATACTGGAATGCGTTTCGGTAATGAGTAGTCATTGCTATAGCGAAGGACGACGAAAGAACGCCCAGAAGCGGATAGTACCAATCCAGCCACATTGGAGTATCGGGTATGTTCTCAAAGAAATTGCCTAGTATCTTGCCACTCCAATCTAGAATAACAATTGTGAATGGGATCAGTCCGTTCAGAACTAACCACGAATTGGTCCATCCTCCGGAGGTTGAGACGTTCAGGTAGTGGTTAATTTTGGCTATCAACATCATTACGACTACGAAACCGAAAACTCCCGATATATCCAGGATTACCTTGGCTAGACCGACTACCAAATTCAGATTCCCTTCCCCATCTATGTTCTCGAATTTTGCGGCCCAGAAGAAAATCAGGTGAACAAATAGGACCACTATGGCTAGGGAGTACCTTCCAATCATTGACAGCGCAGAAGGTGCACCAGACCATATTGGGACCTCAGAATCTGTAATCTCACTGAATCTCGACCGGACTTCTTCCGCATCCACTTTCTGCTTGTATTGGTTGACATAATCGCTCATAATTTCACCTCTAATGTAGTACTCCCCATGCATGCTCAGCATTTCCATGGATCCATCCGTAGTCTTCCAGTGTCCTCAAATCTGAACCCTGTTCAAAGCGTATCGACTCGACCTCCAATGGATATTCATTGTAAGTCAGGTGGCTGACCCAAGAAGCCCTTGTTGGCTGATCGAAGACCCATTTCGCTCTGCTAACTGCCCTGACTTGTATGGTCGCACTAGACTCATCATTCCAAACCCTGATGTTGAATCTGGGGAGGATATTTCCATCATCGTCCAATAGTGCGTCTTTCTCAGTTGGCATTGAGAGTTTAACCTCGCAGTTGTCAAAATTGTGGGTCTTCCCGCCCTTTCTGTCGTGGAATACCCCGGTTCCTATGTTAGGGGTCCTGAATACATCACGTAGCCTCCATGGTGTTTCATCGGTGACTGTCCACATTGGAGAAACATGGGGCATGAACCAATCCAAATACGATCCGTCATCGAAGTGGAGCATCCCCCAGAACCATGGGAATGACGGGGCCTGGACGGTAACCTTCTGGAAGTAACCGGTTCCCTCCATTTCCTCTCCGTCAACTACCAACTTACACTTTGTTGCCTGAAGCCTGAGTATGTCATATCCCATCCCCAAGAAGTAAACATTGTTCCTGTATGTTAGTTCACTAGGAGGCCCCCACCAAGGGGTTAGCTCGGCCTCGAAAGTCTTGGGAGCACCTCTTGACCGTGCTTCGGGATCGCTAGTCAGATTGATCCAGAAAGATTCGTTTCCTGGTGACATGCCGAGTGACATGTCTTCTGAGGTAAGCGGCACTACCGCACCTGCCCCCTTGCCATCACCACGACCGGGCCACAGGGAATGTGTGTCGGGAATGCTCGCCATCCTGCACTCCCTCATCACCAGAGGCTCGTGCATATCCTCCCCATCATACCACCATGCACAAACCATGCCGGGCAACACATGGCCCCCTTCCTCGTCGACTAGCATCTTTTTTCCGGGTTTCCACCAATGGCCGCTAACCCTTATTGCTGGAGTGTCCTTGGTTGACCACAGTACCATTAGCTGCTTCGACCTAGAAGGGTTTTCAGGGTCCGGTACCAGAATAAGGGCCCACCACCACCACCAAGAAAGCCTCCTAATTGGAGGCATGACGTCTAGCCTCCATAGGGATGAGAAATCCCCTTTGAAATTCTGCTCTGATGATTCCATCTCATCTCCTCACATTATCTCCTTCCTGCGGAATATCGAGCTGCCGATGGATATCAATACGAGAGAGAGTATCGATAGCATGGCGGTCGAAGTAAAGATCGAGAGGTACGCATTTCCAGTCCCTAGAGTGTGGACAGGTGGCCTCCAAATCCACTCAAGCCCGGTATCGAGTCCGAACGCGTTCGACATCTGGGAGTATTGCAGTGTGTCGGGCCATGCAGCTAGGACGGTAGCGTCAACAATCTGAAGACCCCAGTGGGAAATTGACAGGAATGTTACCGAGGAACTAGGGGAAATGATGGTGGTGAAACCCATGGCGAATTCCCATACGCCGATGACTATGCAGAGGTACACGCCATACTTTGGCATAACGAGGCCTATGGTGTTGAACAGCGAGCCGTACGCCGCGAGAACGAGTATCGTTGCTGTTGCAATCCCAATCCACACGGGGAAGTCGCTAAATCGAATCAAATCATCTCCGGGACCGATCAGTGAGGTGATTAAGGCCATCAGCAAGCACAATGCAATGACGTAGGAGGAAACGACGGCCAAGTAACCAAGCACCCTGTAAGTGATGAATTCGCCGCGGTGTATTGGCTTGGACAGGAGGTAGTGAAGGGTCCCTCGCTCCGTCTCATCCCTAACTAGACCAAGAGCAAGGAATAATGGGAGGAAAAGACCCAGGAGAAGTACGAATGCTACCTTTCCAGAGGCGATGACAAATGCACGATGCGATGACTCGCCGGCGTAATCCTCGTCGACTGGGTCCTCATCTACGAAATCATCAGCATTAATCGAAATCACCTCACCTGTGTTTGGGTCGACGTACCATACTACATCGCAGGGTATGCCATTGCGGTTTGAGTCCGGGTTGTACCATAGATTCGATTCCCACCCCGACCTAAGGCAGTCGCCATCGTCATCGACACCTTGGCTACCGGAGTTTCCATCCCAGTCAATGCCATCTTCATCAATGTACATCTCTGCAGGGTCTGGTTCAACATAGAAGACTTCAGTGTAATAGCCCCAAGTCAGGTAGTATCCTTCAGGGGCATAGAGCTCGCCGGAGGCCTTGAACTTGCCAGACACCACATAGGTCCCGTCATCCTGTAGACATGCTGATGCATAGGGTGGCCACCAGTCATCAAATGCGTCCCCATCGGGGCATTGCCCTACGTCACCGTCCTGCCAGTCGATGATATTGCTCCACATCCCCCCGGTGTACCCGTAATCTATCCATGTGGCATCCAGTATTGCTGAGCCCTCCCATGTCCTATTGCCAGTAATTGTCCTATCAGGATCATTCCAGTCGATTTGCCCTTCAAAGACATAATTCCCCGAGCCCGGGAATGAGTCTCCATCCCAATCGCTGGTGCCGTACTTCATTTCTTGTCCTAAGGGATATCCATCCCTATCCATATCGACGCTGTCCCCATCATTGTCGATGGACTCGAATCCATCCCTAATTGCGTCGACATAGAAGACCAGGAGAAGCGCCATCAGAAGTGCTCCAAGGGCCATAACGACCCAAGTGGATATCTTGTTTCGGAGCTGCCTAACTGTTAGCTCTACTACGGCTCCTGCCTTTCTGTCGAGGCTTGTCCATACGCTCTCGCTCAAACCCCTTCCTTGGGAATCCAACTAGCCACCCCCTACCAAATACCCGAGAAGTGACTCTAGGTTGTCATCTGGGTTCTCCACCGAGCGGACCTTGATCCCCGATTCGACGATTACCTGAGGCAATATCGAGTGGGCGGCGGAAAGATTGCTTGTCTGTATTTCCAAGAAGCCCTGATCGGGGAACCTCACGCCATAAACTGGCTCTCGAGAGATAAATGCCTCTGCTAACTCCCTGGGCGATTCAGTCTCAATCAATATCCTATGGGGGTGCTTGTCTAGGAGCCCCCTGATTGCGTGTAAGTTGCCTAGGGCAAGGAGTCTGCCATTGTGCAGTATCACTATCTGTTCTGTAATCCTTTCAATCTCCTCAAGAATATGGCTTGAGACGATGACGGTTTTCCCGCGATTCCCAAGCTCCCTAATCACACTCATTATGCTAGTCCTAGCCAGGGGATCGCATCCATGCAAGGGCTCATCCAAGATAATCAAATCCGGGTCATGCACTAGTGCGTGAGCTATCTTTACCCTCTGGCGCATACCCTTGCTGTACTTGCCGACTTCCTTGTGTTGGACATCGGAGAGGCCGACGAAATCTAGAACGTGCTCGGCACGATCTGTCGCCTCTTCCCTAGTCATCCCGTGAAGCCTGGCCATAGTGGAGACGAAATCGAGACCTGTCATCCATTCGTAGAGTGGCTCTGTCTCACTGACGTAGCCAACCCTCCTGAAAGGGGCGGTGCTCTCCCACGGGTCAGTTCCGAAGAGCCTGACGGATCCTTGATTGGGCTTCAGTCGCCCTAGCAGTAGCTTGAACATGGTGGACTTTCCTGCACCGTTGGGACCCAGGACACCGGTCACACCGCCGTCTATGGCCAGAGAGACGTCATTTACTCCGATTACCTCTCCGTACCACTTCGATACCGATTCCATAACTACTGCTGGATTCTCCGAGCTCATTCCCTTGTCACCTCCAGGGAGCTCACCCTGCTAGCGAGCAATGCAATCGAGGACCCGTTGATTAGCAATAGCGAGACCACGGAAAAGGCCAGGGAGTGGTCGTAATTCGATTCTATTCCCAGCAGCCACTGCCCTATATGGGCCAATACGTCATAGGGGCTGAAGATGTAAAGGATGGATGAGTCGAACTGCGACTCAATTAGGAAGGCGACCATTTTTGTCCCATATATTGTTGCCAAGAATGCGACGCCTGCAAAGAACCTGCTTTGACTGATGCTGGACAGTGCAAGGCCTATCGAGGTGTAGGTGAAAACTAGCAGAATTCCCGCCAGTAGGCCCCCGAGGAACATGGGGAACGTGTCTATCAGGAACGCCCATCCCTCTCCCTTGAAGACTATGGCACTGGTGTAGTAGAGGATGTACGAGAAAACGATGACGAATCCCAGGACCACGGCGGAGCTGAGGAATTTCATTGCAGCGTAATCAATCCTAGTTACCGGCCTGGAGAAGTAAATCGCACTCGTCCCATTGCCCCTGTCATCGGAAATCATTCCTCCCACGACCAATGCGGTAAGGAGTGGCCACATGCACATATTGCGGGGAAAGAAGCCTAGTACCTGCCCCCATAAATTGTATCGATTAATCCCCCATAGCCTAGATAGTACCTCGCCAAATTCGCCATTGCCGCCCATTGATGCCAAGAATAGCATTGCCACGGGAGATAGTGAGAAGAGGAATATTCCCAATATCGTGAGTCGGACCATTACTGGGTAGTGTCTGTGCCCCTTCGAGCTGAATAGTCCGTATACGTGGTGTCTGTAAATGGAATAGTTACGAACCCATCGAGGTCCCAATGTGCCCCTCCATGGGCGATAAGTCTGTTCGAAAATCGCACCTTTGATTTCTGCATTCTGGGCAACGGTCGCCTGGGCATCCTCATCCCCATCGCCGGAACCAAATGCGGATTCCATTCTGGTCACTCCGCCGGTTATATCCAGTTCTTCACTCACGCCGAGACCCCCTTGTGTTCGTCTGTCATTAGGTCATCAGTGCCCTTGACCTCCTCGCCGAGCTTGTCCATGATCAGGAGGAAGATGTCCTCTAGATCGGGTTCGTAATCCGACATTTTCCTCACTTGGACCCCGCACAATGTCGCTGCTTCCATTATCCTTGAGTAAGTGTCCTCGGACGTCTTGGAGACCCTCATATTGCGGCCCAGCCTTCGTACTGAAATGCCCATTGAAATTAATTGGCCCTCCATCTCAGAGGCCCCTCCCCAAACTGAAATCTCAATTTCCGGCTCGACTTGGCTAACTAACTCGTCTATCTTGCCCTGGACTACTATCTTGCCCTTGTGAATCATCACAATCCTGTCACAGACTTCTTGCACGTCGTCCATGACATGGCTACTCATGATGACTGACCTCCTCCCTTCTGTGACAGTCTTCCTCAGTGTCTCCAACATGAACTTCCTAGCTCTCTGGTCCAGTCCATTCGTTGGTTCGTCGCAGATCAGTATATCGGGATCGTGAATTAGTGCGCACGCAAGTTTTGTGGCTTGCTTCATTCCCGTGCTAAATGTCTCTATCTTTCGGTATCTTTGGTCTTTCAATCCGACATATTCCAAGACCTCGTGGGCCCTCTGAGTGGCTGCTGAGGAATTCATGCCAAGTAGCTCTCCGGAATACCTGACTTGATCGATTGCATTCAGGCCCGGATCCAATGAGTCGTACTCGGGCATGTATCCAATTTTCGAACGGATTAGATGTCCTTCGGTCCTGATGTCGTGCCCCAGTACCTGTCCATCTCCGGATGTTGCCTTGATTAGTCCAAGGATGCACTTGAACAGTGTTGACTTTCCTGCCCCATTGGGCCCCAATAGCCCGGTTGCTCCGTGAGGGATGGATAAGTCCACATCATCAAGAGCCATGTGTGGACCGTACAACTTTCTTAGGTCCGTTGCCTCGATGAGGGGCGGAGATGCTGATTCAGGAGTCATTATTGCCACCGACTCCCTAAAGGGAGTCGTTACTCGCTCGATGGTGCGTCTCTTGAAGTAATCCCCGGAAAGTCCGTCTGATGCAGCCCGAATGCCGTGTTACCTTTCTTTGAGGGCGCCATCCCTGACTTTCACAGCAATGCCCTTCCTGAAAAGCGACATTTCGAGAGAAGTTGACTGAGAGACCCCATGTGCGACTAATTCACCCGAGGGAGAGACGATGACGCATGGTTGACCGGGTGTGATGTGGGGGTCGGCGCCATCAATGTAGCCGTGCATGACATTCCTGCCCTGGCCTACGAATGGTATTGCATCTTCCGATAGAAGTACCCTGGGTATTCCGGGGTGGTCCTCTTCCTCCATCTCGTCCTCTGATTCAAATCTGTTCGGAACACCGGGGTTGAACGAATAGAGCATTGATGCCCCATCCAATGTCAGAGATATTCCTCCGTCCGTTAGTCTTGGAGAGAGGATGTGCTCCCCGTCGGAACTGACATTGATCATCCTATCAGTCTTCGATTTTCTTGCGGACATGCCATCGGTCATTTCACACAGGTTTCCGGGCTTCGTCGCACAAAAAACTGACAATTTGTCCACCACTGAACACCTATCAATCCATGACCTGACTTCGGCGTTCTCGGGAGGGGGGTTTTCTGGTGCGTCCCCGGGCGAGACAATTAGGTTAGGAAGATCATTCAGTCCGAGGGTCTCCAAATCCTCGGCCAGCTGCTCTTCATCCGTGGGGTCTAGCCATATTGCCTCGGGGCCATCGATGTGGCAGAAAGGCGAGACGTCCTCGAAAGAAAATGGGATGATCCCAATTGGCGTTGATACGACCACTACAGACTTGGGGACCTCAATTAGCCTCTCGACCACCGTATGAAGGCACGTACTCCTCCACGGAGGCGGCGCGCCCTCTATCACGACAACCCTCTCGGGAGGGCCGTCGGAACCGTCCCACCAAGATCCAGGAACCCTCCACCTCAGGGAAATTAGTGCCATCATGTGCAGAACGTGTGGCCTCGAGTCGATGTCTTCGGAAACTGGCTCCCCTCCGCCCCTGAGTGGGTTAGTGGACGCCATGATGTCTAGGAGGGAGTCTCCGACCTCAGTTTCATCGAGTTGCTCCAATTCCTCGAGAACCCAGAGGAATGCCTCTCGGAGCCTGGGGGACGAGTGGCTCCTTTTCTCGGCCAGCTCCCATATGCTGCCATTCCTAACTGCCTCCCTGCATCTTGACAATTCTGATTGTGTGATTTCCAGATTGTGATGGGCCAGTATGACTGATCTATCGTCCCTTTCCATTCCTCTGACTTCTTGAGGGGTCTTACCGAACAGTGCTGAAGAAGCGATTGGCCATTCGCTCAGGCCTTCCAGCTTTACGGTCCCATCAGGAGTTAGGAGCCTGTCATCCCTAGCGAAAAGAGCGTAGGCGGCACTGTCGAAGATGTCCACACCAAGAGCTATGGAGAGGGGGAATAGGAGCGGGTGTCCACATCCAAACATGTGTATTGGGCGATTGCGTGGGATTGATGACCTTGAGGCGAGTATTATGCCAAACAGCTCGCGATACCGCTGTTGCTCCATGAGTGGGACTATTCCCCCAATTGGATGGATAGCGAAGCCTCCGTGCTCGCCCCTTGCTGCTCCCATCAACTCTCCCGACTCCGAACGTAGGTCGTGGTGCAAGCCACCTTGAATGGGGCCATTGAGCAGGAGTTCTTTGCCGGCCTCAGACAATGATGGCAAAGCCCTGGATGCAGTCTCGGAGACAGCTTCCTCCAACTCCTCTCGGCTCATGTCGGGACGGCCAAAAACATCCAACATGGTACCTATGTCCACCCCTATGTCCCTCTGGAAAGCGACGATCTCCTCGACACCTACCTCTACGTCTCCATAAATGTAAGACTGGAATGTGCCCGAGTCAGTGACCACTATCCCCGGGTAGTCCAAGAGCCTGTGTATGCCGTTCGATAGGGCTGGTTCCTTGAGTTTCTCATGCTTCCAGACGACATAGGAGTTAGTGATCAGTGCGTCTACTCCGTACCTATCCCACATCTCACGGGGCTCTATTGTCCTCAAGTTTGGGTTGACCACTGGTAGCAACATGGGGGTTGTCAGAATGCCATGGCTGGTGTGGAGTTTGCCTATCCTAGCGGCACCGTCCCTACTTACGACCTCGAATAGGCCTAGGTCCTGAGGCCGGCATGGCTCGGGGTCGGGTCGCTTTCCCATGGGTTGCGCTGGACGTTTTCGTCATCAACCCTCGCTCGCACGCGTTATGGCCTTGAGGGAGACCTTTCCGTCAATTAGTGACATTTCTACTTGATCACCAGTATTGATCTCGATTGTTGGATCGACGTCGAATCCATGGGCATAGGGGACATCCAACAAGGAGGCCGCGGGCAGAGTAAGGGGGCAGACGTCCCTGTTTACTATCCCCTTGGGCCCTTTTCCAGTATAGATCAAGCCCATCAATACAAATGGGGCCACCGTTGATCCGGAGCCCTTTGGGTAAATCAGAATCGTTTCTTCAATTGGGGAGCCGTCCAAGGGGTGTCCGGGTTCCTCGATAACCCCTGTGTCCCTGTTGACGTAGCCCAAGTACGTGATTGGAACGTCCGTGACCAGGGCCTTACCCGAAACTTTCCATGATGATTGGCTTGGTATACCGACCCCACTAGCCAGAATTTCTCCTGTCTTGTGGGACTTTGCAGTGGCCATTGGCTTTGCCTTGGCTGAATCTAGTACGGGCCTATCTCCAGAAACTAGCTCGGGGTCAAAGGCATGGGATACACAGTCCTGGATATCTGCTACACTTGTCGGCATCCTGTTCAGGCCGCTAGTCAGGTAGTGCTCTGCCTTCAGAGAATTTGTCAGAAGGTGGTTGTACCTCGACCTGTTGTATGGAGTCACTTCCGGGCAGGTGTCCCTAAGGACCAAAGCCCCGGCTTCCTCCAAAATGTCGAGAGTGCCGTCAGCAGCAATTAAGTCGTAATTATGGGAGCTCATGAAGACCCAGAGGCGTTGATTGGGTATCGCTTCACCGAGCTCCATTCTCGCCCTGACAGCTGCGGCGGTAGAACGGGCCTCTCCGACACTAGCTTGCGGGCATCCAATCACAACGAGATCGACAGTTCCACTGGGAGCAAGTTCCAGGTACCTCCGGTCAAGCTCATCTCGTGTGAAGGTCATCTCGCCCTGGTATGATGTGACTTCGGGAGCGTCGCCTGTAAGCCCGTCCGCCCAGAGCATCGGGCAGCCGTAGTTGGCTGCCGAGGCGGTTAGAGCCTTGCGCATCTCGAAAGTGGCTGAGGGAAGTCCGGTTATCCTTGGCATAGGCCCCCATGGAAGTTCCCACTCGGGCTTCAGGTTCTTCCCTATCCAGTCCCCAAGAATGCTCCAGTCCGTGGGATCATCCATCTCGCACTCAACATTGACCAAAATGTTGGGAATCCTATTTTCATCGATGTGTAGGCCCCAAAGAGGCGCCCACCCAGTGATAGCGGTGGCAAGCGCCGAGAGGCCGGATTCCCGATTGGTCACCAGGGATGTGTATGAGTTGGAAAAGCACACTGCGTTCGACTCTGCCCATGAACCGATGCCTTCCTCGGATTCTATCCCCCTGTCATAGGGGGTGCACGAAAGCGTGGCCTCGATTCCCAGCTCAGAGTATGACTGAACTATCTCGAACTGCTGTTCCAAGAAGTCTGGGTGGTCGATCCCCATTTCCTCCATCTTGTCGTGGTCGCAACCTGCGGAGTTCAGTGTGGTTGGGATTGAGACCCTTCCCTGCGGGTCTCCAGAGAGGTCGGAAAGAAAGCGCCTGAGCCCATGTCCACCTGTGATGACGCTTACTCCCGAGACATGCGCGTGTTCTGCTCTGACGAATTGGGTGGCCCCTGCGGTTACGGCGAGGTCGATTACCAGCCGTGATGCCTTCTGCTTGGTTGGGCCCTGCTCTCCCGAGAGCATGGAAAGCAGTTCAGCAGGGACATCCATGAGGAATGCCGTGAGATGGTACTCCTTCAATCCGACGTATTGTAAAACAGTAATTCTCAATTTGGGGAGGTTTATGGCGAATACCAACAAATGCAAAGTGGGGGGAAAATCAGATTATGAACCATCATTGGTACGGGTAGCCATGGAGTTTTCCAAGGATTTGGGCCGAGGGGGCTCGGTTGTAGCTATTGTCCTGCTAGTCATTGGACTAATTGCAAGTGCTGTTGATGCCAACTCGGTTGAGATCAACGGAGTCTCGGCCGTGGTTCTATGTGCGGCCATTACCCTGGGGATACAGTTACTGGCATGGATTCCTGCATCAATAAAACAGACGGAGGCATTCTTTGACCTCACCGGAGGGGTGACCTATGTCGCGATTGTCATCCTCAGCCTATGGGCCGGTTCACAGTCGGAGCCTCCTGGCAAAAGAGAATTGATCGTGAGCGCGCTTGTGGCAATCTGGGCAATTCGCCTCTCAGGGTTCCTCTTCCTGCGAATACACAGAGCAGGCAAGGACGGGCGATTCGACGAATTGAAGACCTCAGCTGCCCGATTCGTAATCCCTTGGTCCCTGCAGGCACTCTGGGTCTTCCTGACATTGGGCGTAGTGGTGGTGATAAACTGCCAGGAAGGGGCATCTCCGGACCTCGGCATTTGGGACGGAATAGGATTGGCTTTGTGGGTTCTCGGATTCTCCATCGAAGTGACGGCTGACTCTCAAAAGACCGCCTTCAACTCGGACCCGGACAACGAGGGGAAGTGGATTGCGGAGGGCCTCTGGGCGCGCTCCCGCCACCCGAACTACCTAGGCGAGATTCTCCTCTGGACCGGAGTGGCGTTCTTCGGTGTTTCTTGCTTTGAAGGACTAGAGATGGTAGCTTGGGCCTCCCCGGTTTTCGTATACTTGCTCCTGACAAGGATCAGTGGTATCACGCTCCTTGACGAACGTGGCCTGGCCAAGTGGGGAGATGATCCGGACTACCAGCGATACAGATCGGAAACTCCTGCATTGAT
>CERB01032027.1_pt1 | contig 41605 bp, 33 predicted proteins | sample 356271 | NCBI WGS metagenome assembly CERB01 (sample SAMEA2621155, study PRJEB7988) | marine metagenome | isolation source: saline water (ENVO:00002010), including
CTAATCTCTGAATTATGCAGTTCTAACGATTATTCCAGCTTCATGCATCATGCCGGATGCAATATCAAAATCTTTTTGCCATCTTTCTGGAATCTCTAGATTTTTAGGATAAATGACCTCACTAACTCCAGCCTGGATAAGAGAACGTGTGCATCTAGAGCAGGGGGGCCAAGTTACATACGCCGTAGTACCTTTCAATGAAATACCAATTCTTGCAGCGTGCATTATAGCATTCTCTTCAGCGTGACAAATCATAGGATACTTCTGTTCACGATCTTCCAATCTCTCGGTTTTATCTTCTATACCTCTAGGAAAACCATTGAATCCTGTAGATCTAATTTCACGATCTTCACCTACAACAATACAACCAACTTTGGTAGATGGATCTTTTGACCAGTCAGAGATATGTTTCGCTAATTCTAGAAATCTTTTATCCCATTTGTCGCTCATATGAATATCTCCTGAATATCTATCATAAGTCATTATCCCTATTCGCCTCTGTACGATTAGGATCATAACCATCTAAAGAAGTAGGGTTGGCATAACAGTCAGGATCATCTCTATCGGCTTTTCCGCCGTTGTCATTATCTAAACCATCACCACAGTTTCCTATAGTATCATCATCTGATGATAGTAATTTTTCTGCCCCGCCGCCTGCTAGAATAGCAAATAGTAAGCCAGAAAGAACAAGAATAAGAGCTACTAGGATATATTTCGAAGTACTGTCTTGTGGTTCCAAGACTACTCTAATTTCAGTTTTCTCATCCGGCTTATTGGTCATCTACGAGCCAGCGACATAGGTCATCCTTTTTGATTATCGGTGAACGCGTAGTTCTTCCCAGAAATTCAGATTATCTCTAGAAATAATATAATTTAGAATATCTCCAACAAGATAAACACTACCTATCAGGACCAATTCAACACTATCAATTTCACAAATTTTTGATGCTTCTTCAATCGCATTAACTGGATTCTTAATTATATCACGAGGGGTTTCTCTATGGCTACAAATTATATTTTCTAATTGCTCTGCACTTACAGAATTATTTCTTCCAGAAAGAGGTTCAGTAAATATCAAATGATGAAAAATTGATTGATGAAGATTCTCTTGTAGAAATGGGGTTAATGTATCATTGATATCTGCTTTTTCTGTTACTCCAATAACAAACACACTCGATTTTTTGATTGAATTAAGTTCGGACTCAAAGCCTTCTTTATTATGAGCAGCACATATCTTCAGAGGAAAATCAAACCAGGATGAACCATATCCTGGAGAACGTCCCGGCCATTTACAATTAATTTCTGATTGTTCCCATTTGAAAAATTGTGCAATTTTTCTTGCCATTATATTCCAATTCTCCCAATTCGACAATTCTTTATTTTCTTCAAATAACCAAAGATCTTCACCAACTTTATCGGAAATTACTGTCAATACAGAAGAAGATAAATTCTCATTTTTCAATAAGAGTAGTGGCACTCCTGGACGATGAATACCCGCTTTCTCAAAAGCAATTTCTTCCAAAGTTTCTCCTAAAAACTCAGTATGATCCTTTGAGATGGTGGTTATCACACAAAGATCAGCATCAACCAATCTGGTAGAATCTAGTCTACCGCCTAAACCAGTCTCAATAATTGCTCTGTCAATCTTATTCTCACTAAAAATTACCATAGCAAGCAAAAATGTAACTTCAAAAAAAGTTGGTTTACAGACTGGACTAATTAATGAGGCTTCACGTATCTTATTTAGAGAAATATCGAAATCTTGAGGAGAAATTGGAATCCCATTTATTCTAATTCTTTCTTCAATTGTTATCAAATGAGGAGATGTAAATAATCCTACTTTCAAATTATTTTCTCTTGCTAATGCAGAAAGTTGAACACACAGTGAACCCTTACCATTTGTTCCAGCAACATGAACTGAAGGGAAATCAAGATGTGGATTTCCCAACCTTTTCAACAAGACTGCACAATTATCAAGCCCTAATTTAACACCTGAATCTTTCGTATTTTCTAGCCATTTTCTAACGCTCAAAAAATAATCACCCACCAGTTCAACTACACACTTGTATTAGTCAAAGTGATATGGTCTTTGAACTTCGTGGGGGTTGGGGAGTGAAAGTGAACGAGACGATTGAGGCCATAAAAGACCAGTGGAAGTCAATGACAAGTATGGCTGGAATGTTTGTAACAACTATATTTCTAGGAATATCAATTCAACCTGTTTGGAATTTTTCTGAGGCTAGAGCGTTTGGAGAAGAAGGCACGACACAAACAAGCTACATATTATTAGAATTGGTTTTAATTGGAATTTTTACTTTTGTCATAATATGGCTTGCTAGAAAGAATCTTAAGATTCTCATATGGTTATTTATTATGTTCTCACTTTATTTTTCCTTAATATATACAGCATATCCGTATATCGCATTAGCAATGGAAATTATTAACGGTACACAAGAAAATGCATTTTTTATTGCATTGATATTAGATCTATTACTAATGATAATTCTATGGAGATATCCTGAATGGTATATAGTAAATCTTGTGGGAATACTAGTTGGAGCTGGAGTTATCACAATGATTGGAATTAGTTTTGTCCCTACATTAATTATCATGTTCATGATTCTCGCTGCAATTTATGATCATTGGGCAGTTAATGGAAGTAAACATATGTTAGAACTTGCAGATACAATGATAGATTTGAAGTTACCAATATTATTAGTTGCTCCCAAAGAAAAAGGTTATTCATTTTTAGACGAGAAGGAAGGAGTAATGGAAAAAACAATTCAGAGACCATCACAAGAAGATTGGGATGATCCTAAAATTGGAGCCATAAAAGTAGAAAAAACAGGTAGAGATGCGTTATTTATGGGTCTTGGAGATGTTATTTTCCCAGGTATGTTGATTATATCGACCATCACTTTCCTACCACAAACTGGTCCAGTTTTAGGTTCTTTGCCGCTAACATCATTCTTTGGATGGATCCATCTAGACCCCTTGACGGTTGGTTTGGGTACTTTATTAGGAGGATTAATGGGGTACTTAGGATTGATGACTCAAGTAGCGAAAGGAAAACCACAAGCAGGGTTACCTTTGCTTAATGGTGGAGCAATTTTAGGTTATTTTATTACTGGATTAATAGTATATGGCCCATCTGATTTAATTCAACAAATTAGCCTCTTCTGAACCTAAAAGCCCGATTCATTGAAAGAAGATTGGTCACTCCTAGAGTTGATAGTTATGCTAGACATGAGTATGTTTCGTGAAAAATCAGAGGTTTTACGAAAAGATCATGATAAAAGAAAAATTCCTCAAGATAACATTGACGAAGTAATTAGACTAGATAATGAATGGAAACAAGCAAGGTATGAAGTTGATCAACTTCGTAAATCAAGAAATGAGGCTGCAAGAGGTATAGCTGCAGCAAAAAAATCGGGAGATGCCGATGCTGTGGCTAAAATAATGAGTGAAGTATCTAGCATAGGAAATAAGATTGAAGAATTATCAAAAATGGCAGATGATTTCTTGGAAAATAGAGACTCAATAAGGATGAGAGTTCCGAATATTCTTCATGAAAGTGTTCCAGTAGGGGAAGACGATCAAAAGAATACCTTACACAGCTTACATGGTGAGAAAATTGATTTGGGATTCGAAGCAAAAAATCATAATGAAATTATTGAAAATAATGGTTGGGTTGATTTAGCAAGAGCGGCAAAAATTACTGGAAGCAGATTCTATTTCATGCAAGGAGATTTAGCAAGATTAGAGATGGCTCTACAAAATTACACTACAAACTTTCTCATCAATAAGAATTATACTCTCGTTCAACCACCTTTAATGATGAATAAAGAAGCTTACGAAGGAGTTACAGATCTTGGAGATTTCGAAACTGTAATGTACGGAATTGAGCCAGATAAATTCTATCTCATAGCCACAAGTGAACACCCATTAACTGCTATGAGGATGGATGAAATTATCGAACCATCTGAACTACCAATAAGACTTGTCGGAGTATCGCAATGTTTCCGTAGAGAAGTTGGAGCACACGGACTCTCAGATAGAGGAATATGGAGAGTACATCAGTTTACAAAAATAGAACAAATAATAATCTGCAAACCGGAAGACTCATGGTCTCATCATGAAGATTTATTGAATAATGCAATAGAGTTGTGGGATAGTTTAGGTTTACATTATCGAGTTGTAAATATTTGTACAGGAGATATGGGTACTGTCGCCTCAAAGAAATATGATCTTGAAGCATGGCTACCGGGTGTTGGAGAATACAAAGAAGTGGTATCTTGTTCTAATTGTACAGACTATCAGGCCAATAGACTTCGTATGAGGTACAGGACATCGGAAGGAAACTCTGCTGTCCATACACTAAATTCTACTGCAGTTGCGACAAGTAGGGCATTGGTGGCAATTCTTGAACAATATCAAACAGAGGATGGTCGAATCATGATTCCAAAGGCTTTGAGGCCATATATGGGAGATCAGAAATTCCTAAGTCCCTTGAGTTGATTTGTCTTCTTTAATTTTAATTGATTGGCGTACTAATAAAACAACTAATACAATTGCGAAAAATGCAGCAATTATAGGTGCTATTAAAGCCGCAAATGTAAGAATAATACTTGCTATATTCTCACCAGACGCAACAAAAGAATTACCAAAACCCAGAGTTAAAGTAGATGACAAACCACGGATTGCCACTGTAGTTACTTGAATAATTCCTGCAGATCCACCCCCTGCAATTATTGCAAAAGACCATTGAATTATTGGATCGCTCCCTACTAAAGCCATGGAAGTCATACCAACACCTGAAACTACAGCTGCAGGAGTTGCTATTGTATCTAGCAGATTATCTAACCAAGGGACATAATATGCTCCAAATTCTGCCAAGCAGGCTATTCCAAGAATTAGAACTGCAGCGTTACTGTCAAAAGCAGCAAACTCTGTTCCTGATAAATCAAAATTAACAAAAGTATCTGTCCTAACTGCTAATGATAAAATAAATGGAGGTAAAAAAACGCGAAATCCTGATGCGGATGCAAGGCTAAGGCCCATTAAAGCGGCAAGTATTGTCGTTTCTATTCCCATGATTATGCCAAGACCTTGGGTGTAATTAAACCACTCCCTGCATGATAATTGGTGAATTGAAGCATAATAATGTACTAATCACCTATTTCAACCAAATTTGCACCCATATCGACTCTCTCACCGGTCTGGAAGTATACCGCTGTAACTTCACCAGCCCTTGGTGCCTGAATCCGATGCTCCATCTTCATTGCTTCCATGACCAATAATGTCTGACCTTCCCTCACCCTCTGGCCCTTCTTTACCATTACATCAAGAATTGTTCCAGGCATCGGAGCACTTAGACCGCCTTCTGATAATGAAGAGTCTTTACTTCCGGGTTCATGCATGTTAGTAACATAAATTCTTCCTTGGAAATGTATCCACCATTCGTCGTTACATCTGGAAACATAAGCAAAACTTCTAACTCCATCTAATTCTACAAGAATTCTCCCTGATTGCTGATCTTTACTCAATGAAATATCAGGAAAGTTTATTTCTTCGCCGTTAGAAATTAATTTGGAAAGTGAAAGTAGCCCCTCTTTTTCAGAGAAGTTTACTGTATATCTAGGTCCAGAATTATCTATGCTCCATTCCATAAAATCACCTAAGGATAAGACCTCGTCAATGTTTTGAATGGGTCTCCTGAATGCCCACTATATTCATCAATTATTTCGGAATTGACAGATAATAGATTACGATCTAATCCAAAACGACTTGCCCCCGCAGCAATCGAAATTAAAATTGAATCACTAATTTCTGGTTCCTTAAATTCTTCTAGAGATGTGTTATCGAGATAATCAGTTGTTACAAGACCCTTTGAGAATGCTTCACTTTGAGATACCTGGCGTAAGAATCCAACATTAGTAGTGACTCCCAAAACAACAAACTCTGATAGTGCAGTATCTAGTCTTCTCAATGCTGCTTCTCTTGTGGGAGCATGAACAATTAATTTGGCTAACATTGGATCGAAGTCAATAGTAACTTCATCACCCTCTCTAAATCCCGAATCCATCCTAACACCAGGAGTTGATGGCGGCCTCCACATTGATAGTTTTCCAATTGCTGGAAGGAATCCTTTGCTTACATCCTCAGCATAGATTCTAGCTTCAATTGAATGCCCAGTAATTCCTATTTCTTCCTGAGATATATTCAATGGAATTCCGGCGGCAACTTCGAATTGCTTCTGAACTAAATCAATTCCAGTAATTAACTCAGTAACTGGGTGTTCAACTTGTAATCGAGTGTTCATTTCAAGAAAGAAAAAATCACCTTTAGGAGTTAGAAGAAATTCAACTGTTCCTGCACCTTCATAATTTACAGCTTTGGCCGCCCTTATCGCTGCTTGCCCCATTTTATTACGAATCTCAGATGTAACAGCTGGAGAAGGTGCTTCTTCGATTACTTTCTGATGTCTTCTTTGTAATGAACAGTCTCTTTCATTCAAATGTATTGAGTTTCCATATTGATCACAAAGTACTTGAATTTCAACATGTCTTGAACCTGTCAATAATCTCTCAACATAAACAGTACCATCTCCGAAGGCAGCTGATGCTTCACGAGCTGCTGCTTCATATTCTGTTCTAAGCATCTTAGGTTCGTAAACTGCTCTCATTCCTTTTCCACCGCCACCTGCACTAGCCTTAACCAATAACGGATATCCTACTCTAGCAGCAGATGTTGCTAAAACACCGAGAGGATTTGAACCTGATTCAATTGCTAATTCTTCACCAGGAATAATAGGAACATTAGACTCAATCATTCTCCTACGAGCAGAAATTTTATCGCCCATGGTTTCTATTGCTTCTGAAGATGGACCTATCCATATTAAACCAGAATCTTTTACTAATTTAGCAAAATTAGCCCTTTCAGATAAGAAACCATAACCAGGATGTATGGCTTGAGCACCGGATTCTTTGGCCGCAGAAATTATTAGTTCCATATTTAGATAAGTCTCAGAGAGACTTTGGCCGGGCAAATGAACAGATTCATCAGCTATTTCTACATGTAATGAATTCTTATCTGAATCGGAGTAAATAGCAATTCCTTTGAGCCCTGATTCTTTGGCTGCTTTGAGTATTCTAACAGCAATTTCACCACGATTCGCTACCAAAACCGAATCGAATGGAGTTGGTGCATTAATCATCCAATCAGGCAACATTTCTTACACCACATTATTCAGAAGACCAATTGGGTTTACGGCGCTCTAAGAAAGATGAAAGGCCTTCTTGACCTTCATCTGAACCCCTCATTTGACTAGTTTTATCTAACGTCCATTCACGAAGATCTTCATCATTACCATTCCATCTATCGAAAACCAATGTCAAATTCTTAGCTTCTGTAACTGCCATAGGTCCGGTTGTTAGAACTTCTTGAGCAATCATATTCGATTTATCCGCAAAATCCTCAGAAGATTCTACGACATAATTAATCAAACCTATTCTCATAGCTTCATCTGAATCTATTTTACTAGCCATCATTGATAATCGACGGAAATTAGAACTACCTATTTTACGATAAACGTAGGGGCCAATAACTGCTGGCAGTATGCCTAATTTAGCCTCAGAAAGAGCGATTCTTGTTCTTGGTTCAGCAATTGCATAATCAAAACAAGATACCAGGCCTGCTCCTCCGCCTAAAGCCACACCTTGTATACAACCTATAGTGAAACATGGATGTGCCCAAAGACCATGGAATAAAGTGTCTAATCTTTCAGAATCTAAACGATTTTCTGCAACTGAGCGTGCCCCTGCATCTCTCATCATATTGATATCTGCGCCTGCACAGAAATGCTTACCTTCACCTGTAAAAATTATTACTCTGAGGAATTTATTACCATCTGAGTCTTTCAAGGATGAGTTGGCAGATACGCTTCTATCAGATGTCCATTTAATTAGCGATATTAACTCACTAATCAATTCAGTATTGAGAGCATTGTACACTTCACTACGGTTTAGATTAATTCTAGCAATATCGTCATCAATTACAAGTTCACATAGTTTATTTTCTGGAGGAGAATCACTCATTTTCATTTTAATCACCATTACATCCTGAATACGCCATAATTTTGTTCTGGTAGAGGAGCATTCAAACTAGCAGAAATACATAATCCTAGAACATCTCGAGTATCTCTTGGATCTATTATCCCGTCATCCCACAATCTCGCAGTTGAATAGTAAGGAGAACCCTCAGTTTCATATTTTTCTAAAATTGGCTTTCTTAGATTTTCTAGTTCATAATCGCTCATTTCAGGTAGATTTTCTCTTGACATCTGATCTTGTTTGACTGTTGCCATAACATCTGCAGCCTGTGGGCCTCCCATTACAGAAATTCTAGAATTGGGCCACATAAAGACAAATCTTGGATCATATGCTCTACCGCACATACCGTAATTCCCAGCTCCATGAGAACCGCCGATTATCACTGTGAATTTAGGGACAGGTACGCAAGATACTGCTGTAACTAACTTAGCACCATCTTTTGCTATTCCTCCAGACTCTGCATCTCTACCAACCATAAATCCTGTAATGTTCTGTAGAAATACTAGAGGTATTCCACGTTGCCCACATAATTCTACAAAGTGGGCCCCTTTCAAAGAAGATTCAGAGAATAAAATTCCATTATTTGCAACTATTCCAACGGGATAACCATGAATTCTAGCAAAACCACAGACTAAGGTATTACCATATCTCTGTTTAAATTCATGAAATCGACTACCGTCAACAATTCTAGAAATTACTTCTCTTACATCATACGGTGTTCGATTATCATCTGGAATTATTCCCATTAATTCTTCAACATCATGTTTTGGTTCCTCAACAGCCTCAACGTCTAGTCTTTGTTTGGGTTTAATATTCAGATTTTGGACGACATTACGAATCATTCTAAGTGCTTCGGGTTCATCTTCTGCAAAGTGATCTGCGACTCCTGATTCTCGTGTGTGTAAATCTGCACCACCGAGATCTTCTGCAGATACCTCTTCCCCAGTTGCAGATTTTACTAAGGGAGGGCCTGCCAAAAATATCGTACCATTTCCTTTTACGATAATTGATTCATCGGACATTGCAGGTATATAGGCACCGCCTGCTGTACAACTTCCCAACACTGCGGCAACTTGAGAAATCCCTTTACTAGAAAGGATAGCCTGATTTCGAAATATTCTTCCAAAATGTCCTTTGTCAGGAAAGACTTCGTCTTGCATAGGTAAAAATGCACCACCGCTATCAACTAGATAGATACAAGTAAGATTATTCTCATCTGCAATTTCTTGAGCTCGGATGTGCTTTTTAACCGTCATAGGATAATATGAACCACCTTTGACAGTTGCATCATTTGCTACAAATAAACATTCTTTTCCATGGACAACTCCTATGCCAGTGATAATTCCTGCAGAATGGGCACGAGAATCATAAAGTCCATTTGCAGCCAGAGATGAAAATTCGAGAAAAGGTGTTCCTGGGTCACATATTTCCTTTATCCTTTCTCTAGCAAGTAATTTTCCTCGACTACGATGGCGATCAACATATTTCTTACCGCCGCCCTCCTTAACTTCGTTGATTTTTTGCTTTAATTCCTCAACAAGTTGGATATTAAATTCTTTTCGACGATTGAAATCTTCACTATTCCGGTCGATTCGAGTTGGTAGCCTATCCATATCTCTCAGCACTCCAGAGGGCATTCGAACTTTCAATTGAATGGGTTCGTATTCATGATTTAGCCTTATCAAACACCAATTACAGCACGGCCGACGTCTCTCAGTCCAGGCGCCATTCCAACTACCAACATTGCTAGACCAACTAACAAACGAAGATGTCTCTGCCTATGTTCAAAATTTGCTATTGTGAAAAAGTATAGTATTAATCCAGCTAAACCGATTTTAACAAAAGTAAAACCGAAAGCATTGCCAAAAATTTGTATTACTTTATCTGAAAGAAGATGTTTCTCTGAATATCCTAGATATTCTAGACCAATAGCCGTTGCAATACCATCAAGAATTTGGCCAGCAACGGCTAAAAATACAACCGGCGAAGCAAATGCTGCAGCTGTGCGGTGTTTTTCCATCAAGTCCTTCTCAGGACTTGTTGAAGCAAGATATTCGTCTTCCGTAACGCCCACAGGTAAAACACCTGATGTCATTCCATAACTATCTAGAATTTCAGCGGACTCTTTTCCGTAATTATACATCTGCCAACAAATGATTATTGGTAAGCCAATTACAAATATTAGTGGCCAAAGTACAATTTCTGAAGAATCTATACTAAGTGAGTATGAGAATATTGCTCCAAGAAAAATCATTGAGCCCCCAAATCCAGTTAGATACACAGATCTCTGTATTGTTGAAAAATTTTCTAATGATTCACCGAAGAATTGTGGCGATAATATGGCAACTAAACCAAAAATAAATAACATTTCTAATTCAATATCACTTTGAGGACCGATTGAAATAGAATGAGCATACAAAATAAATTGACAAAAAATTAAGATGCTTGCTATCGAATTGACCATGTCTGATTCGTCTTCTTTTAGAATTTTAGAATTATTAGTTATCGAATAACCTAGTGCACCCGAGATTACAACCCATGATGCAGTCTGAAAATGAACACCTGGACTGACAAAGAGCGATGAAAGACTACTATCGAACATTTCAGCATCTTCAACCACTTCTCCAGTTGCTGCCCATAAAACAAAAGGGAATAATGCAATAATTGTATTATCACTACCATCTATTCCAAGTCTGCGTAACCAAGCAGAAAGTGACAGGACGAATGCTCCTAATACAATCGCGTATGTTGCAGTATTAACTCCATTGTAACCAGAATCACCGGTTGCTTCGCCTGAAATTGGATCTAAATAATATTCATAAATTGATTTAGTTAAAGGATTATCTATATCCATTTGATCTAAGGTAAGTCCCGTAAATAAAACAGCACCTACAAAATACAGAAAATATGTAGCCCAGCGTTCGTAGTCTTCCATCTCTTCAAGTGGATTTTCCATAGCCATCGCAGAAGGGCATCTCGCTTAGGTATAACGCATTTAAGATTAGAAAATTATTCTTCCTCAAATACTATTTTTTCATCTTCTGCTAACTCCATCATTTCTGAAATTGCTTCTTGATCCAAGGGATCAACTTGTGAATTAGTAAACTTTCTTTCTCTCCGACGGCGTGCGTCGGCCAAACTAGGAACTAGGGCTTCAAAGCTCGAACTATCTTCAACAGCTTTCTCTTCATAAGTTTCGAGACTGTAAGAACGAATACGTTGACGTTTCCTATCCTGTTCTAAGCCGAAAAGAACGGTACCATGTTCAGAACCTTGGAGAATCCCTTCTATAGCAGGGGTTGCTAAAGCTAAAGATTCTTGAACACCGATTACCAAAACTGTTGAGCCATAAATTGCCATCTCCGTGCCAGTTAATTCTTCAATTAAGCTCCTAATTCTACCATTGGTTCCAATTAGCCTACTTCTCATTCTTCTAGTTTGATTTGGTTGCCTACCAACCCACTCTCTGATATCATACATCCTCAAGAAAACATCATCTTCTAGAAGCTGGACTGCTCTTTTAGGGGCTAGCCCTCTTCCAATAGCAAATATCACATCTGGAAGTTTCATTTTTATTACTGGGTCTACACCTTCATCTGGCCAGTTAACACTAATATCACCTGAATTTGACTCGATATGCAATGATGCCCCACATGCTTTCTCAATCATTTTTCTTGTAGAGCCACGTTTACCTATAAGCACAGCAATGCGGTTTTTAGGAATCCGTGCTAAATGCTCCATATGTTTAGGGGAGTGGCTGTTATGTTTTAACTTCCTGTGTTTCAATTTCCATCGGATAAAGGAGGTAATTTGGGAACAGGATCTTCCAATACACGAAGTAAACTTTCACCAATATCCACGTTATATCCTTGACGATTTATCCACTGAACCAGTCTCGTTACATCTCTAACAAGAAATTCTTCTGAATGAGGATGTTGCTTTGTCACACTTTGACCAACATCAATTACCCATGGTTCACCATCTTTCCATAAGATATTGTACTCTGAAAAATCTGCATGAACAAGTTCAGCTGTTTGCCAATTAATAGCAAGAAAATCAAGTAGATCTTCGAATACCTCATATGGCTCATCAATAATTACATCTTTCAGTCGTGGGCTTACTCCTTCACCTTCACCTAAATATTCCATAATAAGAACATTTTTCAAATTAGAAAGAGGTTTTGGAACTCTTAATCCATATTTCCTCATTCTTTTTAGATTTCTAAATTCTTTACGAACCCAGATATTCACTAACTCTCTATGTCTACGAGATAGCCCTCCAAATCTTGGATCTCCATCGATATATTTTGCTAATCCTTTGAAAACCGCGTTTGTTGTGTGAAATATTTTCACCGCTACAGGACCATGGTTAGATGTTGCATGAAAAACATGGGCCTCCTTACCTCTTGCAATTGGATAATCAAGTGTCTCAATCTCGCCTTTTTGCATTAACTTATGTAATGACATTAATGTAGATTTATCAAATACAGCATCGAAAACTCGTCGATCAACCCAATCATAAGTCCCCTTTCCTAAAACTCCCTGAAGACCATCTTCAATTTCTGAGAACATTTTCTCAAATCTAGGTTCAGATAACCATGCGTGTTTTTTCTCGCCTCGCATTAAAGCGTCGAGGTCGGGTAAATCCCAATCCTCTGAATCTGACATGATTTCACCCAAAGAAAGAATCAATGTCGTCATCAACTGATGATGTTTCTTTTACAACTGATTCCTCAATTTCCAATTCTGATTCTTCTTCTACTGAATCTTCTTCTATAAATTCTAATTCTTCATTAGTTTCAGTTACTTCTGAGATATCTTCAGACATTCCAAATAAATCTACTATGTCAGGCAATACTCCTTTTCTGGACAAATATAGCGATTGAGTTTTTGTATATCTCATTACTACATTTGCTTTCTCATCTTGAAAATCCCATGGTTGTACAACAATTAAGTCCCCTTCTCTAACCCATTGTCTACGGCGCATTTTACCAGGTATTCGCGCTAAACGACTATCGCCGTCTTCACAAACGGCCCTTACTCTTCTTCCACCTAGAATCTGATCTGCAATAGCGAACATTTCATTGACTTTACGATTAGGCAAGGGCACTCTTATTTTGTCACCACTACCTGATTCTAACCTTGCTAAAAGCTCAGCATCAACCTTCTCCTCTCTACGAGCCATGACTACCCGTCTAGCGTCACCTATGTGAAGTTGAGCCTTCTCGCTCAGTTAGAAACAAAGGAATTTATAGCATCTGCAACCATTTCCAGTAATGAATCGCTTAGCGGCCCAATTCCAACAATGACTGTTAGTATCGCACATACTACAATTGCTAATCTTAGACTGAAGGCGTCCTTCATAGCCCTACTATCTTCCGGTTCTTCAAAGAACATAACTAATCCAATTCTTAGATAATAAAACATGGACAATGCAGAATTTATTACAATTGCAAAAGCCAACCAAAATACTGGTTCAACACTGGTTAACCAGTCAAGAACTGAAGTTGCATCCGAGGCACCTGTACCAGCAGAAATATTTACTATTCCATTAATCATCAAAAACTTTGACAAGAATCCAGATAATGGCGGCACCCCCGCTAGTGACAACATAAACAAGAACATGGAACCAGCAACTAGTGGATCTCTTCGAGCAAGCCCATGTAGATCTTCCAATCTATGACCTCTATCCTCAGTTTCTAAGAGAGATAATACCAGGAATGCTCCAAACTTGAAAATTACCAAAACAGCGAGATGGAATACTATAGCAGTTAATACAAGTTCAATTGCTTCTTCAGAACCTAGACCACTTCCGATAGCTGCTAGACCTGCTAACATATATCCTGCATGTGAAACACTCGAGTAAGCTAGCATTCTCTTTGGATTACTACTAGTTAGAGCTGCTAAGTTACCCCATGTCATAGTAACAACTGCAATTATAGCAATCGCAGTATACCAGAAAGCCTCACCTTCAATAGGCATTGTTACTGATACTAAGATTCTCATTAAAGCAACAAATCCCATGGCTTTCGAGGCTGTGGCTAGTAAACCAGCAATAGGAGATGAGGCCCCTGAATAAGCGTCGGGTGCTGCAAGATGGAAAGGCGCTGCACCTACCTTAAATCCGAACGCAACTAGCATTAAACCAACAGCTATTCCTGCTAAAGGGTCAATTGAGGATGATTCCGCCCACTTTATTGACAAAGCATCCAATGAAAGATCTCCGCTCCAAAGATAAAGAAGTGACATCCCATAAATTCCAACTGCTGAGGCGACTGAACCTACAATGAAGTACTTCATTCCTGCTTCCCCACCAACCTTACTTTCCTTATGGAAGGCAACAAGAATATAGGATGATAATGATGCCAACTCAATACAAACAAATAACATGAAAAGATGAGTTGCCATTGACATAAGGCTCATCCCAAGACCAACCATAATTAGAATAATATGAAAATCAACTTGGCGACGATTATCAATTAAAGCATTAATTTTCTTAGTAGAAATATTCTCGCTATCGTCATCATTTGGTGGTTTTACATTAGGTCTAGCAGGAAGTCTGTGTGTAGTTGCAATAGTCGCAAGGAGTAAAGCAGCAATGAATATTAGAGAAAATAAACGGCTGAACTCAGTGACCTCTAATGTATCTCCTATTGTACCATAAGAGTTCTGCATAAGTCCAAAGAATAAAGCAAAAGTGAAAATAATCAATGAAACTTGATTTGGTAATTTAGGATTACTAGTTCTCTTGAAACGACTACCGCCAATAAATACGGGGACATGAATTCTTGTTAGAGGGATGCGGAAACTTGCATTTCCTAAATTAGGAATTAAAATTATACATATTAAACCAAATAACATTATTAATTCAGGGATAACCAATTCGGCCTCTGAAGAATTAATTGGAAGATTCATGGCCTCACCCCCTGCTCAATTAGATAACTAAGTAATACTTCACTAACAAACTCAGAAGACCAATCGGACATCATATCAAAGAATATGAATGGGAATATACCGAAAGCAATTGTGAGAATACCTAAAATGAACATACTAGTATTCTCATTCCAAGTAATGTCTCTAGGTTCTTCACCGTGTAATGACTCTGGAAGAATGCCATGATGTCTGTCGTTTGATTCAAAAATAGTCTTCTGCATAGATGTGAGATAGTAAACTGCAGTGATAATTAATGTCAATGCAGGTAAAATAACTAGCCATCCAAAACTCATCCAGAAAGCAATCATAATTGCTACCTCTGCCACGAAACCAGCCAGTAATGGTAGCCCTAAGCTACCCATCCAACCTAGCATCATATGAGCGGCTAAATATGGTGAGTGATGTGCAATACCTCTCATAGAACCTATTTCTAAGGTATGGTAATGATGTTTGAAAGCACCCGCAACTGCGAATAATAGAGGACTAATTATTCCATGAGCGAACATCATGAATAAGGCACCAGCGATACCCAGTGGTTGCATTGTTGCAATACCTAGGAATATTAATCCCATGTGTGAAACTGATGAGTAAGCAACCATTCTTTTCAAATTTGTTTGCCCCATACATACCAATGCACCATAAACTAAACTTGCCATTCCGAGAATAATTAGAATAGGTGTGAAAACAACTGTAGACTCTGGGAATAATGAGACAGCGACTCTCAAGAAACCGTATGCCCCCATTTTCAGCATTACGCCAGCCAATAACATTGATCCGGCGGTTGGTGCTTGAACGTGAGCATCAGGAAGCCAAGTATGCACTGGTACGCTAGGCATCTTTGTTGCAAATCCGATTAATAACAAAATCCAAACTAAATGTCTGAGACCCTCTGACTGAATCATCTCACTATTCATCTCAATAAGGCTAAAGTGATGTCCCGTTAATGTTCCAGATACTCCAGATACATCTCCGGTGTGGAAATACATTATTAAAATCCCAACTAGCATAATTACACTAGCAGTGAATGTGTAAATGAAGAACTTCATAGAAGCGTATTTTCTATCTTCGCCACCCCAAACTAATATCAAAAAGAACATTGGTATCAATGTCATTTCCCAGAACACATAGAATACAAACAAATCTAGAACAACAAACACACCAAGTAAAGCACCTTCCATAACAAGAATCAATGGATGGAAAATATGCCCTTCTTTAGCATCCCATTCTACTAACATTGATAGTGGAATTAATAGAGCTGTTAACCAGACCATTGGTAATGAAAGTGCATCAACACCGACAATCCAAGATACGCCGATTGATGAGATAAGAGTTACTGGTTTATCATTCATTAATTCATATTCACCCATATTAATGTCAAGCCAGTCAATACCACCAAAAGTAGTGAAGGAAAGGTAGGTTGCAAATGCAAATAGTGCCATTGAAACTCCAAAACTAACATTTCGAGAAAATTTACGTATTGACAAGGCTAATTTCCCAGGTAATAATTGAGGTAAAATTAGCAATAGCAAACCAACCGCAATTGGAGTTAATGTTAAAATTGTCAAGGGATCGTTCAGAAACTCACCCCCATTAATAATACGAATATACAGAGGGCCCCTATAGTCGCCATTAAGATATAATCACCAGCACTTCCTGTGGTAAATTTGCGAATCTCAAATGAACCGAGAACGGACTTTGATTCTATTTGTTTAATGATACCATCAATTATATTTCTATCAAACCAAGCAGTGAAATCAGCAAATGGAATCAGTGTACGTGCTAACACTCCTTCATATAAATCATCGAAATAAAGTCTTTTATCGAGAGCCTCGGATAATTGAGATTCCGCTAACCATGAAACATCTTGTTTCCCGAACTTTCCTGAAAGATTAACTAACCATCCAACAAATAAATTGGCTTTCTCTCCTTCTTTAAGCTGCCCTCCATGAACTCTTGAAGCCATTATTGGCCCTACTATGAAAGAAAGGAAAATTGTGATCCAACCTACAATACGAAGTTTCTGATCTTCTGGTAAAAATGCATGTTCTAATTCATAAATAATCTGATCCAACAATGATTTACCATGCAACGATAGATTTGCTTCTTTGTTTGAAAGGAAATCAACTACGCCCAAAACTGCCAATACAAAGCCACCAAGAGCGGTGATAATTGTAAGAATAATTAGTGGTTCCTTAATCCATGGAGTTGTTTCATGAACATGGTCAACAACTTCACTCTTAGGTTCTCCAGCGAAAGTCATAAACCACATTCTAGACATATAGAATCCTGTCATCCCAGCAGTTGCAAGTATTAGTAAAGCAGGACCTAGCATCAAAGTTTCACCATGGAAATATGCTGACCATGTTTTTGCAATTATTCCCTCTTTAGACCAAAATCCTCCAATCAAAGGTATTCCAATTATTGACATTGAGCCAAACATCATTGCAGTAGCAGTTACTGGTAACTTAGATGCGAGCCCACCCATATTTCGCATATCTTGAGGATCAAAATCATGATGACCATGATCTGAACCATGGTGAAGATGATCATGAGCATGATGAACTTCGTGAATTACTGAACCGCTAGCCATGAATAGCATTCCTTTTGCCATGGCATGATTGAATAAATGGAATAGAGATGCCCCAAGAACAAAATATCCTGCATAATATTCATCGATATTTAAGAAATAAAGTGCCGAACCTAAACCAGTGAATATGTATGCTAATTGGGACATTGTAGAGTAAGCTAAAACTTTCTTAATATCATTCTGGACAAAGGCAATCGAAGCAGCCATAAATGCCGTAATACCTCCAATCCATGCTACAATTAATCCAAAGTCTTCCAGTCCTGAAACTCCATGGTGATGAACATCGACAAATGGCATTAATCTTGCAACCAAGTATAAGCCAGCATTAACCATTGTAGCCGCGTGAATTAATGCAGATACTGGAGTTGGTCCCTCCATAGCATCAGGTAACCAGACATGTAATGGGAACTGAGCACTTTTACCAACAGCACCAATAAATAACATCATTAAAGCCCAAAATAACTCTCCAGAATCAACTAAAGCACCACCAACACCTGTCGAAGGATCATCAAAAACAACTGCGAAATCCAGAGAACCATAGATATCGTATAGGATCAATAATCCGATCATTAAGAATACATCACCAACTCTCGTAGTCAAAAATGCCTTCTTAGCAGCATAAGCCGCACTTTCTTTCCAATAGTAGAATCCTATCAATAAATAAGAACACAGACCCATAACTTCCCAGAAAATAAATAGCCAAAGGAAATTATCTGCAAGTACCATACCAAACATTCCAAGACTGAATAAAACAAACTCAGCGAAAAAACGATGATTACTGTCTTCATTTATTGGATCTGTAGTCATATAACCAATAGCAAACCAGCAAATTAAGAAACACAGGAATGTCGCTACAAACAGGAGCATTAATGTCAAAGAATCGACCCACACACCTACTCCAAGTACTCGATTTTGTGCCATTGTGTAATCTGATTGAAGAATATCAAAAGAAATCCACTCTAACCAACTTGTAACATCATTCTTATTGATATCTGCACTACCTATCAAATAATCATAAACAATCCATATTGTAGTAGATAAGGATACTAAAAGTGCTGCTAAACCTAATATTCCTCCTTCCTTAAATTTGTTTTTCCATGTTTGATTTTTATTATACACTTGCCCACTAATTAGAATAATTGGGAAAGCAATGAAAGGAGCTACTACTATCATCCAAGCGAAATCAGTAGAAGAATTGCCATCTTGTGAAGCTAAATAAGGAACAATTGCCAAAAACGGCAATAATGGAAGAAGAAGTCCATATTCGTGTTTTGTTTCACCCATAAAATCACCTCAGTTCCTCAGAATACTAGCCTCATCAAGAGAGATAGTCTCCTGTGTACTGTATAATGAAAGTAAGATTGCCAAACCAATTGCAACCTCTGCGGCAGCAATTGCAATTGCTATTGCAGTAAATACCCAACCATCGACATCACCATAATGAGAAGCTCCTGCTACAAAGTTAAGATTTGCAGCATTCAACATTACTTCAATACACATCAATACAATTATCGCATTTTTTCTTGTAAAAGCACCTAGAAGTCCAATACCAAAAAGGATTACACCTAACCCAGAAATCCAGCTAGGGTCAATCATGATTCTTCTCCTCCCATATCCCAAATCAGATTGATTAATCTTTCATCACGAACAAGATAAGATGCCCCTACCATAGCCATTGCTAACAAGGCACCCAGAATCACTGTTGCAATCGCCCACTCATCCCCATAGAGCGAAAGTGCAAAATCAATGGTTGAAGGAGGTGTGGATGACGATAATCCCCACATTGAATGAGACATTACTTCATTTAGCATTACTAGAATGAATGCGAATAGTCCCAATTTCGTTAATGCTGAAAGTGCTTTCATTGGATATCACCTTCTTGAATTTGACGACGAGTGAGCATTACACCGAATTGAACAACAAGCATTACAGAACCAAGATAAACTAAAATTTGTATTGCTGCTAGCATTTCTGCAGATGCCATGACCATTACTCCCGCAACTGCTAGGAATGTAAGCATAAGTGAGAGGAGAGAATGGGCTACTCTTCTAGCATAAACACAACCTAGAGCGCCAATAATTGCCGCAGATGAAAGAATAACGAAAACAATTGCTTCGAAATCTATTGCCATAAAAATCATGCCTCCGATTTAGGTGCTGCTGCTGCCTTAGCTGCTTTCTTTTCACGCTTAGTCTTCTCTTTCTGAGCCCTCTTAGCTAATTCCATGTCTACTCTTTCCTGATGAACTACAGGAAGTAATCTAGTTCGATCTGCATCGAACCAAAGATCTTCTCTAGTATATCCAGACATTCCATCATATTCATTTGACATAAAGAATGACTCGAAAGGACAAGCTTCTGCGCATAAACCACAGAACATGCATCTTCCAATATCAATTCTTCCTGAGACAATATCTACTTCTGCTGGCTTTAGAGAAGACATCTCGACTGATTCAATTCCTGAACCATCTTGCCAACGAACTGTTGCTTTATCTCCACTAACATCAATAACTTCTGCGAAATCATATTGTTGCGGAGGAGCTGTGTGTTCATGCATTAAATCAAAACTCTCGATTTCTTCGAAATCATCTCTTTTCCTGGCTGCTAGGCCACCGGATTCTATTTCACTTCCAAGTCCATGCCATTCATCTCCTTCATCAGTTGTGTCAAGAACATTAACTCTAGTTTCTGAAGTCATGTGAAGGCAATCATTAGGACAGGCTTTTACACATGCCTTACACGCCGTACAAGTTTCCCAAACAATTCCTATTCTTCCATTATAGTTCCCTGGAACGAAGAGCCAAGGCTCCATATCTTCGAGTCTTTCATATGGATACATGATTGTAACCGGTCTTTCTAAGAAAGGGAGAGCAGGTGAGGATTCTCTATCTGCAGCATATATTTGCCCAGAAGAGGGATGATCTGCTCCAATTCTTTCCAAAGTAAAATCATCGGTCAGATTTGCTTGCTGACCGTGATAATTATTTTTCAAAAATTTTGCTTTACCAATATATGGAACAGTTCTAAGAGCTGTCTTCAAAGTAATCCACATGGGTTTGATTACTAAATTCCTAAAATTTGGTGTTGCATGAGGGTGTCCTGTATTATAATCCATTATTTCACCTCCTAATCTCTTCTACTTCCCGGATATGCTTTATCCAATGTTTGAGTATTGTACGGCCTTCTTGAGTACTCTAATGCATCTTTGTCTTCATCTATTGCATACACGACAAACAGAATTATCCCTAGAACGGTAATCACAGGAGGGGCCCATATTGGCCAGCTTGTACCGGTCCATACTTCTAGACGCAAATACATTGCAATTGCTAGATTTAGAATTGAAAGCGGGAGCAAGTATCTCCAACCGAATTCCAATATTTGATCTGTTCTAATTCTGTGTAAGGATGCACGGACCCAAACAAAGAATGCGAAAAGTAGCCAAGCTTTCAGTAGAACAATAACTAATCCTGGTATTAAATCAACTAAACTACCTATCACTGGTATGCCAGAAAGTGTATCTTGGAATGGGAACTCCCAGCCTCCAAGGAAAAACATGGCGAATAGAATACAAGCTGCATAAGCTCTCATCATTTCTACAGCAAACATCAATCCCCAACGAATTCCTCCGTACTCTGTCCACCAACCTTCCACAAGTTCTGCTTCTGCTTCAGGCATATCGAATGGAATTCTTTCAACCTCTGCAATCATTGTGATTAAGAAGAGAGCAGCACCTAATGGAAGCATGAATAAATTCCAGGTATCAGAAGTCTCAATCTGAAAATCTACAATCTCAATAATGTTGAAAGAACCACTAATGACTGCAATGGAAAGCACAGTAATTAACAGAGGGATTTCATAGGCAGTCAATTGCGCTGCAGAACGCATCCCTCCAATTAATGTATATTTGTTATTTGATGCCCAACCAGCAAAGAAGACTCCAAGAGGAGCAACTCCGAAAATTGCCATTAGGAATAGTAAGGAAAGATCAGGATTAGCAGCCCATATATGTGGTCCAAAGGGGATGAATGCATAGCACATTATAGTGGTTGCAATAATAATCACAGGTGCAACTTCAAAAACTAATTTGTCAGCCTTTTCAGGGATAAGGTGCTCTTTTGTAGCGAACTTCATGAAATCTGCCAGTGCTTGAAAGAAACCTGGGAATAAGAACCAAATTCCATGATATCCTCGGTTTCCGACCCTATCAATTGTTTCCAAGTGATGGCTATTTCCAAAAGCAGAATTCAAACTCTTATTCACCATACCTATCGGGACCCCCATGCCCATTGGTAATTTATTCCACCAATCTCCGGCCGTAGAAGGGCCCTCTCCAATCCATAAACTTCTCAAAGAAGTCGTCGCACCAATTCTATCCATTAATCTACCAATAAATTTCCTCTCAATGTAAGGTACTACCATCAGAGTCAACATCATTGTAGCGAAAACCACTGTGCACATTATAGTCGAAACAAAGAATGCTTCTAATGAGGGTTGAATATCGGCAAATCCAGATTGAAGATTAATTTCAGAACCGATAACTATTGGTTCTTCTAAAAACCATCTTGGTCTTGTAATAGAAAATTCTAGATCTATATCATTTGATGGAAGAAGATCATGAGTTTTATCCATTGACCAACCAATGCCGGATTCTGTCCAACCACGAACATCTAACCAATCACTGCTTGTCATATTTATCACCTCATCTATCCGTCTCGCCTATACAAGGATCAAATGAACCCATGATGGCAGGAATGTCAGCTACCTTGTATCCAATCATGCACTTTGAAGCATATGGAATCGTAATGAACATAGGAGAACGGATTGATACACGATAAGGCATCTTACCACGCCCCTCACCTCCACCAGCAATGTAGAACATTGATTCGCCTCGACTATCTTCAAAGTGATGTGAACCAGATGTACCCTCAGGAGCACGAGTTGGAGCCTTCCCAAGGATCTTAGGATCTCCTGGTTCGTGATATGTTTCGGCACCTCCAGGAATTTTATCCAATGCTTGCAGAACTAGATTTGCACTTTGTCGCATTTCTTCAACTCTAATCCTATACCTGTCATAACAATCTGCACCTTTTATTGAAGAACGCTCGACTGCTGGTTCCCAATCTAATTCGGAATAAACAGAATATGGATGAGATGAACGTATATCGTGATTTACTCCTGCGGCACGAATATTAGGTCCTGAAACTCCATGATTAATCATTTCTTCAGGTTTAGCATAACCTACTCCTTGACTACGAATTAAGAATACGGTTGATTCATCGAAAAGTGACTCGTATTCTTGGATTCTATCTAAAAATAGGTTCAGTTTATGTCTTGCTCTGAGGGCAAAACCGTGAGGCAAGTCTCTTTTGACACCCCCTATACGAGGGAAATTATAGTGCATCCTAGAACCACCCAATTCCTGTAATAAATCCATCATCATCTCTCTTTCACGTAGACACCAAACCATTACGCTAAGATTACCAATATCGGGGCCATAAGCACCAAGCCACATCAAATGGCTTGCTATTCTTTGAATTTCAACAGCAACCAAGCGAATATATTCTGCCCTCTCTGGAACTTCAACTCCCAGTAAGTCTTCTGCTGCATAGATGTAAGCATGAGACCAAGTATTTGCTGATGCATAACATAGCCTATCACAATAGGTAGTAATCTGTGTGAAGTCACGTGATTCGCATATTTTTTCAACACCTCGATGAATATAACCAAGATCTGGTTCAGTGTCTACAACCGTTTCTCCATCTACTTTGACTTTTAAAGTCCAAAGACCATGAGTCATCGGATGCTGAGGACCCATTGAAATCCACATTTCTGCCATTTTTCCACCTACTTTACCCTACTAGAATCGACCGGCTTACGCATGAAACCTTGAGCATCGTCATACATTTCTTCAAATCCATGATATCGCAATTTATGTTGTTTCTGAAGTGGATGAAAACCTACTGGAGACTCGTGTGGATTGAGAACTCTCCTCATTCCATCATGGCCTTCGAAATCAATACCAACTAAGTCCCAAGTTTCCTTTTCATTCCAATCTGCACCGACCCAAAGATCTTGCACACTAGATACTGAAGGAGTTCTTGTCTCTCCAATTTTTACACTAATTTGAATTTCTAAAGGAACATCTTTACCCTTTACTTTTGAAAAATCTACAATATTTGGTACTACAAGACCGTCTTCAATAACCGGATCTCTAATCCCTGTCCTTAGAAAATGATAAACAACCTCCCATTTCTTATCTGATGCTTCTGGCCAGTGAATACCTGTAATCATAGAACAGTGATCTACTGAATGCTTTTCTTTCAGTTTTTCGGCAACCTTTCTCCAATTCTCTGGAGAAACAGAAGCATTAACAATTGGCCTATTCTGAGTTCCACTAGTACGAATATCTACAGATGATTCAACACCATCCATCTTATTCAAAGAATTGACTAATTTCTCAGCCGCCTCCTGCTGCGATTTTTCAGAAACTACCCTCATAATTATACCTCATGCATCTCCGATAATTACAGGAGCTTCACTTTCTAATCTTGAATGACTTGGCATAGCACCAATTCGAATTATTTTCTCTCTCAGTTTACCGAAACCATCGATTAAAGCCTCAGGCCTTGGAGGACAACCAGGAATATATACATCAACAGGAATGATTGTGTCAACTCCTTCTAGGACATTATAAGATTGGAAATAAGGACCTCCTGAGATGGCACATTCACCCATAGCGATACACCATTTTGGCTCGGGCATTTGCTCCCAAAGACGAACTATAGGATCTGCAAATTTCTTGCTAATAGGGCCGTTTACTAGTAGTACATCGCATTGTCTAGGACTGGAGCGGAAGAATACGCCAAAACGTTCTGCATCAAATCTACTTGCTCCGGCAGCAGCCATTTCCAAAGCACAGCATTTTATTCCAAGATGTAGGGGGAATAGAGATTTTCTCTGACCCCAATTAAATAAACGACCTGCTAAAACTCCAATCACATCTTTCAATCTACTAGCCTTCAATGCTTCATCAGTAACATCTCCAACAGTATCGACTAATAGTCTACTACTGAACATAGAATAATTTTGTGTATCGTCTGACATAAAATCACCTCAAATGTATATTCTTCCTCTTTTTCTGAATACATGCCAAACACCTAGGCCCATTAGAAAAATAAAAATGGACATTGTAGTCAAAGCACCCATAATTTCAGCCCTAGATGTAACGTCAACATCTTGGATAGATATTATTCCACCAAATGCTAGAAACATAAAAGCTATATCGAATACTAAGAATATAATTGCATACCAGTAATATTGAAAGTGGAAATTAATGTGTGCTTCACCAACGGGTGCAGAACCACACTCATAGGTACTCTCACGACGAACATATAATGATTGATCCACTTCATAACCGGGAAGTAACCAAGAACGTGTTTTTGTAGGATTATTTGGATCTACTACAGGCCTTAGAAGTCTCGAAGCTATGAAACTCCCTACTGGAAATCCAATACCAACCAAAGTCATTACTGCTAATGCAAGATAGGCTTCGGAGACGGATGTCATAGGGCTCACAACCCGGTCCCTACGGGACCGTTAGTGTGGTCCACTAAAATTAGGGCAATAAGTGTAACCTAACAGTGAGCCTCAAGTTAGTAGTTAACGTTCGGATTCAAGTTCAAGAGCTTTCATTATTCTTTGGCTCTCTCTTCTAGACCTGACGAATAGAATAATGACGAGCAGTCCGCCGATTAAGATTCCACCCCAGCCCAGAATCTGGACCATGTCATCGGAGAGGAAAGATATCCCAAGAGAAATCTCAGCAGTAACAGATAGGTCCAGAGGTTGCCCGGCCACTGGAAGTCCTTTAGGCATTACAATAATTGTAAAATCATAAGTATCATCTTGAATCAAATCATTGGGAGGAGTTACTCGAATCTCTACTTCTCTTGTTTCACCAGGTGCTAATTTGAATTCATCTTCAACTGCGTTTACAGACCAGAAACGTAGGGCTTCAGAAGATTCAATGACAACGGTTTCTTCTATATTGCCGTGGTTAGTAACAAAAATTGTAAAAATTGCCTTCTCAGGATATGTGACAGTCTGAGAGGTTTCTTCTTCAATAGTAAATTGTAGATCGTGTATGGTAATGACGTCAACTAATAAGTCAACATGTGTACTTTCTATAGCATTAAGTTCTGAAGAAGCTGAAACCTTAATCATCCCAGAAGCACCACTTTCGACGCCCTCTAGAACTTCAAAATCAAGTGTTATCATTACACGGTTCTCAGGACCTACATCAACATGGAATGGTTCGTCTGTAACTACACCGCTTACTTTCAAGGTTCGCAAAACAGTAGATTCCATTCCAGTAACTGTGATTACCGCATTATCGCCATTAGGGAAGTCGCCAATATTTTCAACCCAAAAAGAAACAGAACCCATCCCTCCGGGAGGAAGTTGAACTTGTAACTCGTCTGGAATTTCTCCTGGACTAACCGGTGTTATACTCATGCCATAATTAAAGTTTGAAACTGTGATTGTGAACTCATGAGACGAAGATTTGTCCGTCCCGAAGATAGTTATTACGGCAGAAACTGATGCTCTATCTCCATTTTCTTCTCCCTCTATCCTAACATCCAGATAAACCGTTTTTGAAACTCCAGATTCAATGTTTATCTGAGTAATTGTAGAACCCTGGGAATTAGAAAATGATGACTCCCATAGAGGATCGTTACAACCTGTTACGTCATTTGGATCGCATGCTTGTAACTTAAAATTATCATCTACATTCCCAGTATTTGTAATTTGAATTGGGAAACTAATTATTTGCTCTGATTTACCTTTTTGAGAGTCTGAGATAATAGAAGAAGAAAGGTCATGAACTTGAGCCACAGAGACTGTCAAAGTTTTCGAATCATAAGGTGTAGAACCACCGCCATGCCCTACATTGAAAGTAATGCTATCTGAACCTGCATCTGCACCTTCTGGTACCGCGACATCAATAGTCACAGTCCCTTGATTACCACTTGAAAGCGTAACAGATGATTGGGAGAATGAAACCTGCCAACCTGTAGGAACATTTGCAGCATTAACTTGTATTGTATCGACACCATTGCCCTCATTGGTGATTGTCATAGTCACAGATTTTGAAGTACCAGGTTCAACATTTGAAAGAGAAGATTTACTCAATGATGCAGATGCATCATATGATTGTCCGACATTTAATGTCATTATCTTTTCACAACCGATATCAGTACCTGATCTGCCTTGTATTTTTATTGGAACTTGGGTGCTTGCATCTACTGAATCGTCAGGGGTAACTTGAAACTCAAATGTGTGTCGATCGTCTGCAGTATTTTTTTCACCGAGTAATGCATTAGAAGGAGGGGCAAAATCGACCCAATCGGACACATCAAAATTATCTGCTACTGCTCTAGCTGTAACTGTCCACTCTGTGTTCCCAATATTCTCAACAGTAAATCTGTTATTTCCTGTCTCACCAGGATTTAGACTCATAGATGTGAATTGTAATGAAGGATCACATTCCTTTACTTCCGGAATATTTACTGTCAAAGTTAGATTATCTTCAGCAGGATCTGCAGCATTAGGGTCGTTGGTTACTGTAGCTTTGATTATGAAACAATGGATTCCGGCTTCTGTTGATGAACCATCAGGTAAATCTACTGTAACATCAACTGTTGTTGAATCGCCAGAATCTAACTGAACAGTGGACGGGCTAACGGTTGCGTCTAGTTCGTCTGATTCGCAATCATTATCCGAGTTCATTTCAAGTTGTATATTTTCTTGCTGTTCCCCAGTATTCTCTACATCAACTTCCCAAACTACTTCATCTTCCTCGCCATCATAAGTTACTGTCTGATCATCAACAGTTAGAGTTACAGAATACAAACCTCCATCTCCAGCAGTAGTAGTAACTTTCACATCATCTGTTTTTGGTTGGCCAGGAGTAGCCCCAGTTGCAGAAACTGTCACCGTTGTTTCACATTCGCCGCTAGCCTGTTCATTCACAGATACTGTGAGAAGTACCGTTTCACTGGAACCTGATTCAATAGTTCCACTAACTTGTTCTACGTTTGAAGTAAATCCATTACAATCAGCAGCTTGAGATGTAGTAAGAGTTACAGTAATGTCGTCATCACCTGTATTTGACACAGTTATATCATATTCAGCAGGATTATCAGAGTCCGCTTCTTGAGAGTTAGGAGATGCTGAAATTGATACATCTACAGCTGCAGATACAGCAGGAGGAATCAAAGAAAGTAACAATAAAATTAGAACCAAGCGAGTTGAATCGGCTCTCTTCATGATTGACCCGGAGTAATCTTCCCTCTAAGGGCTTCGTGCTTGTCGTGTACTAAAATATGCTATTCTCATACTTCTGTGAGTTGATCTATGTCTGCATCGCAATGCAAACAATTTCCTCTTTCTATGATGCTACAACCCTGTACCTGTCCATCCATATGATATCTGGCACCGCATTCTAAACAAGCCCAAGCCTGACCTATGATAATATCAACACTACATATCCAACAAGGAACTCCGCTCGATACTTCTTCATCTTTCTCTGGAGTCAAATTTTCAACTACTTTCTCGGGAATTAAGGATTGAATTTCTCCGCCTCGACGAACAAACATAGCTAAACCTAGGCCACCAACTAATAGAATCATAATTAGAACTATCAGAAGAATATTGGTCAAATTGATACCTTCGGAATCTCCGTTTGATAGAACATTAATCTGAACTTCTATTTTCGAATCTTCAATTGCGTCCGAATTAGAGAGAGAGACGGTAATGACACCATCAGAGCTTTTTGGAGGATTATATCCTATTTCTACAGATCTAGTCTCTCCGGGCCTTAAATTTACCCATTGACTATCTAAAATTAATTCACCCCAACCAGATGGAGCCGTTACCTCTAGTATCTCTGAAATATCAGAATTTCCTACATTCTGTAATTCTAAATGTAATTCATTGTTGAAACCTTCTGGAGAATCGAATTGTTGAGTCACAGTCCAACTAACTTTAGAAATTGTTTCAACATAAAGAGAAATTGTGTCTTGTGATACAATTCCTCCACCGTCTAAAATTAGTGAAATTGATGGTTCAGAACCTGCTTCCGCAGATAGAGGAATTATTACATTACAAATTACTGTTACAGTAGAGTCAACCATTATGGTTGGATCGCTGGAACATGAATACTGCCAATCCTCATCCGGTAAATCCATTGAAATGCTAGGCCTCCAAGTCATTGTTCCTGAATTAGAAACCTGCCATAATAAGTCAAATCCTATTCCACCTACTGGATGAGCATCAACACCTAATGGAGTACTCGCAGAGGTCCCATCAGGTAAAGCGACTTGGAAGAAATCAATACTAGGAATTGCTCCAGAAATAACATCTATTGTTCTGTTCCAGTCAATAGTAAAACCATCATCTGTAACAAATCTAATCTTCAAATCACCACTCTTAGCAAGGCCATTACCGTTAAGTGATAAAGGCAATATGAATTGCTCACCAGATATTACTGTAAATGAGCTCTGAGTACCTGTCAATGACCAACCATTTGGTGTGGAAAGAACATATGGAGTTAATTCTAAATCTCGATTTCCTTGATTATTAAAATTAACATCCCATTCTAATGTATCATCAGCTGAAACTTCACGTTCTACTCCATCAGAGGTTGGAGTTAATGTAACGACGTCTACATTCTCAACTACCATACTTATATCTTCAAACCAGGAATCTGAACTAACTCTAGAATGTACAGATATTGAACCAGAAAACAAAGTTCCTGCGGGAATCATTGCACCGGGCGGATTTATTGTGACATCAATAATTCTAGTTTCTCCTTTATCCAAAGAACCTGTAGAACCGTGCGATGAACCAGCAAAAGATCCTATTGAATCTAGGCCTAGACTCCATCCTGATGGAGAAATTAATTCGACATCGTATGTTTGAGGGCCATTTCCTTCATTCTTAATTTCTATCTGCAATGGTGTTGAAACTAGAGGATTCACTTTTATCTGACCTGGAGGAAGTAAGATATCTGCGCTAGAAAGAAGAGGGACTTCTAGATATATCTCAAATTCAGATTGTATTTGATTCTCAGTATCGGTTCCTGTTACAATCATTCGATAAAGTCCGGGCTCTGGAGGAGCAGGATGAATAACTGATAAATCAACTGATGCTGATTCTGCCGGCATTAAATTAAATGTATTATTGGAAAATGATGAAAACCAGTCAAATTCTATACCATCTTGCATTCTTACCGGTTCTGAAACTACAATACTGGCATTGGTTTCAAAAAGTGCCGTATTTGATAATTGAAGAGACCAGGTTGTTGAACTATCTGTTGTACCTTCAATCAACATTGTAGGATTATCACTAGTTACTCTAACTCCTGGGACACTAACAATTACTGTTTCAAAAAGCTGATTATTAGATTCTGATACTTCTTCTACATCGTCATTTGGATCAATATAGAATGAAATAATATTCTCACCATCTTGGCTAGGTGTCCAATTCCAAGTTAATTCAGCATATTCTCCTGGAGAAAGACTGATGGTTTTTGTACTAATTGTTACACTATTAACTGCCGCCAAGACAGAAAGCTCGGGTACACTCCCAGCACCCTGATTGATGAGGGAAATTGAAAACTCTACTTCTTCATCGACCTGAGGGATTGGGACTGATAAATCAAACGAATCTGATACGAAAGTTGGATCTGGATCTAAATCATTAACATTCACTCCTCTAACTGCAAGAGAATAGGACTGATAGAAACTACTGCCGCCATGAGATGAATCTTTCACCCTAACACTCCATGTTCCAACCATTGCATTATCTACAAGTACTACTTCAACATTATTTTTGGAATCCTTTTGTCCATTTGTTACAGATTGTCCATTGGTGAAAACATTGCCTTTGTAAACAAGGCCGTTCGGATTAGTAATTTCTAAATCTAGGTCATTTCTTAATTGAGTTGAAGACGATGATGAACCCGGATAATCAGACCAAGCAAGTACTACTTTCAGAGGTTCTCCTGCTCTTGTGATTTCAAACGAATAGTCACTAATTTGGCCTGATGACAATCGAGACCTATCATCAACAAAGATTCCTACATCACTATCGGGAACTAAAGTATTGACAAGATTTACTCTTCCCCAACCTTCATCATTATTCGGGATATTTCTAGTCCCCATGTCTTCCGCACCAAGGATTAGTAAAGCCTTGATTAGAGCTGCTTGAGGTGCAGGTCGTGAGGCAACTTCCATCAAGTATTCTCTAACCAATACCGCAGCACCTGCTGCTGCTGGAGTAGCCATGGAAGTTCCACTATATTCTAGATACCAATTATTACTCCAAGACCCTGAAGCACTACTTGCTTCTTGAGATTTACAAGAACGGACATAGTCTCCTGGGGCAACAAGATCTGGTTTAATTCGACCATCATCAGTAGGACCTCTACTACTCCAGTAATACATATCATCAGGAGCCCCATTATATCTATTCACATGACCACCGATTGTAATTACATTTTTTGCAGTCCCTGGAGATGATATTCCATCATTTCTTTCATTACCAGCTGCAAATAATACTGTCATTCCCTGATATTGCCAGTATTGGTCCCAAGTTGATACGCGGTCATCAGCATCTTCAGATGATGTAGTATAATCTCCACCGGTTGGAGACCCCCAACTGTTAGTATGGAGGCGTGCTCCAGCGTTGTAAGCTTCATTCAACATACTGTTAATGCCAATTGAATATAATGCTCCAGTATCATCATCTTCCATTGCTTGAAAATAAAGGTCTGCTTCAGGAGCAATTCCTTGGTAAGTCCCACTACTCCTCATTCCAGAGCCAAGTACTGTACATGCTACATGTGTGCCATGTCCATCAGAAGGATCAGCAGTAGAAGGATCTCCCGGAGTAACAGAATCTAGACCCGCGACTCTACCTGTAAAGTCTCCATGATCATCATCTAACCCTGAATCTCCAACTGCTATCTTTTGCCCAGAACCATTCAAACCTGTGATAAAGAAATTTTCTACAGTATTAATTCCCATATGATCTCTAGCTTCATTATTCATTAATTCGAGTACTGGGACTGGAGCAATATAAGATACAGATGGATGCTTGACGATTTTAGAAATATCATTTGTTTCTATCTCTCCCCAGAAGATTCCTGAATCAGGAGACCATGATTCTGACAACCATAAATCTGCAACATCTTGGAGATTATCATCTAATACATCTAATTGACGCACAAGTTCTGAATTCTTCCACCCTGTGATTTCAATCACAAGACTTTGATCTTCTGGAGCATCGTAAAGAGATGGATGAACCATTAGACCTGCGGGTACATTATGGATAGATTCAACAGATTGAATATTCTTTAATTCATTAAGCTGTTCTTCCGTACCCTGAACTAAGTAACCAGATGGAGGGATAGTGGAACGAATTTCTAGACCATTTATTTCCATCAATTCCATTCTAGCATCCCATAAACCAGTATTTCCGTCTATTATAACTAAAGCAAGATCTTCTCTAATTGTTGCAATATCTTCAGAGAAGTATACACTAGGAATAAGTCCTGAATGAGTGAATACTCCAATACTAGAATCGGCATTTTCAGAGCGTATTAATTCAACACCGTCTGTGATTATTGGGGCGCCTAAATCAGTAATACTATTTGGATTAGGAGAGATTTCAATTCGTTCTATTTTGTCATCCATATTTGTTCCAAATGATTCGTCTGATTCTTCAAAGAAATTAGTAGCAGGTATGTATGAAAGAAGAAAGAGCCCTAAAATTAAGCATACAGTACGCTTGCTCATGAAGTTCCCCCTACTAAAGATGGTTTTGAGTATATGGGTTAGTTGAACCCTGAAGGATTCATACATTGGATTCTAACAGAGTTAGAAAAAATCAATACCAGTGCCATGGCTAAATTGTTCCATTTTCCATTCACCGACTATATACTCCAGTTCTATCTTGGAATTATCTTTGTTATTCTTTGTATATTCTAGATCAATATCAATAGTATAATCTTCCCAAACGGATGGCCCAATTACAATTAATTCTAAACTATCTCCAGAAACTGAACTATGGGCAGGAAGAGATGACTTGTTGAAATAAGTTCTATCGATCTCAATATTATCTGAATTAATGAAACGGATTATTAGACTTATATCGGATATAGCTCGACTGCCATCATTATCTATTTCAGTTAGAATAACATGACCTGCACTACTTTGGATATAAACGACATCGACTGTAACCTTGTTATAAGGCACTATCCACGTCACAGCAACAATTGTTGAAGAAATAATCATTAAAGCAACTATAGAAACAATTACCACTCTAATTGGTGAAATGAAACTGATGGAGTCTTCTAATTTAACCAAGACATCATGAGCATATTCCTCTTCAAGAGTCTCTTCTATATTCTGATTTTTAGATTTCTCAAGTAATCCCATTTAATCACCTCCATTAGATATTGTGGCAATAACGGTTAATATTGCAGAAGTAAATGGCTCTGGAACTAAAAAGTGATGTGTTGAACCTCCCAATCCCGGAACCAAATTCAATATTGAGAGATCTGAAGATAAACCATTGACTCCGAGAGTAGTTCCTGTTGGGACACCTCCTGTAGTTTGTGCATCAATTAGGACACCTCTAACTTGTATTTCTTTTCCAGCGAACTCAGTACTTACTTTAGCTGAAACAATTATTTTTCCACCATCTACATCATCAACTTCAATTACGCTGTAAGGACCTACTAATTCTCTAATATGCAAAGTAGCACTTCGAAGGTTTTCTCCCATAGCTTCCATTTCTTCAAGATAAACTGGCGGAGTTCCTACTTGGCTAGTTCCTGTCGGAACATCGTTAACTCTGACATATATTTTTTCAACTCCACTTCCGCCAGAACGTATTTCTAAACCAAAATCATTTGTTGGTTTTATGACCATCTTATCAGTCATTCCTTCTGCTAGAAGAATAATATCTCCACGAGAATTTATTGCTCTTCCGAATGCTTCAATATACAATGACATTCCATCATCTGAAGAAGTAAAATCAAGATTTGGGAGACCTTGGAAAGCAAGATTCTTAGTGATATCAAAATTCATTTCAGGAGCTGTTGTCAAATTGATATAACCTGGTATATCTTTCAAAAATACAGTTGCTGGCCACCAAAATCCATCCATCCATTGCATCTGTTGCAACATCAGAGAGCCTACGGCAGATCCTTCTATTCTTTCTTGTTCAGGGACACTCATACCAATAGATATTGCAGTTCCAAGACTAGCCTGTAAAGAAATTGATTTAGGAATTTCATTAATCAACATCTCAGTTCGGCTTTGGGAATCTCGATTAATCAACATCATGTGTATCCAATCTAATCTCTCAGATATTCCAAATTGTGTTCCGGTTGAAACTGTCGTAATTCCTCCGGAGTCTCTAATTTCAAAAATTGAATCGATATACAAACTAGTAGATTGTCCTGGGCTTAGCCCCTGCATTGTCATCAACAAATCTTGGCCATTCACACCATATGCATGAATCATAAATTCTTCACGAGCAGGTGTCCACCCATCCATTGAAACTTGTATATACCAATCTTCACCATTTGCTAGAGTATCTCTAGCAATTGTCATATCAATTTGTGGAGGCAAACCAGGTAACCATGTTTTGATATGGAATCCATTAGATAATCCCTCAGGAGCAGACTGGAATGATATCCCATGCACCCATGGTGGTTCAGAAGTTACACCTTTTCCATATGTGGCTTCTAAAGTAAGATCAAATGCAGAATCAGATTCTAGTTGTAAGGCATATGAAAAAGATTCATCAACTTCGTCAGTACCTGTTGAAATATCACTGGTTAAACCAGCTAATACAGAATTAATTGATCTACCAAAATCGGAAAAGCCACCAATGAAAAAGGCAACACCTGAAAGTCCTTTAGTTGAGTTAAATTCAGGCAACACCAAATCAGAATTAGAAGATTCACTGGTTGGAACTTCAACAGTAAGATAAGATGGTAATGGCTCAATCAGAGCTAATGCCGATAATCCAGATGAATCAACAGTAGGGGCATTGTCTACATTGATACTCATTGGCCTATCGCCTGCTGATTTCAGGAATGCTGTACCTCGACCCGACGGGCCTAGAGAGCCTTCCTCAATAGGTGGTATCCAACCCAATTCTTGTATTCCTGTCAATCGAGTGGATATAGTAGATGTCTCGTTATTAGAGTCATGATGAAACAAGAAATGATCACCGGTCATAGTAACAGGGTCGGAAGAATTACTAATCTGAACCTCCACTGTAGAAATTGGAGTTTCTGCAATAAAACTGGTCTGATCACCAAATTCAAACATAAATTCAGCGGGCATATCATGAATATTTGCTGCCTGTCTCTGTTCACCATCTAAACCAACATAAGAAATCAATTCTATCCCTTCATTGGCATCATAACTCAAAGAGTCTTCATTTAATTCGATAGAAATATTATTTGGTATATCTGATAAATATAGGCTTTGAAATGAAAAATTATCAAGCGAATTTCTATCATGTTCAATAAATGAAAATCTGAATGATTCATCTGAATTAGTTTTTATTCCTACTGATTGGACATCAGTAACATTGTCATCACTAAATGTGAACTCGGAGAGGCCACTGAATCTAATACTCGAAGCAACGGGAACAATAGGTTCCCTGACCCCAAATTCACCAACAACCTGATCCAAGTCTCTATCCTTAGAAATTATGATATGATCATCTTGAGCAACAGGATGAGGGCTTGATCCTATTTGTAAAGAAAGTACACTGATTTCCATACTAACTCGACTTGCCAATAGATTATCAGTCATCAACAAATTAACATCTCTACCTGCGAATGAGTTTGCTCCTACACCACCAACATCACCAGTAAGTACTGAAATAGCTTCACCAGGAACTGAATTAATTATATCACCTACATCTAAAAATAAGTTAACCAGATTAAGAATTACTGAATCTAAAATTTTCGACATGAAATCTAAATTAGCTCCTGAATCAAGAGTCGTGTCTGATGATTCAGAACTACCTAGTTCGAATGAACCGAAAATAGCAATTGAAGTCGGCAAATCTCTCAATTCAAGACTTAATTTACTATGATCTGTATCAATGTCACCTCTTTTATGCCAAGAGTCATATTCTATTGATTGGATACTTTGAACAGATCGAATCAAAACCAAAGTCTTCGGAGGATAGGCGGGATTAATTGGAAGAGTAGGATCATCGACATTTTGTGTTGTATCTCTTGAGAAATTCTTGATTGCAATAATCATACCTAATTTTTCAGGTTGCCCTCCTGGCAATTCAGGAGAGGATTTAGAACCTAACATTGTAAAAATTCGGTCTATTTCAGAGGATGAGAGGCTTCCAGCAGGCATACCTCTTAGCCATCCTATTGTATCTGTAGAATTCCCACTAGGGTCCTCTGAATTAGCAGTTGGTTGACCTGCCTTATTCTCATGAAAATGAATGTGTAGGTCTGATTTTCTATCTGCATAGTATTCGATTGTGTCTAGAGCATTCTCACCTGCTCCACCTGCACCTTGAGCCAATGTTGTGTCTGTTCTAATAACCAAATTAACTTCAGAAGGTAGCCTTGTAGAAACTCCATTCGGATGAATTGTAGCCTCAATATAAGCAACTTCCCAAACCTCTCTATCCCCATTACTATCTTGAGGAGAAAAATGGACATAACCAAACCCAGCTACAACTCCACAAGAAATCTCTGATGAGGGTAAAGTGGTTAATTCAATCTGAGAATATCTCTCAGGACAATTGGTTTGGCCATTATTATTAATCAGAATCGCATATGGAGAAGAAATCGATGAAAGAACAATATTTGATTCATCGACTCCTGGCAAAGGTATACCTAAACTAAGTAAGGAAAGAAGACTGGTGACCAAACTTGAACCTGCGTCAGAGATATCAAAGAAGAATCTCTCTAATCCAACATCCAATGAGAAGTCATTTGGCGGCGTAGTAAAAGATGAATCTATAACCCAAACATAACTCTCTCCACCAGTCAAAATACCTTCAGAGTAAGCAAATGCTTTCAATAGCGAAACTTGAAGATTTTGTAATTCATCCCAATCAGCATCATCTTCACTAGATTCCAAAACAACTACTGTGAAAGAAATTGTAGGTTTTATCCAAAGAGTATCTCCTTCAAGTCCCCATTCATTACCTAAATCGAATGAAATCTCTAGACCTACTTGAATATCATTATCTCCATCATCATCAACATCAATTGCATGAAGGAATGTATCTGTTTCTTGGTCAAAGAAAGAAAATAACGTTGCAGTAAAAGTGACCACTTCGAACTTTTCAACTTGATTTCCGTCTAAATCAGTATACTTTGTCCAAATCAAATAGTCCGTAAGATTGAAGATTGTTTGCCAAACAGTATTCACAGCACCAGGAGGTGAGCTTTCAGGATTTATGAGAAGATCATAAGGTCCTGGATGAATTACCTCGGGTGGAGTTGTATCTACAATAGAAGAATCGGAGAATAAATCATTAATTCCATAAAGAGGATCATCCTGATTTGTTGGAGTCACTGAGTTAGTAACTCCTTCGAGTGAAGGCCCTGCTATATTTTTGACCAATTCCGAAGATATTACATCTTCTCTCTGAGAAAGTACATCTGTCATTTCATCAAGAATTTCGAAATCGTTAGCACTTATTCTTGTATCAGCTGAGACATTGGTAATTGGCGAATACATCGGCATTAAAAATATCAAAACTAGAAGAATTGTCTGTGAGTGATTGATTGCGGGGGCCCTGCGTATAATACGTACAGCACCGCCTTGCATGAACTCACCTCTAAGAGATATGGTAAAGGTTATTCCCCTACCTGATACAATAAAAATAGATTTAATCTTGTTTCAAAAGAAACGATTCTTTCATTCGGATGATTGAGAGAATTTAGAAGAGTATTTAGCTATTGTAAGACAAATGAGGATTAAAATTACTTGAATTATTGCTCTCATAATATGCCAATTAGTTCCGAATTTAGAACCACCGATTGCTATATCGTTAATCCACATATTGAAATTTGCCCAATAAAGAACTAATAACATCAAAGCCACACCATATGCAGAAATTTGCCGAGTACGTGGAAACATCAATCCTGCACCTAGAACAATTTCAAAAAAACCGCTAGCATATACCCAAAAAGTAGGGTAACCCAATATTTTTGGCACTATTGGTTCATACCAAACTGGATCTACAAAGTGATCTATTCCAATGATTACAAATGGAAGTCCAAAAATAAATGACCCTATATGAAGAATCCAAATTTTTCCCATAAAATTCACTCAAAACGTATTGTCTCGATTGACCCGCAGTGCGGACAAGAGGTTCTAGCAACATCAACACCTACTGGCATATCAACTTCAAACAATTTTTCACAACTTGAACATGACTTTCTAACAGCACGATTTTGTGATGATTGATCGACTTTAATCTCTGATTCTGATTCAGGTTCTGGTTCAAAATCAGGCGCTTCAACTATCTCAGAAACTGGGGCTGAGACTCCTTCTAGTGGGTCTTCAGAAGGTTTCCAAACATTTTCAGAGTTTTCAGGAGAATCAAAATCGTGTTGAATATCTTCTCTAGGAACTGCATCATCTTCTTCAAACGCTGCAAGTAAGTCATTAGCGGGAGTATTAATTGGAGCAGATGTTGGTGGAGGGGACTCAGTTAGTAATTCGGACAATTCGGGGTCCATTTCCACAGGAGTAGTAGGAGTTCCGGATGGAGGTGGAGTTGGTAAACCAGACATTCCTGAAGAATACCCTCCGTATTGAGTTCCTACATTTGGTTGAGAAAGCGGAGTCACTTGATTAATGCCCGCTCCACCCCACATTGCTTTCTGCTCTTCAACAGACGGAGGTGCCACATTTTCTTCAACTTCTTTTTCCTCTTGTTCAGCCAACATAGCAGCGATTTTTCTATTTTCCAGTACTCTTACTGTTACCAAACCAATTAATGCCATTACAACTAAAATCGCGACTAAAATTACAATAATATTCAACCAATCAATTCCATCTGAACCTGAATCTGCAGAAATAACTGTTACTAAAATCTCTGCTTCAGTAGTTAATCCTTCATCATTCTGAATAGTACAAACTACCCAGAAAATTCCTGGCTCTGAGAAAGGATGAACTACTGTTGGGCCAACTCCTTCATTATCATTAGAAGATATTCCGTCATTATCTGAATCAATATCTCTGTCAAAATCCCATTTGTAGATTAAATTAGTTGATTCTGGATCCGTTGCTGGAACTGAAAAAGGATAAGCCTGGTTAACTACGACTTGAAGTTCAGAAACAAAATCTGAATCTACTCTAGGAGGAGTAGGGTCATACAAATTTATGCTAGCAACATCATCAGTTACTAGTCCGGATTTATCTGTAACTCTGAGAGTGATCGTGTGAAGTCCTGATATGTAAGATGAATCGAATACATGAGTGAAAGAAGTCGCAGAAGAGTCGTCTCCTGAATAAGACTCTACAACTAAATCATCAACCAACCATTCTACAGTTGAAACTTCCCAATTATCTGAATACTGACCGCTTAAAACAATGTTTTCGCCATAGCCACGAGTTATATCCGAGTTAATATCGATACTAGCGGAAGGATTTGAGATATCTCTAACTTCAATATCTTTGAAAATAGTAGAGCTCCGTGAATCAGTAGACACTGCTGTAACCTTTAATGTGAAATTTGTTGGAACAAGCCAAGACACTTCAATAGTTTCACCGGAGTAATCATCAAATCCGTCACCATCTGTATCCCAATTAATACTAGATATTTGGTTAGAAAGATTTGGCGTATTACTGGCATCTAATGTAATAGTTACACCAACATCAACAATAGTCAAAGAATCAGGATCAGTTAGAGTTACTTCAACGACTGGTGTTAGATAAGATACAACGGTAGTTGCTACCTTACTTGTTCCTGCACCACCTGCACCTGCACGGTTATCTACGAGTAAGTATAGAGGTACTCCAGAATACTGGGAGCCTGCTGACCAAACTGTGCTACCAGAACTAGTTACTGCAAGTAAATCTGCTTGATTTATTCTAGAAGCTGCGACGGTTCCATTTGCGACTGCAGACTCATATGTGTTCTTTTGTTCCTCTGTCATCAAGAAAATATCAGGTCCACCCTCCATTGTAGTTACAGAAACAGAAAGCTGACTTCCCTGATCTAAATAGAAAGGACCTGCTACGACTTCATGATCATTTGTGTCCAAACGAACGATAGTATCTATCAAAGAAAAAGCAGGAGAAACAACCTGTTCAACATTCATTACCACATTGGCTACACTTCCTCCTTGGGCACCCTGACCATTATCTTGAGGATGGGCTAAATTATCAATTACCATGTACCATCTAGTTGATTGGCCCTCATCTGGAACCGTCCAATGCCAAGAACCCTGACCAGAGAAAGATTCGAAGACTGAATCTTCTTCCCAAATCAAATCTGTTCTGTAATTCTGCTCATTCTGATAAGTTGTTCTTGCATTTGCCGTAAATAGTAAAATATCAATGTCTTCGTCAGAGTCTATCTCAAATGAAAATGTTGTACCGGGAGTCAATACTTCTTGAAAATCTATAGTCACACAGGACTGATCAGCTATCTCCCAACTAGCTGGCATCATATCTAAATCTGCACTAGTACAACCAATGATACCTTTAGAATCAGCAGAAACTAAAGGGCTTGCTAGAGAGAAAAGAAGAACAATCAAAATGGCTGACGAGACTCTACGCATTACCTTAGCGTGAACTTTCCCTTTTTGAATCGTATTGTGATTACGTGTATAGTTGCATCATAAATAATCAGGGTTTTTTAGGTATTGGAGTCTTAGGAAACCAACGTAAAACAACAACATCTCCAATAGATTTAACCCAGTTCCAAGGTATTGCTAAATGTATTCTACCTTCAACTAAGCTTGCAGGTGGATCTGAAACGAATAAATGAGTACAAGACCATGATTCTGCTTCAGCAGAAATCACTGTATCATGTACCGTTCCTAGGACCCGGCCGTCTGGAATAATCACAGGAAGACCGCGAACAGAACTCATGTCCAACTCGACCATTGAATACGCTCCGCAAGCTCAAGTGAAATCAACCTTCGGCTGAAACTTACTTATTTACCACGGTTTTTGTTAGCATTTAGGCTAGGACGAAGTTTCTCAGCACCCTTACCCTTGTTGTACAAACCACGACCACGCTTTCCAGCACTTGTCATACCACGCATAGCACGACCTTTCTGATGATTCTCAGTAATCCAAGACCATTGACTATCTGCCTTAACAACTGGATGATTTGGATCTAGAAGAATAACTTCGAAGAACTTGTTCTTTCCGTCTTCTCCAACCCAATATGAATTAAGCACTCTAAGATTTGGATATCTACGAGAAACACGCTCTTCAGCGATTCTCTGGATTGACTTAGCCATAGTAATTTTTGTTACACCAGCTTTTGATGGTTTACGCTTCATGTTTACTACACCTTTACGAAGTCCACCACGGCGAACACGAGTTCTACAGATTACAACACCTTGCTTAGCACGGTAACCGACGCGACGAGCCGCATCAATACGAGTAGGTTTGTCGATTCTTTGGAATACTGGTTGGTGGCGCCATTCAGCCATTCTACCTGTCCTATGACGGGGTTCCATGCTTTGCTTTGGATTCTTCCAAGCCGAACGTACGTACTTTGTTACTCCCATCTTCATCCCTCGTAGCGAGTCGCCGACTTGCCACCCCTTTATGAGTCTATATCTAAGACCCTGAACAGCAAAGTTGACGGATTTGTACTCAGTATAGTGTTTTGGTCCGCGCTCCCGGACTTGAACCGGGGACCCCCTGATGGCTG
>CERB01101747.1_pt1 | contig 40595 bp, 40 predicted proteins | sample 356271 | NCBI WGS metagenome assembly CERB01 (sample SAMEA2621155, study PRJEB7988) | marine metagenome | isolation source: saline water (ENVO:00002010), including
TACCGGATCCTTTGTTGATTCCTAAGATTGCTTTGGCATATGTGCCAACTGTGGTTTTTTTGTTATTTGTGACATCAACTTCTGACGATGCATTCGCCGGATACTATCTCTTCATGAATAGTGGCATGTGTCTACTTCTGCTACTGCCGCTATACGCGGTCTATCTTGTCCGCCTAACTTGGAGACGATTCAAAGAGGGGACGCTCACCCTATATGTTGCAATATTCCATACTCTCTCGATCATTGTGCCATTATCGTGGTTGTTTGCTGTGCTAGGATTTAGCGGATCTCCGGCCTGAGAGGCACCTATGGTTCGGCTGACCATGAAGCCCATGACTTGGGCGTCTCCCTCACGTGGAATGCCCTCAGCCTCAGTGAATTGCCGTACGATGTAGAGATGTGGTCATTGACCTGCTCGAACGCCCACCTTGCCAGGTTCTCCGCTGTGGGGATGAACGGCACAATGACCGTCCTGTGCCCGTCTTGCATGTGGGATAGCGCTTGAATGGCAGCCTCATCGCCTTCGTAAACGATGAATGCATGGTCGACCACATCGTGGATGTGATCTTTGAGAATGCCTGATATGTCGGAGAAATCCATCAGCATACCCTCGTCTGACGACCCATGCTCTGTAACCACGTCCCCCTCGAGCTCCACTTCCCACCTGTACCTGTGCCCGTGCATGTTCCTGCACTTGCTCTTGTGGTTGGGGACCCTGTGCCCGGTATCCGTCTCTATCCATCTCCTAATCCTTGTCGTCATTTCTTACCCTCCTCGAATTCTAGGCATATCGAGTTGATGCAGTATCTCGGCCCCCGGCTCTCGTGGAATAGATGGCCAAGGTGCGAGTCGCAGCCACTGCACCTGACCTCGATCCTCCTCATGCCGTGCGTCAAGTCCGTTAGTTGATTGATTCCTGCACCCGCTGCCTCCTCAGAGAAGGCTGGCCACCCGCACCCAGAGTCGAATTTGGAATCCGACTCGAAGAGCCTCATGCCACAGTCAGCGCAATTATAGGAACCCACATCGAAATGCTTGTCATACTCCCCGGTAAATGGCCTCTCTGTACCGTTCCTCTTCATCACATGGTGCCTCAATTCGGCCTTCAGGGCCCAATCAAGGACGCTGCTCCAGTCGTCCACGTACTCAACAGGGTCCTTCCTGCCGATCGCATGGAATGCGAGAATTCTCTCAACATCAGCACCGCTAGTACCCGACGACCTGCCTTCCGAGTCTGGATTGTATGACGTATTCGTGTTGGCAAACACGGTGTCGAAGTCCAGGCCAAGTTTGTTGCATGATTGGATCGAGTCCCTCAGTATTCCCTCCTTGTCCGACTCTATGTATGGAAGCTGCAACGAGACTCTATCGGAGTCCCAGTTGCCCAATGCGAAAGCACTCGAGACCGACTCGTAGAATTCAGGCCTGCAATCGGGGTATATCGCGTGGTCTCCAGAGTGAACACCGAGTGCGATTTCGACTTCTGTGCCCTCCTTGGCTGCTAGGCTTAGGGCGTAGCCGTATAGTACGGATGTGAAAATTGCGTTTCTATTAGGCACCACGGTATCCTTCATCTGCTCCTCCTCGTAATGCCCCTCGGGAATCTCATAGCCGCTAGTGGTCAGTGCGGAATGGAAAATACCCATGGCAGAACGTAGGTCGACCACCTCATGCTCAACGGTTATTCCCATTCCCGCGAGGTAATCGATGTTCGCTTTGGCCCTCTCAATCTCAATCACATGCTTCTGCCCATAATCGAATGAGATGCAATTTACCGAGTATCCTCTCGACAATAGGTGAAGTAGTAGACCCGTGCTGTCCATTCCACCAGAGAATGCCATTACCGCCTTCATTAGAGAACCCCCATCCATTTGTGAGTTTGTAGGCTCAGTCTCCATCCGGGCTCCTCCTTCACTAGCCTCTCAACAGCCCTGAAATTGATGCCGTTTTGCTCTATTGTATCTGTCTCGATATAGCATGGCTGAAGGTAGTGATGGCTGAAACCGCCCCTCAGGTCCTCGTACATTTCCAGATCCTGCCCGCAGTATACCACCTTCAGCTCGTCACCGGTCCTCTGCTTGATTGAGACGTTCGGGTAAAGCTGGTCCTTGGGACTGACGCAAATCCAGTCGATTATCGGATCGACGTCGATAGTGCCGTTCGTCTCAATGGATAGTGAGATTCCGTGCTCCTTTAGCTCCCTGCCGATTGTCCCCAGGTCCTGCATCGCAGGCTCGCCGCCTGTGAATATCACCCTATCACAATCATAGGAAAGAACCTCTTCTATGATGTCCCCCATGCCCATTTCATCGTATTCGAGAAAATCTGTATCGCACCATTCGCACCTTAGATTGCAATTTCCGAATCTTATGAAGACGTGAGGTATTCCAACGTGGAAACCCTCTCCTTGGGTGGAGTGGAAAATCTCAACTATTGGGTATGTAATCACGTAATCACCCCTGTACTGGAGGGCTCCTGATCAGCTGCAGCAACTCTGTTCTTGCTTCCGGCTTCTCGAAGAATACCCCTCTCATCGCACTGGTGGTCATGACCGCGTTTTGCTTCCTCACGCCCCTGCACCTCATGCAACCGTGCTGAGCCTCCAGTATTACAGCACAGCCGAGCGGGCTCAGATGCTGCTCGATGTCATCAGCAATCGACTTCGTGATCCTCTCTTGGTTCTGCAGCCTCTTGGCGTGAGCGTCCATCAATCTGGCTAGCTTGCTAATGCCGACAATCCTGTCTATTGGTATGTATGCGATGTGCCCCCTCCCGCTGAACGGCTGTAGATGATGCTCGCATGTGCTGTGGAACTCCATGTCCCTAAGGAGTACTATGCCATCATATCCCTCGGCATTGAACGTGGAGTCAAGAATTTCCCTTGAGTCCATTCCATATCCAGAGAATATCTCATCGAACGATTTCACTACCCTCAGCGGGGTCTCCGAAAGCCCCTCCCTTAGATCGCCCTGGCAGCTCTCGATATATCGAACAAGAGTCTCGACCGCGCTAATCGCCTCTTCCCTTCCAGCCATTATTCAGCACCTCTTCCCCTTCTAGCATCGATTTCGTCCAACTGGTCGAGCATTTTCCTGCATGCGGTTCTGATCGCGTCGGCAACACTCACGAATTTCTTGTGGTCTCCGACATGCTGTTTCAGGTCATCGAGAATCTCACTCGGCATGTCAAGGCTTACTTTGGGCATGAGATTGGCCCATTGGTGCCATTCATAAGTATTACTAGAGTAATATTGTAGTAATACTACCTGTGACCCTCGATCATTTGATCCAGATTGGGGTGCTTCAATTGGACGTTCTCAGCCCTGGAAACTAGAGAGGCCATCTGCTGGTCAACTTCTGATTCCCCGACCCCATTAGAAATCATGCTAGATAGAACACTGAGGCCGCCTTGAATCACACCTGCCTCAAGGAACTCGTCATTGGTGATTTCACCCGAATCCCTTAGCAGCGAGAGTGTGTCCGAGAGAAAACTAACCTCGTCAGAAACCTGTGCTGCGCTCGGCACTCCACCGGCAGTCAGCATCTGTATTGATGATATCACGACCCGGCGACCGACATTCCCCTTTTGATGGTTGTCAATCGCCCTCTACGAGCTCGACTAGAACACCGCCCGTTGAAGAGGGATGTATGAATGCAATTCGATGACCGCCTGAACCCTCTACGGGCTCTTGATTGATCATATTGACCCCGTTACTGAGGAGCCTGGAAATCGTGTCATCGATGTCCTTCACTGATACTGCCACTTGTTGCACCCCCGCCCCGCGTTTGAGAATAAATTGCCCTACTGGGGTTTGCTCACCAAGTGGCTCCAGGAGTTCTATCCTGCTTTCATTGTCGCCTTCCATGTACCGAATTTTAACGCCCTGGCTCTCAACGGTATCGTCGCCCGAACTCACGAATCCGAGCATGGCCCAGAATTCCGAGGCCTCTTCAATTGATTGTGTGGCTATGCCGATGTGATCTATCCTGGTCATTTCAAACACCACTCGGTGAGGTCCACGTTCCAAATACTTCCCTCATCACTCCATTCACCTCGCCTACTGTGGCCTCAAACTTGAGTGCGGCGATCAGTGGATCCATGATGTTCCCATTTCCATTGCACGATTCTCTCAGCGACTCAAGGGCCTCGGATACCTTATCCTCGTCCCTCTCAGACCTCAGTAGCTTTAGTGAGTCAATCTGCTTGGTAACTTCATCTGGGTTGAGTAACTGCCCCTCGAAAACCGAGTCATTTTCCGAAACATTCCTATTCACCCCGACCAGCTCTATGCTTCCATCCTCGATTCCCTTCAGATATCTCCATGCGCTTTCATGGATTACACTTTGCTGGTAACCGGACTTGATGCACTCCAAGGAGCCGCCCATCCTATCTATTTCCATGACTAGGGCCTTAGCATCATCATATATTTTCGAGGTCATTTCTTCAACTAGATACGAGCCACCCAGTGGATCCGGGTGTTCGGTTATGCCAGTCTCGCTGGCAATTAGCTGCTGTGTCCTTAGGGCGATGGTCACGGCTTCATCTGTTGGAAGCCCGATGGCTTCATCGTAACTGTTCGTATGAAGCGACTGGGTGCCGCCGAGTACGGCCGATAGGGCTTGATATGAGACCCTCATGATATTGTTCATGGGCTGCTGTGCTGTTAGTGTAGCCCCAGCTGTCTGCGTGTGGAATCTTAGTTGACTGGATTTTTTCTTGTTGGGAGAGAACCGCTCTTGAATGAGGTCATGCCACAATTTTCTCGCTGCCCTGAACTTTGAGACCTCTTCCAGAAGGTTGTTGTGGCAGGCGAAGAAGAATGACATTCTGGGTGCAAAATCGTCAATGCTCATGCCAGAAGATGTAGCGTATCTTGCGTATTCTAGCGCATTAGATAGGGTGATTCCTACCTCCTCTACCGCCGTACAACCAGCCTCCCTCATATGGTAACCACTTACGGAGATAGTATTCCACCCTGGTGTGTTCTCACTGCACCACTCCATCAAATCTGTAGTTAGCCTGAGAGACTCCTTAGGCGGATATATGTAGAGTCCGCGGGCAATATATTCCTTGAGAATGTCATTCTGTACTGTGCCCCTTAGTTCCGTCCTATCGACACCCATTTCGTCGGCTACAGCCACATATAGGGCCAGAAGGGTGGTCGCCGGCGCGTTGATTGTCATTGATGTGGAAACCGCGGACAGGTCGATGCCCTCCAGTAGTGCCCTCATATCCCTGATTGAGTCTATGGTTACGCCCACCTTGCCCACCTCTCCTTCGGATAGTGGGTCATCAGAGTCGAGCCCCAATTGTGTGGGGAGGTCAAATGCTACGGATAGTCCCGTTTGCCCTTCATTGAGTAGCATTCTGAATCTTTCATTTGTTAGTTTGGCTGTAGAGAACCCTGCATACTGCCTCATAGTCCACAGTCGATCGGAGTACATATTCTCGTGGATCCCCCTCGTATAGGGGGGCTCACCGGCACAATCTCTCGTATCATCAGCTGCCATATTCAATATCGCGAGTCAGGTGGATGAAATGAATGATGTGATTGAACTACCTTCTAACGGTGTAATTATCAACAATCTTGGACATCGCATCTAACTGCTCACCATCCAGTACCCCTTCATCGAATTTTTCTGAAAGGAACTCTTTCGCATCAGCGACTGTCTGCCTTTCGCCCTTAGCCCAGACAGAGCCTAGGATGCTTGAACGGTGCTCCTCTGCTACATTGATGTCCACCAGCAGCCTTCTTACCTCGTATTTGTATTCCATATGTCTACTTCTATCGAGCCTCTTCTTTCTCTCTGCTGGTTGGAATGAGGGCTTTACTCTCCTCCTCTTCCTTACTTGAACCGGTGCTGGTGCACTTTCGGCTTCAGGAGCTTTTGCTTTCTGCACAGTCTTCTCGGAGGCCCTAGCCTTGCTCTTGTCTATGATGTCCTGCGCCCTCTTGCTAGTCTGGCTTCCTTCATCATCTGCTTCCTGATTCTCACTTTCGGAGGGTCGTAGACCTATGCCCTTTCTAGGCTCCCTAAGTAGCTGTTCTTCAATAATTGACTCTTGAATAGCGCTCTTCGCAGTTTGCTGACCGCCGTCATGAGCTGGCTTTGGTGGTGCCTCTGAATCCTCTTTCATTGTGGGAGGTACTGCTACCTTAGATGGTGGCGGTACTGGCTTTGGTGCAATGGGAGCAGGGGCCTTTTCTGGACTAGTCTTGTCCTTTACTGGAGCCTTTGCCGGAGGGGATCCTGACTTATTGAAAACGTCTCGAGGCTTAGTCCTCGGCTTCCTGCGTCTCTGCACTACAGTATTCTCCTATCGCTTGGTCTCAGGTGTCTCTGATAAGGGTTCTCTGGACTAATTCCACGAAATCGGCGAGGAGTCAGTCCTTAACATTGGATTAATGGCGCTATCTTCGAGATTTGTGACTCTCCCCATCTCAATTTCCCTCCTCCCTAATTCAGCGATCATTGTGCCATTATCTATGCAGTATTGCTTCTCCGGCCAATGTGCAGTTGCACCTCTCTCTTCGCACATAATTTCAGCCATCTCACGTAGCCTACCATTGCATGCTACTCCGCCACCTAGTAACAACTCTGTCTTTCCTGTATGTGCTAGCGCCCTCTCTGAAACCTCGATACAACTAGCGAAGGAGTGCTCCTGTAAACTCCACGAAGAAGCTCCCAAACCCTCTCTTTCAGAAAGTGATATTGCAGCTGTAAGTATCCCAGAAAATGCTAGGTCCATCCCATGAACGGCATAGGGAAGCTCCAATTCCGATGTGGCTGATACTCCACCACTGGCCCACTCAGATGCCAGCCTCTCAATCACCGGCCCACCCGGGAATGGAATATCGTGGATTCTAGCGAACTTATCTAGCATATTACCTATCCCAATATCCAATGTTTCACCCAACACCCTATACCTCGAGCCAGCCCTTGCTATAACTTGCGTATTTCCTCCGCTAGCGTAGAGTAATACTGGATCATCACAACCAGTTTGGTTCCTGCCAACCTCAATGTGGGCCACACAATGATTTACCCCAATAAGGGGCACATCCCAAGTTTTCGAAAGCGTCCTAGCAAGCGAAGCGCCAACTCTGAGGCAGGGACCAAGTCCAGGACCCTGGCTGAATGAGATCGCCTTTACATTGGAGGGAGCAAAACCTTCCCTATCCATCACTCTGGATACTAGTTCAGAAGCAACCAATGAATGGTGATCAGCAGCCTCTCTAGGGTGTATTCCACCATGCTCAGGAGTGAAAACCGATGATTCTGACGGAATCAACTCGCCGCTCTCACTAACCATCCCTATCGATAGGGTGTGGGCAGTACTCTCCACACCCACAATGACGCCTTCCATGGTACTGCATGGAGGGAGGGCTTTCAAGTGTCGCGGCTATCGGAGCACGTGCGAACCATCATTGTCAATGCCGGTGAGATAGCACACATGTCTCACGGCGATACGAATATGCCACTATTAGGCCATGAAATGGGGGATAAGTCCGCGAATGTGTATGAACCAGGACTAGGCATCCTGATTGAATCGGGCAATATATGCAGAATAGATGATTCAAGGGAAATTTCCGATGAATTTGTATCCTCGTGGAAGGAAGGGAGTGGAATTACCGACGGAACTAGGATAATCGATGCTGAAGGTAAGGCCATAATTCCCGGTTTTGTTGATTCGCATTCACACTTACTGTGGGGCGGGGATAGGAGCAACGAGATTGCATTAAGGCAGAGTGGTATGACATACTCTGAGATTTCGGGCTCTGGAGGGGGTATTGGAAAAACTGTAAGAGAAACTAGGAAATTATCCCTCGATGAGCTCATCTCGATCGGGAAAGATAGGATATCTAGAGCAATTAGCCATGGAACTACCACGATAGAGGTCAAGAGCGGATATGGGTTATGTGTGGATTCAGAACTCAAACTACTCGAAGCAGCGGGTAGGATAGCAGATATATCGCCAATTGATATTCATCCAACGTGGCTAGGCGCACATGATGTCCCTAAGGGGATGAGCAAAGATGCGTATGTTGAGGAATTGATTTCGGAGCAATTACCGAAGGTAGCGAGCCAAGGAATCTCAAAATGGGCAGATGTATTCTGTGAGCCTGGTTGGTTCGATATAGAGGAAACAGAGGACATCATCAAGGCAGCCAAAGAATATGGATTGCAATCGAGACTACATGTGGATGAGTTTGTTGACTCCGGCGGGCTTTCTCTGGCCGCTGATCTTGGCTCAGTTAGTGCGGATCACGTAGCCCATTCAAATCATGAGTCGAGGAACTTGGCAAGCAAATCCGGCACTATGCAGACTTTCCTCCCTGGAACTCCCTACGTTATGGGTACAAAGGAATATCCACCAATTGCCGACTGCATCGAGAACCGATGGGCATTCTCACTGGCATCCGACTTCAATCCTAATTGCAATTCGCTATCAATTCCATTCGTTGGATCATTGGCTGCACATAGGTGCGACATAGATCCAATTAGTGCATTATCAGCTGTAACTAGGAATCCATCGACCACATTGGGGTATGGGAGCTCGAATCCGGTTGGGACTCTATCTAATGGCTCACATGCTAATCTAAACATCCTGATATCTGAGACTGTAGATGTGTGGTGCCAGACACCCGGTATGAATCCGATCTCTGCCACTGTTGTCAGAGGTATATTGTAATATTGTTAAAATAGTTACAATACTATTACTCCAATAAACTATTATTAGTTCTATAATTATAGATTTTCATATATGCGCCCTCTTCTCCAGATAGATCGGTTCAATAATAGGCAAATATGCGAATCGCGTGTTTCCGATAACAGTAGTTATCAGAATATGATTTTGAAATAAATATGTAAACAGGCTTTCAGTCTAACGATAATACAAAAAATCAAAGAATTTACGTAAATGACCCCACATATTGGATTCATATGTCGGTGCCCAATCTATGATGCGTGACTGCGATCGAGGGCTACTGTATGAGCTGTAAAACATACGGCGTTATCGAGGGTCTAGAGATAGTGAATATGGCGAATGGGAGGACTAGGGCCAAGGGCACATGTTCCGTCCAGGGCTGCGGTGGAAGAATTTCGAAAATTGTTTCTTAGACACACAACTCTAGGGAGAATCATTCATTTGTGTGGTATGTATCGGCAGATTACTGGGCTCGTGGTCTAGGGGTTATGACGTCGCCTTGACATGGCGAAGATCGCAGGTTCAATTCCTGCCGAGCCCACCAGTAATTTCTTACCTACTAAACTACAATTTCATTCATAGGTAATTCTGAGCTTGCCCGCACCCTTGGATCTCGAGTTAGTAATTGTGATGTCATCCACGTCAGAAGTATTCGCAACGTGTGTACCCCCGCAGGGGCATAGATCAATTCCGTCGATTTCTACTACTCTCAGCATTTCGATAGAGCTGGGTATCCTATCCATGAATTTTGTATGCCTCATCTGTTCATGTGAAAGAATTCTGTCCCGGTCCCATTCGTGTATGGATACATTGGAATCCGTCCTTAGAGCGTCATTTACAGCCACCGCCATATCACCGGCATTGAATTGGTCCCTGTCGGGAAACCAGAGGTCGATTCTCGTATACCCTTCACTAATCTGGTTGCCTACAGTTTCCGCCCCGAACAATTCGTTAGCCATTGCAGAAAATACATGCTGTGCGGTATGCATCCTTGTATTCCTGTTCCTTCGGATTACGTCAATTTCACACTCGACGCCATCCCCTACGTTGAATATCGATGGATCATCTACTGGATGGAGGATAAAATCGCCACCCTGTACCTCAGAGAACTCTGCTGAATGGTCTGAAGAGGAAATAACTCCAACATCCCCTGGCTGCCCTCCCCCACGGGGGTAGCAATATGACTCAGAAAGATGTAAACCACCATCAGTTATTCCCGAAACAGTTGTCCTGAAGGTTGGAGGATTAGTTCCGGGATGCTGCTTCATGTGCAGTTTCTCTTGCATTCAATCACCGAATACCTCAGTAATTTCTCCGGAGAGAAGTGCTTTGGATAGTGCCATGCTATCTTTTGACATCGATCTATCAGTTGTCAAAATCGGAACAATATTTCTAACCCAAGCATGGATCTTCTTCACCCCATCGCCTGGCGTTTCAGAAATCCTGTCTAATGCCTCCGAAGAGCATATCAGTTCATTTGCAATCACCTGTGCTAGGTACCTAGAGCTTCTCATGGCCCTATGAGAACCAGTCGCCCCCATGGAAACATGGTCCTCCTTGCCCATACTGACAGGAATATTGCTGGTTGTAGCTGGTGAAGCCATCAAATGCAGCTCCGATATAATTGCTGCAGAGGCATATTGAACTATCATTAGGCCGCTTTCCAAACCCTCATTGTTTGCCAGGAAGGGTTTCTGGCCACTCCACTGAGGATCAAGAATCTGGGCCATTCTACGTTCTGAAATGCTGGCAATCTCGTGGCATGCAAGAGCTAGGCCATCGCTGCTTAGTGCAATATACTGACCGTGGAAGTTTCCACCCGATAGTATGCCACTATCGTCTCCTGAGAAGACCAGGGGGTTGTCTGTAGCGCTATTGATCTCTATCGTAGCTATCCTCCGCGCCTCTCTCAGCATATCAATTACTGGCCCATGGACTTGTGGAGCGCATCTAAACGAGTACGCGTCCTGTACTCTATCACAATCAACGTGTGATGAATTGATGTCTGAATTAGCTAGCACCTCCCTTATTCTAGCGGCAGAAACTCCCTGTCCCCAGTGAGGCCTGGAATCATGTATCCTACTGTCAAATGGAACGTGGGATCCCTTGATGGCCTCAACAGAACATGCAGCTGAGATGTCGGAAGCGAACATTAGCATCTCCATATTGCTGATTGTCTCGCACATATATGCGCACATCTGACTAGTTCCGTTAATCAGGGATAGGCCTTCCTTTGCCTCTAGGACGATTGGGCTTATTCCAAACTTCATCAATGCTGTCTCCGAGCTAGTTGTAACAATCTCGTCACCATCAATTATCTGGCATTCACCCTCTCCGATTAGAGCAAGCGCAAGGTGGGATAGCGGAGCTAGATCACCCGATGCCCCTAGTGAACCAATCCTAGGAATGACCGGGCAAATACCCGAATTTAGCATTTTTATCAACGTCTCAACGACAGTCAGGCGCGTTCCAGATTGTCCACGGCATAGTGTGTTAGCCCTGATTAACATCATCATCTTCACATGCTCGTATTCCATGTTTTCACCGACCCCACAGGCATGGCTTCTGATGAGGTTCTCCTGTAGGGCTCTCAAATCTTCAGAATTTATTGTAACTGATGATAGCGCACCAAAGCCCGTATTAATTCCATAAACGACCTCATCACTATGTACGATATTGTCTACGACCCCCCAGGATTCTTCCATTCTGCTCCGAGCATCGTCAGACAGAGAGACCAAGGTATTGTTCCTGCTAGTATCAATAACATCCTCAATGGTGAGGTTGAACCCGTCGATTGAGAGCTCGCGCATGATTGACGCCCGAGGCAATCACAAATAGACTCATCGAGAATCAAAAATCTCACTGATTATTGATTCATCTACGTCATTGGGAATTGTAACCTGTAGATTTTCATTGGCCTCCATGGCCCTATGGATGGACCATTTTGCCGCATCATTACGTGCCCATGACCTTCGTGCAATTCCATTGTTTACGTCCCAAGGAATCATCGATTCGATATTCGTACCACATTCCTCGGTACCGTCTATTACCATGCCAAAACCGCCATTAGTTACTTCTCCCCATCCAACTCCCCCTCCGTTGTGAATACTGATCCATGTGGCCCCTCTGAAGGAGTCACCTACAAAGTTCTGAATTGCCATATCTGATGTAAACATGGAGCCGTCATATATGTCCGATGTCTCTCTGAATGGGCTATCGGTTCCACTAACATCATGATGGTCCCTACCAATCACAACTGGAGCGGAAATTATCCCCTTAGCAACAGCCTCATTGAACGCCCTGGCGATGGACACCCTTCCAGTCTCGTCCGAGTATAGTATTCTGGCCTTACTCCCAACAACTAGCTCGTGATTACCTGCCTCCTTAATCCATCTCAGATTATCCATATACTGCTGAACGATCTCATCTGGACATTCCCGGATTAGCCCCTCGAGAACCATTATTGCAATCTTGTCTGTCGTTTCCAAATCAGACTGTTTTCCAGAGGTGCAGACCCATCTGAATGGGCCAAAACCGTAATCAAAACACATGGGTCCCATGATATCCTCAACGTATGATGGATATGCAAATGAGCCGTCTTCGGAAAATACGTCAGCCCCGGATCTCCCAGCTTCAAGGAGGAATGCATTGCCATAATCCCAGAACCTCATCCCCTTAGAACATAGGATATTGATGGCATCGGCATGCCTTCTAAGTGAGTGTTGGACATGCCCCTTGAAACCCTCAGGGTCACTCGAGAGCAGCTCCTTTGCCTGCTCGTATGTATGACCAACTGGCGTGTATCCGCCTAGCCAGGGGTTGTGTAAGCTTGTTTGATCACTGCCCAAATCAGGTGTTAAATCGTGCAAAATTAGTGCTTCAAGAAGGTCTACAATATTCCCGATGTAACCAATAGAGACAGCCTCCTTGTTCCGTACTGCCAACCGAGTTCTGGAAATTACCTTGTCAATGTCATCATAGAGTTCTGAGAGCCAACCTTGCTGATGCCTCTTTGATGCTGCATACTCATCTACCTCAGCTATTATGCATACAGCACCGGCGATTACCGAGGCCTTGGCCTGGGCACCCGACATCCCACCTAGCCCGGATGTCACATACAAAACCCCACCTAGCCCTTCTGTTGGAGAAAGCCCTAGGTATTTCCTCGATGCATTAAGAATCGTAATTGTTGTTCCATGAACGATGCCCTGGGGTCCGATGTACATGTACGATCCTGCAGTCATTTGTCCGTACTGTGTTACTCCTAGAGCGCTCATTTTTTCATAGTCAATCTGAGACGAATAATTTGGAATTACCATCCCATTGGAGATTACAACCCTAGGCGCGGATTCAGATGAAGGGAACAGTCCTAATGGATGTCCGGAGTTCATAACCAATGTTTGCTCATCCGACATTTCTGAGAGGTATTTCATGGTTAACTGGTACTGGGCCCAATTCTGGAAAACCGTTCCATTACCACCATATGTCACCAACTCATGCGGGAATTGAGCTACCTCTGGATCAAGGTTGTTCTGAATCATCATCATAATTGCGGCTGCTTTCTTTGATTTGGCAACGTATTCGCCAATAGGCCTCGCATACATCTCATATTCCGGTCGAAATCTATGCATGTATATGTGCCCAAGACTATCTAATTCGGATAGGAACTCCTTGCCTAGTTCGGAGTGCCATTCCCGGGGGAAATATCTCAATGCGTTTCTGACCGCCAAAACCTTCCCAGCTTCGTCCAGTACCTGGGGCCTTGCCGGTGCATGAGGCAAGTCGTTGTCGATGACAGGGGGGTCCGGCAAAATATTGGGAATTCCGTACGATTGAACGAAATCAGCCATTACCATCCCAACCTCTCATCAATTATTTCTCTAAGATTGGCATAGCGCGCGTCGACGTCACTCTCCAATGATGATAGGCGCGAGGAGATGCTCTCGCATTCCTTGCCATCAATTGAGTCGAGATTTATCCTGACATTCATTGAAGCAATGACGAATGATGCCTTGGCCAACTCTGCAGAGGCGGCCAAATCAGTTAGAGCGTTTGAGTTTCCAAATTTTGCCAGATCAATAATGGAGTCTAGGAGCTGAAGAGAGCTGTTGGCAATTTTCAGAGGGGAGTTTGCAGCACCAATTGTCGCATCCCTAATGGAGGCTTTTCGAGCCTCGATCTCATCCTCATTATTTCGCGGTAATCTATAGGCCATCATTACTCGATCAAAAGATTCAGCATCCTCTCGTGCCATGACAATAGATTCCTCTATCCTCTCCTCGGAATTAGCGATTATTTCTTCGGCTGTAGCATGTCCGTCTTTCCATTTTTCCCTACCTATTGTCAGTCTGGATACCATTGCAGCAAGAGCATGTGCATGAGAGAGCGCCAAGGCCGCTACGGATCCACCCCCTGGTGTCGGGTCAGAAGATGCGATACTGTTGAGTATGTCCGCATATCCATCGTTCATATCAGTCACCTCTGTTAATTGCCCATTCAATGATGGATGTTTGGGGATCGAACTCCCCGAATTTATCCAATGATAGTCCGTTGATGGCGGCATTTACTAACTCTATCTCATCGACGCCTTCAGTATCCCTGAGATATTTCTTACCAGCAGATAACATAGCATTTAGGGGAACTAGTCCAACGAGTTCAGAGGCAATAACAGAATGGCCTAGATTATTGGCCTCAATTCTGATTGCCTCAGTGACGTCGTGAAGGCCGGTTACGCTATGGTCAAGCAGGTTCATCGACACCTGGGCAGTATCTTCATCGTACATCCACCCAGCCGCTTGTAGTGACTGGAAAACCCCTGGCGTCCTCAACGGCTTCCCATCCTCACCAATGATCTTGTCACCGTTTTCGTCTCTGACTAATGCCCCACTAGTCCTAATCATGGATGCTATTGAATTGGCAATTTTCTTATCTTTAGTATCCAGATTGACGTTGTAGGCAATGAGAATCTGCCTCGCCCCTGTTGCAGTGACACCCGTTGATGGGTTGAAAATAGTGGGTCCGTAGTCAGGCTCCCATCCTTCGGATGAGATTTTCTTCTCCATTCCTTCATACTCACCCTTCCTAATATCCGGTAACCTGATCCTTTCCACCTTTCTTGCCGCCTCTGCGTATAGGTATACAGAGAGTCCCAGTAGCTCAGAAACGGCTTCCGCGTATCTCTGTGAAAGGATTACACAATCATCCATTGTAGAGCCGCTAAGGGGGATGAATGGGACGACGTCCACAGCACCCATTCGAGCGTGCTCACCCGTGTGATTCCTCATATCTATCAGATCAACGGCAATGGAAGTACAGTCTATTACAGCTTTGAGAACGGCCTCTGGCTCGCCCACCATTGTTACAACGGTTCTATTGAAATCATAGCCCATATCGATATCCAGTAAATCTACGCCAACGGCATCAATAATCGGCCTAGTAATCCGATCAATTACAGATTGGTCCCTCCCCTCACTGAAATTTGGCACACACTCGATTAGGACACGATTCACGACCCGGGATTGAGGGGTGGGAAATAGGGTTACTGTTAGTCGTACAGCCTATGGTTGGAAATATTGGATTTATTGTCCAGATTTCTTTCGACAGCTAGCAAGGCCTTAGAAAAATCAGATTTGGAGACCTTCTTCCTCCCCTCGCTAATGGCAGTAACTCCAGCCTCGGTGACTAAGGACATGATTTCAGCCCCACTGAAACCTTCTGTTTTCCTAGCTAGGGACTCCAATGATACCCCTTTGGTGAGTGGTGTATTGGCCGTATGGACGCTCAGGATAGCGAGACGAGCCTCTTCATCGGGCATAGGAACCTCGACAACCCTATCGAACCTACCTGGGCGGAGTAGCGCCTCATCCAATAGTTCCGGCCGGTTAGTTGCCGCTATCACCTTTACATTCTCCAGAGATTCGAATCCATCTAGCTCAGCGAGTAGTTGCATCAGTGTTCTCTGAACCTCTCTGTCACCTGATGTGGCCGTATCGAGCCTCTTGGAGCCTATGGCATCCAACTCGTCAATAAATACGATAGCTGGTGCTCTGTTTCTAGCGAGATCGAACAGCTCTCTAACAAGCCTACCTCCTTCACCGATATACTTCTGCGCTAGTTCGGATGCAACGATTCCGAGGAAGACTGCATCGGTTGAGTTGGCCACAGCCTTGGCGAGTAGTGTTTTACCAGTACCCGGACTTCCAGTAAGGAGTATCCCCTTCGGAGGCTCAATACCGAATCTTCTGAAAGCCTCGGGATTTCTGAATGATAACTCAACAGTCTCCTTGAGTTTGGAAATCTGTTCATCGAGTCCTCCAATGTCATCAAATGTCACGTCTGGCCTATCGATAATCTCAGCAGTTACAACTAGAGGGTCCCATGAATCATCTAGAATCTCAATTACAGAAAGGGTATCCTGATTCAAAGCAACCCTCGCACCAGAAACTAGTCTGGAAGAGTCGATCCTATTGTTGACAGAAACAAGAAAAACGGTTCCATTGGAGCTCCTTACTATTGCTCCCTCATCAGTAACATCTTGGATATATCCAATAATCATTGGAGGGGATCTCAGATTCCTAATTTCCTCTTCGAGCCTGTTCGCCCTCTTCTTGACCTGAGAAACCTCGTTCTCGAGAACCATTTTCTCAGTCAGCAACTGGTGGGCCGATTCTGACAACTCCCTCATCTCCGACTGAAGTCTCCTTACTGATGATTTCAGGGACTCCTGAACGTCATTGGGTTGGCTATCGGACTCGGATGCCATGAGTCCGTGGCAGGGCATACAGATTTCATCTTTCACCCCAATCCATATGGTGTATATGCCCTAGTGAGTGCCATGGGGACGTGTGAGATGTGCGGCACGGATCGCGTCACGACCCTGTTGGCAGAGGTCTCAGGAGCCAGATTGAGATGTTGCTCGCGTTGCATTGAATCCAACAAAATGCTAGTACTCGAGAGATATGTGCCTAAAGTGCCCACAACTCCCCAGTCTAAATTGAAAAGGCCTAGCGATAGGCCGATGTCAAAGAAGGCTGAGAAGGAAATTGCACCAGATTTCCACCTTAGAGTAAGGAAGGCTAGAGTTTCCAAGGGCTGGGAACAAAGGGACCTAGCAAAGAGGATAAACGTCAGATTAAACGATATTCAGAAGGTCGAGAGTGGGATTGTGCCGTCCGATTCAATTGCTATGAAAATTGAGAAGGCTCTTGCAATTACACTACTTGTAGAGGCGGAAGAAGATATGGAACGAGCTGTGAACGTACCGAGCGGTCGTGGGATGACAATAGGAGATGCATTGGATGAGTTCCTCAGCAAGGGCGATTGATGACTCAGTCCCGTTGCATGTGGTCCACCTGGATCAGGATGACCCGCGCAAATGCAGTGCTAGAAGAATGGCGAAGGCTGGAAACGCCATATTGCACTTTGATGTCCGTAGAGCCCCAAAGAGGGGATTTCTACTCGATCCAAATAGTGGAAAATTGATGGGGCCGGATGATAGAAAGTCAATTGATAGGGGCGGTTCTATCGTCGCATTAGACTGCTCGTGGAAGAGGATTGGTGAGTCATTGGAAGCCATCAGCAGACACACTAGACTCGAAGGGCGGACACTACCAGTACTCTTAGCTGCAAATCCAGTATCGTGGGGTAAGCCTGGGAGACTATCTACATCAGAAGCCTTTGCTGCCTCATTGTTCGTACTCGGGAGGGAAAAGCAAGCTAGAATTGTACTCTCGTCATTCCCATACGGAGATAGCTTCTTCGATCTGAATTACGAGCCTTTGATTGCATATAGGGATGCAAAAAGCAACGAGGAACTGTCCGAAATACAGTGGGAGTTCTTCGATAGGCCCACTATCTGACAGTAGATCCCGGGGTAATCTCCCCATCCGGAGTGAGGAGCCTCACATTGCCATCGCCGTCGTCAGCCGCGAGTATCATTCCCTCAGAGAGGACCCCCCTTAATTCCCTGGGTGCCAGATTGGCAACGTACACCACATTTAGCCCCAATAATTCGGACTCCTGGTAAATTCCCTTCAGACCTGCACAAACCGTTCTTGAAGTTCCAGGTCCATCTTCGATTTTTATTACTAGTAGCTTATCTGCATTGGGATGGTCCTCTACTGATGTGATCTTGCCAGTTCTCATTTGGACCTTGAGGAAATCTTCGAACTCTATGTAATCATCTCCGTCCCCCGGGACGTGCTCCGGGTCATTGACGTTACTGTCGTCAACAATTGACTTCTCGTCCGCGATTATTTCGTCTAAATCTAGCCTAGAGAACAATGGTTGTGGTTTTTTGGGGTTCCATAACAGACTGCATTCTGTATCGAGCGAATCATCCCAGAGCATTGAGTCGATATCTGCAGTTTCCCCCAGCATTGCCCATAATTTTTCTGACTGGAAAGGCATGAATGGCCTTGTAAGTATTGAGAGGGTCCTGCAAAGTCTCCATGCCATTGCGAGGGAAGATAGGGATTTTGTACGATCTTCGGACTCTTCGGAATTCATGAATTTCCATGGAGCTGCGTTCTGTAGTAGCACATTACCAATTTGTGCGATGCCCATTATCGATCTCAGAGCTTCCTTGAATCTCTGCCTCTCCATTGAGGAGATAGCTGACTCGATTATACTCATTGAATCTTCAATAATTTTGGTGTGTGAGCCAGGGTCGTCGAATTCAGATAGTGGGTTTGAGCTTCCATCGGTTAGTCTGTGGCTCAATGTCATTACTCTGTGAACAAAGTTCCCGTATGTGCCAATTAACTCATTGTTTACCCTGTCAACAAAATCCTCCCATCTGAAGTCAGTATCATGGGTCTCTGGCATGTTTATTGAAAGGTAGTACCTCAATGAGTCCGCATCGTACTTCTCGAGGAATGAGGGTAGCCAAACTGCATGCTTTCTGCTTTTGCTGAACTGGCCGCCCTGAAGCATCAGGTACTCATTTGATGAAACGTTGTATTCTAACGCCATGTCTCCTGGCTCTCCTATGTGGGAAATCGGGCGTTCTGAGCTAGTAGAGTTCATTCCCATGATTATTGCAGGCCATATTACAGTATGGAATGGAATGTTGTCCTTGCCCATGAAGTAGATGTGTTTCGGGGATTGGCCATCATCTGATACCTTCCACCACCTCTCCCAAGCAGAGTCTCCATCAGGGTGGCCGTTAGCATTGGCGAACCTTTCGGACCAAATCCTTGCGCACGTGTAGTAACCCTGGACGGCTTCGAACCAAACGTAAACCCTCTTTGAGGACCATTCATCGCCGTCCATAGGGAGCTCAATTCCCCAGTCTATGTCCCTAGTGACGGCTCTTGGCCTGAGGCCCATGTCCAGCCAGTTTTTTGTCATGGAACGGACATTTGGCTTCCAAACAGTTTTCCTCAAGGCAGCATGCGACTCAAGACTATCTTGGAACATATCCAGTCTGAAAAATAGGTGATCAGTATCTCTGACCTCGATTGATGCATCAGGATCTAATTTGGATACTGGACTAATTAGCTCATGGGCCTCATATGTAGAGCCACATTCGTCGCATTGATCTCCTCTGGCCTCAGAAGCCTCGCATACGGGACACGTTCCCTCAACGTATCTATCAGGAAGGAACCTTACTACGTCCCCTGATATGGAGCAGTACTGTTCCATGGTTTGCTTGGAGAGCATGTTAGAGCCTAGCAAGTCAGTGAAGACCTCTCTGACAAGCTCCTTATGCCTAATGTCAGACGTTCTATTGTATAGTGCACCTCCAAACTCAACACCTCTGCTGTCTATATTATTCGACCACGAGCAACCTAGATCGTTTAGCGACTTGAGAGCCATCTCATGATATTCATCGACTATTTCTTGGGGGGAAACTCCCAGTTGCTCGGCTGTAAGTGTGATTGGGGTTCCATGCTCATCAGAACCACTACACATCAGAACCCTTCTTCCCCTAGCTCTCTCGTATCTGTATTGAATATCGGCTGGAAGGCAATTTCCTGCCACGTGCCCTAGGTGCAATGGCGCATTGACATATGGCCAAGCCATGAAAATAGTGACATATCCACCATCCGACACGACTCTAGGGGTTAGACACCTATTTATGTCGCAATCGGTCGTAAGGGTTCCGGGAGCAGCCAATCGTGACTGATAGTGACGTGCTATTCGCGCCCAAATTACCGTGAGGAAATCTAGTTGGTTGACTATACATTGATCATTGCGTATGCATCCCTGGCACTGGGTGCTTCATTCCTATGCAGCATACTTGAGGCTGTGCTACTCTCAACAACACACGGGCACATTGCTGCCCTGAAGGATACTCATCCTTCTATTAGTGAAAGGTGGAGTGAATGGAAGGATGACCCTGAGAGGCCATTGACTGCCATACTGACCCTCAATACTATCGCACACACCGTTGGAGCATTAGGTGTAGGGGCAGAGGTGCAGACACAATTTGGCGGAGGGACGATCGTGCATGTCGCCGCGGCTGTTCTAACACTAGCTATACTCCTGCTGAGTGAAATTCTACCTAAGACCATTGGCGCACTATACTGGAGGAAGTTGACGGTACCCTCGGCTAGGGCATTGAATTCAATGATGGTGTTGCTGTGGGTGATAGTCAAGCCGATTCAATTGACTAGGTCACTATTACCTGATGTCGAGACTGAGACCGTTACCAGGAATGAGCTATCCGTCTTAGCGGATATAGCCGAAGAAACCCATGTAATTGAACAAGACGAGGAGACTGTGATTCATAACCTACTGAGATTGAGAGAGATAAAAATCAGTGAGGTGATGACCCCACGTGTCGTAGTAACATCGGTGAATGTGGACGATACCGTATCCGATGTAATAGAGAATATACCCATTATGATTCATGGGAGGATGCCCGTAACCGGTGAAACGATTGATGATGTGAGGGGTGTGGTTCTGAGGAGTGAGATTCTACGGAGAGCCGCTGTTGATGAATATGACAAGAAGATGTCAGAAATTTCTAGAGAAGTGATCACATGTCGAGACGATGATTCCGTGGATCGAGCATTGGATGTATTGCTGGAGAACAAAACCCAGATCCTGATTGTTAAGGACGAGTTCGGAGGTACAGAGGGGCTCGTGACTATGGAGGACGTGATAGAGACTCTACTAGGCGTAGAGATAGTCGACGAGTCAGATCAGGCTGGAATAGACGACGGCGTACATCACGAAGATATGCGTGAGCTAGCCAAACAGCGTATCGAGGAGAGCGAGTAATCTAGGACTCATCGTCCTCGTCATCAACGAATCCCTTGGTCTCTGCATACTGAGCCATTGATTCCAACCGCTTCATGAACTTGGAGCCGTCACTGGATGTTTCAGTTGATCTGACTAGCCACACTCCCCCAAAGGCGACCTCCCACAAACCTAGGTTATCCTTCCTCGTCCTGCGGAATATCCAATCCAGGAATGGGATTAGGATAATAGCGATTGATAGCCCAACAGTGATTTTTGTTGCTGTTGTCCATACTGTGCCTGCCGATATAGCAATTAGAAGACCCCCGAAGAAAATCAGGTAGGCTGGGATGTTGATATTCTTCAACATGTGATAGAGGAAGATCGCAGAATCGCCGCGTGAGTTGATGAACTTAGTTCGTGAGATGACATTGCCCATCGAACTCTTGTACTGAATTGGCATAACCGCCATGTTGAATATAGAAAGAAGCAGAACCAAGACCAGTGGCCATGTAATGTCGGTATATGTCAAGACCAGCCCAAATACAACTAGTCCTATGATTAGGCCGAAGTTGACCGTGAAGTCTACTATGAACCTCAGTGAACTCCTCCCACGTCCTGCAAGCTCGAAGCCATCCGGGAGCTCCTTTACCGAGGATCGGGGCTTCTTAGCCTTCTTAGGCTTCTTTTCCTTCTTCGGCTTCTTCTGCTTCTTAGCCTTCTTTTGCTTCTTCGGCTTTACAGCAACTGGTTCAGGGTCTAAAACTACAGTTGCCGGAACTGCAGCAGGTGCTTCCTCATCGCCCGTATTATCATCCGCAATCTTCCCTGCCTTCTCCAATAGACCCAAATCATCACTCTCCGTATAACTCACTCATTCGTTGAAAGACTTGGAAACCAGGCGAAGCAACGAAGTCATTTATTTCGCTCTCGGGGAGATCACCCAGAACTGAATTAATCATGGTGAAGAACTCGCTCCTGGTATCCTGATCACAACCCGATGGGTCTTCACCCACCTTCTGGAACAGCTCGAATGATTCGGACTCTATGAATTCCTGAACGAATTCCTCGGGCATATTTCCTAATAGCTCATTTACTATAGAGAAAAAATCTGGGAACTCATCATCCTCACTCTCTTCAATCGCTTCATCATCTGACTCTGGTGCGGAGATGAGCTCGACAATGGGCTTGATTGCCAGCATTTCCTGTTGCTGCTTCTTCCTAAGAACAATAATTTCCCTATCCAATTCGGATCCGAATCTGTCCGAAAATCTATCTAACAATGTACCGACCTGTCCTGAAGAAATCCTGTCAATATGGCCATACATGCTATCCCTGTTGCCTGATGACTGGGTCGAGTCGTCGAGCTTTCTTTTCTCCCAGTGTGCTTGGAAATCATTGGGTTCGGACTCTTCTTCTTGATTCGACAATTTGGGCAGGGGTGGATTCTCGTCAATTGCACTCTCTATGGACTCATCTGGGAGTGGAGGAGGAGGGGGCGGAGGGGGCATGGCAATGCCTGGGGGGAGCGGCGGAAGCGGCATCCCTGAAGGCCCACCTTCGGTTTCTTCGTCGTCTGGCATATGCCCCACTGTAACGAATCCGAAACTCTACACTATTCAATATTCTGTGGATAGGTTAGTGTGTTGTGGTCATTCTACAGTCCTTGCCCACCCTTTGAGGGACAAAAATGTGGCCATGGCCTCATGTACATCGAAAACGTCTCCAGTCGATCCGGAAACGTCCTGATTAGCGATTCTAGCGGTTACATCGTCGGACACGAGCTCGACCTTGATGGATGACTGTGTGCTGAAAACGTGTGTGCTGGACAGTGCATCGAAGGAAATTGACGTATCTGGTTCCAATCTTTCGAGCGGGAATTCAGTGACCCTCAGTCCAGATTTCCCATGGAGGCTGCCAACCCACCTAATTACCCTCTTGACATCGACTGTCACGTTCTCGTCGGTCTCACCGACGGCTAGTGGGGCGCCTTTGACTAACTCCCAGAATGTCTCATTGAGCTTGGGGGTCGTGAATACGGTCCTATTCCTATCCTGGCGAAGTCGTGCTATCCTATCGCCCTTTGAAGACTCGTCTGCCAATCTCCTGATTAGTTCCTCGGAACAGGTGAAGTTTCTTGATTTTAGACTGGAGTGGAGTTCACTAACTAGTTGTTTTGAGTTTTCTGAGGAAGACGAGATTGAAGATAGGGAATCTATCACCCCATCGAATCCTAAGTCAATTCTGTCGGACCAACCAATGTCAGGTCCAGCCATTACCGATTTTACATCAATTCCCACCCCAGTAATGTAATTCACAAGCTCCCTCCTGGCATTCGAATCGAGATGCAGATATGCTGGATCACGCACATGAATGTGGAATCCCCTGTGACCAGAGAAGGTGGTCTGAACATGCTCCTCCTTGAAGCCGAATTCGGGATGTAGAAAGTCGTTCCAGAGGCTCCAGGCCTGCTCCTGAATTTTTTCCATCATTCCTGGAAAGTCATTATCAGAGACGCCAGGGAGGTGGTCGCCATCCAAGTCGAAGATTAAATCCGCACCTAGCCAACCCTTCTCTGACATTTTCCTTTGACTCGGGTCCTCGTAATATGCAGTACTGTGAAAGCATGAGTGGGGGCCTCTTGTTTGAAGGTACGATAACAGATCTCTCTTTGTCGGCAGTGCCCTGTGCCTATCTGGTGGTTTACTGCCCCACGGGATGAACATCCACTCCCTGGATCTCAGCCTCGGCGGGGCCCAGATGTCCGAAACAGATAGTGACTGATAGTATTCGCTAAATCTCAGAGCGAACCTACTCCATCCGGATGCCATGGGATATTGAATAGAGGCTAGCACATGAACATGTGCATCTAATCCAGTACTAGGCTGGTTGGTACTTCCTTTGAATCCGTAGCTGGCTCATTGCCCGTTAATTCGAGGTATGCCTCGTAGCAAACAAATTTGTCATCGACGACAATCGCCTCCGAGAACGTCAGTGCCTTTCCAGTAACTGCGCAAATAGGTCCGAGTTGCCCAGTAGCGGTTGATAGTTTGGTCGGGTCAGGCACAAATCTGGGACCGAGCATTGGCTATTCACTGTTGCCATGCACAATTGAGCAGGCAAGGAATTTTCTATGCGTCCTATGCCGAAGGCGCATGAGTGGTGAGGCGGGGGCGTACCGAGTTGGCCATTCCCCGGATCCCGATGATGCATTCATGTTTCATGCAATGACAACAGGGGCTATCGATACAGGTGGTAGAGAATATGAGCATGTGCTTCTTGATATTGAGACCCTGAACAAGCACGCCCTCCTTGGCGAGTATGAGGTATCAGCCGTAAGCATCCATTCATTCCCGGAGATTTCTGATAAGTACCATCTGATGAACTGTGGCGCTTCCATGGGCGAGGGTTATGGCCCTATGCTAATTTCTAACAGGGACATGTCAATTGAAGAGGCAAAGGGAACGAAGATTGCAATACCCGGACTGGGGACAAGCGCATATCTGGCATTGAGACTGGCATGGGGAGATGTCGACATAGAGGTGGTGCCATTCGATGAAATTCTCCCAGCGGTTTCTGAGGGAAAGTACGATTTGGGATTGATAATTCATGAAGGTCAGCTGACGTGGGAGTCAGAGGGCGTAAAGTTAGTTTTGGATCTAGGGGTGTGGTGGAATGAGCTTACGGGCCTACCGCTTCCCCTGGGTGGGAATGTCGTGAGGAAGGACCTTGGTGTTGAGTTGTGCGAACAACTTACTGCTGATGTCAGGAACAGCATCGAGCATTCGTTAGCTAACCCGACCTCAGCCCTTGAGTTCGCGAAAGCGTGGGGAAGGGGGATAGACGATGACACGAATAGGGAATTTGTTGGGATGTATGTCAACGAAAGGACTCTAGACTACGGAGATGACGGTAGGGATGCAATACGCCTATTTCTGAAGGAGGGGCAAAGAATTGGAATGGTAAGGGAAACGCTGGATGTGGACTCAATAAAATTCATTGGATCGGGTGAGTAAATGAATAGTGACAAGCCAGAAATGAGTGAGTTTGACTCAGTTGATCCTGCCCCTCCTAGCGGCGATTCTGATGTCTCTAGCCTTAGGAAGACGATTTGTGATGAGCAAGAGAGAATGTTTCAGAGGATGAGGGCACTATTCGCGTTGAGAAATATTGGCGGGGAGGACTCCGTAGAGGCTCTTGCTGCGGCATTCTCATCGGATTCGGCACTACTGAAGCATGAAATTGCATATGTAATGGGGCAGATGCAAGATTCTCATGCAGTTCCACACCTAATTGAGAGGCTACGAGACATGGATGAGGATGTCATGGTTAGGCACGAGGCTGCAGAAGCATTGGGTGCGATAGGAGATAGGAAGGCACTGGGTGTCCTTGAAGAGTTCAAGGACGATAGGGACATCGTTGTAGCGGAATCATGCGAGGTCGCATTAGATCTGCTAGAATGGGTTGCCAGCAAGAGGCTCAACTATTCCGAATGAAAGGCCCATTCGGGAACATCTTCCATTCCGCAGGCAATTTTCAGGAAGGTCGTCAATCCTTCGACATCCCTGTCATTCATCCTATTCCTTACCTCACGCCGGAAATAGTCGTCCATTCTTGCGTGGGGGAATCCTAATTTCTCCGATGACCTGGAAATTACACTAGACCTCCATGAGTTATCAGTCTCGAATTTAACCAGCTGAGAAATCATATCATTGTATGCTCTAATCAAGTGATTTTTCGGCGAGTCGCGTCTAGCGGCAAACACGCCGAAGACCATCGGCAGGCCAGTAGATTCGTTCCATTCACGCCCAAGATCCAATTTTACCAAATCGGGATACTCCCTTGAAGCCATGAGGGAACGATCCCCAATAAGCAAGGCCCCATCACATTTTGCCAGCATTGTATCAATATCTGGACCAGACTCGACGAATTTAGGATCTAGCCCTCTATTACCTAGTGCCCATCTGAGAAGCACCTTGGATGTGGAGGAGTCGGAAGGAAGTGCGATATCCCTCATGCTTTCCAGAGGCCTTGACCCGAACAGAAGTACGGATCCTACGTCCCCGCTACTAACTATTCCCAAATCCGGGAGGAGTAAAAGCTCGTCATGGTGCAATGCGTAGTCAGCAGCAGGTATGGGTGCAGTCAGACAGTCCTTTCTGAGAACGTGCCCGGTTAGCCATGCAGGAGGTGCCGAGAGAATGGACCACTTCTCATCTAACCCATCAAAAATTGGATCGCAATTCGAGAATGAAACCCTGCCAATCACGTCCATCCAACTCATAATTTGCACCTGACCTAATTTGTGGCTATTTGGGGCAGAACTCTCGAATATGTGGGATTATTTGTCGTATAGAGCTCAAATGAGGAGTAGTTAGAGTTTCTTTTCACAGGGGTCGAGCCAGATGATGATACCAATGCTGCTAGCTGGTCGGAGCTTGTGTCAAGCCTAGTAGAGCTGCCAGCAACATGCATGATTTCTTCGTGGCCAACCGTTCCATCAATATCATCCGCACCGCATGTAAGAGCCAATGAAGATAGCTTGTCACCGATATTCATTCTGTATGCCTTAATGTGGGGAATGTTGTCTAACAATATCCTAGATAGAGAAATTACTCTAATGATCTCGCTTCCAGTAGCTAGTTGGGCCTCCGGTAACCTCGTTTTGTCAGGGAGGAAAGGATAAGGGACGAAGCACTGGAAACCCTCACTGGTATCCTGCTGCTCCCTCAGTCGTATTAGATGCTCGACCCTGTCTTCGATTGTTTCGACTGTGCCAAATAACATTGTGCAATTTGTTGGCATGCCTATATCATGGGCTATTGAATGAATATCGAGATATTCCCTAGACGACTCCTTCCCCATGCATATCCTGTCTCTAACATGGTCGACTAGTATCTCAGCGCCACCGCCGGGGAGTGAGTCCAACCCTGCTTCGGAGAGCAAGGAGAGAGTCTTCTTGACGGACATCGAGGATCGTTGAGAGAGGTGTTTGATCTCAACGGCCGTTAGGGCCTTGATATGGATATGCGGAAATTCTAATTTGGTAGCAGAAAACAGCTTGCAATAGTCTTCGACATCCCAATTAGGATGGAGTCCGCCTACGGTGTGAACTTCGTCAATGGAGCCTGATAGGGGCCTTATCCTATCCAGGTATTCGTCTATGTCCAAAGCGTAAGCATCGGGATGCCTTGGCCCCTTCCTGAATGCGCAGAAACGACATGCTAAGACGCAGATATTCGTAGTGTTTACATGTAGATTCTCATTGAAAAATACATTATTACCATATCTAGACTTCTTTACCATATTTGCAAGTGATGTGACGGATGAGAGGGACGGATTTTGGAATAACTCGATCCCCTGTTTTCGAGAAACTCTGCCTTCTTCGATTAGAGAATTTAGGCATGACATGGACAAGGGGTCGGATGATACAGCCAGTGGGACCGGCAACTTGGAAAGCCTTTCGCGCCATTCTATATTTCCAGATAGCGGCATGACATCGGCCGCCATGTGTATTGACACCTAGAGGCATGTGATAAGAATTGTCTGACGGAGCGTGTTCTGTGTCCGGAAATCATCATTAGTTAGATTCAGTAGGAGCATCATGGGAGGGGATGCCGGGCGCCGGAACCTGTCAATCCCCGAGCTGCAAGAACTGTCGAAAGACTGCAGGAAGCACATAGTCAAAATGATCCACAATGCCGGTGCGGGTCATCCAGGAGGATCACTCTCGGCGATTGATATTATTGCTGCACTGTACGGTACACGACTAAGATTCAAGACCAGCGATCCCGATTGGGAAGATAGGGACCGTTTCGTAATGAGCAAGGGCCACGCCAGTCCTGCCGTTTACTCCATCCTACATGAAATGGGATTTCTGAACGAGAATGACTTGTCTACCTTCAGGGCGCTTGGTTCTGTGTGTCAAGGGCATGTAGACATGAAGTGGACGGATGGTGTAGATTTCTCCGCCGGAAGCTTAGGCATGGGCCTGTCATTCGGCCTTGGATGCGCATTAGCTGCTAGGATGGACTCTAGCAGTAGAGAGACGTGGGTCATGGTAGGGGATGGCGAGATACAGGAAGGGCAGATATGGGAAGCATTGATGGCGGCTGACTTCCATAGTGTATCAGGATTGAAGCTAATTGTGGACAGGAATAGGATCCAGAATGATGACTTTGTTAATGTACAGATGGAAGTGGGCGATGTAGCGTCAAAGATTGAGGCCTTCGGTTGGAGTGTCAGGGAAATAAATGGCCATGATATGGAAGAAATAGTCGAGGCCTTGGAGTGGGCATCCAATGAGAACTCGGGGCCATCAGCTATTGTGGCCCACACTGTTAAGGGGAAGGGTGTTTCATTCATGGAGGATAATCCATCATTCCATGGGAAGGCTCCCAATGATCAGGAGCTGGAAAGGGCATTGGAGGAGTTATCATGAGTGCTCCTTCCACCGGAGGCGCCTCTAGGGACGGGTACGGCTCCGCACTCCTGAGGCTATCCGCTGACCCCAGAGTAGTAGTCCTTGAAGCTGATCTTGGTAAATCAACCAAATCCTGCCTATTCAGGGCCGAACATCCTGAAAGAACTGTCTCTCTCGGGATCGCGGAACAAAACATGATGCTTGTTGCAGCAGGCATGGCATCATCTGGTAAGGTGCCATTTGCTAGCACCTTTGCCATTTTCACTGAGCGCGCATTTGAACAAGTCAGGAACGGCATATCTAGACCGGGCCTAGCCGTACACATTTGCGGAAGCCATGGTGGGATACATACCGGAACCGATGGGAGTAGCGCTCAATCTATAGAGGATCTGGCAATTTACAGGACGATTCCTGGGCTCACCGTAATCACTCCCTGTGATGACCTCTCAGCAGAGGAGCTCACTGTACAACTTCTAGACCATGGAAACGCTTCATACACTAGAACCGCGAGAAATAAGACTCCAAGAATGTATGATTCTGAAACAGTCAAATCACTAGAGATTGGTAAAGGGTCGCTACTCAGAGAAGGGGGCGATATTGCTATAGTTGCTTGTGGAGTTATGGTTTCAGAGGCAATGGAGGCGGCCGAGCTACTTGAGGGAGAGGGGATCAGTGCTCGAGTTATTGATATGCACACGATTAAGCCACTAGATTCAGGAATACTGGATGATGCCAGAGTAAACTGCCGCGGCATTGTCACCGCAGAGGACCATTCAGTTATTGGCGGGCTCGGCAGTGCTGTGGCAGAGTACCTTGCAACCAAGGGGGGCTTTCCACTTCGAATGGTAGGAGTAAATGACAGATTTGGGGAGAGTGGAGCGAGCTCTGAACTAATGCGCCACATGGGTCTAACTAGGAACGAGATTATCGCACAGGCTCGCGAGATCATCAACAGTGTCTGAAATGACTCGATTTCGGTCATGCTAGCGTTTGATTGATGAAGTATGCATAGTGGGGCGCACATTATGAGCGACTCGGAGAGGCTCAAAGGACTTCTTGACGGATCAATCGATCCTTCCGAGATTGAGGGCGATCCAGGGCTTTATTCTATGGCTGAGAGGATATACGGGAGAGATGCTCTGGAAGAGATGGGCGTCAATAAGCCGGTCAAACCAAAGGCACATGGGATTTCTGTATCAAACGGTAATGGCGGTGTGGAGATACCCGAAGGCGAAGAGTCGGACGAGGAGGGGGGGCTCGGTGGAGCGAAAACGCCTACAAGGCCAGTATTCTCAATCGTAGTTAGTCTACTCTGCCTATCCATCGTGGCATCAAATGTAGCGATAGGAATTGGTAGCTATGTACCACTATGTGAGGACGAAGTCGGTCCGAAGGAGCTGACTTACTCATCATCGGCTACGGTTAATGATGGAAGCCTATTGATCTCATGGACCGTTACGGGGATGAACATTTCATCAAACTACAGCATTTCATGGGTCATATCAGAAAATGGCTCAAATGAAGTTGTTGACGAAGGTGGATCCGCCTGGACCGCAGGGGAGACAGTAAGGATCCAGACTGAAAACTGGATGGTTACAACGCCCCCCTACACATACCTCTCGATACTGAGTCTTGAAGGGGAGCCTGTCGCATTCAGCAATGGCACTGTGGGCGGCTTGAGCGTGTTGGCTATGACGTCTGACCCGACTCCCAATTGTGATGAAAACACCAGATTGCTATGGTCCGAGTTGCCAGAGTATAACGATCTTGACTCATGGGGTCAAGCAGGAACTGGCGGGGTTATCGATGGTGCTCTAATGATGCTATTCAGCTTGATAACAATGCGCCTGATGCTAAGGAAAAGATGATCAGTACATCCTAGCAAGGTGCTGCTTCCTAGTTGTCATCCTACCAGTTATGACGCATGGCTTGGGTTCGGAATAAGGCTCGTCACAATCGCCTAATATTGCCAGACCTGTGAGCTTCTCAAGAACCTCGGCGTCAGAGTCGTTTCCATCAAAGGCGATTTCGTAGATTACACCATCTTCGATTTCCCCCGCGAGCCCCCACTTGTCGCCAGTAGGAACTACACCGGGAAACGGGCGAATTAAGGATTCAATATGTACTGAGGACCTTCTCCTGAGCTCATCAGAAATAGTGTCGAGCCTGTTTCTAATCGTTTCAGAAATGCCCTCGATTGAGACCTCCTCCTTCCCTCCGGTGCGTAATGAGAGTACGCAATTACCGGACTCTAGGTCCCTAGGTCCGAGCTCTAGACGTATAGGGGCTCCCTTGATTTCCCAGTCGTAGTGCTTAACTCCTGGTCTGACATCCCGATCATCCAATTTTACCCTATATCCTGATGACCTGAGTGATTCTGCCAGGCCCTTTATTGCAGGCATAACATTCTCATTGACATGTGCTGCTACAGGAAACAAAACAATCTGGAAGGGGGCAATGGCAGGGGGCATGATTAGTCCCTGATCGTCCCCATGCATCCCAACGACCGAGCCCAGCAACCTCTCCGACATCCCAAATGTTGTCTGATGGCAGAGTTGGGTGTTTCCATCCGAATCCTCGTACGAAAGGTCGAATGCTCCTGCCCATTGGTCCCTATAGTGGTGATAAGTTGCTACTTGCAGTGTCCTGCCGTTAGGCATTACAACATCCGCCGCCATAGTGTACCAGGCACCTGGAAATGTATCCCATACAGGTCTCTTTGAAACTATGCTGGGGAGGCAGAGGTCATGCAGTATGCTCTGAACCATCTCTGCATCCTCATTGATTTGATCGGTGGCATCATCCTCTGTTGCATGAACCGTATGAGCTTCGAAGAAATGTATCTCCCTGACCCTGATGAAGGATCGAGTCTGCTTTGTCTCATATCTGAATGTGTTAACAATCTGGAATGTTTTCAAGGGAAGGTCTGCATGACTCCTGACCCATAGAGAGAACATGGTATACATTGGAGTCTCTGACGTTGGCCTGAGGAACATGGGGATATCGAGTTCATTTTCACCGCCATGCGTTACCCAATAGACCTCTTTCTTGAATCCCGAATCTTCCTCCTCGACTCTTAGTTCTGAGGGGTCCACCCCGGCTGCCCTAGCAGCCTTCAGGCGGGAAACGAGTTTATTCTCCCTCTCCAGTAAATCCTCAGGGACTAGTAGGGGGAACCTGTACTCGGAGTGGCCTGTCTTGGACATCTGCTCCCTAGCAAGGCCGTCTATCAACGTCATAGCCGATAGACCGTATGGCTTCCATACATCCATTCCCTTGATTGGATATCTCTTGTCGACTAGATCAGCAATCTCGACAATTGAGGGATACCAGGAATTGAAGTCGGACTTGGAGGGGATGCCCCTCTTGGCCTTGCCATGCCCTGTCATGGTACGAACCCAGAATGACCGTGGCTTGAATTATTCGCAACTATTCTAGCTTATGTTGCGAAACTAGGGACTCAATAGAATCGCACATAGACATCTCGTCTTCGATTACAATGAATTTACCATCAGGCATGACAATGCGGCACCTAGGTTTGTTATCACTACTCAGATCATCCAAGTTATTTGCAACAACAGCATCGATACCGTATCTGGAAATCTGTTCCATAGACCTGTTAACTAAATCTTCTTCGGAAGAGCTGACCTCTAGTTTGAATCCTATCCTGAAGGAGCCTGTAGTCAATTCTGAGAGTTCTGAAATGTGTTTCGGGCCCTCAATTAATTCAAGAGTCCAATTACCGCTTCCACTGGGCCTCTTACCTTTGATTGGCTCCTGGAAATAGTCAAGGACGGCAGCGGCATGAATCCAGACATCAGGCTTAGGATCACCTGAAGCAACATCTCTGGCTATTGTGAGCATACCATGAGGAGTCCCGTCTATTCGGACATCTGGCATCTTGAAGGTTGGACGGACGGAAGTTTTTCCTGCGATACAGATTACACTATGGCCCATTCTATGAAGGTGTTCAGCAATGGCCCAACCAGTTCTCCCAGAAGAGGCATTTTGAATTGCCCTGACAGAGTCAATCGGGGCCCTATTTGCACCCAATGTGATTGCAACGTTTCGCCTTGCAGGGAGAGATGAATTGCACATGTTACACAATTCGGCCACAATCGAGACTGGGTCTGGTTGTTTCCTCCTTCCCTCTGATTGTTCATCGACAATGACTCTCGCTCCTGAGTCAGTAACTGCCGAGAGAAGCTCCTCTGTCACTGGGTCATCGAACAGATCTTTGTGCATGGAAGGTACGAACAGTGTCGGAGTATTATTGCCGCGTGATGCGGCCAGGGCCATCATAATTGGTGAATCCATAATTCCGTGAATATGCTTGGCTATGGTGTTCCTTGTAGCAGGCGCCACTACTATAGCGTCAAAGCTTCCCAACTGTGACATTGATGGCTCCCATTTTGTAATCACATCAACGCCAGAACCCCATGACAAGGCCAATGGTGAAATCACCCTAGTTGCGTCTTCGGACATCATGGGAGAAACATCTCCGCCATGCCTCCTTATCTCCCTCGCCAATTTCACGGATTCTACAGCTGCAATGCCCCCAGTAACCGCCAGAAGGATTCGCCTACCCTCGAGGCATCGACTTGCGATTACAACCCCCGTGTCTCTGCTCACATGCACCGCAAGGCCGTGTGATTCATGAGTGCGTCGCATGCATGGAGGAACGGGGATGACGCTGAGTATGGAAAGACTGCTGAGAAATATGGTGGTTTTCATCTCTGTTATGACGATGCTAATACTATTGCTGGCAATATCCTTGCTACAGTACGGGGTAACGATCCCTGTAATCGGTTCAATCGTTATTTCACTATTGACCATACCCGTCGGAGTTGCGGCGGCATTGTCTCTAAGATCCAAGGGCTCGCCCGGTCCATGGTTGGGTTCATCATTCCTGTTGATGTGTGGATTTGCTCTAATCGTGTCTGGAATGTCGATGTTCTCGGTGGGGCAATTATTCCAAGGCGCCCTATACGTCCTTCTGGGAGTCAGTTCATTGCGTAGAATTCGCACCCTAAGAAGCGAGGCATTCATGCAATGGTATTCCGGTTCGGGTAGTAACTCGATAGCAGGCTCAATACTGAATGAAGGAGAGGTTCTAGCAGCATGTCCCAACTGCCATAGCATCCTGGCAGTGATACCTATTGAGTTGAAGGTGGGGGATAGGTGCCCGAGTTGCAATGGTTTTCTAGTCAGGGAGACTCAAGCGCAATAGCGATACCCATGCCGCCACCAATGCACATGGTGGCAACAGCACGTTGGGAGTTGGTTCTCTGAATGAGGGAGGCGGCCTTGCCAGTAATACGAGCACCGGATGCTCCGAGAGGATGCCCAATTGCTATTGCACCGCCGTCAATATTCACCTTGGATTCATCCAAGCCCAATTCCTTGATTACAGCGATACTTTGCGAAGAGAAGGCCTCATTAATCTCAAAAATATCCACCGATTCAACATCCCAATCGGCCCTGGAAAGAGCCTTTCTCGTGGCCTCTATAGGACCTATTCCCATCAACTCAGGAGGGCATCCCACCACTGCACCCGAGACAACCCTGGCAAGTGGAGTGAGGCCGTTTGCCGAAGCAAAGTCCTCACTACATACCAATAATGAAACCGCTCCGTCTGTGAGGGGCGACGACGTGGCCGCGGTCACCGTTCCTCCTTCCCTGAATGCGGGCTTTAGTTTGGACATCGACTCTGAACTCGTATTGGGCCTGATGCATCCATCGGTACTCACAACGTCATCTGACTCAATAGCGCATAATTCATCATCGAAAAATCCGGATTGATTTGCAGTGCTTGCCTTGATGTGCGAATTCAGGGCAAAATTTTCCTGCTCTTCTCTCGAAATATTCCACTTCTGAGCAACGTTCTCAGCAGTAATGCCCATATTCACATATGCATCTGGATATTTCTCCTCCAATTCCGGATGTGGGCTCCAGTTGAACCCTCTTCTCTGAATCCTACTCATCGATTCAACTCCAGAGCAAAGGTAACAGTCCCCCCAACCAACTTCGATATGTGCCGCTGCAGTAAGTATTGCTTGCATTGATGATCCGCACAGCCTATTGAACGTGGCACCCGGCACACTATTTGGAAGACCACCAAGAAATACTGAAAGACGCCCTATGTTGTATCCCTGCTCACCTTCGGGATAAGCACATCCCACGAGTATGTCATCGATTGTGCCTGGGTCTACGTTGTTACGACTCAACAGGAACTTGGTAACCTGCCCAAGCATCTCATCTGGCCTTACATTGGATAGGCTTCCTTTGTGAGCACGATGGAATGGGGTCCTCGCCCAGTCGACAATTACAGCTCTCACGATGTTGCGGATAATATCAGGGACATAACCGTTGAGTAGGGGGGAAAATGAGAATCTGGACCGAGGGGTTCTTGAAATAATTGCTTCTCGAATGCCTGATACAATGATTAGAGAGTGCAATACACATGGATATTTCTCCGATGACGACCTCTGTCCGGCATGCAACTCGGAAGGGAAATTCATCATGAGGGGGAATGAGAGAGACACGATAGCGAGAAGGCTGGCATTAGTCCTAAGGCACGCACCTGAGAAGTTCGATTTAGAAATGGACATCAATGGCTGGATCGATGTTAAGGACATCATATACCAATTCAAAAAGTCCAATGAGAGGAGGTTCCATTGGCTAAGGCCGCATCACTTCAGAGCCATCTCGGAAACTGATCCAAAGGGCCGCTACGAAGTAAGGGGGAATATGATGAGGGCAACATATGGGCACAGCCTAGAGATTGAGTTGGATCTGCCAACTGAGAATATTCCACCTCTTCTGTACTATCCGTGTTCCCCTGACGAGGCGGAGAATTTGATTGAGGTCGGGATATCGCCAAGTGGCCGTTCTCACGTTCACCTATCAGCTACCATAAGGGCGGCGGCTGAGGCGGGCCACGTGCACCACGCAAGCCCCACCCTATTGGAGGTTGATACTGCAAGGATGGTGGCCTCGGGAGACACGATTTGGCACGCCGGAGTAACTGTTTATCTTGCGGACTCAGTATCGGGTGAATATCTGAGCGTATTGGCTGATGATGACCCTGAATTTGAGGCGGCAAGAGCCAAGTGGGAAGAAGAGTAGCTAGCTCATCTCTCCGCAAACCGTGCAGAATCCCAAATCCTGTTCTATGTCAGAGTCGCAAATAGGGCATATTGTGTTGTCCGCCTTTGAGTTGTTTGACGATGGCTCAGAGATACTCCTAACCGATTTCTCGGAATTCACAAACGGGGGGGAGACTTGAAGCTCTTCAAGAATTTTTAGGGACTCCCTGAATGCAATAGCCTCTCTTATTGCGGACTCTATCTGCAATCGTCTACGCTCCCTGTCCGCGGGATCCTCGATAGATGAGGTCATAGAAAGCTGGGTCTGGAGCCATCTCTGGAAATTCTCCATCTCACTCGGTTCGGCCATATGGGTGCGAGAGGACATACCGAAATGAACCCTGTGTGTATTGGAGGAGTAGGAGAACCCAAATCATTTGTCCGTCTCGGACAGTCGAGCAAATGCACAGTACAGTGGTAATCAAGATGGGCGGCGGCCTGATTACTGACAAATCCAAACACAAATCGGTTAAGCCGGATGTGATTGATTCGCTCACAACCATGGTATCTGTTCTTGTGGAAAGGGGCCATTCAGTAATTTTGGTTCACGGAGCTGGGTCATTTGGGCACCTCACAGCTAAGGAGTGGGGTCTCAGCGGTGGTGTAAAGGAGGGCATTGCCGATAAGCAGAGAGAAGCGGTCATTCAAGTACGTGGGGACATGATTGAGCTGAGTGGTTATGTCATTAGTAGCCTAGAAGGAAAAGGCCTACAATGCAAGTCGCGGCCTCCATCGGTTTGGGCCATGGGAACTGGTTCTGATTTTTCTGGTAGTTTGGAGGAATTTTCCGAGTCTCCGCAGAACGAGGTCATGGTTACATTTGGAGATGTGGTGGAGAAGGATGGCCCTTCAGAGTTTGGCATACTCTCTGGTGATGATCTGATGGTAAGATTGTCAATTGAAGTGCCGGGTGTCGAATACTCAATTTTCCTTCTCGGCGACTCACCGGGAATGATGGACAGGCCCCCGGATAGAGATGGTGCGGCATTACTCGATGTTTGGTCGCCGGGGGTGGAAGCGGAGACTTTCCATAACTCGGAAGAGGATGTTACTGGGGGAATTGAGCTCAAGGCACGCAGAGCTGCAGAAATCGCACGGAAGGTGCCTAATGTTTGGTTCATTGACGGTAGAGAACCTGACAGGGTAGTAGACCTAGTGGTTGGCGGCATATTGCCCATAGGAACGAAGATATTGCCATAATACTGGATTTCGATTATATGTTGCCGATTCCTCCGGGAATTATGGCGAGTCGAGATGGGGCACTTAGTGGGCAGGACAGCTCGCAGGCGGAAATGATGTCCGAAATGTGTATCTTGGTCGATAGTGCGGACAGAAAGACTGGTTCTGATTCAAAATTTAACTGCCACTATGAGGAAGGGATTCTGCACAGGGCATTCAGTGTATTATTGTTTGATGGGGAGGGGAAAATGCTAGTTCAGCAGAGGTCCCATGACAAAATCACGTTCCCATCCGTTTGGGCGAACTCGTGTTGTAGCCACCCCCTGGACATTACTGGTGAGAACGAGGACCCGGCAGAGGGAGCCATTAATGCGGCGAAAAGGAAGCTTTCCCAGGAATTAGGGGTTTCAGAGGGCGATATTGCCAGAATAGATTTCCGGCACATAGGGTCATTCCTTTACGAGTGTAGGTGGAATGAGGACTGGATTGAGAGAGAAGTAGATCATGTATTAGTGGCCACCACAGATTCAATTGAAGTAAGTCCCAATCCAAACGAAATCTCGGACCACAGGTGGATAGAGGGCGAGGAAATTGAGGAGATGTTTTCTGGCTCAGGAATTTGGGAGGGTGAGGTTATTGCTCCTTGGTTCAGACTTCTATGGGGCAGGTTCCTAGCCGAACATTACCCTGATGTGCGCAGCATTCCCTCCATAGAGGGGGTAGTCAACTTCGGGGAGGTCATGATGGATGGAGAGCCAGTCAATCCAGGACAGAACCTAATGATTGCAATAGGCAACCATAGAGAGTATGTTGAGGATGTCATTATGCACAGCCTCAGCAAAATGAAGCAGGAGAGGTTGCATGGGGCCATGAGTCATCTATTCAGTGGCGGTGGAAAGAGACTGAGGGCTACGCTGCCTAGATTGGTGGGCGAGGCCGTTGGTGAGGCACATGAAGGACACTATACCCTAGGTGCATCTATCGAGATAATCCATAATTTCACACTCGTACATGATGATTTGATGGATCAGGACCCCATCAGGAGAGGTCTAGATGCTGTGCATGTAGCATATGATGATTCTACGGCGATAAATGCTGGAGATGCGATGCTCGCAGTTGCCTTTGAGATCCTGGCTGAGTCGCCACATATTGAACAGGACAAGCTAGGATTTCTAGTAAGATCAATTGGAGAAATGGTAAGGAATGTTGCGAGTGGACAGCAGGAGGACATATCATTTGAGTCTAGGGACTCAGTGTCTGAGGAAGAATACATCGAGATGATCAAAGGCAAGACCAGTGTGATGTTCGAGACATGCGCGGGAACGGGGGCGATACTTGCAGGTGCTTCAGATGAAGCCGTGGACAATATGAGGAGATGGGGGCTAAATTTGGGACTTTGTTTTCAGCTGATGGATGATTTGATTGATATCACTGGGGACACGGAAACCCTGGGGAAGCCGGCCGGATCAGACATTGTCCAAGGAAAGAAGACGTTGATTGCCATCCATGCTCTAAATTGCAATCATGAAATGCCGGCATTTTCAGAGGCGTATGGTTCGGGAGAGTGTTCTGATGATGTGCTGTCGAGAGCTGTGGCAGAATTGCACGAAAGTGGCTCAATCGAATACGCGAAGAACAGAGCCATGCACCACCACGCTGTTGCGCATGAGTGCCTAGACTTAGTTTCAGATAGTCCTGCATTGAACATACTCAGAGAGCTAACCGATTTCCAGTTGATCAGGATTAACTAATCAATCCTGGTAATGAGCCTCGCCTGGAATGTCTGGGTTGAGGCCCTTCCTCTCCCTAATCTCAGCGGTGACCTTCTCAAAGAGGTTAGGTGGGAGGTGTACGAACCCAGCATTCTCAGTATTCCATATCGCCCTACCTTGGCTAGCTGCACGTATGTCGTTAGAGAAACCGAAGGTCTCGGCAACTGGGATTGTTCCTATGACCTTTGTAACTCCGTCCTCCACTGGCATGTCCTCGATGATGCCCCTCCTAGTGGACACCTCTCTTGTAACTCCGCCAATTACATCATTCGGTGAGTCGATCTGGATCTTCTGTATTGGTTCGAAGATTACTGGCCTGGATCTCATGAATGCCCCCTTAACCGCGTTTCTTACTGCTGGAATTGTTTGTGCTGGACCTCTGTGGATAGCATCCTCGTGAAGCTTTGCGTCTACCAGCCTGACCATCACGCCCATCAAAGGCTCGTCGGCCACGGGGCCTTTCTTGCAAACATCATTGAAGCCCTCGATAATGAGCTCCCTGGTCTCGTGGAGGTTCTGAATACCCTTGGTGTCATTGACTAGTACATTTGTTCCATTGATAGCGTATATTTTCCTCATCAGATCCTTGTTCATTCCAAGTTCGGCGAACTTATCTCCGACTTCTTTGGCATCCTTGGTTCTGACTGCTCCATCTCTGAATTCGCCAGCCCTGAGCTGCTCAACTACGACATCAGGCAGGGGTTCTATCTCGATGTAGAAACGGTTGTGTCTGTTAGGAGACTTGCCTTCGAACGGGCTTCCGGTGTTAGTGCTCTGGACAGATTCCCTGTAAACGACAATTGGCTCGCTGACCTTTACTTTGATTCCCTGCTCTTCTTCGAGCCTGTATACTGTAATTTCGAGATGCAGTTCACCCATTCCTGCCAGCAATGCCTCACCGGTCTCCTGGTTGGTTGAGACATCCAATGAAGCATCGGCCTTAGCGAGGCCCCTAAGAGCGTCGATGAACTTTGGAAGGTCCTTCATCGACTTCGGCTCAACTGCAACAGTGACGACTGGTTCGGAGATATGCCTGATCGCCTCAAATGGTACTGCGTCCTTCTCTCTGGCTATGGTCACCCCTGCTGCAGCGCTACGAATTCCTGTAATTGCAGCAATATTTCCAGATGTAACCTCTGATGTGGCAATCCTGTCTCCTCCGACCATCATACCGACCTGCTGAACTCTCTCAGCCTTTGCCGCACCTATGGCCCAAACAGATTCACCATGCTTAATCCTGCCCGAGTAAACTCTGCCTACGGCGACCTCACCGGCGTGAGGGTCCATCCAAATCTTGGTTATCATGAGTGAAAGGGGGCCATCGGAATCGCACTCTATCATTGCCTTTCCAACGCCTGACTCAAGATCCCCTTGCCAGATATTAGGTATCCTATACTTCTGAGCCACAACAGGAGAAGGGTGCTTTTCGACGGTCATGTCGAGAAGGACGGTGTGAACTGGTGCGAGTTTTGCAAGCTCCTTCTGGTTGTCATTATGACAGAATTCGAAAATCTGCGTGAAATTTAAGCCGCTCTTTTGCATGTAGGGAATTGACATTCCCCAGTTGTAGTAAGCAGAGCCGAAAGCTACGGTGCCCTTCTGGACGGACACCTGCCATTCCCTCCTGAGGTCCTCTGGCGCATATGTAGAAATGAGCTTATTCACCTTGGTAATGATTTTCTCAAATCTGGACATCATCTCAGGACCGTCAATCTGTAGCTCATTAATCAGTCTGTCCACCTTGTTGATGAAGAGAACAGGGCGGACCTTCTCCTTCAGCGCCTGGCGAACAACCGTCTCGGTCTGAGGCATTGTGCCCTCAACGGCACATGCAAGGATGATGCATCCGTCCACGGCCCTCATCGCTCTGGTGACGTCGCCACCGAAATCGACGTGTCCGGGGGTATCGATTAGATTGATCAGGTAATCCTGCCCTTCAACGCTGTGGACCATTGAAGCGCTGGCGGCATTGATTGTAATTCCGCGCGCACTTTCCTGCTCATCGAAGTCTAGGACCCTGGACTTTCCTGCGAGGTCCTCCGACATCATCCCAGCACCGGCTATTAGGTTGTCTGAGAGCGTCGTCTTACCATGATCTATGTGAGCTGCGATAGCGATGTTTCTGATGTGCTCCCTATCGTGCATTATCTCTGTAGCACGCTTGATGTTGTCTTCCTTACG
>CERB01100116.1_pt1 | contig 40542 bp, 34 predicted proteins | sample 356271 | NCBI WGS metagenome assembly CERB01 (sample SAMEA2621155, study PRJEB7988) | marine metagenome | isolation source: saline water (ENVO:00002010), including
CTCAATTGATGCGGCGACCTGACTTTGGTTCATAAATACAATTGTGATGGTGGCATAATATGCCTCAGTGGTCTGATTTGGAGTTATCACGGATCATCTTGCAGATGCTGCTACTCTCTCAATTTCCTCTCTCTTTCCTATAGAGAATGCACCAACGTCTCCCTCGGCTGCCTTTGTGATTTCATTTACGATTCCCTGGGTGAGTGTTCTTTTGCTCCCCGCTGTAGCTGCTGCACATCCTACTGACAGGTTCCTTAGGGCAATATCAAGGCGTCTGCTAGGGGAAGAGTCGACGGCTTTGGGAGTGCTTACTGCTCCCTGCTTAATTCTGGTAATTTCCTCACAAGGTGCGGCCTCTACTATTGCATCGATGAATGATTGGAGGGGATTTTCCCCGGACCTATCATTGATGGAGTCGAGGGCTGCTTCAAAGGCCTTGACGCAGTGCTGCTTTTTTCCTGAGAACTTTCCAGTCCTCATCAGGTTATTGATGAATCTCTCAATAACGGAAAGCTTCGCCTTTCCGAACCATGCATTTGCGTGCCTACCTCCGCTGTGAGGTGTTCCTATAGTTGTCAGGTTGATGTAGGGAGCTAGTCCAGGATCTGCGCAAGTTACCTCAGTTGCGTCCCACTTGCCAAAAACCATGGTCCCTATTCCAGCTATGGGTGAGTCGGTATTCTCGGACATCGTAATACCTACCTAATCGGCTTCTCCTTGCGTCCCCTTACCATTTCGTCGAGAGAGACGCCATTTACCTTGATTACCTTGAATCTGACACCGGGAAGGTCACCATATGAACGTCCCTTGCTGCCACCAATACCCTCGACAAGAACCTCGTCGTGCTCATCTATGAATGAGATGGCTCCATCCCCAGGTGCGAACGCCGTTAGTTGGTTACCAGTCTTAATTAGACTGATCTTGACAGCCTTCCTGATGCCAGAATTGGGCTGTTTCGCCTCGAAACCCACCTTCTCGATCACTATTCCCTTGGCCTGAGTGCTCCCACGGAGGGGGTCGTGCTTGAGCACCCCGCCCCTCTGTTGCTTGAATTGGCGGTCCCGGAACTTGCGCTCCTTCCACCTATACCTCTTCCTATCGGTCTTCATCTTCTGGCCGGAGAACAGTCCTCTACCCAAAGTGACACCTCAGAATGACGCCTCGCCGACCCTCATGGGGTATAAGAGCGTGACGGGGTCACCGTAGGTGAGTAGCACTCTGGGTACGATACTATCACTAACATTGAAGCACGACCTGATGTCGCCCCAGTACATGGCATTCCGCGATATGCTAGAGGGCGTCCATCGCATAGACGATTCTGTTAGTGTAAACTACGATATGATGGACACGTCTGTTTCCATGGGCAATATTCCATTGGTTTTCAACAATATTTCTGAATCACCCGGACATAGGGCCGCGCTTAATGTCTTAGAACGCTCTAGATTGTGTGAGATGTTCGATGTAGGCCCTGGAGAGCTAATTGACATCCTAGCATGGGCAATGGAGAACCCCTCGGAGCCACTCATAGTTGAGAATTCGGACGCCGAAGTAATGGAATCTGGACAGGATTCAGTAGATTTGGAAAAATTGCCAATACCCTGGCACTTCAGGGAGGATGGCGGGAGATATCAATCAGCTTCGATAATTATCGCTGAATACGGAGGGGTGAGGAATGTGTCATTCCATAGGCAACTATTACGAGATGGGAACCATACAGTTGCTAGGCTAGTGCCAAGGCACCTCAGAACCCTCAGCACGATGGCCGCTGACAAAGGTGAGGATGTGCAGATTGCCGTAGTGAATGGCGCCGATCCAACCGTACTTCTTGCAGCTGCTATGTCATTCACTGATTACGTCGACGAGTTAACCGTAGCAGCGGCATTGCATGAGAAATTACACGGTAGCCCCCTCAGAGTAGTTCGGCTATCCAATGGGGTGATCGTTCCCGCAGATGCAGAATATGCTATGCAAGCAAGAATTACACCTCAGCGGGATGACGAAGGCCCCTATGTTGACATTACCGGAACCGTCGATGATGTACGGCAGGAGCACGTTATCGAGTACGATGCCGTGCATCACAGGGCCGATCCTATCTTCCACGCCATAATCCCCACTGGCGTGGAGCATAGAACCCTGATGGGGATGCCTAGGGCCCCGACGATCAAAACTGCCGTATCAGAGGTAGTGAAGTGCACGGACGTTCACATGACTGATGGCGGCTGTGGGTGGCTGGCATCGGTTATTCAGATTGTGCCCGAAGGCCCAGATGATGGTAGGAAGGCAATTCAGGCGGCCTTCGAGGGGCATCCATCAATGAAACAGGTGATAGTGGTAGACGAGGATATCGATATTGCTGATCCGATGAGAGTGGAGTGGGCCTTAATGACGCGTTGGCAGCCGGATGCTGACACAGTAATTCTCTCTAACCAGAAAGGTTCCAGTTTGGATCCGAGCAGGTCAGAAAATGGAATGACTAGTAAGATAGGGATGGATGCTACACTTGATCCAGATGAGGACAGGAGTCCGTATGAGTCGGTTCTGTGAGGTTTCCAATGTCTGTAGACTCAATTGACGATAAGTTACAGCATCCAAGAAGGAGTCTTGGGAACCGTCATAGAAGTCAGGCAGTAAAGTATCTGAAAATTGTTAATGGGACTGATTCTGATTCTACAAATCTTGGTTGGGCGGAGCAGAATGCTCGACAGGCCGTACTGCACGACTTTACCCACCCAGATAACTGGAGGATTCTTCTGAAAGTGAAGGCTGTCTCTGGCGACCGGGAGGGGATTAGGGCAGTACTCGATGATATTTTCACGGTACTCGGAAGGGACCCAGAACTACTCAATCAGTTGGATGATGTCGACATGCTTGAGTCGGGCAGTACGATACTGGAGGGAGCTTTTGCAGCTGATCCATTGGACCCAGACGAGTGGTGGGAGACAATATCAAGCTCGAATGAAGAAATCTCTGCCTTCATAGCCAGGGTCGAATCCCTAGACCTGCGGGACAGGAGGGCCAATGTCTTGTTCTCAAGGAGAATTGAGAGAGTCAGGGATAGCGGTGATGAAGATGGGTACTTATCACTAGCTAGGCTGATTCTGGCTCAAAGGCCTACGAACTTTGAGGCATGGGCCGAATTGGGCAGGATGCATGAACGTAGAGGAGAATATAGCGATGCTTGGATCTGTTACGATCAAGCACAGACTCAATTCCCTAAGATGGACGTACGTGATCAATTCAAGGAGAGAATGGAGGGCCTTCTTGACGGGAATGAAAGTAAGCCTTGGATAATTCCCGCAGTAAATGAGAGGGTGGATTTCTTGAGGAAGATGGAATCTATGGCCACACCAGTTCTGGAACGAATCGATGAAGACGCTCCAGAAGAGGAGATTGAGAAGGAGCCGCTGTCAGAGGTCAGGGAGCTAATTGATGCGGGAAGGCTCTCTGAAGCATTCTTTGTGGCGAGGCGCCTAGCAGCCGAGGGAGTTTCTGATGCTGTCAACATCACAGAGGAGATCAGGAGGAAAATTGGAGATGAGTGAGAAATTTGTGATTTCATGGGTCACATCGAAGCACGGTGGTGAAATGAATCCATGGCTAATGGTCCTCCATGAAGAGAGAGGGTGGGAGTTTCCGGGAGGCTCCACCGACGAAGGCGAGCAGTGGGATGTGGCAGCTCTAAGGGAGCTGTATGAAGAAACTGGATTGCTGGGCACTGCAAAGGCCTATGATGAAAATCTAGTGGATGGGGGCGTAGTAGTATGGATCGAAGTGGAAGAAGAGCCCGGGCCCGAGCCGTGGCTATCCAATGACCCTATGATTGCAGAAGTTGGCTGGTGCGTGGAGGCGCCGAATTCACTTGCATGGGATGTATCAGAGGTAGATGCGATCAGGAATCACGACTGGAGTGCTTCGGTGACGCTCACATCCTGAATTTCTGAAATCCTGGATTTCATGCCTGATATCCATTCGGGTTTCCCGATAATCTCCGAGGCGTCTACAATTAGTCCCAAGTCCCCCCTTTTTAGTCCCGATAGATCAGCTAGAAGTAGTGGAATGAGGTATTCGACGACATCAATAATGTCAGAGGGATTGGCTGGAATCCATGTGTTACCGGGGCCTTCCCTGGGGGCTGCCTCTTCGATTCTCCTCTCCATGCTTGGTGCATCTTCTGAGACCCCGTCTAGGGCAATGTCCAACCACTCTAATGAGGAGACCAAGGCTTCTGCTGCCATTCCTGATTCGATGAACCCCCTTCGTGCGGACCAGAGGTGCCTCATAGCGGGATCTAAATCGGACATTCCCACTAGAATTCTTGCAATTTCTAGCCTAGATAGGGATCTGATATCTGTTGGGTGGCCGGATCTAACTGAGATGTCGGAGTGCACGGCCATGGCCATCATCTGTTCGCCGTTATTTGAGTGCCAAATAGCTAGGTTTAGCAGGGCGAGTCCATGCAATGCCGAGCCAGGGCATATCGCGTTGAGTCTGTCAACGCACCATCTTAATTCGGAGCCGACCTCTTCTATGGCGATTGCTCCAACTAGAGCTCTTTCCATCCTGACTCTGGCCTCAATCAGATGGTCTCTTTCGTCGGGGGATCTCGATCTAGATAGTATCTCATCCGATAGAAGTACTGCCTCTTCCATGTCGCCGGATGAAATCAATTTCAGGAGGTCTGCAAGGCTCTGTCCCAATAATTCATTTTCACTCTCGGAAGGAATTGGACCACCTCACTGCGATTCGAATGATTTGACCAATTCCTCGTAGTTCTCCCTAAGTTCTGACTCTCTCTCTGAGAGCCTGTCCATGTGGGTTTGGAATGAATTCCTTGAAGTTTCAATGTCTGACTTGAGGGAGTCCCTGTCACTCACTTCCAAGAGTAGGCTACCTACTGCTCTGTACACTGGCCTTTCTGGATCCTGAGAAGAAAGAGCCTCTAGTGTCATAGAAAGTTCGCTAATTTGGGAGTTTACTGTTTGAATCTGCGACATTACGGCCTGTAGCTCCTGAGCCACTAATTTCAACGCCTCACCTGCGTCCTGTCCGCCCTGCATGCTTTCACCTTGAGTCCCTAATTGCCTTCAATGCTTGCTCCGAGGCGACTATGCCCCTGAGTAGTGAATTCCACCTCGCTCGGAGATCTGAGATACTTCTGGATGAGAGTGTGAATTCCATATTCTCGCCAGACAGGCTGAACTCAGACTCTGTGACCATTCCAGCGCAAATTGACTCTGCGTCTTGATGTGTGGCACGTAGGATGATTGACGACGTGTCACTCTTCCTCTGAGTCGTCATTGCTCTCGGCCTCCGCCATCTTGCGCTCATAATCCAGAGCTGCCTGCTGGGCGATAACAGTCATGTCTGTGGCGGTAGCTCCCTCCATAGACCTTCGAATAACCCTGTTGTTAGCCTCGGATGCCCTAGTGAATGGTTCCCAAACGCCGCCTGTGAATGTGTGGCCGCACTTCCTGCACTCCCAGATACCTGCAACCTTCCTCCTAACTTTTGGATACTGACATGATGGGCATGTATACTCCCTGGACTTCTTCCTAAGTGCGGAGCCAGCCCTCCTCCTTACGCTAACTCCATACCTGGATCCAAAGCGTGCAGTTAGGCCTGCCTTCTGTGTTCTCTTTGCCATAATCGCACCTATCCATTTACTATTTGTCGGAGTTCTGCACACCTTGCCTTAGCGTGCTCCATTATCTCTTCGAATTCTTCTGCCGTGAAGATTCCCTTTAGACCCTTCTGGAGGGAATGTACGTGGTCATCGTCCCCCAGAGTAATGTGAATCCTCTCATCTCCACCCAGTTCCTCTCGATAAGAGGCGTCGTAAACGAACCTTCCTCCGACCTTGTGATATGAACACATTATCGGCGTCTTGGAAACCTTGAGCGGGGCGTCTTCCCCAATCTCGAACTTCTCAGCCGGAATGGTAGCACTCCTGAGAGCCGCGATACCGGCCAATGCGAATGCATCGAATAGGTTTCCGTCATCGGAGATTGCATGAAGGTCTAGGATAACCTGCCATGCCTTCTCCCCTGGAATAATGCACAATTCATCGACGTCAATGCAACCAGATTCCCTGATTCCTCTGTCGACTACCCTTCCGAGTTCGATTGATTGTGGGCTAGGAGGTCCAGCTTCCCAGTGACGTCCTGCTATCGGCCTAACCTCGCACGAGCACATTAGGCCACCTTGGTTGGGCCTATCGGGGTATGGTGTCATGATCTGGAACTTTACTCCAGCCAAGACAATAGTATCGCCCATGGTGACTCTGGCAGAACCCTCTGCGTTTGCTAGTACGCCTGTTTCGAGCTTGACCTCCCTGCCATCCCACTGGCCCCTATCGCCCAATCTCGTATCATTCAACGCTAGATCTGCTAGATGGGCCCTTAGGAGCTTTGGAACTAGTGGCACAGACATCAGTTCCCACCTCCCTTCAAGGCCTCAACCATCAGTTTGTGAACTTCCATCGCTGCATCCATGTTGTAGTCCCATGCTTGCTTGAACTCGTCTGGAGACAAGTCCCCGTCCATCTGTAGGAACACAAGTTCGCCTGTGTTTGGGAGAATTCCCATTGGCAAATCTGCCTCTCCGTAGTTATCCTCCTCCTTGTTCAGGTCACAGACCACGACATCGTTGATCTTGCCACTTGCAACGCTAACCACAAGGTCAGTCATGGGTATGCCAGCATCAGCCAGAGCGACTGAGGCAGCGGTCAATCCCACGCATCTGGTTCCAGCCTCGGCAGAAACTATCTCAATTCCGATTCTAATCTTTGAGCGTGGATAAAGCTCCAGAAGGACGACGCTCTCAAGAGCATCAGCGGTTACCTTGCTTATCTCCCTACTGCGTCGGTTGAATCCGGGCCTTATCCTGTCCGATGTAGAGAATGGTGCCATATTGTATGCGACGTCAAGTACTGCTCTATCCTGCCTCTGGATCTTCCTTGGGTGAGCCTCCATTGGCCCATATACAGCGACGATGACCTCGTTGGTGCCCCATGTCATCCTGCATGAGCCATCAGCTACTGGCACAACGCCTGTTTCGATAGTGATAGGCCGTACGTCGCCAGGCTTCCTACCGTCCATTCTAAGGCCATTCTCATCAATCATCTGTACGTCTCCGTATCCTCCCATCAATTAACACCTCCAACTTGTCTTGCCTCATGAGATAATTCCTTCAGTGATTTTCTCACTTTGAGAATTCCCTCTAGGCCTCCGTCTATCCACAATCGGCCGTTCTCGGCTACGACTATCCGGCACTCGGACTCAAGTTTCAAGTCTCTGAGGAAGTTTCCCCCCTTGCCAATTAGCCTGCCCAGAAGGTGTGGGTCGACATCGTCGAGTGCGCCGGACCTAATCTTCCTGAGGCCGAGCCCTTTCATTGTAACAACACTCTGATGGGTCTCTTCAACTTCTTGAACCCTGCAGAGAATAGAGTCTCCTATGTCCAGTACCTTCCTAGTACCCCCGAACTCAACCTTAGCTGGCCCTAGGCTCATTGGAAGTATGGAGTTGAAGGGCGCTCCTATGTCAACGAACCAGATATTGTTCGTGCACCCTTCTATATGCCCAATAACCAGATCTCCCGGCCTGGGCATGTATGTTGTGTGAAGAGGCTCCACTGAGACAGTGCTGCCCTTCGTATTCATTCGTCCTTGTTTCGTCGATTTGAGGCGGCCGTCGACAACTAGTACTCCGTGCCCTGCCTCATACCCCTCTGATACACCGAGGTCTTCCCCGGGCACGACGACGAGGTCTCGTCGTGAGTCTCGCGGTCCGTCCGCGTTGCTCTCTCTACTCATAGTATCGGGCCGCGCGACCGGCCAGCCCTTCATAACCGTTGATGCTGCCACCTACGGTGAATTATCAGTCAAGTTCTCTTACTTCTGCCTCTGAGGCTCTGCTGGCAACCTTGCTGATAACCTCGTTTTTCATCCCACCCGGGACCTCAATTACGCAGGCCCACGTGCCATCAGAGAGCCATTCCTCCCTCATTACAGAATCCCGAAGCATCTGATTCACTGAGCCATAAGAGCTCCCGGGTATCTTGAATGCGAGCCGGACGGTGATGAATTGGAGGGGAATCAGGGGTTTCAGGACTTTTATTGCGTCACTTACCTGACTTTCTACAGATTTGAAAGGATCTACGGAAAATCTAGCTTCGTCGAGTGCGTTCTCTATCCTGGTGCGTGGATGGGGCATCTTTGTCTTTGGATCGGTTGCAGTGCTTGCAATTTCACTAATTATCTGGAGTCTCTTTTCCTCGACCATCTTTTTGCGTTGAGCCGTTGTTAGCTGTATGCTGCCATCCCTCAGTATCTTGGATACACAGACCTCAAGATCGCTTGATCCAAATACATTCTCCAATGCATCCGAGGTTGGCCTCTCACCGTTCTTGGAATCGGTCCATACCTCACCTATTGCAAGAAGGTCGTCCATTTCAACTGAAGAGGGGTCGTTTTTCCATTCATCGACCAAATCCGGATCAACTAGAATCTCGTACCTACTGCCTCCTTTCTCGATACGGGCGATGACGGCATCATCCAGACTGACCAATGGACTCCCTCAAGGAGCCGAGTGTGAATGGGGGGATAGTGCTTGCCACTGTACCTATAACTTGGCAAGGTGCTTCTCAGTGTCTTCCGACGAAAGTTCCCTGTATCCATTTCCATCAATGACGCAAATCTCTACCGAATCTCCGGAAAGGCCGTCTTCAAGGGTTTCAGCTAGGGCCTCGAGCCCGATCTTAATCGAGGCGTTCTCAGTCATGCCTGGTTTCCACTTATCCTCGAAGTAAGCGATCACCTCACTGCGGCCGCTCCCAATAGCTCCCGCCTGATACGAGCCATATGCACCGGAAGGGTCGGTCTCGAAGAGATGGGCTCCATCAGAATCAACCCCTGCAATCAGTAATGCGGTTCCGAATGGCCTGGCTCCTCCGTATTGGGTGAATGATTGCTTGTAGTCACACATCTTCTTCACCAGAGATGTCACATCAATCTGGGCCCCGTATGTCATTCTGTTTATCTGGCACTGTACTCTGGCCCTATCGACCAACTGCCTAGCATCAGCCACCAAACCAGATGTTGTAATGCCAATGTGGTCATCAATCTGATACATTTTTTCTATTGAGTCGGGAATTACCAGTCTGCTTGGTATCCTCTTCGCCACTATCAGTATGACTCCATCACGGAATTTCAGACCCACCGTTGTTGAGCCCCTCTTTACCGACTCTCTAGCGTACTCTACCTGGTGAAGTCGTCCGTCTGGTGAGAAAGTTCCTACTGATGAGTCGTATCCACGTCCGCTTGGCTGCATCGCTATCAAGCCCCATGCCTCACTGGCCTCTTATCAAGGTTGGTTGTTAACAGGCTCGTCAATCGAGGCATTCAAGCGCTTCAGCCCACAGGGGGATGCATGAGAGTGGTAATTTTGGGTTCGGGAGGCAAAGATTCCGCATATTCCACTTGGTGGGCACTAATGAGGGGGTGGGACGTCAAGGCTGTAGTTACCATGTGCATAACTGGGGATGATTCAATGATGTTCCAAACTCAGGGGGTTGCCATGGCGGGCATGCAGGCGGCATCAGCGGGCATTCCATGGCTTCCAATACTGACTTCGGGGGAGGTTGAGCAGGAAATGGTGGATTTAGAAGATGGTCTGAGAGGGCTTTCCGACCCAGGACTGGCTATGAAAAAGGCGTGGCCCGAGGACTGGGACTCTTCTGGAATAGAGATACATGAGGGTTTGTTAGAGTTTGATGCTGTTGTCTGCGGGGCCCTCAGATCCGATTTTCAAAGGACCAGGTTAGAGATGATGTGCGAGCGATTGGGGGTTCATTCGTTCTCCCCACTCTGGCATAACTCCCCTGATAGACACATGGAAAATCTCTATCGGCACGGTTTCGATGTCCGTATTGCCTCGGTCTCCTGCGAAGGGCTAGGTGCTGAGTGGCTGGGTGCACGTATAGGGAATGATGAAGTTGAACGACTACAGGCCCTCTCGAGAAGGTACAGATTCAATGTGGATGGAGAAGGGGGGGAGTTTGAGACTCTGGTTCTTGGAGCTCCACATATGGAACGGAGTATAGAGGCAATAGGGGAAGTTGCCTGGGAAGGCTCCAGAGGGGTATGGAATGTCAATTCTGCAAGACTAACGCCCGTGCGCTAGACTCAAACAGGGGACGGGGGTCGGAATGACACGGGGAAGTATGTCAGTATCACCTCTGGACTATCGATATGGGCGGGATGAAGCTAAGGCCATATGGTCTCGCGAAGGAAGGCATTCCAGGCAATTAGAAGTCGAGAGGGCCTTGGTTTGGGCTCATAGCAAAATGGGGAGAGTTAGTCCCGAGCACTATGACATGATTGCTGATATTTCGGACCCTGGAATTGTTACGGCCGACAGGGTCGATGAGATTGAGGCTGAAACCAGGCATGACATCATGGCACTCACAAAGGCAATGGCAGAAGTAGCGGGAGAGGCAGGTTGGTGCATTCACCTTGGGGCCACAAGTAACGATATCGTAGACTCCGCTGTTGCACTCCAAATCAAGAATAGCATAGAGTTGCAGAAGGAGATGCTCGTAAGGCTGACTTCGACCATGTGCGACCTAGCAGAGAGGGAAAGGGATACGATAATGCTAGGCAGGACCCATGGACAGGCTGCGGTCCCCATAACATTCGGATTGAAAGTGGCCGTTTGGGTGGATGAATTCCGTAGGCACATGGTAAGGCTTGATGAGTTGACCCCGAGGGCCACCACGGGTAAGTTCCTAGGGGCAGTTGGGACTGGTGCTGCACAAGGCGAGAGGGCTATCGAGCTACAGAGTCTTATACTCACTGAATTGGATCTCGGAATACCAGTTGCGACCACGCAGGTTGTTGGCAGGGACAGGTATATTGAGTGGGTCGGATGGATGTCCAATGTAGCAACCAGTATTGAGAAAATACTGCAGGAAGTTAGGAATCTACAGAGGAGCGAGATTGGCGAGGTCGCAGAGTCATTCGACGTGAAGAAGCAGGTCGGGTCATCTACCATGGCTCACAAAAAGAACCCGATTACGGCTGAAAATGCTTGTGGACTTGCCAGAATTGTTAGATCGATGATCGTTCCATCGTATGAAAATGCTCTTCTGTGGCACGAAAGAGACCTTGCCAACTCTTCATCGGAGAGATTCACCCTCTCGCACTCTATGATACTCCTAGATGACATATTAGACAAGTGCGACAGGGTTCTTTCGAGGCTGGTCGTGAATAGGGAAAAAATGCTGGAGAATATCGAAAGTCAGAATGGTCTCGTTATGGCAGAGAAGATGATGCTTGCACTAGTTGATTCGGGGATGCCCAGGGACAAGGCACATGAGGAGCTCAGGGCTGCTTCGATGAAGGCAATGGAGGAGGGGTTGCATCTGAAGGAGGTGTGCGTTTCTTCTGAGTCAATATCTTCAATATTCGATAGTGGCCAATTGGACGATTTGTTCGACCCTCGAGGGCACCTTGGCGTATCAGGCGAGATCGTGGATAGTGCGGTGACCCTCGCTAGGAAAATGATGGGCTAGATTAGGAACATCGCAACCATCAATACTGCTGCAGTAGCGGCGGCCACAATTCCCAGAAGTACAATCATTGCATGGGGGCCGTATTGGTTTACGTCGTCAAGAGCGACTTTGAGGAATCCAGATTCGGTAATGCCCTCGACGATCCCGGACTCGGTCTCCTCGAAGTGAGGGAGGGGCCTCCGGGGGATCCTTTCCTTGCCCCGTGATACCCCGCTCATGGCACTGACTGCGAGAGCATGTACAATATTCTTTTTAGAGAGGAATAGCAATCTTCCTCAGTAATGCTCATTCGCAATGTTACGGAGCAAGGCATATGATAGATTTGGGCCGAGGTGGTGTACATCTATCATCTGAACCGGGAGCAGGTAGAACAACACTCTGCATGAATATGGCCAGGAAGACCTTGGAAAATGGTAACTCTGTAATCTGGGCGTGTATGAATGCGCCGGATGGATCAAGATTCTCGGAGATTATGGATGGCTTGGATAATAATCAGATTATGGAAATGAGGATTATTGAGTTTGGAGGCAGCTTACCTCTGATAGAGGATATTATTCTCGAAAATATTGGTCAATTGGGAAGTGGTGGACTGGTGATAATTGATGACTGGTGCGAGCCGATTGGCAGGACTAGAAAAGAAGTCAGGGATTCATTGACTAAAATTGCAAGACTATCAGAATGTGGAGTCATAGCTACTTCGTCCGCAGTAGGTAACGCATCTGGTTCTGGCCCCCCATTGATTGCTAGAGGGGAGCGTAGCCTTGCAGGGGTATTACGAACTGTTATGTTGCTTAGACACCCTAGAAGGGAGTCATTTAGGATCCTCACTGACGAAGGAGAGGAGAAGCTTCTAGAGATGGGGGGATCTGGACTATCGTTGGTCTGATCTCTTCTGAATCAGCCTATCTAGCTCAGAAATGGCCTCTGGAGTTGGTTCAGAAAGTGTCTCTGGGTCCCTAGCTAAGCCTGAGTATTCATCATCTTCCTCGGTGCTGCCAAAGGAGTTCCTCTTGAAAATAAGCCACATTAGGGCCAAAGCGGTTAGTATGAGAATGGTCTGTAGGAGAGCCTCTGTGGAAATGGCCATCTTGGTTACTCCAAATATTACGTGGGGACTCCCTGATTTAGTGGCTTTGCGAGGTGCCTCCTCTGCGAGGGGGATGGCTCAAACCATCCGGACACAGATGAGACGCCAGTGGGAGACCATGGTTCTGACATCCATAGCTTGTCACTAGTGTTGCCGCAATCGAGGCACCTGAGGGGTTGGTTCCTTCCGGCACTCCTCATTGTCGTGCCACAACATGATGGCCGTGAAGATATCCTTGGAACGGCAGAGTGCAATGAGACTCTCTCAAGGTGTATTGATCCATCGGGAGACTCTAGCCCCATCCAATTAATCTGGTCCCCGGGAATTAACTGCCTCACTAGCCTGTTGACTTCTCCGCCCTCCTTGAAGACCACCAGGACAGATGCCTTCCCATTGGACAGAACCCTGAGATTTGTGTGGGCTCCCCTTCCCTCATGAGGTGGAGAAAGCACGGTCCCTGTGCAGACTCCGACCAAGTGGTCATCGGACATTTGATTGGTTCTGTGCGGGGCCCATGTATGGCTGGCCTCAACGTCTTTTCTTGCTTGCAACCAGATGTGGGCTTCAGTTACTGAATTACATGACCCTCCCCTGATGCCATACAAAACAGGACATGGCGTCCTAGGTGCAATCAGCCCCTTATTCTTGGTGGGATCTCTGTTCAGAAACGTTTCTGGATGACTTTGCGCCATCTCAGCGACGGCATCATGACTGACTTCTCTTTCTGAGCCAATCCTTGCTTCATCCCTCCAGGCTATTAGTTCCCACGAAGAGTGTTTACTCGGCACCCATGATATGGCCGCTGAAGCTCCGATAATGCCCCATCCCTCGCCCAACTCCAGTACCTTGGTGCCACTGGCCAGTACCTCGGCCCTCCTGTTTTCTATGTCGACCTCCGCCCTGACCGATTCCCAGTACCATGACTCCGGGGTCTGGTTGTATGAAATAAGCAGACAAGGTGATGCCTTGATGCCATTTTCTGGATGCTTGGAAATAGACTCTGCTAGATCATCAAACCAACTTTCACATATTTCCTCCAAGTTAGCGATTGAGGATGATTCAACTGAGGCAATCACACAAAGTGCACCATTCCCCCTAGTCCTCCTCGATGCAAAGGGCCAGAGTCTTACCAGACGCCTCTCCAATATCTCAGACCAATGTTCTTCCGATATTCTTGACACGAGCGAATCCAGCGCATGGGTCGTGCACCCTACATCGGGATGATCAGTGTCATCCAGACCAATCATGACCGTGGTACGATGAGATTTAGTCAGCCTGATCACCCCAGGATAGATTGGATGACCCCGCCAATTCCATCATCAGGATCACACCTATGCCCAATTACTCCAAATTCGGCGGATGCCTTCATGTCGACCCCCCTGTCCCCGACCATTACTGAGCCGTCCTCTGATGGCCTATCCTTCCAATCAGGACCGTATAATATGGTTAGGCCTGATAACGAAGAGTCCGAATGAGCGTGATTCATTATTTGCCTTGATGCCTCCAGCATCCCAGGATTTGGTTTTCTAGCCCAAGAGTTCTCCCATGGTGCGTATGGACTATGCAGAACTAAGTCCAGATGCGCGTCCTTGTCATCTAGGAGGAGGAGCCTCCTTATCTCAGAATGAATTGAGGCTAGGTTTTCTCTGCTCCAAAGTCCGCGACCCACTGGTGACTGGTTTGTCACGACACAAACCCTGAAGCCGGATCTCCTGAGTTCACCAATTGACTTAGCTGCCATTGGCAGTAACTCGACCTGATCTACTGAATTGACATAGTCCTCGAAACCCCTGTTTATGACGCCGTCCCTGTCGAGGTATGCGATTCTACCATCCCATGCTTTCCCACCAGGTAGCGGTATCATATCCAGTGGTTGTTCGAGTTTTCCGGAGTCCCTTTGGGGTGGGAGCATTTTATCACAACCCATTGTTCGATTTGACGGCTTCCTTGATGATGTGATTAATCACTAGTTGAACATCCTCGATCCTCTCCATCGAAGTTGTCGGAACAACAATGGCCACGTCTACAAGCTTGGCGAGGTTTCCTCCTGCTAAACCTTTGTAGTCGCCAGTAATTGCTGCCGTTAAGCAGCCATTTTCTTTGGCGAAAGAGATTCCATTCAGTACGTTCTCTGAGTTTCCAGAGCCACTGTAAGCCACCACTAAGTCTCCATCACTTACAAATGTGGATAATTGTCCAACGAATATGTTGGAGTAATCAGTGTCGTTTGCCCATGCGGTAAGTGAAGATGCGTTGTCAGTGTGTGAAATAGTTCTCAGAGACAGTTCCTTGGACCAGTCCCCTGCACTATGGGAGGGAGTGGCTGCACTTCCCCCGTTACCAATGAAGTGTACACTGCCGCCCGAGGATCTGACTTCCTCAACCATCCTCCAGAATGACGAAATAGGCCCCATTGGGAGTTCACTGAGCGTCCTTTTTAGGTCCGAAATATAGGAATTCGCGAACTCCTCGAAGTCGAATGACATGTGTTTACCGGGTTGTCCGTCGAGGGCATCATATTTACGGGTTGATGACTCATTGGCACATATGGAGGAGCCTGTGGGGGTGCTGGTGGGCTCTTTGGCAGAGGTAATTGGGGTCACGGATTTCACATTGGGACTGTCATTCTGCTGGATGGGGGCTATCCTATTGGGAGTAGGTTTTCACCTCCAAGATAAGCCATATTCTCCCTATTGCTCGGCCATAGGATGGTCATTTCTTGGATTATTCTTCTACTTGCAATCTTCGCATTTCGTAGAAATTTCTGATCCTGTGTTGGTTGCGATGACAGCGGGGGCGCTGCCTGCGGGAATTGCACTCGGGGTTTGGGAGGTAAGAAACTGGGAGATGGCGCCAGAATCATTGGTGTGGCTCAGAGGGGCGGTTGTTTGGTCGGTCATCCCTTACTACACCGTCTACAGCGTGCCTATGCTGAATATGGCGTTTGTCAGTTTCACGGCACATAGCACGGAATGGCTACTTGAGTTTGCAGGGATGGGGTCATACGAAGTCGGACTGATGAGGGTCGATCTGCCAGAGGGAGACATACTTGCCTCACAGTGGGAGGGAAGCAAGTGGGTTCTCACGCAGCCACTGGGTGAAAGTGGATTCTTCGTACCCTTCAGCCACTCTGATGGGACCCCGGTTAGCGTGAGTTTCATCCTCGCATGCTCGGGTCTGCAGTCGATGATAATCTTCGTCGGTGCAATTTTCGCTCTCAGGTCAGTCCCCTGGAAGCGCAGAATGCGTGCGCTGTTGATCGTCCTGCCTACCATACACGTTCTGAATGTCTTCAGGAATGCTGGAATTGTTTGGCTCAGCGATACGTATGTTGACTGGACCTTTCTTGGAATTGGGATGTTCGATTTCACGCACAGTTATGCGGCGAAGTTTGCCAGCCTATTCGCAATGTTCCTGATGGCAATAGCACTGTTCGACATATTGCCTGAATTACACAGGCACATACTGAGGATTCTGAAGCCCCTAATGGATATTTTCGAAGCTCCAGATCCCGAGAAGTCATCGTGACCTGAGCTTTTCGTATAGCTCTCCTGTTAGGGGCATCTGGTGCTCCCAGGCGAACTCCTTCATCACCCTCAAGGCCTCCTTCTCAAGCTCGGAGTCGCCAACGAAATCGGTGACATCAATGGTTCCGTTCCTGGTATTGGCCTTGAATGCGGCAATAGGCTCCTCCTTATGGAAAACCAAGTAGGCGGAGCCGAAGCCGAACTTTTCCCGTAGAATCCCTCCAAAGTAGTGAATCAGGGAGTCCGAAGGAGGTATTACCAAATCCCTTGTTCTGGGTATTCCCTCAACTTCCAGAAGGTCCTTGCGCCCCCATGAGATGTCGTGTTGGTCATCGACAAGGAAGCCCTTGATGAGCGTGCCATCCTCCTCAAACTCATGCAGAACGTCACTAATTTCCTCGGGGGCGAATGGAGTTCCGGCTAGCCTCTCGAATTGCTTCATCGTGATTACCGGATACTCCTCGACCATGTCCCTGAGATAGTCACTCTTGATCTGCCAGAGGTCGACTCCATCAAGTGGTTTTACGGTCTTGAAACCGCCGCGATAATCTTGGACGAGATGGCCACTCCTGACCAATGGAGATATCAGTTTCCTGAACTCGCCCCTCTTCATTGCCAGCCTTTCCATAAACACCGATGGATCATTGTGATTACTGAAGAAATCGAGGATTCCCAGCACATCGTCCTCGGGCTGCATGTTCCTGATCGTCAGTAGCCTCTGGAAGTGGGGTAGTCTGGCCCAGACCTGGTGGCCCCTGAGATTGGTGCCTTGGTGGAGTTGCTCTGTGGCGGCCATTGACTGGAGGTCGACACGGAACATCTCGCACCGCCCCCTCAAGGCAAAGTCGTCCCTGAGCTCGTCAATATCCTTCAGGGCGAAAGTCTCATTTTCCCAGCGGCTATTCTGGTGGACGTTGTGACGATGGAATAGTCTCCTATTGATCTCTTGGCGGGGACGCGGTTCCACGATGCCGCCTCTGATGTACCTCTCATCGTCGCCCATGGAGGAGAATCCCAATTCGGAAAGAATCGACTGGATGTTCTCGTCACAATCATGCACTGGTACCCCATTGAAGGCATGGATTACTGATACATCCACTAGCCTGTCACGATAGTTTTCCAGCAGATCGTTGAACGCCACCTTGAATTCGTCTAGATACGAATGTGGGATGTTGATATCCTTAATTTCCAGGTAGTCGTTCACTACGAACATAAGAATCCTGCCAATGGGGTCGACCCCTTTGAAAACAGGGTGGTACCAGCCCTGTTTGAGTATCATCCTGACCTCTTGGATGAACCTGCTGCAGAATGGGTCTGATTGGGAAAGTATCCTCATTTCTCTATCCTCGGGCATTGGGGACAGGAGTCTCTCTGCATCCTCATGGGAGGCATAGTAGTCAGTTGGGTCTGGTTGCAGTGCAACTACTCTGCATATGCTGCCGTCTGACTCTAGTTCTCTGAGGACCTCTGCCAACTCTTCGACGGGCCTGCTTACGAAGAAGCGTAGAGTGTGCAGCCTCACTGGTCCGATTTTCTTTATCAGAGTTGAGAGGGCCTGTGGGAAGGGCATTGCCTCAATCGCTCCATGGACCTTCCTGAATATCGCTACTGACCTCCTCCTGTTGGGCATATCGAGGAACTGCTTGGCCACCACAAGTTGTCTCTCTAGATTGGAAAGGGCCCTCTTGAGGCTCTTCTGTATGTGCTGGTTTTCCTTTCCTCTGGGGTATTCGGAGAATAACTCAGTGCGAGTAATTCCTTCCTCGGGAATCTTCTCCAGAAGCTCCGTTTCGAGAGCACCTAACCAAGGTTCAGTCCTAAGTCCCTGGAGCATTGGAAGTTGGTCTCTAGTTGTGTATCCGACTCGATTATGGAGGAGTCTTCCATTGAATACGTCCGGATCGTGTTTGATATCCTTCCAATCCCTGAACCTGTAGTTGTCGACTCTGTGTAGCAACTCATCCCTTCTCTGGATTAGGGCTAGTGATCGTATGGCCTCAGAAGGCTCGTCGAACTTTGTGAATGACTTCTGGAGAAGCAAAGTTTGCAGGGTCCTGTAGTCTACAACTTCGACGCTTCCTCCTGTTATTCTGTACTCATCCACCCTAAGGATAAACTCGCCTTCGTCTGTCTGGGTAAAGAAGCCTATTGAAACCAGGTTCCTCATCTCCAACTCCTGAAGGACGGATTCAACTTGGGCGAGGGGGAATGGTAGCCTTTCACTCAGTGATTCCAATGTCTGAGGGCCCTCTGAACCCAGCATATCAAGAAGCTTTAGCCTAAGGCAGTCGATGGGATCGGAGAGATTCGATTCCACCCACCTCTCGGGTTCTGACCCCTTGAATCCCTCTGCCATTTCGTATGTCATTCCCCCTGTGTAAAGTGCCCTGAGATCGTCCATCTCTGAGGCCCCGGCCACGGCTAGGCATCCCAGAGTGCCGTGAACGCTGGCCATCCTGATCGAGAACCACTTGTCATCTATTTGCTCGTGATTCGTATTACGGACCTTAGTTATCAGGCCCCTCTCAGCTAATTCATGCACCCATCCCCTCAGTGTCTCAAAATCGAGGTCCTTTAGTTTCTCACTGTAGAGAGGGTGTGTGAGTTGCCTCTCCAAGCCCCCTCCCATATCCATGAGCCTGAGAAGGCTGAGTGCGTCATTCGGAACGGCGACCTTCGATTGGTAATATTCTCCGATTCTCTCTTTGTCGAGATCTGTGGCTAATGAGCGGGCACCTAGAAGCCTCCTGAGGATCTCGGGGTCTACGTCCTTGATTAGGTAGGCTCGAGTTCTGAGGCTCAATAGGTCCTCGAATGCTGACATGAAAAGCGTCATACCGAGAGGGGACGGCATCTTCACCCTTCGATGAACGATCCTGACATCCTCACTGTCCATCCTCATGATGAAGTTCCTTAGCTGCTTCATGTCCAAATCTCCATTCATGATCTCATTCATGGCTTCTCGAATAATCACCGAGCCATCCAACTGCCTGTGCTTCGTCATGATTGCCTCCGCCTTTTGTTGGAACTGCTTGGGGCTAACTTCCTCGGAACCTATCCTACGAGGATTGAGCATACTTCTTGATGAGACTTCCCTGAATCTCTTTGCAAATAATTGCGAATCCATGAGATACCTCTGAAGAACCTCCTCACTGGAGTCGTTCCTGAAAACATCAGGTATTTTCGATATCTCGACCTCGTGGCTTAGTTTGGCCATGAATCCATTCTCATCGAATGACAACTCGTGAACTATGACATTGTCCTGAGCGGCTATTCCAGCGAAAAGGTAGCCGAGAGCCAAGTTGAACGCCCTTCCCCTGCAGGTTGTTACGACATATGTGGGGAGGGGGGCTTCTACCTGCTCGACTAGGATCCTGTCATTTGATGGAACCTGGAACGTCGTCGCGGAGTGTTCATCGAGGAACTGCTTCAATGCTAGTGCGACTGGCCTATTGAGTCCTAGGGCATCTATCAAGAGTGGCTCTGAGTCTTCGCCCATCCTAATTCCAACTGATACGTGTCCCAGCAGCCTCAAGACTGCCTGGCTCAGTTCGTGGGTCCTGCTGTTGGCCTCGCCAGTCCAGGAAGGTATAGTGGGCCTATATCCCGTTGCCGGAGTAACATTAACCCTAGTCCCCCTTATACTTGCAACCCTGTATGTGGAGCCTCCAAGAAGGAAAACGTCGCCATTCCGGAGGCTGGAAACGAAAGAGGACGACAACTGTCCGACCAGGGTCCCATCCCCTGTGAATACGAGATAGTTGTTATCAGGAGCTATGGTTCCAATATTGGTGTAATATATCATCTGGGCGAACCCTCTCTTACCGAACTTGTTGTCTTCCCAGTCTAGCCAAAGCCTACGCTCCTCATCGAGCATGTCAAGAACCTCGATGTAATCATCATAGGGAAGTGACCTGTATGGCCATGAAGAGGAGACCAGGTCAAAGGCCTCGTCAATGTCCCATTCTTTGATGATTGTTAGTCCAATAAGGAACTGCGCTAGCACGTCCAAGCAATTCTCAGGGAATTTTAGTAGGTCCATTTCACCCTCAAGTATAGCGGTTTGAAGCGCGACTACTTCGAGTAGATCGTGAGGCGAGGTAGGGAGGAACCTAGCCCGGGGAAGGCCCCCTACCTGATGGCCGGCACGGCCAATTCTCTGGAGAGCTGTGGCTATTGAACCGGGGGACCCAACCTGGATGACTAGGTCTACTGAACCAATATCTATCCCCATTTCAAGGCTTGAGGAGGAAACCACGCATCGGAGAAGGCCGTTCTTCAGCTGCCTCTCAACATCTAGCCTGATTGCCTTGTCCATAGATCCGTGATGCCCCTCTACGCCCTCCAAACCTGCTACCTTTAGCTTCTGAACGAATGTCTCAGTCATATTCCTAGTATTGACGAAGACCAGTGTGGTAGTATGTGCCTCGACAAGTTCCTTGATCCTGTCTATGTTGTGATCGAGGACCTCCTTAACGGGAGTTGAGCTGAATCTGGGAGTTGGGAGGATGATGTCAAGGTCCAATTCTCTGTCACCGGAAATTTTTGCTATGGCAACCTTCTGGTTATCCTCGTCCCTCTCCCTTGAGTCGCTAGCTACTAGGAACTCAGCGACGGCGTCAAGGGGTTCCATAGTCGCGCTAATTCCGATTCTTTGGACCTCGGAAGATACGACTGAGTCCATTAGGGCCATACTTAGGGATAAGTGAGTGCCCCTCTTTGTTGGGACCAGTGAGTGCATCTCGTCGATAATTAGCCACTTCATCTGGTCAAGGATTGGCCTGAACCTCTTGGAGGCGAGTCCCAGAGCGAGTGATTCTGGAGTTGTTATTAGGATGTGAGGGGGCTTCCTGAGCATCTTTTCCCTCTCGCTCTGAGGAGTGTCTCCCGTTCTCAGACCGACCTTTATTTCCTTGGCCCTGCTGGGGAGGTACCTCTCCTTGATTTCCTCTAATGGACCTATCAGATTCTTCTGAATGTCATTAGCTAGAGCCTTAATCGGAGATATATAGACGCACTGAACGGAGTCAGAGAGTGAACCATCGAGGGCCCTCCTAACCAAGTCGTCAATAATTGTGAGGAAGGCCGTTAGTGTCTTTCCTGATCCTGTTGGAGAGCAGAGGAGGAGGTGCTCACCCCTCAGTATCCTGGGTATAGCGACCTTCTGAGGCTCAGTGAAATCGGGAAACGTGTCCGTGAACCAGTTCCTGACTGGTTGACAGAGGTTTTCCAAAAGCTCCTCTGTCTCCATCCGGTCTTCTATGTACTCAATTATTGGCATTTTTTTGTGCACCTAACGGTTGGCGGGCCTCGTGTACGTACATCAATGTTATCTTCTCGGGGAATACAGTGCATTGGGATGGCTGCGATGCAATTAGTGCAGTATAGACGTCCTAGCGCCATAATGCTAGGATGGCTTGAAAGCGAGATGGGAGAGTCGATGACTCGAACATGTCCGAAGAGGGTAGATTAGAGCGTCTAACTTCCATGATGAGGAGGAGAGGTATTGTCCTCCCATCATTTGAGATATACGGAGGAGTTTCTGGATTGATAGATTATGGCCCCGTGGGAGCTAGAATCAAAAGAAGGGTCGTAGAATCGTGGGTCGATCATTGGACAAGCCAAGGTGATGTCGTAGAAATTGACTCGCCCTCAATAACGCCGAAAGAGGTTCTTGTGGCTAGTGGGCATGTCGGGGAATTCAATGACCACATGTCAGAGTGTATTTCTTGCGGAGGGATATTCAGGAGCGATCACCTCATAGAAGGAAGTCACCCGAACCCTGATTCGATTTCAGGTAGAGAGATCGACGACGTAATTTCTGCTGAGGGGGTAACGTGCCCAAACTGCGAGGAGTTCAACTGGAATCCAGCTAAACCGATGAACCTGATGTTTCCAACTACCATCGGTGCCATGAAAGGGGGCAGGGAGGCCTATATGAGGCCAGAAACTGCACAGGGAATGTTCATGTTGTACCCCTCCCTTTACCGGCACTTCAAGCAAAAGCTTCCATTTGGAGCACTGCAGACAGGCAGGGGATACCGCAACGAGATTAGTCCGAGGCAGGGCATGATTAGGCTAAGGGAATTTAATATGGCCGAGTTGGAATACTTCATCGATCCGGAGGACCCCCCAACGGGCGATATTGGGGAATGGGGTACACCTGTAGAATTGGTTCCCGATCCCGAGGGAGGGAGTTCTGAGACTCACAGAATAACCTTCGCTGATGCCCTTGAAAAAGGTATGATCAAGCACCCTACTGTGGCTTGGTTCCTAGCACGAACATGGGATTTCCTTGTTGGCATCGGCATTGATGGTTCGAAAATTAGATTCAGGCAACACACCAGCACAGAGATGGCGCATTATGCATCGGATTGCTGGGATTGTGAGATTTTTGGCGAGTATGGGTGGATCGAGTGTGTTGGAATCGCCAACAGGACCTGTCACGATCTTGAGTCGCACGAAGAGCACTCAGGAACTAATCTACTGAGGGGGTGGAGGCAGTATTCGGAACCTGTTCTTGTCAAGAGGGAGGTTCTTTCTCCAATTGGATCGGTAATTGGACCGATCTTCAAAGGTAAGGCCTCGGATGTATCTGATGCGCTCTCCGGATTGGAGGAGATTCCAGGAAATTTACCTTTCTCAATAGATATTGGAGAGGGGGATATTGTGGAAATAACCTCGGAGATGGTAACTAGGAGAGTCGAGGAAGTAAACGTGCACGGCGAGTGGTTCACCCCTCATGTCGTTGAGCCGGCATTTGGTATTGATAGGATAATTTGGCATGTTATTGACCATGCATTCAACGAAAGTGGGAAGGATGGTGAAGAGTACACAATACTATCACTAGACGAGCGTGTAACACCATTCGATGTATCGGTCCTACCCCTATTCGACAAAGATGGTATGGATGAGTTGGCGAGGCATCTAGCATCCGAAATCAATTCAATCCCGGGCATTAGGGCGGATATTGACACTTCAAGGTCCATTGGCAGGAGGTATGCGAGAGCAGACGAAATTGGGGTGCCATGGGCAATTACCGTTGACCATACATCATTGGAAGACGGAACTGTGACTGTTCGAAGAAGAGACGATCAGATGCAGATCAGAGCCCCTATGGAAATGGTCATCGAAGGAATTAGCTCGAGGAGCCTTAACGGGATGTTTTGACAGCGAATCTTCAAGGGGCTCCACTTTCACAAGACAGACGATGGTCACGGATGACGAGGACTGGACTGAACGTCACAGGCCCTCCAGCCTTCGCGAGATGGAGGGGAACGACAGTCAGATGAGGGCCATAAGGAGGTGGCTTGACCAGTGGGAGAATGGTGAAAAGCCTGCCAAAAGGGGGATACTGCTCTCTGGTCCGCCGGGTGTTGGAAAAACGACATTGGCGAAGGCGGTAGCGAAAGAGCGTGGTTGGATGATTATCGAATTGAATGCATCGGAAGAGAGGAATGCGGCTGCGATTAGGAAATCTGCTACCAGGGGGTCACAGCACATTTCCCTGGATGCTTTCTCAGGCGGAGCTAACAATGACGGAAGAACCGTAATCCTCCTGGATGAGGTTGACCATCTTGGAGGGGGCTTCACAGAGATATCTGAAGATAGGTTAGAAAGGGTGATTTCTAGTGACGAGGAGGGCCCGGTACTGGTTGGCGATTCTGGGGGAAAGGCTGAGCTCCTGAGGCTCTTGAGTGTAACAGAGCAGCCAGTAATAATGACCTGTAATGATCCAATGAGGCTTTGGGGATCGGGGCGTTCGTGGAGGAGGAATAGGGATCGGGTCCTATCTTACGCTGAGCTTGTTCAATTCAAGAGGGCAGGAAATTTGGACATGAGGAAAATTGCCCATAGAGTTCTCGATAGTGAGGGTTTCACTATTGACCCAGGGGCATTGGAGGAACTAGTTGCATCTAATCCCGGTGACTTGCGGGCTTTAGTTCGGGATTTGCAGGCCCTGTGTTCTATCAGCAACGGTCACATCTCTTCGGCAGACGTGGCGGATCTATCAGAAGTAGCCGTCAGAGACGTCCAAGTAGATGTGTTCAGAGCGATGAGGGAGGTTTACTCCAGCAAGTCAGGGAAGGAGGCTAGTTCCATACTGATGAATAGCGACAAGGACCCGGATCAGATGCTTGCTTGGTTCGCATGGAATAACCAATCGGTGTTTGATTCCAAGAGCCTTAGGAGGATTAGTCCGGCCATGGAAATGGCAGATAGGTCACTGGCAACAAAATTCACGAACAGGGCCTTCAGATCATGGTATTGGGGCTCAGCCCTGACGTCCCAGTCTGCGGTATCCGAGAATCCAATAACTTCTGACCCGTATCTCGGTTTTCCTGATTTTCTACGCAGGGGTGGCGAGACGTGGAGATCACGTACTGTGGTTGAGAAGATGGCTGATATTATCTCAACCAGTAGATCTTCATTTAGGGAGGAAATTTGGCCAATATTGCTAGCAGTACATGACGAATCTTTGGGCGGGGACTCTCGGGACTTCTCTGTGTCGGTAAATCTCGGCCTCGGAGTGGAGGATCACCTGGCGCTACATGGCATTCCAAAAAGTGGTAGAGAAGGAAAGAGCATCATCAAGATCTTTGATGAGAAGGAAGAGGAGGTTGTTCCTGTTCAGGTCAGGGAGGAGGTTTCGGATGAGGAGCCTTCTGATGACGGAAACAGCACCCAATTCACATTGGACTCCTACTAGTCTCCTCCCCATGTTTTGGGATGTAGGAGGACAAGGACCGTTAGAAGTTCCAGCCTTCCAAGCCACATCAGTAGACTAGCTACAATCATTGATGGTTCGCTTAGAGCGGCCCAGGTCGCAGTAGGTCCGAATGCTCCCAGAGCAGGTCCTGTGTTGCCAAGTAATGAAACCGAGATGGACAGGACGTCGGTCATTTCCAATGACGGTTCTAATAGGGCCAGAGCGAGCATGGAAGCCGTTACAAGAACTGTCCAAGAGCTGAGCATGCCAAGCACTGTCCAAATTCTACTATCGTCCAAAACTTCCCCATTGAGACGTATAGCGACTACCTTCCTTGGCCTGATGATTCTGAGTATCTCCCTCTTCGATAGCTCAAATGCGATTCTAATCCTGAGGACCTTAAGACCTCCACCGGTAGAGCCTGCAGAAGCCCCTATTATCATGAGTAAAAGAAGGACGAATTGACTGAATACCGGCCAAGAGGCGAAATCGGCAGAAGAGTAACCAGTGCTTGAAATTGAAATTGCCTGGAACGCGGTATGCCTCATCGTCTCAAGGACTCCCTGTCCCTCGGCCCCAGAACGCAGGAGGTTGAACGACATGGCTAGCCATGCAATTAGGATTATCAGGATGTAGCCTCTGAATTCCTCGTCCCTGAGTGCCTCACGTGAGCGTCCTGCAAGAACTAGGTGCAACAGACTGAAGTTGATACATGTGATGAGCATGAAAACCATGACGATTGACTCTATCCTTGCAGAGTCAAATGACATGATTCCGCCATCGGTGGTCCCGAAGCCCCCGGAAGATAGGGTGGTCAGAGAGTAGTTCACGGAATCGAACATGGACATGTCTCCGGCGAACCTTAGCAGGAGGATCTCGATAATTGTCAGAGCGATGTAAATTGTCCACAGCCTCCTAGCCGTCCACTGTAGGGAAGGGCCGAGTCTAGACAGGGTTGGACCGGTCAATTCTGCCCTTGCTAGAGTCATTCCCCCTCCCAGTGCCTGTGATAGGATCAGTAGTCCGAGCATTATCACCCCCATTCCCCCCAGCCACTGAGAAACGGAACGCCAAACTATCAGGCTCTCTGGCTGAGACCCTATGCAGTCAGTTACAGCCTGACAGAGTGGACTGGTGGATGGATCGATGACGGTAGCCCCGGTCGTGGTGAATCCTGACATCGATTCAAACCATGAATGGACTGCACCAAGGAGTACGTCAGAGAGTCCGACGCCTGGGTCGGAAAGTTGGAAAGGGCCGTAGAATACTCCTCCGAGCCAGTATGGTAGAGCCCCTACAAGAACCACCGGTATCCAACCGAGAGCGACTGAAGCGAAAGCCTCCCTGTCGCGTAACCTTGAGGCAGTGTCAGCCCCCTTGGCAAGTGATACCAGTCCCTGACCTACTACGGCTGCTATCATCAGGGGCAGGAGGTATGTCCTAGCAGCGAACTCGTAACCCTCGGATTCAGCCAAGTAGCAACTGTAAGCAGCCACAATCGCTAGGGGGAGGGCGACTAATCTGATCGTCCATCCCAATACAAAACCGACGACATCCCAGCGCATTTTCAACTCCCGAGAGTCTTCTCAAGCTTCTTCAGATCCTCCTTTAGCAGGAGCAGGTATATTCTGTCACCAGCTTCTATTGTCTGTATCGAAATAGGATCGATGATGTTGGTCACACCGTGTTCGTCGACCCTGTCGACCATTGCAACACGGACACCTAACTTGGATTCGATTTTCGGAATTTCCTTACCTGCGAAGCTGTGATCGGGACGAACTTCGGCCGAGATTGAGATAATCTCAGGAACTGGTGGAATTACCTGGAAGGTGCCTGGGACGTTCATGTGTATGGATTTGAGTATTGATGTGACGGTTACTTGCCTCCTACTTACAGGATTTATTGAGCCTATTCTCTGGACAGCCTCAACTAGTGCCCTGTCCTTGAGTACCAACCCGGTCCTTTGTACGCCCTTGTCTTTAGCCCTCATAGAAATAGCGATATTGAGATTGTCATCATTCAATGCCGCTACAGCGATGTCATGGGTGTCTATTCCGAGTTCCTTCAGTAGCTCCTCATCTTGAGGGTCTCCATGGATAACATCCAGCCTCTTGCTGTTGCCGACAGTTGAGCCGACAAGTTCGTTGGCCGCATCTAGGTCTGGCTCAATTACCACTACATTGTGCCCCTTTGAGAGATAATAACTGGCAAGTCTCATGCCGAACTGGCTTGCTCCGAATACTGCTATCTGGGCCCTTTCCTTCAAGTCCGGGTCGGACTTACCTACCCCTCTGGTTACTTGGGCAAATTGATCCGTGGAATTGGAAACGAAAACCAATGTGTCCCCTGGTTGAATTACCTCGTTGCCATTAGAGAGCCTTCCCGTCTCACCATTAGGGCTGATTGCATAGATGGATGGCATCCCTCTGAATATGTCTCCCACTTCCCCCGTCTTAGTTCCTATCAATGCTGATGAAGGCGTGACTTCTGTAGCAGCAATCCAAGAGGAGTCCCCTAGTGGAAGTATTTCGTCAATGGAAGGTGCCAGGAGGCCTGCAGCTAGCTGCTCAACAATCTCATCTGCGGCACAAACGATATGATCTGCTCGAGACCAGTTGCTAATTGGGCCTGCACCCCTGACCGGATCTTCCATATTGGGATTCCTTATCCTGGCTATCGCCTTTAGGCCAGTAGCGTTTCTATCGCCTACCTGCTCACTGTAGACCTTCTTGGCGAACGAGCAAGCCAGAAGGTTGACCATGTCGTCATTCGTTGCCATAACTATCATTTCAGCATCGGTTATACCCGCTCTTAACAGGGAATCCCTAGATAGAACGCTCCCTGTTACCAACAGGCAATCAAGATACTGGGACTCATTAATCGCAGTGGGATCAGTGTCGATGAGCGCCACGCTTCTTTTTTCCTGCCTTAGCGCGGCTGCGACGCCACGACCGACCTCTCCAGCACCAGCGATGATTACTCTCATCACCTCGATGCCTCCGCGGAACGAATATAATACTGCGCCATACGTATGTCCGATAATGCGCCGATAATGGGGGATTTTCGACTAGTGGTCACTCTTCACCATCATTTACCAAAGACCCCTTGGTTCTGGATTCTGATGCCTTCCTGTGCCTATCGGACTGCCTAGTTGTCCTCCTGTATGCCTGTCTGGCTGCTGGGGTTAGCCCGGAAGGTATCCAATTAGAGTGGGCTGGCGTCCAGAATGCTGCAATAGCAATTAGCGGTGCTATGAGAATAATTGGAGCATAAATCGAAAGTATCAGTGTCATTGTTAGGGCCGCCCTCCCCAGTGCTGCTAATGCGAAAGGGGAGAATCTCTTGGATTCGAGGATCAATGCACCCTGAAATGCTGCTGGAATTGCATGGCCTATGCATGATGAAGCGGCTATAACTAGTGCGATTGATACTGAAATCATTGAAAATCCAGAATAATCGGAATTAGTTAGTTCGTCGCCAAACAACCTCCACGCGATAACTGACGCCTGCATTGCACCTATCCCTAAGCCCAAAGTCCATCCAAAGGGAGGGGATGTGCGTAATGCGACATTTCTTGGCCTTCCGAGCAGGAACATTACGAGTGCCGACTCGGCGAGGGCGATTAGCAATGCTAGGATACTGGCAGATGCAATATTAAGAGAGCTTTCAACTATTCCGGCCAGTATCAGCCTGTCAACAGCTGATGCAAGTATCATTCCCGAAACGATTCCATACAACAAGTACCTGACAGAGCCTGCTAGATCGAAAAAGCCGGTCATCCTGGCCATCGAGCCCCTCCAACCGATGAACACACCGAGAAGGCCGATGGCGAAAGCAGCCTGGGTTTGCCAGAGCCCTGCGACCATGTTCTGGCATGGCACCCGCCATTTGAGGGCATCTGCCCCCGATAACGTTCAAACCACTCGATGTAGACCCGATAGCATGGCGCTGGACACCCTGAAGAGGCGTCTGCTTGGTTCAGTCGGCCTTCTGAAGGGGAAGAGAGAGATTGACGAAGAGACTGTCAAAGAGCTCAGTAAGTCACTAAGAAGGGCATTACTTGAAGCTGATTTCAATGTCAGACAAACCAAGGAGCTCACGGAAAGGGTAGAGCGTAGGATGGTCGAGGAGGAGCCTCGTCCGGGAACTAAACTCGAGACTCATGCGATGAATCTGATCTACACCGAGCTAGTCAGGCTACTTGGCCCCGCCAGGGAAATAAGGCCCCACAATGAAACCGTACTAATGGTGGGGCTTTACGGGCAGGGGAAAACCACTACCACAGCAAAGGTTGCTGACTGGTGGAGAAGGAGGCATGGGGTCAGGGTCGCAGTGATTGAGGCGGACACTCACAGGCCGGGTGCCTTCCAACAACTGACGCAGCTACTAGAGGGGTCTGGAGTCGAGGTATACGGTGAACCCGAAGAAAAGGATGCATCGAAGATCGTCAGGAACGGGCTCCGGAAGGTCGGTAACGCCGATGTAGTGATTATCGACACCGCGGGACGCGACAGTCTCGATGGTGAACTGAGGGAAGAGCTAGTTAGCATAGCTGAGACTGCTAATGCAACGGAGAGGTTTCTGGTAATTGATGCCCAGGTTGGGCAAGCTGCTGGCCCAGTAGCCGAGACGTTCCACGAATTAGTGGGCGTGACAGGAACCATTGTCACAAAGCTGGATGGTACAGCAAGGGGAGGAGGTGCCCTCAGCGCAGTGGCGGCTACTGGTGCCCCCATCGTTTTCGTTGGTGAGGGCGAGAGGGTGCAGGATCTAGAGAAGTTCGAATCTGATAGGTTCATTTCTAGACTCCTCGGAATGGGGGACATCAAGGGGCTGATCGATCTAACCCCAGAGGACCTAGACCAAGAAGAAGCAATGAGGCTCACACAGAGGATGATGTCAGGGAGATTCACCCTTACAGACATGTATACCCAAATGGAAATGATGGGGAAGATCGGGACAATGGAGAGGCTGATGTCACACCTTCCTGATGGGATGTTCGGAATGGGTAGCATGAGTACTGGGCAGAAACAGCAGATACAGAGGAACCTAGACAAGTTCAGGGTGATTATGGACTCTATGACCCAGCACGAGAAAGACGAGCCTCTTGTCCTCAAATCTAGCCGCATCAGGAGGATAGCCAGGGGCTCAGGGGTTACTGAGAAGGACGTTAAGGAGCTCATCGCTCACTGGAACCGAAGTCGTAAACAGATGAAGATGATCAAGGGCAATAGGAAATTCAGGCGGGACATGCAATCGATGGTCGACATTGATGACGTTGACTTGCCGATGTAGGTAGTCTAATGGTTCGTAGGTTTGCAGTGATTGGGCACAGGGCCCCTTCATCGGGCAAGATAAATCTGAACGACTTGGCTGGATCTTCCGGTAGGCTGGACGTTCTAGCTCGTGCAGTGAATACCGGCCTGTTTCTGTCTCACGGGATTCGTGATGATACCGACATCGTGCTGCACCTGATGGGAGGGCCGGGCCCACCTAGGAGAATATGGTTCCAGGGGTCCAGGTTGAGGGGGGTTCATCCTGATGAAAGGGCGATAGCTGGACAGATCGCCAAAGCATTGAGGGACCCAGTTCCAGCAATAGGGCAGCAAATCGAATTGCACAAGGGACTTTGGCACTCCGGTGGAGATATTGGGCAGACAATCGCCGAGTGGGACAGAGAGGGGGTCAGGACCTTTGTCCTTGATGCGTGTGGCGAGCAGTACGATTCCGAAGTCCATCACTCGGATTCCGTCGGATTCATACTTTCTGACGACCAGCCTTTCAGTGAGTCTGAATTGGATTTGATGGGGCCTATGGAGAGGGTATCTCTTGGTGAAAAGTGGCTCCAAGGACATTCGTGTATAGCTATCATCCATCACTCAATTGATTCCTAGAGCCAGTTGGGCAGGCCGTAATCGTCCTCTGTAGCCGCGGAGGCTAGCATGTTGTCCGACACCCCAAGAGGATGGTTGGAGGGCCAGCTACCAAGAGGGGTTATTGAGACGCAGCCAGAGTTCAAGGCATTGCAGTCAGTGTCCGGGATATCCTCCTCATCTATGATGGCGGCGCCGACCTCGAATGCCACTCCGGTTCCCTCGCTATTGATTGCATCAGTTGCGCTCCTGTACCACCTAGCACCGAGATCAACGGTCCTGTAAATCCCGTTCCATTCGATTGGTATGTTGATATTGAGCAGGATGTCCCCATTATGGAATGCCGACCTGATTTCCTCGAGGGGGTTGTTTCCGGATGGTGTGTTGTCGGTGCCCGCTGGCCTAAGCAAATTAGGCAGTTCGTTTGGCATGTTGGCGGAGCATGCATCAATCACCCTTGAGACGGCTGTAATAGAGTCGGAGAAGTCCTTGTGCTCGTAGGTTGCTAGGCTGACGGCAATCGAGGGCATCCCGTAGAGAGAGGCCTCACGTGCCGCTGAGACGGTTCCGGAGTGCAGTACGTCTACCGAGACATTCGGGCCGTGGTTAATTCCGGAAACGCACAACATAGGCTTGAATCCCGGAACCCTGGACCTTACTGCCATCTCCAAGGCAACGATGACGCAGTCACAAGGGCTGCCATCTAGCGAGAACATTCTGAGAAGTGGGCCGCCCTCTTTTGCGATGTTGCTGGAAAGGTCATCCCTCTCAATGAAACTCATGTCGCTTCTAAGTGTCAGCTTCATCCCAGTAGCCGACTGTTCACTCTGAGGCGCTATGACCACTATGGGGTGCCCACGCATATGCAAGGCACTCACCAGAGAGATGAGTCCCTCTGATTCAATTCCATCATCATTAGTGATCAGGAGAGGAAGTTGGCGCACGGTTTGGGGACTGGAGCTTGGTTCATGAATGCACTTCTTCGTTGCCCTCTTCCCTGCCTTCCTCCAGTGTCACCATTATCGCCCCGCAAAGCATCATTGGGCCACCAACTAGGGTCCACATGCCAAGGGTGATTTCTCCTGTCCAAAGCCATCCGATTAGTCCGCCTATTACAGGTTCGAAAAGCAGTGTGATTGAGACAATGATTGGGGAAATCCACTTGAGGACGGTGTTAATGACGGTATGGCCACAGAGGCCTGGACCCAGAGAGAGATACGCTACCCATGGAATCCAGGCCATTTCACCCCACCCAATTACTGATTGATCGGGAAGCGCACCTGAGAATGAGGTTCCTTCAATCCCTATTGAAGAGGCCGCTAGGAAGAAGCCTGCTAGTAATGTCACGGGAAACGCGTATACGAAAACAGGAATGCTCCTCTTGGAGCGGAGGTGCCTTCCGACGAACAGGTACCCAACTACGGTAACTGCTCCGAAGAATGCGGCCAGGTCTCCCATTAGGGTAACCCCGTCCCCTCCGCTGATGTCCCCCAATGTGATTGCGGCGCCCGCAAAGCCGACTAGTGCGCCTGTGATGTGCCCCCTCCTGACTGCAGTGCCGAGAACTGGCATTAGTGCGACCACGACAAGGGGGTGGCTAGTTACGAAAAGGAGGCTGTGGACTAGGCTAGTGTTGTCGAGTGACCAGATCCAACTTCCGAAATGGAGAGCGAGAAATACGCTGGAAGCGAGCATGAGGAGCCAGTCGTTCCTCGATATTGACGACCTATCCATCTTCAACCACTGGTAGGCGAATCCCGGAAGGAGTACCAGAGATGTGCCCTGCATCCTCCATGAGGCCCTGAGGAGAGGGGGGACTTCGCCCATCTGCTGGAGTACTGCACCCGCGCTAGAAACAGCGAGCAGCGCTATCCCGAGTAGTGCATACGCGTAGAGGGGTGTAGATTCATTCGAGACCATACTCAGGCCGCCAACTCTGCATCCATCACATCACCTTGGCTGCTATCGCCTCCCTGTGAGCCGCCTTGGCCTAGGATTCCTGCCTTCCTGAACAGGACGTAAATGACGGCCCCTAGTATTGCATTGAGTATGACGAACCCGGAGAACCTGATCAATGGCCAGTTGTCAATATCCCCGATCTGTTCGTCCAATACGGCAAGAATAGCGGCCTCTACGCCATAAAACGCCTCTCCGGTGAAGGCCCCTGCTGCTATCATGAACGTTCCGAGAAGCAGTAGGGCCCTGCTTCTCTCGGCTGCTTGGGAGCCCTCTTCCGCCCTTATCGAGTCGACCTTTGGCTGCAGCCTCCTCTTCTCCCACCAGTCCCTAGCTGCCCCTCCGATAAGCATCGGGAATGTTGCTGGCGTAGGGAGGTACATCCCGAGGCCGAATGAGGTCCCCATCCCGGTTGCCCACTCTACAAAGGCGCCTAGAGCGAAGCCAAGTGCTAATGCGCCCCAGTCCCCCTGGCCCTCTGCTAGGATTGTCGTGAAGTAGGCGAATGCGTTGGCTTGTGGGGCCAGTAGGTCGATTGTACCGTCTGCTAGGAGCTTTGACAGGAAAATGGCGACCGCTGCACCGAGAATAGCCCCTGGGACGACACCCATGATGTTGCCCTTTGAGATGTGATAAGGCCTGTTTCCTATGTACAAGCTGTTCTTGTAATCCCCGACCACTGTTCCGCTCATGCTTATGGCGGAACCGAAAACAGTGGTCCCTACAAGGGCGATAAGGACCGATTCCTCCTTGTTGAGGCCGACGTCGACGTTCAGGAAGACGAGGAGGAGCATCAGCAGGACGATGAACGACGTTCCGGATACGGGCTCTATGCCCGTCTCCCCCATCACCCTGACAGCTATGGCACCCAGAAGGAAGGTTGTGAGGATCAATACTATCGCGAATATCGCCGATGGCAGGGCTGGGAATCCACCAATCAGGAAGGTGAGAATCATTGCGAAGAACGAGATTCCCATGAAGACCGGAATGTGCGTGAGTGGCCATTCATACCAGCCCCTGTTCTCGATGAACTCCTCGCCCCTGTCCCCGGTGAAAGCCGAAGAGATGTCCCCGAAAATTGACACGAAAGTAGGTGCCATCTTGATCAGTCCGAACATCCCCCCTCCCAGTATCGCACCAATGGCAATCGTCCTTACTACCGAAGAGAACGCCTTCCACTGGACGATCGGGTAGTACGGTGCGGATGACATGTCCCCGTACTCGGTGATGTTGACGTATGATCCGAGCGCTGGGTCGTATACTGGTACATCCTGTATGACCACCAGGGGGACAAGGAAGAACCAGGCGACCAGGGACCCTAGATTAACTAGGAAGGCGACTCTGAATTTCATGAACCAGCCAATGGCCAAAAGGGTAGGGCTGAGCTCGATTCCGAGGAACGTGTACGAGAATGGGTTTCCGGACTCGTAGGGAGTGATTCCACCATATGGCGCATGCCCGCCCTCGAGCTTACTTGGCTGGTGTATCCACCTCTCCGTGTACACTGATGCCAGACCCCAGTCCCCGCCAGATAGCGTCATTGAAACCCAGTCTGCGATGCTGCTGGGGACACCAGCCAGCTTCTTCCCCCACCTAACAGGGTAGTCGATTACAAACATGAAGCCCATTGTGAAGACGGTCCATATGCCGACTGTTTTGAGGGACTCCCTTGCTGTGTCTGCAGCTCCGGTGCTCACGTCAGATGCTATGTCCAGCATCTTCAGTGTAGCCTCGAACCCAGGCATTGGAAGGGGATCCTCGACAAGCCAGACCCTCCTGAATATGATGAAATACATCACGCCCAGGAATCCTGCAAACATGGATGCGATTATTCCAATGAATGCCAGTTGCAGAGTGTCCACGGAACTAACCAAGAATCCGTCTCCAACCCTGTAGGCATCCGAGTAGGCGAGCAGGAAGATTGCGGGGAACGTGAATATGAATCCAGTTGAGGCGTGTGTTGCCCCCGTGGTCGCACTTGTGGCGATGTTCACCTCGGAAGGGGACCACTTCAGGGCCATGCCAAGCAAGTAGGCGACATACCATGCAGCAGATACAGCCAACCCTATCTTTAGCCCGATGTAGGCAGTCACTCCGCTGAACAAGGCGCCGATTAGGACCCCTATCAGAACCTTCCTAGTATCCCAGTGGCTGACTTCGAATGACTCTTTGAGGTTCTTCTCCTCTAGGTATTGCTCGAGAACCCCGGTGTTGAGGTTGTTGTACATGTCCTCATCTAGCCATGTTAGCGTGCCCTTCTCTATGGCCTCTAGGCCTGATGGCGTCACAGGCTGCCTGTAGGCCGAACGCTTGACGTCAGACATGGCATCCCCTCGTACGAAAGGCTGGGCCTAATCGCTTATACTTCACTCGCGATAATTGGTGGGGAGTTCGGTTTCCCAATCAGTGGTCACGAGTGACCTTGTACCTTCCCATTGCTTCCATCCACTGGATCTCCCCGCCGGGCTCTAGGTTTAGTTCTGGATCGGTCGGGAGGATCAGTGTCTCGTAGGTCTTGTTGTCCATTGCATGTACCTCGTTCCCTTGGATGTGGGTGACAATAGCTGATCCCTTCTCTATCATTGGCACATTAATGGTGTCAGTAACAGTACCGACGTGACTCCTCTTCTGGCCCGTGAAGATGTCTTCTAGCTCAATCCTGGCCTTTGCTGAGCCGTGTTTTCCGGGCTTGGACTTGCTCATTCCCAGTATCTTGTACGCGTTCTCTTCAATGGCGACGTACCTTCCTACTTTCAAGGTCCTAATCTCAACTCGTGTCGTGCCGGGCATGCTATCGAACGATGGCTATCTAGCCGACTTATCAGCATTGCCGGTGAAAGTGGCAGGATGAGCAGTGCAACGCTACTCGCATAGCACGGCAGTGGCCCGATCCGAGGGCTGCTGCCCCCGGACCGGGATTTTCGTAAACTGGCTAATTGCTCAGTCCTGCTTCCTGCGACCGGCGAATGCTGCACCGATTAGGGCGATAGCTGCGAAGAGCGATGGGAATCCTGGTACCGCGTTGGTCCAGCCAAGCTCGGTCTCGGAGTCTCCCTCGCCAGCGCTGTCGTCCGTGTTGTCAAGTGCGTCACATAGACCGTCATTGTCGAAGTCGGATGGTACTGCGTCGGCATCCAGAGTGTCTGTACCACAGTCAATCTCTGTTGCGTCGATGACTCCGTCGCCGTCGTCGTCGTCGTCAGCGTTGTTGCCTATTCCGTCGCCGTCGGTGTCATCCCACTCCGATGGGTCGGTTGGGAACTGGTCATCGACATCAGCGTCGCCGTCTCCGTCGTCGTCCTGGTCAGCGTTGTCGCCTAGGCCGTCGCCGTCGAGATCTGCTGTCTCGCTTGGGTTGTTGGGGAAGGCGTCGTCCTCGTCAGGCGTTCCGTCGCCGTCGTCGTCGGTGTCGGCGTTGTTGCCTATTCCGTCGCCGTCGAGGTCAGCGAACTCGCTTGGGTCGTTCGGGAAGACGTCGATACCGTCGTTGACTCCGTCGCCGTCGTCGTCAGCGTCAGAGTTGTCACCCTGTCCGTCTCCGTCCGAGTCTACTGACTCCGATGGGTCCTCTGGGAACGCGTCGTCGACATCGTCCACTCCGTCGCCGTCGTCGTCGGTGTCGGCGTTGTTGCCTATTCCGTCGCCGTCGTCGTCAGCCCACTCTGTTGGGTCGTTGGGGAACGGATCTGCGACGTCAGCGACGTTGTCTCCATCGTCGTCTGGGTCAGCGTTGTCACCCAGGCCGTCGCCGTCGGAGTCGACGCACTCTCCCGCATGGTACGGGAAGGCGTCGTCAACGTCCAAGCAGCCGTCATCGTCATCGTCGGTGTCGGCGTTGTCGCCTATTCCGTCGCCGTCGAAGTCGGAGGTCTCGCTGGCATCCAGTGGGAACGCGTCCAGTCCGTCCGTGACGTTGTCGTTGTCGTCGTCGGTGTCGGCGTTGTTGCCTATTCCGTCGCCGTCGTAGTCAGTGAACTCGCTCGGGTCGTATGGGAACGCGTCATCGACGTCCAATGTTCCGTCGTTGTCATCGTCCTCGTCGACTACGTCGCACACGTGATCGCCCTCGAAGTCGTCAGGCATCGAGGTCGCGTTCAGTGGGTCTGAACCGCAGTCCGCCTCTTCGACGTCTGTCCAGCCATCGTTGTCGTCATCGTCGTCGATCGTGTACGCGGATGCGTCACAAGCGCTGCCGTTGAGCATCGATGCTCCAAGTGAGTCGGCCATGCCGTCGCTGTCGGAGTCGAGGCCTACGCATGGGTCTAGTGGGTCCATGTCTAGGTCGTCAGGCGTACCGTCGTTGTCGTCGTCGAGGTCGTTCTGTGTGATTCCGGTTGGAACTGGGATGTCGACGTCGTCGATCCAGACTGTGTCCAGTCCGCCATCTACCGAGCTGTCCTTCCAGTACACCCATGTGTAGGTGTGCCATCCGCCGGTGGTTGTCCACTGGTAGGTTCCTGCAGTGGTGCCCGACCAGCGCATGGTGTATCCGGATGTCCTCAGGCAGTTAGCCGAGTTGTCTATGCAGAACACCAGGTAGTCCCATCCGCTCTCGGTCGAGACCGAGTAGTCGAACGATGCCTGTCCGGCAGTGGCGTTGACGCTGATCTCCAGAACGGTGGACTGGCTGTTGCCAATGTCACCTGACTGCACGGAGTATCCGCCGCTGATCACGGTGTTGCTCTGGACGAACCACAGTGCGTTACCGCTCGTGGTCCATCCGCCGCCAAGCGAACCGGACTCGAAGTCTCCCGAGAACGGTGGTGGCCCGTTGTAGTCGGGTATGCCGTCGCCATCCGTGTCGAGCCATGCGCTGCCGTCCAGTGGGAACGGATCGACGTCGTCGTTGACTCCGTCGCCGTCATCGTCCATGTCAGCGTTGTCGCCCACGCCGTCGCCGTCGTAGTCGGACCACTCTGTTGGGTCGTTGGGGAACGCGTCCTGGCTGTCAGTGACGTTGTCGTTGTCGTCGTCGGTGTCGGCGTTGTCGCCTATTCCGTCGCCGTCGTCGTCGTACTGCTCGGTCGGATCGTATGGGAACTGGTCGTTCCAGTCGTACGTACCGTCGTTGTCGTCGTCGGTGTCCTGCACGTCGCAGTAGCCGTCGCCGTCGGTGTCGGTGTTCTCGTTCGCGTCCAGCGGGCAGTCGTCGATGGTGTCGTTGTAGCCGTCGTTGTCGTCGTCCATATCGAGGTCAAGTCCGTCGGATGTGAACACGATGTTATCCAGGTAGATCGCCTCTGAGCCGGAGTTCGATGAGAACTCGACCATCAGGTATCCTGCGCCTGAGACGTCGCCGGATACAGTCGTCCAGACTCCCTCGTATGAAGGGAAGTCGGTGTCGATGTCGTATCCGTTGGTGTCGAACAGTACCGTGGTGGCGCTTGTTCCGACGAAGCTGATTGTGATGTAGTCGGTGGACTCCCATCCTGTGCTCTGGACGTAGAGGTCGACAGACACGCTGTCAGCGTCCGAGACGCTTCCAGTGATCAGCTGCGCGATTCCGTCGGTGTCTGACATCTGGTATCCCTGCGATCCATCGGTGTACGAGCCGACTGTTCCTGTGTAGTCGGACACGCCGAAGTAGTCGCCGTCAGTCATACCCGACCCGCCGTTGCTGATGTACTCAGCACCGTACGATAGGTCAGAGCCGGTCACCGTAGCGGAGAATCCTGCCATGTAGTAGGTTCCGAACGTGTAGTAGGCCTGCGACCATGTGTACGTTCCAGCCTCAGTGTACGGGCCCCATGTGACTCCGCCGTTGGTTGCCCATGTGGTGTACGAGTCGTACGGGCCCGCGGACATCAGCGTGTGTCCGGATGGGCCGACTAGGCTCATGTCGAAGTACGCGCTTGTGTATCCTGTGATTGGGTACGCGTAGGCGGTCTCGCCCTCCAGGAGGGTGAAGCTGCATGTGTATGCCACGGCGATCAGTCCGCCCGTGTCGCACACGGTGGAGGATGGCGTGTATGCCACGCTTGGCTCGCCGGCGTTGTTCGCCAACGTGTGGTTGAGCGAGGAGTTGCCGGTGTCCGTGTAGTAGCTGCTCGAGGTCGATGCGTGCTCGAACGAGACAGTGCCGACAACGGACGTGCATCCGGCGACTATGCTGTCAGGCATTCCGTCGCCGTCGAAGTCGTCGCTAGCACACGCGTTGAGTGGCCACACGTCCGATCCGTCGGAGGTTCCGTCGCCGTCGTCGTCGGTGTCGGCGTTGTTGCCTATTCCGTCGCCGTCGGTGTCCGTGTCCTCGGCTGAGTCCAGTGGGAACGCGTCTACCACGTCCCATGTTCCGTCAGCGTCGTCGTCCATGTCGAGCGTCAGGGTGCTCGTGCATCCCTGTGACATCGTGTCTGGCATTCCGTCACCGTCTGTGTCGGTGTCCGCGCACACGTCCAGCGAGAAGTCGTCGTCAACGTCCAGAACTCCGTCAGCGTCGTCGTCGGTGTCGGCGTTGTTGCCTATTCCGTCTACGTCGGTGTCGACCCACTCGTTGACGTCGTCCGGGAAGACGTCGGCTGTGTTGGAGTAGCCGTCGCCGTCACGATCGGTGTCTAGTGCGTCGCAGGTCAGATCGCCGTCCATGTCTGCAGGCGTGCTGGTCTCGTCCAGAGGCAGGCTCGTGGACGCGTATGCGCCGCCGTCGTCACAGTTGGTCGTCTCGTCAAGGTCGCTGTATCCGTCGTTGTCGTCGTCGTAGTCGACCGAGGTACCGTAGGTGGTAGTGGTCGGCACGGTTGTTCCGGACACGTAGGTGTAGCTCACCTGCACCCAGCAGACGCCGTAGTACGAGGATGGGTTGCATCCGTCGCCCCAGGAGTCGCCGTAGTAGAGCGTGTAGCTTCCTGCGGTTGTCAGGGTCGCGACCGTGTATGTACCGCCGCTGGCGAAGCCGTTGTAGACGGTGCTGGTTCCCGATGGGTCCACGATGTTCACGATCGCCTCGCTTCCGTAGCTACCGGTGTTCAGTGTCACCACGAAGGACTGGCCAGCGGTCAGTGTGAACGAGCACTCCGTGTCGTCCTCATTGTCGCCGTCGCTGTCTGTGTCCGAGGACTGCACAGCGATGTAACCGCCGACTGGCTGGTCTGGGTAGGTCGTGTATGACGTGCTGTACCATGTCGATCCTGTGCACATCTGGTCGGTCGCGTAGGCGACTATCGTGGAGTTCGGGTCGATGTAGTCGGCTAGTCCGTCGCCGTCGTAGTCGTCCCATACCTCGTAGTCGAAGTCGAACGCGTCGTCAACGTCCAGGTATCCGTCGTTGTCGTCGTCGGTGTCCACCGCGTTGCACAGGTTCGTGGCAGTCGTCTGCCCTCCTGTGCCTGGGTAGGTCAGCTTGACCGTGTCAGCGTCGTTGTCCGATGGGTATGAGCTGGAGTCGGCCTTGTCGGTACCGCACTCGTCCTCGTAGATGTCGTCCCATCCGTCGTTGTCGCCGTCTATCGGGTAGGTGTCGCTACCGTCCTCGATTCCGTCGTTGTCGTCGTCTGCGTCGACCGCGTTGCCGATTCCGTCGCCGTCAGAGTCCCACCACTCCGTGGAGTCCAGTGGGGCCCAGTCGTTGGCGTCCGAGTATCCGTCGCCGTCGTCGTCTGTGTCCGCTACGTCTCCGATTCCGTCACTGTCTGTGTCGGTGGTCTCGGTGGCGTCCAGCGGGAAGTCGTCGTACGCGTCCAGAACTCCGTCGCCGTCGTCGTCGGTGTCCTCTGTGAGGGTCGTCGTGCAGCCGGAGACTATCGTGTCAGGCATTCCGTCGCCGTCGGTGTCCACGTTCGCGCAGGCGTCGTTGACGAATGCGTCGCTGTTGTCACCGTA
>CERB01170990.1_pt1 | contig 38838 bp, 29 predicted proteins | sample 356271 | NCBI WGS metagenome assembly CERB01 (sample SAMEA2621155, study PRJEB7988) | marine metagenome | isolation source: saline water (ENVO:00002010), including
AGCCATCAGGGGGTCCCCGGTTCAAGTCCGGGAGCGCGGACCACTAATCCATCAGATCGTCCAGAGGAATTCCTATTTTTGGTATTTGGAAAGCGAACGTGTGACGACTAGTCTTGGGGGGGAATAGATTCCCTGATACTCCCATATCCACTACCTGACGCTTGGTTATCGTGTCTCTCCCACATCCTGGCCATACGTCTACAGAGACGTCATCCGAGTGCATGTAGTCCACGGCAACAACGGGCACTCTCTCTAGGCCCAGTGCCTTTGCAGCGTTCCACCTGTGGTGACCATCGAGAATCACTTTGGAGCCGCCATCCACCACTATTGGCTGGAAAAACCTCCCAGTTTTGACTAACCACTTCAGCATCGAGTTGAGATTCTTGGGAATAACCTCCTCATGCGGAAGCAGGTCCCCGGTGGAACTGAGAAGCACCGATTCCCCCTCCTCGCCCATGGTTGTGGAGTTGTGGGCAGGCTCATAAAGGGGACTTTGCTCGGCCAGCCGCTGGGGGTTCACTAATGGGCATTTCAAAGCACGTACGCGCGACATGGAAGCGTCCCAAGGAGGGTATGCCCCCACTGTACCGGAGAGACCGCATGGCTTCGTGGAGGAGAGGCCCCGTATTCCAGAGAGCAGAGAGGCCAACCAGGCTCGACGCTGCACGAAGACTAGGCTACAAGGCCAAGCAGGGAGTGGTAATCGTTCGCACACGCGTTAGGAGAGGCGGACTTAGGAAGGGCAAGATCCACATGAAGAGGAAGCCATCCAAGGCCGGAATCAAGAAAATAACCATGGCCAAGTCGATCCAGAGGATCGCAGAGGAGAGGGTGAGCAGGAGGTATCCGAACCTCGAGGTGCTGAACTCATACTGGGTCGGAGAGGACGGCAAGAACAAATTCTACGAGGTCATCCTCCTGGATCCATCCCATCCCGTGATAATGTCGGACAAGGATTTCTCATGGGTCTCTGATGGCAACAGCCACAAGGGACGCGCCTTCCGAGGCAAGACCAGCGCCGGTAAGCGTGGAAGGGGACTTTACAACAAGGGCAAGGGCGCGGAGAAGCTCCGGCCAAGCCTGAAGGCCAACAAGAACCGCGGCAAGTGATTGCCAAGAGCCGTCATATTGATGCCTCATGGTGGGCGCCAGCGTTCAATGGCAGACAGTCACGCCTCGGATATCAGGGGCCTTCCCGTGATTCTACCGTCCGGGAGGCTCATTGGGACCGTCTATGACATGTTCGTGAATACTGACGACTGGAGCTGCACACATATCTTCGTCTCCAACCCCCCAGCCGACTTGGTTGAGAACAGGACTCATCTTGCAATACCCTGGAAGTGGGTTAGGTCCGTCGGAGATGTCGTATTGCTGAGGTGGTTCCCCCCCACTCCACTGCCGAAGAACCTGTGATGCGTCCACGAACGTAGGGCCGATATGATTCAAAAGGCAAGCGTTGACGCTCGACCTATGAGGGCAGCGTCGTCAGCCATCCTCGCTATCCTACTCTTGTCTTTCGCAGGGCCAATTGCCGAGGCCGATAGCAAGGGCGTGATATCTTGCGTAAACGCCGATCTTTCGATGATGCCAGCCAATTGGGAGCTCGGTGATCAAGCGTGCGTGAGACTTGATCTAGGGGAGTTGAATCCAGGTCAGACCCTATCATTCGACATCGTTACCGACTCTGCGATAGACATACTATTGTTCTCCGCGAATGCAATCACAGTTTACCAGAACGAGCAGTCTTACAGAAGCGACTTGGTTTGGGAGGGAGACTCAGTTTTCGAGTCGTTCAATGGGACTGGGTCATGGCACTGGACCGTACCCGATGACAGGGATCCGACAAGGTGGTACATGGTGTTCGACAACCTCGACCACCCTCAGGACTCATCTAACGGCGCACAGGGAGGGAGTGCAGCGTCGGTAACCCTCGATGCAGGCATCATCACCCCTGTCCCCTTCACCCTTGCAGATACCATCGTTCGTTTGGAAGCCGGGGGGCATTCCCTCCTTCACGGGCCATTCATTCTGGATGCTGGAACGCAAGTTAGCATACAGGCCAGTACGATGGAAGGGGCCCCAGACGTTTTCCTGATGACCCAATCCCAAGTGGACCTCTATGAAGCGGGAGGAACTGCAGCTACTAGGGTCTCAGGTACCGATATGCTCCTAATCACCACCGACAGAAGCATAGTTTGGACAGCACCAGAATCTCTGGAGGGAACCCAACTCTACTTGGTTGTTGACAACAGGGCAGGACCCTCAGGAGGCGGTGCAGGAACCCTACCCATCGCGACTACCGTGGTCATGGTTCTAACTCCAATCCTCGAGCCCGTAATTGGGGGAGAGGCATCCTCCGGGGTCGTCGATGTCGGCTCGATTGTAACTTTGGACGCAACAGACACGCCAAACCTATCCGAGCAGATACCTGAATCAGGGTTCTCATGGGATACAGATGGCGACGGATTCGATGACAATTCCGGAACCATGGCTAACGTGAGTTGGGCCGAGCCAACCAATGTAACAATCAGACTCACAGTCCTTTCAACAGATGGAAGGAGCACTAGCGTTTACCAAGAAGTTCAGGTTTCAGACGTAACTCCCCCCGAGTCAAACATTCAGGTTAACGGGGTAGTTGAGAGGGCCTTTAACGAGGCATTGATCCTAAGTGGAGACTTCTCGGACAACTGGGGAGTTTCTTTGGTGGAATGGTTGGTGGATGGGCAGGTAGCCTCCTCGTTCACCGGAGACCTCTCAGGGGCGGACTCGTTCTCTCACTCTTTCGCCTCAAACGAGAGCTCTGGTGAGCACACCATCACCCTTCGTGTCACCGACAGATCGGGATTGTCATCCGAGGACACAGCGATAGTCAGCCTCTACGACTCGACCCCTCCTGTGTCTGACGAATACGAAGAAGAGACCAGCACGGTCATCGGGGAAACCACTAGGTTGAGCATCGTCTTCTCCGACCCAGAATCAACGAATCTGTACTACTCATGGGACTTTGATGCAATGGCCGACTCCGATGGCGATGGCGACGCAGACAACGATGAAGATGCAAGCGGGCCAGTGGTCCTGCACGCATTCGAGGAGATTGGTGTGTACCGAGTGATCTGCAGAGTTCAGAACGAAGCAGGATTGATTTCCGAGGCAGAGATACTATTGACAGTAACCGATGGAACCGAAGGGAACTCCCTTACGTTCACCGAGATGCTAATGATCGCGGGCGCTGCACTGCTCACCCTGGTCATACTGTCTTTGATATTGATGAGAATATCCACCAACAGGAGGATGGCAGCAATGATGGCCGAGGAGGAATCTGAAGTCGAGGAGGAGGCTCCACGCGAGATGTCCGCTGAGGAACAGAAGGCGATGTGGAGCACAGGCGGTTCCAACATAGCCCCCTCTCAGCCGTACGGGGGCTTCTCAAGTGGAATGTCCGGACTTTCTGAGGCTGCACCGCAGAACCCCGTATCGATGGAGATTGGGGACGAGGTAGCAGAGCTATTGTCATCCGAAGAATCGGCTCCCTCCGACTCTCCTCCGAGCGCTGCGGAGGAGCTATTGAGTGCATTCGACGATGAAGAACCACCAGTCGATCTGGAAGAAGGAGTGGTCGAGTACACATTCGACGATGAGCCCGACACAACCACAGAGAACTGGGCCCCTGCCGAGGGCAATGAGAACCCCGCTGAAGATAGGAAAGTCAGGCAGGCCTGCTCTTCCTGCGAGAAGCTGTTCGAGCTAGAGCTGCCTGAGGGGGTCACCTCAGCCAAGACCGCATGTCCGCACTGTGGATCGATGGAGAGAGTTAGCTTAGGTTGAATTCTCAACTGGCATTCAGAACCATGATTTCAGAGAGCACAAGCAGGGCAATACCCTTTAGCGCACCTCTATGAGGTGCGAGTATGGATAGCAGTAGTGTCAGGGTGATTCACCATGCGCCCCGACTGCCAAATTCAAGCAGCATCCTAGTTGTAATGATACTGCTTTTGCCCCTGTTCTCTCCAATATCGAGTGTTAGCGCGGAGGCCAGGATAGAGTCGCAGGACTTCCAGATTCTGGATGATTTGTCCGATGTTCTGGGACAACGCCAGGACGTGCTCGACTCGAACTCTGTGGGACAGATAGCAGGTCCTTCATTGGATGCCGTACGGGACGGAGTCTCAGAAAGCGGCCCTAACCAACCCCTGTCCTCGATAGGGGAATCTCTGATCGACTCGTCCATGGTCGAGACCTCGCCCCCACTCCCCGAGCATCCACTTCCCTACAATGTGATTCTCGGGATAGATGATGGGCCCACTGGCCAGGTCGACAATGTTTGGCAGACCCTAGTCAACATCACGGATTACGTAATTTTGACTGAATACAAGGATTTGGATGGAAACATCATCAGGAACACCGAGGTAGTTACCTTCACGGCAAACTTCCTTTCCTTGCTGAATCTACAGACTGACCCACTGAGCCATGCTGTCGACGTCGACAACGATGGAGATGACGACATCCAGGTCGGCTTGGGAATCTCACTTGGACCAATAGGCCTTGACAACATCATCTCGGACTCAGGGACCCTCTGGATTCAACCGGCCATAACTTACTCTGTAGACGTCCTTGACTCTAGCATCACCGATCCAATGTGGGACGAACTTGACACTTTGCAAGTTTCGCTAATCAAGGCGTTTGCATACTCCAGCCCCGACTCAATACTAGCTCTCGGGGATGGTGAGAGCTACATTTGGGTCGTAGACTCAGCATTCAACACCATGCCAAGCCAGTTCTCACTTGAAGTCGGCATAGAGAGGGTATTCTTCAACGCCAGCGCAGTAATGCAGGACCTCATCCAGGCGATTCTGAATGTTTTCAATTCGAATTTTGATGGTACGGGCATGACCCTGATTGGGATCTCCGCCCCTTATTCAATCTCCGTCGACTCAAGCGATATGGACACGTGTCCAGACAGGTACACACCAGACCAACTCCTTTTCCTCCCCTCTGACGAGATTGACTGCGGCGTCTCAGTCGGCTTGGGATATGGCCATTTCTCCCCTCCAGGTTCAGACGGAGTCAGGGACCTCTGGGAGCTTGCATACATCAACATAGACATCCACCCAAACAAGGACTCATTGGTGATTCCGGGGGACTTGGAACTGATTATCAGAACCGACAGTACAATTCCAGCGGCCGGTGGAATCGAGGGCGATAGAAGCCTGACCACTGTCGAGTACTTCGCAGATCGTAGGGCGGATTTACACATCCATTTCTACGAGGATCGGTCGAACTCCCCTCCTGAGGATAACGGGGGCTCATTTGGAAACATCACGGAGTCTCTCGGCTGGTTGAGGGGGATGCCAGAGGGAACCATGTCCCCGGGAGAGATAACTAGAATCTTCAGGATGTTGGGTTCTGAAGACGAACCCGACTTGCCAGGGGCTAGACCCGACCGTCTTGGAATGATACTAGGCATCAAGAATTTCTCCCGGGACACTAGTCCAAACGTCGACGACCCCACCCTCCCGGTTAACCCCGCATATCCCCCAGTCAGTATGATACTGCTTAGGTCCGCTCAGACCATAGACTCCCTCGAGTACCAATCTTGGTTCCAGAGGGGAGGCCAGTCTGATGACCACAGGAGAGTCAGCATCTCGTTGGACTCGATACCTCCTGCATTGGTATTGTTCGGATCGTTCGATGTGGGAGGCTCAGAGGGCGACGATACCGATCTCGATGATTCCGACAATATGGACTTCGTCTCGAGGATAATGGACTCACTAATCCTCAATTTAGTCGACCTATACTTGGATGTCGGCTCTACTCTGAACGACATTCCTTCCACTGTGGTCGGCGCGATAACGGGAGGGGTAGGCTCGGGTGGAGATCTGCAGGGCAGGGAGTTCAATCTGCTAATGCACGACCATTGGGGGGCCCAGAGGACGCCGACCACGATTTCCAGGATTGGCATGGAACTAGGGTCAAGCCAGCATCCAGTGTTGGTAGGAGACCATCTGGTTCTGGCAAATGATAGATCTCTGACGCAGGTAGTAGGGAGGTCCGGGGCCCTAGTCGAACCATTAGTCCCTATTGCAGCCAGTATAGGCTTCAGCGGCCTTTCGGCATTCAGTCTGGACGACGATGATGAACTCGAGGAATTGACCGTTTACATTAGTACGGCTGCTACTGAGAAGTTCAATTTCATGTATCTTGAGCATGACGAGGGAACAATTTCTAACTCATCCCACCAAGCCCTCTCGATTTCAGATATCCCAGACGAGATCAGCTTGTTCCTGACCACGGAAGACGCACTGTATTCAGCTTCGAGTCCCATATCCTCAATCACATACACCGGAATTGATAAAGAACAGAGACAGGCAGTGAGGATTTCCGACTTCCCAGACCAATTCTCTTCCTCATTCGGAAGCTCATCAAGCTGGTCTTCAACGTCTTCTATCGGGAGCATCGAGGCCCAGATCACTAACTCTTCATCACCTGTAACAATGGGGGGCGATCATTTCCTCTTCCATCATGACCCCAATGATGGGACCTCGACAATTTCATCCAGGATATCGGGAATCTCAGATGCTGGCTGGGAAGCCCCTGCGGAGGAGGGGGCTTCAGGTTCCGCAGGAAGGGGCACGGCGTCAATCTCAGCTGCTGGAGACAGGCCCCTCAGCATCAGCGTCGAACATGCACCGACAACAGATGAGGATCAGCTCTCAGCTCTAGCAATAATTGACCCCCTCCCCTCTTCTGTCTCAATAGAGATTCCAACTGGCGCCGACTCCGGACCAACTCTTGATGTCCCTGAACTAAACACCTCGATGGGCCTCTCGGGACTAGCATTCTTCCTCGGTGGATTTGCCGATCTGGGGCGCTCGGTGAACTCAGTACTCTCAGGGATTACCACTGATATTTCGACAGGCTCAGGCGGAAGCAGCGGAGAGGAGGACTTCTCATTCGGAATGCAATTGGAAGCGGACGCTCCATTCGACCTAATTGTCGAGTCTAGTCACGGGTCTGGCACGCTCGTCGCTCCTCCTTGGGTTCATGGAGTGTCTTTCAATGCCGCATCATCTGGAATCTCTGATGGTTTCCATCTCAGAACCTGGCTCCCAGACCTTCCTCCTATTGTTGATATGTCGATATCGAGGACATCCGGGACCGACATTGAGGATTGGGATATTAGACTGGGATTGGATGGCTGGATTCCAGCACATAGCGAGTTGATGATTTATGCTCAGGGGATAAATGGGCAGGACCTTTTCATGACTCTCAACGGCCTTGAGGTAGGGGTAGAAACAGGACTACTGGTGGAATCAACATTCGAATTCAAGACGGTCGCTGGAATCACAGAGGTCTCTACGTCGACCCACTATTCAATGACGGACAGGCTAGACTGGGTTCACGCCCTTCTAATCAATAGGGAAGCAGGCAGTAGGACGGAAATCATGATTGACGAGATACCTGAGACTGTCGATTTTACTGCTAGTCTGGGTACTGCAGTATCCATCGACATGACAGTACCAGACATCTACCTCAGGGAGGGCGTAGGGATCGAATCGATGATGATGCAGCAGATGCAATGGCTCGACTCGGCTTGGTGGCCTGCGACAGTCTTCCTCACAGACTTGCCTGGTTCAATCAACCTCACCACGGAACCCGATCCTAATTTTGACATCACCAAAAGTCTGGCCTTCCAGGGAATGCCAATATTGGATTTCAGCGCTTCGAGTGATGGCATGTCACTCTATATCGAGGCATTTGGCAGGGCAATAAATACCCGAGGAGACACTATTCTCCTAGCAGAGGGAATGACGGACAGCCTGGTAATCAGGCCAACCGATGGATACGGACTCGAGGTCAGATCGGGAGGGGACGGGGTCGAAAGGATCTACATCAGGTCAAGCAATATCCCGGCCACACCCCCTGTAACTATGGAGGAGATGGAGGCCTTAGGTGAGGACCTAAAGAGTGCCACGATTCACGTACATGAATTCGGAAGGGTGTATGGTATCATCGAAATCTCTGACGTCCAAGGTGGAAGAATCATCGTTTCAGCTCGTGCATCGGCTGAATTGGGTGGTCAGACTTTTGACTTGAGAGGGGTCTTGCTGGACGCCCAAACAACTTCTGGCGTTCCAACTGCCACGACATTGGGAGTTAACGGCCTCGCCTCCGACTTGTCCCTACTGAACATGATCCCGGGCTTCGATGGGCCCACTCATCACATAATGGTGGTAGAGCCAATATCGTCGGGTATTCTGACCTTGGTTGCAACATTCATGGGGGGTGACTGAATGGGGCTCCTGGAGAGAATAAAATCGAGAGAGGAGCCAGAAGAGACTCCAGAGGAAGAAATCGCCCACGAGGCTCTGGAGTATATTGAGGACAGATTGAGCAAGGTCTCCCCTACTCGGGTTTTGTTCGCGTCTATCGCGGCATTGCTGATGATTTCTGCTACACTAGTCGTAGTTGCATGGGTAGTTCCGTATGACAGAGTTTCGGTGGATGTGGTCTACAGGCAGGGGGCCGCCGGCCACGTTGTATTAGCCCAGATAAACAATGAAGGAAGCAGGTCAATAGAGGAGGTATCTCTGGACATTAGATTCTTGGACTCGGATGGAATTGTCGAGATAGATCGTGCTCACTTCGGCACCGAGGTCATCACTGCACACACTTCGGTTGCAGGTGACGAACTGGAGCTTATCGTGCCTGGAGTTTCCGTATGGGACAACTACACTATCGAGATCATCCTTAGCTATGACAACTATCGAAATGGCGTATATGTGAAGGAACCCTACTCCGTCGGCGAGTGGACAATGGAGCTTTTCAAAGTCAAATCCCCATTCAAAATCTTCTGAACAAGATGACTGAACAATAGTTCAGCTAACCCATATGCTCAAAATGGTCCCGACAGGGGACAGTCACAATGAACCAGCGCGTGACCCTCCTTGTTCTCGGAATACTCATGCTATCTTACGCCCCATCAATGGGCTTCGCGTCAGACAGCACCTCGGATCATTCCGAAGAACTGAATATGGATTTCGAGAGGGTTGAAATTTCCCCAGATCCAAATAGCATCAGGGATCTTGGTCAGCCGATCGTTCACGAAGGGATGGAAGATGTCAGAGGCGTTATCGCCGACAGTGTCATCGGAATTTACACCGAATCCGGACTCATCCCAAGGCTTTCCATGGATTCGCAAATTGCAGAACCCCGTTCAGACCTAGTCATGGTCCTTATTGACGGGGAAGTTGGCCTTTGGGATGCTAGGGTTGAGATTTCGCAAATAGAAGGGGTCGAAATAAGGTCCACAATACCCCCATCGGGATTTCTGATCCAAGGTTCGTACGACTCGTTGGATTCCTTGTCGACTACAAATTCGGTTGCAGCAGTTCATGACGTGCCTTCAGGACTGCTTGTCCACAACTCCCTGATGCACCTCATTGATGGTGATGAAGTCCAAGTCGAGGTTATTGGCTGGAAGAATGAACAGTTAGTAAGGCAGGAGGACCCCGGACTCGGACTACAAGATTCTCTCCATGTTGCAGCTTCAAAGTGGCTAGAAGACGCATGGTCGCCAGAGGAAGGGAGGTACTGGGGAAAACTTTCCACTCAGGATCTCCCATCCCTAATCTCACACCCTTCAGTGGCATATGTAGCTCCTCAGCCAGTCTTGGTACTTCACAACGACCAGGCAAGGTCAAACATGGGAATAAACACAGTAGACAATGCCTTCATCACTGAACTCAATGGTAGTGGTCAGACTGTTGCTGTCGGGGACTCTGGGCTAGATGGCGACCACGGCGACTTCACTGGGAGAATTTCCGGATTAACCTCTGTAACACCCGGGGACTCGTCCACTGCTGACCCTAGTTCGGGTCATGGAACCCACGTTGCTTGCACCGTGCTCGGATCCGGATTCAGGAGTAGCGGGGGGTACAAGGGCATGGCCCCCGAAGCAAACCTCTACTTCCAGGCCATGGAGGATGACGACTCCGGGGCACTATACAGCTACGGAATCAACTCAATGCTGAACTCGGCATACAACGCCGGTGCAAGAATTCACACCAACAGTTGGGGGGCTGGTAGTGGCGCCGGAAGCTACTCGACACAGTCCGAGGATGCAGACGACAGGACTTCTACATGGGATCAGTATTGGTCTTATGACGGCATGACTGTTTTGTTTGCAGCCGGCAATGAGAGGAATGACGGCGTATCTCCTCCTGGAACCGCCAAGAATGTAATCACTATTGGAGGGCACAAGAATAGGTACAGCGGTGCTCCCGATGAGATGTACTACTGGAGCAGCAGGGGCCCGACCGACGATGGCAGGATAAAGCCCGATCTAGTTGCCCCGGGAGACTATGTGCGCTCTTGTAAAGCACAGGAGGCATCAGACGCACAAGGGTCGTGGGACAACACGTGGTATCTCGAATACAGCGGTACTTCGATGGCCACCCCAGCAGCAGCCGGGGCTTCCGCCTTAGTCAGGGAATATCTCACAGAGGTAATTGGCCGTCAGGCGCCCCAGGGGGCCTTGGTGAAGGGACTTCTGATACTGGGCGCCAAGGATATGGGCACTCGTGACATTCCAAACGAAGACGAGGGATGGGGCAGGCTCAACCTCGTCAACTCCCTGATTGCCGATGGCGAAGTCGCCATCTTCGTCGATGACAGATCCCGGATAAGGAGCGGTCAGACGGTAGAGTACAACTTCGATGTGACTTCCCCGGGTCACGAATTCAAGGCCGTACTGACATGGTCCGACTATCCCGGATCCACCAGCTCGTCCAATCAGCTAAGGAATGATCTGGATCTCGAATTAGTCTCCCCAAGCGGACAGTCGTACAAGGGTAACGTGTTCACAAACGGAAGGTCAGTCACAGGAGGGACCAAGGACTCGGTAAACAATGTGGAGGTCATTGCGCTCGATAGTGCGGCCCAGGGGACATGGACTCTGAGAGTCAGGGACGCCCAACACGGGGGCTCCAGGACATGGCAGCCATTCTCACTAGCAGTGAGGGGCTTCAACGTGAATGACCTAAACCCAGATCCAACATTCGTAGCCGATTCTTTCGAGGTCTCGACACCAATCCCTCAGGTGGGCGAGCAAGTAGAGGTCAGCGTCTCTGTGAAGAACTTGGGTGCCGGAACGGTGTCCGATTTACCAGTCCTCGCTAGGGTCGATAGCGCGCTCCTTGGAGAGGAACTGGTAACGCTGTCTCCAGGTGAGACCGAGGAGATTTCATGGGAATGGACCCCTAGCGAGGAGGGCGACGCCTCTTTCGAATTCTTCATTGATCCAAATGATGTGATAGAGGAGCTTTCCGAGTCAAACAACTATCTCGGTGAAATCCTAATTGTCAGTGCCCCGGGGGTCAGAGTGACTGCCGAGTCTGAATTGATAACCCTCTCCGATCCAACCTCGACAACGACCACATGGGATCTAACCCTCACAAATACTGCCCTTTTCGAGACGAATGCCTCGATTAGCGCATCAACTCCCATCAGGGTTCAGGACGGCATGGAATTTGGATGGTTCCAGTCCTTCACATCAAACACATTCAACTTGATGCCAACTGAATCAGTCTCTGTTGGGATGACGATGGTGCATCCAGCTCCACCCCCTCCGGGGACTTACTCTATGACCGTCACAGGGTACGACATCGAGAATGACATAGAATCAGAGCTAGCCCTAATTTTCGATGTCCCGGTATTGGGCGACGCCGACATCCAGATCCTGAATGAACAGATACTGGTTAGTCCATTGGTGCCTACTCATACTCAAATTTCAGTTGTTAATGGAGGAAATGGAGCCCAGTCTTACGATGTAGAATTAGTTTCCCCGGCTGGATGGCACTTGGGACTAGATGACATCGGGGCATTTGAGGGATCTTCCCATGGATCAACTGGAACCCTCCAGAAAGACTCCAACAAAATCGTTGACATCACGATTAACCCTCCTGGTGCGATGATTCCAGCCGGATCCACATATGAGGCTGCGATAATAATCCACTCGCGTGTCGGCTCGGACTCGTGGACCCAGGACATATTCTTGGTCGTGGACTCAGTGGACGAGGTATCCACGACCCCTATTTCCGGCGGCATCCAGAACCAAGTATCCCCTGACTCGCTTCTAGAGATTCCAATTTCTTTCAACAACATGGGCAACAGGGAGTTGGCGCTCCAGCCCTACCTGATGTCGATACCCGGTGGTTGGTCAGTCTCAGGAACCCTCTCGGCTATCACAGTACCCGCAGGACAGACGGCAGATTGGACAATGTCAATTCAAGGAAACGGGGTCGCAGTCAGTGGACTGTTGGAGATGAGATTCGCAACCGAGGACGGATTCAGGATCGACTGGAATCGCACACTGGATGTCCTTTCAGCGGCCTCTCCTAGAATTTCATTCCATCAGATTGATCTTCCAGACGGAACCTCCTCCGACACTATTCTGGGCGTTCCGGACCATCCAGTTGGACCTCCAGGGTTTGACTTGACCTGGATGGTTTGGAATGAGGGTTCTGGAACATGGAGGCCGAGTACCTACCTCGAGGTACCAAACGACGAGTGGTCTTCTACCTGCACTGGTCCGACCTCTCTTTCACCAGGCGCGACGTCTACAGTTTCGTGCCTGGTTACGATTCCAATATCGGAGCAGGCGGGCTCGGAGCCTGAAATCACGCTTGTTATGCAGGGCGAGGGAATTGAGATCAGGGACACGCAGTCACTACTTGTAGAATCAGCTCCGAAGATTGTTTGGGCGCTAAATTCAGACCCACTGGCCCACGAGGGCTACTCTGCAACATTCAGGTTAGACGTGACTAACACTGGGAATACCGACATTTCCCACACACTCCAGGTCGACGCCCCATCCAAGTGGAATGCCCATGTTATGGATGGTGTGAATGTTGTACTGGCACCAGGGGAGTCCAGGAGCGTTATCTTGGACTTCATTCCGAACAACGGCGATGACGGAAGCATAACCCTGACCCTAGCAGGCGCCGAGGGCATTGAGGGAGGAGTATTCGAGATCGACGTCGATGTCAAGCCTTCTGTGGGCGGTGAGGACGGTTTGGACAGTTTGATGCCGGTCCTTGTTCTAGCACTCATAGTGGCATTGCTAGTTGGAATAGGCACGTTCGCCTATGTCAGAACCGATGGTAACCCAGCTTCATTGTTCGATAACGAGAAGGTCAACAGGGCAGTTCAGAAGATAGCCCCAAAGGTAGAGCAAAAGGAAACCAGCGGCATCCCATGTTGGCTCTGTAGTATCGATGTCACCGTAGGTGAAGCATGGGCCTGTTCTTCCTGCGGGGCTAGGTATCACAAGGCAGGTCAGGTTTCTGGTTGCGACATCATGAATTCGGGCAGATGCATGCATTGCGATGCCGAATCTGAAGAGCTAGTTGAAGCCTGAAAAGCGCGACCCTAAGGGGTCGCGTGGTGCGAAGCCCTTAGAGGGGCGGTCTAGTGCGAAATGCGATGAAGCCGAGTAATTCAGCCAGTCTGATAGTCGCTCTTCTCGTTCTCGGCATAGTATCTCCATTGGTTTCTGCGGATGTGGATATATCAGTTTCCGCCAATCCAATGGCTGCCGAGGCAACCACTGATGATGCGGCTGAGTATGACATCGTGATACAGAATTCCGGTGACGATGATGCCTTGGTCTCGCTAAGCACGCAGCAGGGAAATGACTGCAGCGGATTCACATCAACTCTGGAGACTACCACAATAACGGTGGATTCAGGGTCATCAGAGACGGTGAAACTGACAGTCTCTGTTTCCGATCAGGCCAATGGGGAATGCGAGACAACGGTCAATGCCCAGGGCCAGGTCTCGGGCGGCGTCCCAGGCTCCCCCTCGAGTGACGACGTCACGGTAACAACTACGGCTGGAGATGGAGGTGGGCTTTACTCTGTGAAACTTTCAACCGACGAGCCGACAACCAAGAACTATGACGGAGAGGATAACGAGGTTACATGGGATGTCGACGTGGAGAACAACGGTGAGCAACAGGCCAACGTGCAGCTGGAGATGACCTCGGACAGCGATTGCGAATCTGATGATTTGACAGCCACAGTTGATCCTGCAATCCTCCAGCTAGAGCCAGAAGACCAGGAATCAGTGACAGTTACTGTCGACATGCCAAACGGCGCAGAGACCGAAGCGGGCTCTCATTGCTTCATCCTGAAGGCGACAGTAACCAACGATCCCAATGCGGCGGATCAAGCCGAGGACAACCTGACCATGAGCCTAAATGTACCAGAAATAAAGGAATGCGAGGGATCACTCCAATTTGGGTCTCACAGCCTTGATCCGGGAGAGTCCGCCTCAAACTCATTCGAGGTTGAGAATATCGGAAATACTGAATGGACAGTCACTGCGAACGCGCAAGCCCAGGACGGGCATGACATATCTGGCTGGGTTAGCTTTGACAGTCCTAAGAGCAAAATGTTGGGGGAGCCAGGAAGCTCCGATGACTCACACACTTTCACTTTCGACGTAACTCCAGATGACTCCCTGGAAGCAGGAACCCAGATCGCCATCAATATCCAAGGGAGGGCGGGGACTAATGTTGGGTGCGAGAAGGTACTCACAGTTACCGTAGGACAGGAGTTTGGTGCAACGATGAGTCTGAGCAAGACCACACTCTCAAACGTCGAACCGGGAACTTCCGGGACCCTCTCAATACAGATCACCAATCAAGGAAATGGCCAAGACACCATGGCAATAGGTGCAGACGGGTTGCCTCCCGGGTGGCAAGTATCACTCTCGCAGTCCTCAGTGACTCTTGGCAGCTCACAGTCATCAAATAACAAGCAGACTATCTCGGCAGAGGTCTTGGTCCCGAACGATGCTAGCGCAGAGAGCGACGTTGTAATCACCTTCACAGTCGGAAGGGGAGGGGGCTCCGATCCATATGCCACCAAGGATCTGACCGTTTCCGTTGCAGCCCGGCATTCTGTGACCACATCGATAGTCTCCGATCAGCAGACTGGGCGCTCTGGACAGATTGTACAATTCCCGATCGATGTAACTAATTCTGGCAATATAGAGGACACCTTCAGGTTGCAGGCCTGTGATCCGGGTGACCAGACGGGATGTAGCAATCCCATGTGGGATTCATCATTCTCGGACACCCAAGGAAACAAGATCCAACAGATAGTTCTGGATCCCGGTCAGACGCAGACTGTTTACCTTGATGTGCTCGTCGAAGGAGAGGAGGATGCGGACTCCGCGAAGGTTCTAGCCAGAATCGCAATCTACGGCACCTCCGAAGTCGACGAGCACACCCTTACTGTGGTCGTCTCGAACTACAACTACGGGATGGCAGTGTCTCCCCAGAGCCCCGGCGAGGTACCAAGCCAGATAGATCTGATTCTACCTCCTGGCGGCGAACTATCCAGCTTCTTTTGGGTAGAGAACACAGGGGACTATCCCGCAGGCGATAATGCGGTGATAACGATCACAGGCATGGACTCGTCCGTGGTTAGACAGATGTTCGTCGAGGGGGTTCAGATAGATGGCACGATCCAGATCGCAAAGGGAGACAGAGTACTCGTTGAGGTCAGAATGGAAGTCCTCGAAGGCGTCGCCAATGGCGTCTCCGGGATAATCAAGGTCAACGCAGCCTCAGAGAGAAATGCCGCTCAGACCACCACAGTGGACGTAATAGTTCAGGTAATGACAATTCATGATTTGAGATTCACCTTGGAGAGCCCATCGGAACAGACTGCCGACTATCCCGAGAAACTCTACTTCTCTCTATTCGTAACGAACCACGGAAATATCCTGGAGGAGGTCGAGATAATCTCAAGCGACTCCTTGAGGGGATGGACAGTGGACATCGTTGAAGACGAATTCGAGCTACAGCCCGGAGAGACAATGGAGATAGAAGTAAGAGTCACCCCTCCATCAGAAATGATCGATGATGACACATACAGATTCACCATCATCGTCCAGCCGAAGGGCATACCGGTTGCAGGACAGCCAGTTGAGCTGAAAGTAACATCAAAGGTCTCGAACTCATTCTTGAGCCTATCAGATGAGGTCGAGGAGGCCCTCGTCTACGGCCTGACTGGATTCGGCGCACTATTGGTAATCGTACTCTTCCTACGATCCAGAGCAGAAAACAGAATGATACAAAGGGCCCTCGAAGAAGAGGACTAATCCCAGCCTCAACCCTGAGTTCGTACCGGATAGGCTTATTGCCCAATTTCAGGTGGGTAGCGCTGTCGGTCCCTACGGGACCGGCGGGTGTGTACTATGTCGACAGTCCCCGAGGACTACCTAGCTGTGGCTGTAATGGCCCTAGTTGGAATCGGGTTCCCAGTAATGAGCTTCATCGCCTCCGGCTTCCTCAGGCCAAGAAAGACTGGAAACGACCCTCTGAAATTGAGCTCATGGCTACTCCCTGGTTACGAGACCGATCAGTCTCTCTACATTCGCAGGGATAGTACCTATGAGTGTGGAGCAGACCCAGTTGGCGACGCACACATAAATTTCCATTTCCAATACTACTGGTACGCAATCATCTTCCTGGTATTCGACATCGCATTCATGTTCCTCGCCTTCGGGGGAGTGGTCGCAATTCAGGAAGGAGTGGATATGAGCGGGATCTACAGCGCCCTAGCAACACTAACAGCATTCATCGTCCTGATGGGGCTTGGAGTATGGCACGTATTTCGAAAGAGGGGAAGAATCTACATCTGAGGTGATTGATTGTCGGACGACCAGAATTACACAGTTTTCAACAGCAGGATGCTGGTAGATACCGTTGGTGATGTAACAGATGAGGCCCTCAAGGCTAGCCGAATCAAAGACATAATCGGCGTTATCGCTGGCAGAATTTTCAACTGGGGCCAGAGGAAGTCACTATTCCCCCTCCACTTGGGAATCAAATGCTGCGCCCTGGAGATGGCCGCTGCTGGGGCCAGCAGGTTCGACGCAGAGAGGTTCGGGGTCTTCTTCAGATCCAGCCCCCGTCAGTGTGACGTACTACTCGTCAATGGCCCTATCAGCAAGAAGTTCGCCGATCCAATAGTCAGGCTTTGGGAGCAAATGCCAGAACCGAAGTGGTGCATAGCCATGGGGGAGTGTGCAATCTCCGGCGGCCCATACTTCCAATCATACAACATCCTCGAGGGAGTGGACACTGTAATCCCCGTCGACGTGTACATCCCTGGCTGCCCGCCCAGGCCCGAGGCCCTGATCGACGGATTCGACAAGCTACGTCAGAAAATAATCAGGATAGGCGCCATGCCCAGTAGCGACAGGCCAGCTACCCAGAGGCCATTAATTACCGGAGATTTGTGAGGTGAGATAATGGGCAGAGTAGTTCCGACTTCCACGCAAAAGGCATCAGCGGAGAAGCTCTGCAAGGCCATTTCAAAGATGAAGGGAGTCGAGGCAGACACCATCGAGCGAACCAGCGGAACAAGTCCCCGCTGGACAGTTTCAGTGGTTTGCGAAGCCGAGAACTGGAGAAAGCTCGCAGAGAGTCTAAACAACACACATTCTGTTGATTATTGCTCAATGATCACTGGGATCCACTGGCCCGAGGGGCCAGAAGAAAAGAAGTGGGAGGTGATTTACCACTTCCTGAGGACGGGGGTGAAGAATCCACCTTCAGTGGATGGAGTTCTGCAGCCTATCGTCACGGATCCAAACGGGGTCAAGGGCAAAGACGTCCCATTGGAAATTGAAGTCAGCATAAGGCTTCCAGACACCAGGACCCCTTCAGTGGCCAGCGTGCAGGACATATGGGTCGGCGCTGACTGGAACGAGAAAGAGACATGGGACCTCGTCGGAATAGACTTCGATGGCCACGTTGGGATGAGAAGGGTCCTGCAGCCCCACGAAACACCTACGGGGTACCACCCACTTCAGAGACATCACAATTTGAGATATCATGGATTCGAGGAGATGTACGATGATGCACAGGGATTCGGACGAAAGCCAGACGATATTGGGAAGGTAAAGTGAGGCTAGAATATGGCAGAAATGTGGATTTCTATGGGCCCGCAGCATCCCATGACACACGGTCTTTGGACATTGAAGATCAAGGTCGATGGCGAGACCGTAGTTGACACGGTCCCAGACCTTGGTTACATCCACAGGGGCGTTGAGAAGATCTGCGAGACAAGAGACTTCACACAAATCACAACCTATTGCGATAGACTGTGCTACGCCAGTGCCAATACGTGGTCCCATTCCTACATTTATGCAGCTGAGGACCTCCTAGGAGTAGAGGTCCCAGAACGTGCGGAATACATCCGACTCATTGCAGTAGAGCTCCAAAGGATCGCATCGCACCTGATGTGGATGGGTGCTTACGGCCCAGATACTGGAAACCTCTCAGTAATGGTCTGGTGCCTAAGGGAGAGGGAGATGATGATGGACCTATTACAGGAGCTAGGAGGCTCTAGGATGCACTACAACTTCCCTCGAATAGGAGGGGTCAAGAGAGACCTTCCTCATGGTTTTGTGCAGAGGGCCCGCTCTAAACTACACCTATTCCTTCAGAGGATACAGGAGTATGAGGCCCTCTTCGACGAAAGTACGGTATTCCTAGTAAGGACCCAGGGGGTTGGATATGCCAAACCGGAGGAGATGATCAACCACGGCGTCTCAGGCCCAAATCTGCGCGCAGGCGGAGTTAACTACGACGTTAGGTGGGCACACCCTTACTCGGTTTACAGTGAATTGGACTGGGAGCCACCCGTGGAGAGATCCTCTATCAAGGGCGCCGACTGCTATGACAGGTACAGGGTAAGGGTGGAGGAGATGAGGGTGAGCGCTCTCCTTGTCCTGCAGGCAATGGAAAAGCTACCAGGGGGTTCGGACACTTACCACGAGCCAGGGGACCCCAAGCTACTGGCTAAGGCTCCCAGCAGGGCTCCTGAGGGGACTAGCGGGTATCACCACTTCGAGGACAGCAGGGGCGAATCTATGTTCTACATCGCAGGAGGGGGAGAGGGCAGAGGAAAGAACCCATACAGGGTATCGATAAGATCTCCAATGTTCATCACCATACCTTACGCGTCCAAGTGCATGATAGGATACAAGGTAGCTGATATTCCAGCAATAATGGGTTCTTTCGACCCGTGCATAGGGGAAACAGATAGGTGATTTCATGGCGAGTAGTGATTGGCTGGATCTGCGTGGGTGGTTTGAATCGACCATAGGATGGTCCATGGACCAAACTCATGACCTCCTTCCAGACTCAGACTACAGCCTAGGCCCACTTGGCTCTGTAAACCCCCAATCAGGATTCTCGTCAATACAGCCCGCGCTCGAGTCCTTCTTCCATGCAACGATAATGTGCACCGTGGTGTTTACAACACTGATGCTAACAATGCTAGCCATACCCTACATTGAGAGGAAATTCATTGGCAGGTTGATGGACAGATTGGGCGCAACCACAACCCTCAGGAGCCTCTGGGTCGGGGAGAGCGGGGTCACTGCTGGAGAATGGTGGAACCAACTGCCCTTCGGCATCGGAACCCCCATCGGATGGGTCGTAAAAGCCCTAAACGCCAACTGGGGCAATGACCACGAGCTAGAGACTGTCTCAAGGGTAAACAACAGGAGCTACCACGGATACTGGTTCCTTCTGCCGGGCTTCTTCCAGGCCTTTGCCGACTTCTTCAAATTCGCAACCAAGGAACACCTAGTTCCGAAGGAAGCTGACAGAGTAGTCTTCGAAGTAGCACCCGTAATTATCGTATCCACAACTGTCATGGTATTCGCATTCGTACCCTTCGGGCCTCACATCTACGCCGCCAATCCAGACCTATCGCTCCTGTTCATGATGGCCATATTCGGAGTCGCACCACTAGGCGTCTTCTTCGCTGGCTGGGCCTCGAATAACAAGTACACATTGATTGGAGGAATGAGATCGGCAGCCCAACTAACCGCTTACGAGATCCCCCTCCTGATCACAGTTCTGGGGGTGGCCGTACTGAGTGGCTCCCTCAACATTATCGAGATAGTAGACTTCCAGATGGAGCAAGAACAGGGCAACGTCTGGAACATATTCCTCATGCCACTAGGTGCCGCTCTATTCCTAGTTACGATGATTGCCGAAGTTGAGAGAATACCATTTGACATGCCCGAGGCAGAAGCCGAGCTAGTGGAGGGATGGTGGACTGAGTATGGAGGGATTCGCTGGGGCCTGATGTTCTCTGCCGAGTACATGCGCTCGTACGCAGCATGCATACTATTCGCACTCTTCTTCCTAGGCGGTTGGGAGGCTCCCTTCCAGCACTCATTGTCTGACTTGCCGACCATTGGGACTATCTTTTCGACCATCTTTGAGTTTGTTCCCGGGCTCGTATGGGTCCTCCTGAAGGCATGGCTGCTATTCGCTGTCTTCGTTTGGATTAGGGCTTCCCTCCACAGGGTAAGAACGGACCAGATACTAGAATTCGGATGGAGGTACCTGCTCCCCCTCTCCATGCTCCACCTCGTAGTTTGCATCTACCTAAGGCTAGAACACTACCACGGAGGAAACTGGGACTTGTGGGTCCCAGCAGTCGTCTCCGCAGTGTCACTAGTCCTTTTCGTAATCTACCTCATGGATGAAGATGAGGAAGCATTGGACCTACAGAGCCGTCCATACAGCACTCAAGCAGTGATCAAAGCTTCACCGGGGAGTCACAGGGATTAGAGGAGGGAAATAGATGAAGTACAACACAGGACATCCGAGAGCCACACCTAATTTCAGGAATCTAGTCATACGCCCAATGTGGATGACGCTCAAGACTGCCTTGCGAACCGTCCCATTCCTCGGCAGACTCAATTTCCTAAGGAACAGCTATCACGGGGAGTACGAGAAAATGGTGGACCCCACCACCATGCAGCGGGTAGGAGATGGACACCCAAGCGTCGGACAGAAGTTCGCAGCAGATCGAGAGACTAGCCAGATAATGCCGTTCTTGGAAAGGCCGGTCACCGTCATGTATCCCTACGAGAGGCTAGAGGACCTGGAACCATGGCTCTTCGTACCGGGGAATTACAATGGGCGAATAGGCGTAATTTGGGAGACTTGCACAGCCTGCAAGGCATGCGTCAGAGCCTGCCCCAATGACTGCCTTCACATGACATCAGAAGTAAGGGTCAACGTTCTTGACACTGCAGAAGAGGGAGACGAATGGCACGGATATGGAAGCGAAGTAGAGGAGGGCGGCTATGCTGCTAGGCCCAAGGACGACTCCGGGGCAGAAGACTTCGACCTGATGACCGCACACGCAGCCGCCCCATCCGAGTACGACTTTGCCGAGGTCATAGACCTCACAGGTGACAAGGCAACCGTCCGTTGGATGGACGGTTCGGGAGTAGAGACACTTGACACCTCCGACCTAAAACCCGCTGAGAAGGACATAGTCTCCGGAAGAATAGACCTCGGAAGGTGCATGTTCTGCGGACTATGCATGGAGTCGTGCCCATTCGAGTCATTCTTCATGACCAACGAGTATGATGGAATGTCCGGGTTCTCGCGTCAGGACCTCTGGATGGATGCAGATAGAACCAGGGTGTTACCCTCAACTCACAAGGAGCGAGTCGACATGGAGCTCGCAAAGCGTGCTGAGAAGGAACTCAAGAAGAGAGAGCGCAAGGCAGCCAAGGCAGCCAAGGCAGAGGCGGAGGCGTAGTTATGGGCGTTGACTTCGAGGCCCTGATGTTCGTTATCCTGTCAGCTGTAACCGTTGGTGGTGCAATAGGATGCGTATATGGAAGAAGAGTCGCGCACTCGCTCCTCTTCCTAATGCTGACATTCTTTGGAGTGGCAGGTATTTTCGTTCTAGCTAGCGCAGAGATGCTAGCCGCCGTCCAGATCCTTGTCTACCTTGGCTCAGTAATGCTCGTGGTCCAGTTCGGAGTCATGCTCACACGTAGACAAATCCAGGAGGGCGACATAGAGTGAGGTTCCTTTCTGCAGCGACCAGGGTAGGGGTCGTGGCTTTCGTGCTAGTTCTCCTTAGGGAGACAATGGACCCATCAAACTGGCCCGCTATCGAAGAAAGTCCCCAACCATCGACATTAGACCTGGCAAACGCACTGTTCGACGAGTGGGCGGTAGCCACCATAGTCCTAGGGGCACTCCTCGCGATGGCGATGATCGGGGCCTCCTACCTAGTTCGAGATGAGAGGCTGATTAACCTGGTCTGGGGCATGGGGGGTGATGACCAATGATCGACCCAAGCTGGATTGCCGGACTCGGGGCCATCCTCTTCGGCGTTGGACTCATTGGTGCGTTCTCCAGAAAGAACGCCATAGTGGTCCTGATGTGCATCGAGGTCATGCTCAACGGCGCTAACCTGAACTTCGTGGCAGGCACAATGTACTGGGGTGGTTCCGATGGATGGGTGTTCACAACCATAGCTATCGCAATAACAGCCGCCGAGGTCGCAATAGGATTGGCAATTTTCCTTTCTCTATACAGCACACAAGAGACGATTTCTCTAGATGAGGCGAACATCCTGAAGAACTGAGGTGTAAGAATGGGCGAGAACAAGAGTGAGACTGGCCTGCTCGTCTACATCATACCCTTCCTGGCAATAGTGCCTCTGATGCAAAACCAGGGTTGGGAATCATCCGATTCGGCGATTCTCATAGTTGCAGTCCCGTTCGTAACTTTCCCCGTGATTCTTGTCGCGGGTCAGCTGTACAACGGCCACGAGACCTGGAAAGACAAGCTCAAGGAGGGAGGGATTCTGGCCCTCGGGGCCCTTGGGACATCCCTTATGGCAGCGGTTTGGCTAGTTTACGACTACTTCGACGAACTTCCCGACTTCGGTGATCAACACAGCATAGTTCAGTGGCTAGAATGGGTGTCCTTCGACCTCCTGCAGTCAGACTACACCCTCACATCCTCCAAGAATATCCTAGGGGTTGGCGTGTGGGTCGACTCAATTACACTGATGCTACTGTTCGTTGCAACCTTCCTCTGCTTCCTGATTTGCTGGTTCAGTCTTGGTTACATGAACACAGACCCGATCAATGAGGACAGGAACCACAGATTCTACGGAGAGTTTGTCCTCTTCGCCCTCGGAATGTTCGGCATGGTTCTGGCTGACAACTTCCTCTGGCTATTCATATTCTGGGAGATTATGGGGCTTTGTTCCTATCTCCTAATTGGATTCTACTACTGGAAGGAAAGCGCGGCATACGCCGCTAAGAAAGCATTCCTCACCACCAGAGTCGGAGACGTTTTCCTAATGGTCGGGCTATTCATACTCTACGACATCTACGGATCTCTGGAGTTCTCAGTAATCTTCCATGACCCATCTCTGCACGGAACGGTAGACTCAACCCAACTATTCTGGGCTCTACTAATGATGTTCATAGGGGCTGTGGGCAAATCGGCACAGTTCCCACTACATGTCTGGCTTCCCGATGCCATGGAGGGCCCAACACCCGTATCGGCACTAATCCACGCGGCTACAATGGTGAATGCGGGACTATACCTCGTAGCCAGAATGGTGCCCTTCGTCGATGTGGGCCACCACGGCGTTCCCGGACTAGAGGACCTCGGCCTAATCGTCGCTTACGTGGGAGGGATTACAGCATTCATGGCAGCTGCAATAGCTTTCGTCCAGAACGACATCAAGAAAGTTCTTGCATACTCAACGATGAGCCAACTCGCTTACATCTTCACAGGCCTCGGATCTGCCTTATGGTTCTACAATAACGACGAGCACCATGCAGCAGTCGTAGTCTTCGGCGCCTCCATGTTCCATCTGTTCAACCACGCGATGGCGAAGGGAATGCTGTTCATGGCGAGCGGCTCTGTCATTCACGAGGTTCACCATGCACATGATCACATGCACCATGGAAAAGATGGTGAACATGGCCACGATTTCGACCCTCAAGATATGAGGAATATGGGGGGCCTCGCATCGAAGATGCCCGTTACTGCCACGGCAATGATGTTTGGATCCATGTCGATAATTGGAATACCACTGATAGGTGGATTCTGGTCGAAGGAAGGCATCATCGCAGAGACTTGGCTTGCCGCTTTAGAGCATGAACCTTTGATGATCGGGCCAGCGATTCTGGTCCTACTAACAGCCGGAATGACAGGATTCTACATGTCTAGGATGTGGTTCATGACATTCGCCGGCGAGCCAAAGAATGAGGTTGTCAACCACGTTCACGAGGAAACTCCCTGGATCAAGGAACCATTGATCATACTAACAGTAATCACTGCCTTTGGGGGGTTTGCATTCGCATTGCTGGGAGCGACAGACTACCTCTCGTCAGCTTACGACTATTCCGGACATCTCCACCTCAAGAAATCAACATTACTTGACTCGATAATTTACAAGCTGGAGTATGCATTCCTGCCAGAAAACCAGAATCTAAGGGTTATTGGCTGGATCACAATACTGCTGTCTTTCATAGCGGGCCCAATTTTCGCAGCTAGAGTCCATGGTGGCGAACTATCTGCAGGAGAGTCCGCGTCACCCGCAGTTTCCTGGCTGGTCAGCCTCTCAGGAAAGTTTGGCAGTCAGGATGTCACTTCCCTGTCCGAATCAGATTTAGCTGAGGCCTTGGAGAACAGGCTGTACTTCGATGACATCTACGAGGGAGTCCTAGCAAAGACCGTCGTACCCTTCGCCGCATTCACTGCATGGTTCGATCGAAACGTGATTGATGGAGTGATCAAACAGATTGAGTCAAATTCAGTATCTGGGTCTCTACAAGTTAGGGCACTCACCACTGGAAGTGCTCGCGACTACATCCTGATGACAGCAGTTGGAATGCTTTCCATCATCGTCCTAGTATGGGGGATTAGCTGATGATCAACGACCCACTGTCCGTAATCACCCTGGTCCCGATTGCGGTAGGTATTGCACTACTAATCCTGCCCAAGATGGTCGACTCGGCAGAAGGACTCGCGCGCGCCTCCAGGGCGATAAGCATGGGCGTGTCCCTAGCTATGCTGGCAATCACGACAATGATTTTCCTTGGTGAGATTGGCAATATTGACTGGACTGACTACGGCTCCGGCTACTCACTAACAAACGACTCCTTCCTGCTGATACCCTCCATAGGGGTCTCGTGGAAAGTCGGAATAGACGCATTGTCGTTCCCAATGGTCTGGCTCACAACACTCCTGATTCCAATATCCATGCTTGTCGAGTGGGATGCAAAGAGGGGTCACATTTTCCACCCCCTAATCCTAATCATGGAAGGCGCGTTGATAGGGGTGTTCGTCTCTCTTGACATGTTCGTCTTCTACGTATTCTGGGAACTGACCCTGGTGCCTATGTTCTTCTTGATCATGGTTTGGGGGGGAGAGGACAGAAGATACGCTTCCTTGAAGTTCTTCATCTACACATTCACGGCAAGCGTAATCATGCTTATCGGAATTCTAGTTATGTACCTATACACTCCAGATGTAGCCAGCTCGGGTACGATAACCGGCCACACATTCGATCTCGGGGTGATGGTCTCCTCGGCCTCAGGAATTCCTAGCGAGGGGCTAAGGCACCTCGTTTGGATAATGCTGCTGATAGGCTTCGCAACCAAAATGCCAAGCGTCCCTGTGCACACATGGCTGCCCGATGCTCACGTCCAAGCCCCCACTGCGGGGTCGATGCTCCTTGCAGGAGTGATGCTGAAGATGGGGGCCTACGGCTTCCTGAGAATTGCAGTAACAGCCCTTCCAGAGTCCACAATGGTATTCATCCCACTTCTCATATTCCTGGGAATGGTCAGCCTCGTGTACGGTGCTTGGGTGTGTATGGGACAGACTAACCTCAAGAGGATGGTGGCCTACTCCTCTGTCTCCCACATGGGGCTAATTTTCCTAGGTATAGCCACTATGCAGCCCCTCGGAATCGCCGGAGCACTATTCATGATGTTCGCTCATGGAATAATCAGCCCCCTTCTTTTCGCAGTGGCTGGGGCTTTCAAGCACCACTACCACACCCTGGAAATCGGGTCTATGAGGGGTATAGCCCACCACAGCCCATGGCTCGCAGGGCATATGATGCTTGGATGGATGGCTAGCCTAGGCCTCCCTCTGTTGGCCGGTTTCGTAGCTGAAGTAACAATCCTGATAGCGTTCTGGATGACCTTCGGTTGGCTGGTAATGCTTCCCGCTTTGACCCTCATCATTACCGCTGTTTACTACCTAACATCGATGCAGAGGACCATTTTCGAGTCTGACGATCCCCACCAGGGAATTCTGCCCGAGTCACTTCACGGGGAAGATCCGTCTGACATAACATGGCACGAGAATGCAGGGATGCTAATACTCGGTGCTCTCACCGCCCTATTCGGAATTCTGCCCTTCATATTCTGGGACATGATGTCTGACTGGAGCTCAGGCTTCATGCTAGAGTACCTAACTCAAGCCATGGAGTCAGAGGGGGTGAATCCATGATATCCCTGGGGCAACTTGCTTTGGACTCAGACACCGCATTCACCCTATTGCCAGAACTGGTAATGCTGTCCGGACTCCTAGCAATAATCTTGATTCCAAACCTCGGGGACGCCTCTTTCAGGATCCCATTAACCAACCTAAGGGTTCCAATCCTTATCGGTGGCTCCAGATTCGAAGCCACCAATGATCCGAGAATGCCCAATAGAATTGCCACTCTCGCTTTCTCAGTAGCATTCGCAGCATCACTCCTGATGATTGACAGCAGCTCCGAGGAAGTAGGCGGGATGCTGAGGTCAGATGCGTTTAGCCGACTGTTCTCCGCTATGTTCATCGGCGCACTATTGCTGGTCTCAGCAGCATCCACTCACAGAATTCCCGCCAAGCAAAACGCAAGGGCTCCAACGGACCATGACTCAGAGGCAACAGCATCGAGGAAGATCTCCATCCTGATGGACAACAGGAGGCAAGTGGACTTCTACATACTGCTAATCATGGTCGGTCTCGGAATGAGCCTGATGGCAATGTCAACCAACTTGTTCATGCTCGTTGTGTGTATCGAACTCGCCTCCCTGTCCACCTACGTCCTAGTAGCATTCCACAAAGAAGAGGATGTAGGGGGCGAGGCGGGTGCGAAGTACTTCATTGTGGGATCAGCTGCCTCCGCAGTCGGGATTTATGGAATGTCGCTCCTCTACCTCTGGTCAGGAGATCTAGCACTCGAATCACTAGCAACCAAGTGGGCAGAGATGGAAGGCATCGACCCATTCGCTGCTTTCGGTGTCGGCCTGATGATGGTCGCGTTCGGATTCAAGGTAAGCGCGGCGCCATTCCACCTTGCCGCACCTGATGCATACTCTGGGGCATCTTCCCCAATATCGGGCCTTCTTGCAACCGCTTCGAAGGCGATGGGATTCGTCGCACTGTTCAGGGTACTCGTGATGATTACTGTTCCAGACTACGGGGAGCAGGCCCCCTGGTTCCTTATGCTGGCAATCATCGCTGTAATCACGATGTCATGGGGGAACCTAGCGGCACTAACTAGCGAGAACCCAAAGAGGATGCTGGCATACTCTAGCGTGGCTCACGCAGGGTACATGCTTGCAGCCATCTCCGTCATCGGGAGCGGCCTCGCTGGCGAGGAAGGAACTAGGCTAATCCTAATCGCGATAACATTCCACTTGGCGGTGCTAGTCCTATTCAAGATGGGCGCATTCCTGGTTTTGTCCCTCCTCGAGACTGATGGATCAGGTCACCGGATGGAGGACCTCCACGGCCTAGGAAAGAGAGAGCCTCTGATTGCAGGATCCATGTTCCTATTCATGCTGTCACTAGCCGGAGTCCCTCCCCTGTCTGGATTCCTGTCCAAGTTGTTGATGGTAAATGGGATAGTCTCATCCTCAGCTGGCACCGGTAACTCATCGGCTACCGATGTCTATTCCTGGATGGACACAGTAGACCCCGTATTCTGGCTAGCAGCAGCCATAGTCGTAAATAGCGCTCTCTCACTGTTCTACTACCTAAGGCTCAGCTTGGTGATGTTCTTCGAAGAACCAGCCAGCTCATCCAGGCTCAAGTCGGCTTCATCCCTAAGGATGGCAATAATGGCCTGCGCGATACTCACCGTCTTGTGCGGAATAGGCCCAGTCAGCGAATGGCTAGTATCCCTAGTCAGTACTTCCATCGACTCCTTGGTCGGGTGAGATTTCAGGCTCAACTTCACATAGGGGACTCTCGACGGAGACCCAGTGGCACGCAGAGAGGAGAAGGTAGACTTCGAGCGCCTAGCACAACTCGAGTCAGGAAGCGGTGACCGTATCAGGGTCCCACTACCAAACCGAAAGGTGAACGAGATGTTCGCTATCGCCGATGAAATTCTCGGTGGCAGGAGGATAAGGGCGGTCTGCGAGGATGGCCTCAGCCGTATCTCCAGAATACCCGGAAAGATGAGGCGTCGCCAATGGGTGAGGGAGGGAGACCTGATAGTAGTTCAGCCATGGGACTTCCAGGATGAGAAAGCCAACGTCTGCATGAGGTACACGAAGACTCAATCGCTGTACCTGTCAAGAAAGGGAGTTCTACCTGAGATAGTAGACCTGTTCGGCCTTTCCTCCGAGGACCAAATTGAAGAATCCGCCGAGGAGCAAGTCGAAACATTAGAGCCGGTGGAGGAGGATTCTACTGAACCGGTCGCAGAAGAGAGGCAGGAAACAGTCGCAGAGCCTGCTTCACAGGATGACGATATCGACTCATTCTTCGGGTGAGCTAATGCCTAGCGAGGAGACATGGGAAGAGGAAGATCCCGATGCCCTGATGAGGGCACAGACCAAGCACGACTGGATGTCCGAACCACGCTTCAAGAAAATATTCAATGAGATCGAGGATGGTCTCCAAGGCGTCCTTGGGAAGGGCCCATTCGAATGGGTGGACAGAAGGGTATTCGACGCCGTCTTCGATCGCTCGACATTGCTTTCCATACACAAGCTGATGGAGAAGGGCGAGATTGACACCGTCAACTATCCAATAGCCAGAGGGAAGGAGGCACATGTTTTCCATGCCACTTCGATAAACGGCCCAGTAGCAGTCAAGATTTTCCACACAACCAATGCTGTATTCAAGGGACTAGCCAAGTACATAGATGGAGACCCCAGATTCGAGGGACTTTCAGGTAGGCACAGGGAACTGGTCAACATATGGGTCAAGAAGGAGTTCAGGAATCTACGAAGACTGCGAAAGCACGGAATCAGGGTACCCAGGCCAATTTCCTATAACAAAAACGTCCTGATTATGGAGCTGATTGGGGAAAGTGAGGCCAGCCCGAGGCTTCGCGATGTGATAATCGACGAACCATACGAGGTCTTCCATGATCTTCTGGACATGGTAGCAGTATCGTGGCAGAAGGCAAACCTCGTCCATGCGGACCTGAGCGAGTACAATATTCTGTGGAATGATGGAGAGCCATGGCTGATCGACGTAGGACAGGGAGTGACTCACCAGCACCCACATGCAGAGGAGTTCCTGGTAAGGGACGTAACAAGGCTGGTTAACTGGATCAACAAGCAGGGTTTCGATGCCGATCTAGCGGATAGCATGCTCAGAGTCCTCGATGAACCCGTCCCGGAACTCCCGGAACTCCCGGGCGGGGATTAAAACTGGAGGGCTGGTCGGCCGCAGCCGTGGAGACCGTTGCACGCATCCCCAAAGACCGAATTGCCGTGCTGATAGGCAAGGGTGGCTCAACTAGGAAGATGCTAGAGGAGGCATGCGGGGGAGAACTGGAAATAGACTCCCAGTCTGGCGAAGTAAGGGTCTCGTGGGGAGACTCAGAAGTAGATCCAATTGTAAAGATGAAAACCCCAGACGTGATTCTTGCCATAGGAAGGGGACTGGCCCCTGCGAGAGCAGTCCAGCTTCTCGAGGACGAGGTCCATCTCTTCATGTTCGACATCAGGGAGTGGGTCGGCAGGCAGCCAAACCAAATTCGTAGAATGAGGAGCCGTCTAATTGGAAGAAACGGAATGATCCGCAGTAGGATAGAAGAACTAACCAGAACTGAAATTGCAATTTACGGCTCCACAGTAATTGTGATCGGGGATGACATGGGCCTGGAGATTGCGAAGCCAGCAATAGAGTCTATACTCAGGGGAGCTGAACACGGAAACGTTCTCCATGGACTTGAGAAGGACCGAAAGAGGCAGAGGATGAGGTCCAGGAGCCTGGAATCCTATGAAGAGAGGGGGGATGAAGTCAGTGGTGCTTTCGAAACCCTGGTCCCCGGCCTTTCGGCAGCAAGGAGAAGGAGGGAGAGGAGGATGAAAGACTCCCAAGTGGGCCCCGAGGACGAATCAGCAGTTCGAGAAATGCTAGAACTATCAGAGGACGAGGAAATCCTGTACGAAGAGGAATGATCGTTTCCGCCATACCTAAGCGTAGGAGTCTTCTGGTAGCCTCATGAGCGACTCATGGGCAGAGTTGTACGATTACGAAAAGTGGTCAATTCACGCATTGATCGGCATAGCCGCGATTCTTTTCTCAGCCCTAGCCCTAAACGCTCTAGAATTCGATAACCCCCTTACAAGAATGGTCATTGAGTTCTACATCGACCCGGTGCTCGATGACGCCGGAAGCGACGCCGGATACAACGAAGTTAACACCATTACATATGCCGTAGTTCTCGCTCTTTTCGTAGCTGCATTGAGTGCATGGCTGAGGATTCTAGAAATAGACTCCAGCGAGGCAACGATTCTGGCACTCTTGCCCTACGTCCTCTGGGCTTCTCTCGGGGAGGTCGTAGAGGATGCAGAGATGTTCGACTCTACCCTGACCGCATTCTTCGTTAGTCCCGGCATACACTTCCAGACAGCAATTTGGGTAGTCATCGCAGGAGCCGTTGGCTACTCTATTTCCCACAGGGAAATGTACTCTGAACTGAAAGATAACTCTGTGGAGGTAACATCATCGATCTTGATATTGGTCCAATTTGTACTCTATGGGTCTTCTATTTCCAATAGCGAGGTGGTTGCAGGAGGAATAGATCTGGCCCCCTTCGCAGTGATAGGGGTCTCAGCGGCCTTCCTTCCCTGGTTCTTCAGGGAATCAACCAGATACTTCACTCACGTCCAGAGGGTCGTATACTTCGTTGGGCTGGGAGGGTCGATGATATTCTTCGGCGCCCTCTCGTCGTATGCAGCCAGCGTGCCCGAAGACCAACTCGTCCTCTGGCCGTTGCTTGTGGTAATCGGAGTTCCAGTGATGATTTGTATGGCCATGCACAGTCGTGGAATAGATGCAGCATCCACCCTTTCCTCGCATGGCCTGGTGGCCGGCATACTTCCCCCTGGGATGACTGAAGATGAATATCTCGAGCTCCCGGAATTTTTCCCAGAGAAGGAACTTCTCGAGAAACATAGGAACTCCGCGGCGATGGCCTATCCGGTAGTTTTCCTGGCCGTCTCAGGTCAGGTACTAGATGGCCTTGCTACATGGATCGGAATTGACTACTTCGGGTACCAGGAGAAGCACCTCCTCTCGGCCAAGATAATCGAAATATTCGGATCACCATTCGGGTTCACTTTGCTCAAGGCAGGCCTTGGGGCCGTTGTTTGGTACTTCTTCGCTGTAGCCAACTTCGAAAACAGACAGCAGCACCTCAGACTGCTGGTAGGTCTGATGATACTCGTGGTCGGCATGGCACCCGGACTTCGTGATGTCGGCAGACTTGTGATTGGTGTCTGAAGTCCGATATCTACGATATCGGCCCCATTCAATTGAAGTCCCACACACCCTCTGCGTGCCGAGAGAAATGGACAGGCTGCCAACCAGGGTCGACTCAGGAAGCGACGAATTCGCCGCTAGGAAGGCCCACAACACATCCCTCCTAGATGAGCTCAGAACTAGGATAGAGGATGCCAAAGAGGGTGGAGGTGGAAAGTACGTTGACAGGCACAGGCAGAGGGGAAAGAAGATGGCCAGGGAGAGAATCTCAGAGATCTGCGACCCAGGGTCCCCTTTCTTGGAGCTCTCCACTCTCGCAGCGTATGGGATGTATGATGGAAGGGCGCACTCCGCTGGAGTCGTAACTGGGATAGGCACCGTTCATGGAAAGGAATGCGTCTTTGTTGCCAATGATGCCACTGTCAAGGGAGGGTCCTACTATCCTATGACGGTAAAGAAGCACGTCAGGGCTCAAGAGATTGCTGAGTCCAACAACCTACCTTGCATATACCTTGTAGACTCAGGCGGGGCATTCCTCCCATTGCAGGACCAGGTTTTCCCGGACAAGGGCCACTTCGGGAGGATTTTCAGAAATCAGGCAATCCTGTCAAGCAAGGGAATCCCCCAGGTAGCAGCCGTTCTAGGCTCATGCACTGCCGGCGGGGCCTACATCCCGGCAATGAGTGACGAATCCATCATCGTCAAGGATAACGGGACCATTTTCCTAGCAGGCCCGCCACTTGTCAAGGCGGCCACGGGGGAGGAGGTGAGTGCCCAGGACCTCGGCGGAGCTGACGTACACACTAGGGAGTCAGGGGTCGCTGACCACTTTGCCGAAGACGAGCCGCAGGCACTTGACATGGTTCGCAATATCGTCGAGAATCTGAACATAGACCCCAAGCACCGCCTCGATGTACAAGCAGCCGAGGAACCGGCCCACGACCCAAACGATTTGATGGGAATTATTCCAACAGACAACAGGACCCCGTATGACGTAAGAGAGGTAATCTCTAGGATTGTCGACGGCAGCAGATTCCACGAATTCAAACAGAGATACGGCAACTCACTGGTTTGCGGCTTCGCAAGGATCCATGGATACCCAGTAGGAATAGTCGCCAACAACGGGATATTGTTCTCCGAGTCATCACTGAAAGGAGCCCATTTTGTTGAGTTGTGCGGCCAAAGGGGAATACCTCTCGTCTTCCTTCAGAACATTATGGGGTTCATGGTCGGCAGGGATGCCGAGGCAGGAGGCATAGCCAAGGACGGGGCCAAGCTAGTTACTGCAGTCTCTTGCGTTCCCGTGCCCAAATTCACAGTAATCATTGGAGGCTCACACGGAGCCGGCAACTACGGAATGTGCGGTAGGGCTTACGACCCAAGATTCCTGTTTATGTGGCCAAACGCTAGGATTTCAGTAATGGGAGGAGAGCAGGCAGCCAGCGTACTCTCTACCGTCGGTAACGCCAACCCCGACGAGATCAGAGCAAAGTACGAGAGTGAGAGCAACCCGTACTACTCAACCGCTAGGTTGTGGGACGATGGAGTAATCGACCCAAGGGACACCAGGGACATACTCGGGCTATGCATCTCCGCTAGTCTCAACGCACCAATGCCGGATCAGGGCTATGGAGTATTCAGGATGTGACGATATGGATTTGAGAATTACTGATGACATTCCGATGACCGAACTTTGCAGACTGTCCATAGATGGCTGCGTGGCCAATGTAACAATGGCCAGGAGCGAAGTCTACAACGCCCTGAACATTCAGCTTATCTCGGAACTCAATGAGATAATTGAATGGACAACCCAGAGGTCCGTGGGCAATACGGGATCACTGATCGATCCTTCAGGAAACCCCTACCTAAGGGCCTTAGTACTCAGAAGTGATGGTAGGCACTTCTGCGCTGGTGCAGACATCAACATGATGAGGGATGCTGGGGCCGCGACCCCAGAGGAAAACAGAAGGGACTCCGAGCGCTTGGACAGGCTCTTCAACTCCCTATGGTCGCACCCCTGCTTCACCATAGGCTGCGTTCAGGGAGTGGCATTGGGCGGAGGCGCGGGACTGGTTGCGTGCCTGGACCACGTCATAGCAGAGCCAGGCACCAGGATAGCACTCTCCGAGGGCAAACTAGGCATACTTCCGGCAGTAATCGGACCATACGTCTACAGAAAAATCGGAAGCGCCCAGTTCCGCAGGCTCTCAATGCTGGCAAGCAGGGTCGGGTCGGACGAGGCTCTGAGGATCGGATGGGTGAACGAGGTAGTCGAGTCCCCGGAAAATTTCGAGGAATCGGCATCATCCATCATTTCGGACCTTTTGAGCACAGGCCCCATGGCAGTTTACGAATCGAAGAAGCTGACCTTGGAGTTCGATAGATGGACAGGTTCAGACGAGGAGCTCCGAATCCGGACCATGGACAAAACCAGTGAGATGAGGGGCTCCAGGGAAGGACAAGAGGGGCTTTCCGCGTTCCTCGACCGGAGACTTCCTGATTGGTCACCCGATGAAGAGGATTGAGGTCTGCAGATGTTTCCGGATTGGATGCAGGGGGCCCCAAACCAATTCGACACTGTTCTGGTCGCCAACAGGGGGGAGATTGCTGTCAGGGTACTCAGAGCCGTCAAGGAGGCGGGACTGAGAGCCGTAGCCGTATATTCGGAGCCAGACTCGGAGTCCTTGCACGTAGAGATTGCAGACGAGGCTATCCTACTTCCAGAAGGCCCGCTCTCAGAAAACTACCTCAATCAGGAAGCGATAATCGAAGCAGCCAAGTCCTCCGGCTCTGGTGCGATTCACCCGGGTTATGGTTTCCTCTCGGAGAGGGCAGACTTCGCTAGAGCCGTTTCTTCCAACGACATCGTTTGGATAGGACCAGGGGCTGAATCAATAGAAGTGATGGGAGACAAGATTTCCGCCAGATCGAGAATGATATCCTCTGGCGTCCCAGTGATACCCGGTGACGAGGTATCCATACCGGAGGACGGGGGGCACCTTGGTCCGCTTGCAGTAGCAGCTGCCAAGGTTGGATACCCCCTGTTGCTGAAGGCAAGTGCCGGGGGAGGCGGGAAGGGAATGCGAGTGGTTCGCGAACCAAAGATGCTCAGGACCGAGTACGAGGCCGCTGCAAGAGAGGCAGCAGCAGCCTTCGGAGACGGTACGGTATACGTGGAAAGGCTGCTGACTGGAGCCAGACACGTGGAAATACAAGTTCTGTCCGACTCCAGAGGGAACTGCATCCACCTCAATGAGAGGGACTGCTCGCTGCAGAGGAGGCATCAGAAGGTAATCGAAGAAGCACCATCTCCAGCGGTAAGCGGCCTGGTAAGGGAATCCATGGGCAAGGCCGCGGTAATGGCTGCGAAGGCCGTAAACTACGTCGGCGCAGGGACCGTCGAGTTCCTGCTATCCAGCAAGGGGGAGTTCTATTTCTTGGAGATGAACACCAGACTCCAAGTCGAACACCCGGTAACTGAGATGATCACAGGCGTTGATCTGGTGCAGAAGCAGTTGGAGATAGCTGCTGGTCTGGAGATGGGAATTTCCCAAGAAGAGGTGACAATATCCGGTCATGCAATAGAGGCTAGGATTTACGCCGAAGATGCAACCAGAGGATTCCTCCCCGCGATTGGAAGGCTTTCAACTTGGATAGCCCCCTCAGGGCCCGGCATCAGAGTAGACTCAGGCGTCAGGCAGGGCGACGAAGTAACAGTCAATTTTGACCCTATGCTGGCTAAGCTAGTAGTCCACGCTCCAACTAGGAAGGCGGCAATAAGGAGACTCGACTCAGCCTTGTCAAATTTCGTTGCACTGGGCGTCGTTACCAACATCGGATTCCTACGTAATGCGGCCTCGCACCCGGCATTCCTATCGGGGGACATCACCACTGACTTGCTGGACTCGTCAGATATCTCAGAATTCAGCGACCCCGATCCCCCCGCTCAGACACTTGTTTCAATAGCAGAGGCAGCTCTCAGAATGGGATTGGACAAGGCAAATCATGGAGTCCCCGGAAATCCAGTGGATGAGCACACAGGACATTCAGGCGATCCTTTCAGGACCCTCTCAAGGAGCTACCCGTAGGTGATGTAATGGAATGGTCAGTTGGTGAAAATCAGGAGATATACTCGGTCGTCCTGTCAAATGACGGAGAGGCCATGTCTCTGTCCTCACTCACAAAGGACGGCAACGAAATGGTGGCTCCGAACCTCCAGATATCATCCGACGACTTCCCTGGAAGGATAGTTGTAGTTACTGAAGGAACTCCAAAATTTGCCCACGTTGCAAGGGTGGGGGACGACTGGTGGATACACCTCGATGGAAGGGTCCACGTAGTAAGGGGGCACGAGAAAGGAGGCCAAAAGGGCCAAGATTCTGATTCAGGTTTGACGGCCCCTATGCCCGGAACGATACTAGAGGTATTGGTCAAGGAGGGGCAAAGGGTCCGCGAGGGTCAGACCCTAATGGTAATGGAGGCCATGAAGATGGAGCACAAGATCCAGGCCCCCGGTGGTGGCGAGGTATCACTGATTCACTTCCGAGAGGGGGAAAGAGTCGACATGGGCTCAGTTTTGATAGAACTAGCAGACTAATTCCGGGTCCGGGTTAATATCACACCCCCTCTTCCGTTAAATCGTGGACGAGGCTGGAATCGTAATTGCCGCATTCATGGGAATCAGCCTTGCAGCAGCCTCCGGATTCAGGGTGTTCCTCCCGCCCTTCATCATGTCTCTGGCAGTGAGGGTCGATTTCATCGAGATAGACCTTGTCGGCTCGCAATTCGAATTCTTCACATCCACCCCCGCTATCATCATCCTCGGAATAGCCACAGTAGCAGAGTTCGCAGCATACTACGCCCCTTGGATAGACAACCTCCTGGACACAATAGCCACCCCCGCCGCAGTCCTCGCTGGGATAGGGGTCACTGCAATCTCCCTGGAGGGCAGTGAGCCTATCGTCCAGTGGGCGATCGCAGTAATCGCTGGAGGGGGTATGTCAGCCACCATACAGACAGCCACGGTCGCAACTCGTGGAATCAGCTCCACCTTCACACTGGGATTTGCCAATCCAGTAGTCGCGACGAGCGAGAACATCGCCAGCGTGGCACTCACTATTATCGCAATCTTATTCCCGATCCTTGCAATCGTATTCGCATTACTCCTCGCTTTGCTGCTCCTAAGGCTAAGAATCACAAAGAATCGAGAAACGACGGCAACGGATTAGAACCCCTACCGGCCCCAGAGTTCGATGGCACGCGGAGTCAGGGCCCAACCTCCAATCGAGGAGGAGAAACTCAGCATAGGTCGCCCGAAGAAGGTTGCCGCTGGTTTTACCGGCGTTCAGAAGTCATTCGCCATTAGCCTAAGCGAGGCTGGCCTGTTGCGCACAATCAAGACTATGAGGACCGTTAACAGATTCGACGGATACGACTGCCCCGGGTGTGCATGGCCAGACCCAGACGACCACCGGAGCGGCTTCGAGTTCTGTGAGAACGGGGCCAAGGCATTCGCAACCGAGGCCACCAAGAAGAGGGCCACTCCGGGGCTGATAGGCAGCATGACCGTGAGCCAACTCTCAGAGATGAGCGACATGGACCTGGACAAGCTCGGAAGGATAACTCATCCCATGATTCTCAGGAAGCACTCTGATAGGTACGAGGAGATCGCCTGGGAAGACGCCTTCTCCATTATCTCAGATGCCACGCGAAACCTCGCTGATCCCCGAGAAGCTGTACTCTACACCAGCGGCAGGACATCCAACGAAGCGGCCTTCCTATGGGGAACGCTCGCCCGTCAGATAGGGTCGAACAACCTCCCCGACTGCAGTAACATGTGCCACGAGTCAAGCGGCTATGCTCTAGGCAGGTCGATAGGGATCGGGAAGGGTACTGTGAGACTTTCCTGCTTCGACGAGGCGGACCTGATCCTGGTGATCGGACAGAATCCAGGCACAAATCACCCGAGAATGCTCACAGCGCTGTCTAACTGCAAGAAGAATGGGGGCTCGGTAATCAGCATCAACCCTCTCGAAGAGACTGCGATGAGGAGGTTCAAGCACCCTCAGAACCCATTGCAGATGCTTGGCACCGGTACTCAGATCGCAGACGAGCACCTCCCCGTCAGAATCGGCGGTGATGCTGCCTTGCTTCAGGGGTTCGCGAAGGTGATGCTAGATGAGGGAGGCGTAGATCGCAGTTTCATTGAGGAGCACACATCTGGCTTCGAGCAGTGGAAGGAGCATATCGAAAACGCCGATTGGGGCCAGATAGTATCCCAGTCAGGGATAAGCAAGGAGAGGATTCTGGAGATCGGTAGTGCGGTATCCAAGTCAAAGAGGATGATAGTTTGCTGGGCTATGGGGCTGACACAGCACAAGAACAGCGTCGGGATCATCCAGGAGATAGCTAACCTCCTTCTCGCAGGAGGTCACTTCGGGAAGCCGGGTGCAGGGGCCTGCCCAGTGAGGGGGCACTCCAACGTGCAGGGCGACAGGACGGTTGGCATCAACCACCACCCTAGCGATGAATTCCTGTCCGCCTGCGAGGACGCAACCGGAATCGAGATGCCCAGGGAGAGGGGCTATGACGCCGTGGAGTTCATCCAAGCCGCACTCGATGACAGGGTCAGGCTGTACATGTCCATGGGCGGGAACCTGGTCTCTGCCATGTCGGACACCGAGAGGGTCGCCGAGGCGATAGGAAAAATAGACCTCAGCGTGCAGATTTCCACCAAGATGAACAGGTCCCACCTAGTCACAGGGAAGACCGCCCTGATTCTCCCCTGCCTCGGTAGGACTGAGAGGGACCCGGGCGGTTTCGTCACGGTCGAGAACTCGATGGGGCTCGTTCATTCAAGCACCGGGTCCCTAGAGCCGGCATCGCCAATGCTCCTTTCGGAGCCAGAGATCGTCCGGAGGATAGGTTCAGCATGCTTCCCCAACGGACCCTTCGAGTGGCAGTCCCTCTCCGATCACGACTCGGTAAGGGAACTCATTTCGAGATGCGTCCCCGGGTTTGAGGACTACAACAGCAGGTCGAGGGAGAGGGGCGGCTTCTACCTCCCAAACGGGCCGAGGGACGGGCCCGTGTGGGCAACCACCTCCGGAAAGGCGCACTTCTTCTGCCACGGCCTCCCAGAGAGGAAGCTCGACGAGGGCAGGTTCGTACTGATGACGGTAAGGAGCCATGACCAGTACAACACCACCATCTACGGGATGGACGACAGG
>CERB01060405.1_pt1 | contig 37972 bp, 25 predicted proteins | sample 356271 | NCBI WGS metagenome assembly CERB01 (sample SAMEA2621155, study PRJEB7988) | marine metagenome | isolation source: saline water (ENVO:00002010), including
CAGTACACCTCCTCCTTCTTTCAGGCATCTCAAGGCTACATTATATGACTCTTGAGCAGTTGGCAAAAGTCCCAGCAATACTCTATCTGCTTTATTCTTTAATTCATCAGTAGTTGCCCGATTATCTCCTTCAAGAATTGTACATTTACTCTTCACATTATTATTATCAAGATTAAATCTTAATGCCTTGATTGCATTAATATTCCATTCACAAGAATAAACATGTTTTACATTATTTTTGACTAATATCGGTAAAGTATAATATCCAATTCCACAGAATAAATCTACTACAATTTCATTTTCTGTAACTATTTCCCCCATTCTTCTTCTTTCATTGATATTACCAGAAGAGAACATACATTGAGTAATATGATATCCATATTTAATTCCATTTTCTTTTCTTATGACCCAATCATTATTTCCAACCAACATTTCTACTGTAGATTCTCTCTTTTCTCCCACAATTTCTCCTGATCTAGCTAATCTTTCTATACTCAAACTTTGGCAAACTTTAGTCCAAAATTCATCGTTAATTATTGATTTCCATTGCTCATCTCTGAAAGATGTATTTGGAATTAGGGCAATATCATCGAATTTTTCCCAACGTTTGGGAATATCATCTAATAAATCATCTATTTTTTCATTTTCCAAACCTCTCGATATTAGAATCGACCGAATATTTTCTCGAAGCTGAGAACTAGGCTTTCCCCCACTCATTCATATCTCCGAGATGCAGGATGGATTCAGACTTATGGTAGATGACTTCCTCCAATAACTCATGCAGCGTGTAGCAGTGTTACTGGTAATGTTGCTTATTTTCCCGGTTTATTCTGCTTCCCCCCCTCCTGGAGAACCAGAAGTAGAAAATGACATTTGTTCTACATGGAATAGTCAGAATGGTGTCTGTGATGACTATCAATCTAATCTTGATGGTTCAGCCTTTAGTGAATGGATTAAGTCTTCAATCATAGTTAATGTAGTCAATGCAGATAGTGTATCTTTAACAATATCAACCGCTGTTCATGAATTGTCTCGTTCTGATTTAGATTTAGAAGATTTAGATTTGGAAGGAGATAGTAGTTTGGAAGATGGCATTCCTGCCGATTATATAAGAAATTATCTTGATTTTGAAAGGAATGGTTTTACAATTGAAGAGAGAATGGTTTCTTTAATTCAAACAAATATGAGGGAATATATTGAAGATAATTTTGACTATACTGAGGATTCTCTTTTGAACACCATCTCTTCTGTGGATTTTTCTTCTGCTGGTGACTTACAGTGTACTTATGATAATTCTCAGGATTCAATTGATGAAGTAAATGGTCTGATGAATGACCCATTCAATCCACCAATATGCTTCAGGGGTGTGTTTATTCTAACTTTGAATCCAGATAATCTAGGGATCAAAGAGAATACGGGAGATTTAGATAGAATAATTCGAGGACTTTTGTTAATGGGAGGAGATGTTGAATCTTCATTTAATGCCAAGGCTTTACCAGGCCATTATGTAGAATTAACAGTATCTCCTCCTGAATATTCAACAGCCTTTGAGATTGATGAACCCGGTATTTTACTTACAAAAAATATACCAAATCAATTGCCTCAGAGATATGGGCACTTATCTCTAGATAATACTGTCTCAGAAGATATAAATTCTGATATATCAGAAAGTTTAGTTATGAGAATTAAAAATAGAGACCCATCTTCAATATTATCCATTGATAATCATCAGCCGTCTCTATCGATAGATGTATTAATCGATGCTAGAGACTCAAGCAATACTGAAATTGAAATTATATTGTCGATACATTATCTTGCTTCGGATACTTTGGATAATTGGTTAGTTGATTTCGAAGATGATGAAATGAATCTTCCAATAATCACATCTGATGGAATCAGAATGTTAGATTATGAGTTGGAAGAAGATCTATCTCCGCTACTTCAAGGGATTCCGATAGAGGGAATATCTACGGGTTTTTCAGAATTATTTGGTACAGAGATTGATTTTATTCAACCAATATTTTCTGCTTCAGATGATATTGGGGGACTCGATTTTAAACACCAAAATGGAGAAACTTGCGATGAAATGCTAGAAGTTAGATACTGTTTAGATGGTGAAAATCCTATGTCTGGTACGAATCCTATCTATATTCAATCAAATTCTCAGCCAGTTCAAGTTCAGTTATCAAATATTATTCAGAATATGCTGGGTTCTAGTTTGGGGGATGTTTCTACTTTGGACTTTTCAATAGTTAATGATGAAGATCTTGCAGCAGCGATGAGTATTGTAGAAGTTGATTTTTCAGCTAACTCCGAATGGTTACAGGAAATATTACCTGATGATTTTCCTGATACTAATATAAATTTAGAATTACTTCTTCCCGAATGGATACGTTCTACTAGTCAAGAAAATCATTTAATTGAAATTAAATCATTATTCCATGAAGATGAAATCTATGAGTCAGGATTTGAAGGTACAAGAATCTTTGACTGGAGACATCCAATTTGTTTAAATTCAAATCCTTGTGAAGATTCATCGAATGATTTAGTCTGTTCATCTAAACAAAGAACATGTTTTACTTCTAAAGCAGAATTTTATATCAAAAACATTGCAATAAATGAATTAAGTGGAGAAATTAATATTGATTTTGATGCTGAACTAACTTTCTCCATTCATAGATTAAATGTTGACTTAGGTGAAGATAACATTGAGTTACTTCCGATCCCATCTGATTTAATCAGGAGAGCAATTGCTATTGGCGATAGGAGAGATCAATCTTTTGATAATCAAATAAATGATGAAGGTGGTTTGTTAGGAGGGTCAGAAATAAGAGCTCCATTAGATTTTGGAAATGGGAATCAGATAAATATCACAATATCTAATTCGGGGATGTCTCAATTCGCAGAAGATCTCAATGAGATATTTCCAGCAGTGATTAGCGATCCGAGGAATGAGATATCTGGTTTCCCATTAGATCTCGGCTTTCGAAAATATGAGTTAAATGCTAATTTAATTAGTACCCCATTCCAATTTAATGCTGAGAATTATGAAATACCTGAAACAATCATTCCCAATGACCTAAACCCAATAAATTTCTCAGCATCTATAAATAATGCAGAGATGAGTATTTCTTCTATCGAAGATCAAATCAATCTTGATATTCATAGATCTTCATATGTGTCTCCTCTATCCGTATTTGAATGGCCATTTGGAGATTTGATTACAAATGACTTTGGAATTACATTTGAAAATTCACAGATGCAACAGCAAATCTTTCCAATAATGGAACATACGATTTTTGGCACTATTCGCTCATCATCATTAATAATCATCCACATGCCAGATGAAATTAGATTCTCATCCTTTGAGAGTTCTAATGAACTTGGTAATATTACTGAAATTGAAGGTAAGCAGGTACTTACATATCTTACACCGGTTTGTCCAGAAGCACTAACTTGGAATGATTGTAAAAAGAATTCTGACTTAGTAACATATAGTCTTGAGTATAGTTGGTCATTTATTTTCACTGAATTAGCTCCTTATGCAATTATTTTAGTTTCATTATTAGTTCTATTTTCAGTTCGTTTAATAAGACGAAGAAAAGAAAAGAAATTTCTAAGAATCCAAGAACAGGAATTGTTACAAAGTGAACTTACAGAAGTTGCTGCTATCGAAGCATTTGGTTCAATGGATTCTCCCGTAGTCGTTGCAAATGAGTCATATTTTGAAAAGGAAGAAATTACGAATAACGAATAATTCTAAATTAAACTAATTCAGAATATATTTTCTTTGACATTTCTTTGCCAATACCTGGAACTTTCTCGAGTTCCTCAATCGATGCAAATTTTATATTTTTATAACTTCCAAAATGAACCATTAATGCTTGTATCTTTTTTGCCCCCAAGCCATCTATATTTTCTAAAGGATTTTTCAAAGTATTTTTTCCTCTTCTTTGACGATGAAATTTATTAACAAATCTATGAGCTTCATCTCTAGAATGAATTAATACTCTACCTCTTCTATCAATTTTAATCGGTTCTTTTCCTTTACGAAAAATTGTTTCTTCCTTTTTTGCTAATGCAGCAACAGGAAAAACTCCTTCTAGATTATGTCTTTCTAGCAAATTATTTATTGTATCAAGATGAGTTTTTCCTCCATCTAGTAGTAGTAAATCTGGCCAATCATCTTGCCTTTTTAGCCATCTTTCAACAACTTCTGACATCATTCTGAGGTCGTCCAACACTTCTGTTTTGACTTTATATGTCCTATACTCTTTTTTAACCGGCCTTCCTTTTCTAAAAACTATAGATGCTCCCACTCTTTCATTACCTTGAAGTTGTGCCATATCAAAGCAAACAATGTAATCTAGGGAATCCAGTTTCAATAATTTGGCTCCATCATCTGCAGCCATCTTTTCTAAATTCCCCGTGCGTCTATTTTTTTGTCGAGTTACTTGAATTTCTGCATTTCTTGTAGCCATTTGTTGTAGTTTTGATAGTTCTCCTCTAATAGGAACTTTAGTATCAACTTTCTTCCCTTTTCTGTCGGAGAGCCATTCTTCCATTACTTTAGTTATTGGAGTTGGTAGTAGGATTGTTTTCGGAGGTTTCCGATCAGAATAATGTTCAGAAAGTACTAAAGATACTGATTCAGAAATATCTCCTTTGTGAATTAACGGATAATTAACTTCTCCCTGAATTATTCCATCTTTGGCATGAAGTATTACTACCACTGCAAAATCATCTCTTTGTGAGAACCCTATGGCATCACAGTCTTGATAAAATCTTGAGTTAATTATTTGTTGTGAAATAGTAACTTGAATTGAAGTAATTAAATCTCTAATTTTTCCAGCCTTTTCATATTCTAATTCTTTAGAATATTTTTCCATTTCAATATTCAGTTTTTGAATTAGTTTACCTGCATTTCCATCCAAAACACTCGATACCATTTTTACAATCTCAGAGTAACCATCTGGGTCAACACAAGGTCCTTTGCAGAGGCCAATGTGCTTCGCAAAGCACCCATCTTGTCCATTACAATCCTTATCTCTAATCCCGAACTGTCTTCTCAATAATTGAATAACTCTTTTCGCGGCACCTGCATCTGGAAAAGGACCCCACCGTTTATCGTCATCTGCTGGAAATCTAGTATAGAGAATTCTTGGATATTTTTCGTTTGTGAGAGAGATAAAAGGATAGGACTTATCATCTTTCAATCTAGAATTATATTTTGGTTTATGCTTACGAATTAATTCTCTTTCAAGAACCAGTGCTTCATTAGGATTTTGAGTCACAATAAAATCAATTTTTTCAGAATTTATCACTAGCTTTGGTATCATTTTTCTATCCGGTTTTTTTGAAAAATAAGATTTTACTCTTTCTTTAAGATTATTAGCCTTACCAACATATAATACACGTTCATTTTTTTGCTTAAAAAGATATACTCCGGGCTTACTCGGCAAATCAATTTGACTGCCCTCGAGTACCATGACAGTATGAACGGGATAGGTGAATACCCATGAACCCTAGACCTACTCGAGTGTCATGCTCAGCGACACTGAGAGAGGTATTCTTTCTCGTCTTTCAGAGTTCAGTGAAGAAATAGAAGGCAGTTGGGATGCCCCTCGAGCACTTTCATTACCCGGTCTTGCCGATTCTCTTGGGCTTGTTCGATCCTCACTGCATAAACCATTAACTAAACTTGAAGAAGAAGGCCTAGTATTCACTCGAGTTGCTCATGTAATTGGAGGAGGTTCTCGAAAAAGGACAGTAGTTCATATTACCTCTCTTGGTAGAGAAAAAGTGAGCACTTTTGAGAATATTAAAATCAAATCTGGTAAATCTTTCGGGCAAGTCCCTGAACCGTCTAGATTATTTGGTAGAGAAATTGACAAAAATAATTTAACTAAATTAATTATTGATGGAAGTACCATTTTTCTGACCGGGTTACCTGGAATTGGTAAAACAAGTCTTGTTCGAAGTCTGGTTCCAGAAATACTTGATTCAGGTTGGACAGTAAGGTGGGCTACTTGTTATTCAAATACAGATATATCGGATATTGCTTTTCAATGGACTGAGAAGAAATCTTTACGCGACATATCTGCTTTAACATCATACTGTGGTAAAAATAAGAATTTACTAATAATTGATGAAATCCAAGAAATCCACCCTAGACATATTGAAGCTATAGGGAAATTACTGAATCAGATAAAAGATAGTCGAGCAGCGGTATTAGTAATAGTTCGCTCACCAAATCCTTTCAATTACATAAAAGGATTTTCTGAATATCGATTATTAGGATTAAATGAAACTGATGCGAGAAATCTTCTCCCCAGAGAAATAGATGAAGGGAAGGCATCAGAGATTGTTACAGCATTGGGGGGGCATCCTCTTGCATTACATCTTTGGAGTCCCGAAAGTGAATTGCCTGCAGAAGTTGAGGCGGTTCAGGAATTTGTAGAATCTAATGTAATTAGTAAATTGACTAAGGATGCTCTTTCAACATTAGATGAGTTAAGTTTGAGCCCTATCCCTCTTGATGAAAATGAAATTTATGATTCTAATGGGATAGGCGAATTAGATGAATCAGCAATTCTACGTTGGTTTGAACAAAAATCAGAACCTCATCATTTAATTAGAAATGTTCGTCGGTCTTTGTGGTCCGAAGAAGAGAGAAAAAAGATGCATCAAAAAGCGGCAAATTATTGGTCTGAAATAGATAGTGAGAAAGCTCTTTGGATTGAAACATATCATAAAATTAATTCTAATAATTTCGAAACTTCTTTACTTATCGATAAGATTTCAACAATTTCTCAAGAAAATAGTGCTACAGCTGCACTATTAATTGAGGATGCAATAAAGTTTGAAGATGATGATAATTTACGTATCAAAGCAGTAGATATTGCATTTGAGAGAGCAGAATATGAGATTATTGATAATCATCTTTCTATGATTGAAGATAGCCCTCAGAAGAATCTTCGAATGGCTAAATTATTCAGAATTAATGGCGATATTGATTCAGCAATAAAATTGGAAGATACATGTTTACCATTATTATCTCCTGCAGAGCAGATTAGATTCAGAATTTCTATGTTGGTGAGAAGATTTGATGATAGAATTCCGAGGAAAATAGACAATTATATAGCAGAAGAAATTCTTACAGAGATTCACAGTCTAGATTTTCAAGAGATATCTGATACTGATCGTTTTACTGCCGAACTAACATTAAACTTGTTGAAACATTCTATTGCGCTAGAAATTTCAGATATGACTCTCGCATCACAATCAAGATCGGAGTTAGAAATTATACTTTCAGATAATGAAGAACATCTTTTGATGCTTGATCTAAGGGCAAGGTTAGCAATCTCCAGTTCTTCTGAATTATCTGATTTAACCTTAGACTCTGTACACTCCTTTATCCAAGATTGTTCTGATCAATTAAAGAAGATTAGTATGATACATTCAGCATTGGAAGTTACAAAACCTAATTTTCCTGATTGGTTGATAGAATCTCATGATAGCTTGTTTCAAAACCCATTGAGAGAAGATTTAGCAGCATATCGAAGAATGAGTGCACATTGTTGGTATTGGAGAGGTGTAATACATCCTAATTATCGTTTATCATATTGGCAGGAAGCAATACATCGTTTCCGTGCTGCCGAATGTAATCAAGCAGCAAATGAGTTATTAGAAGAACTGACTAAGTCAATATGATTAAATCTCGGCTCCAATCAATGTTCTAGTTTCATAAATTCCTTCAACTGCACGAATTTCTTGTACAATACAATGAGTTAATTCAGACTCACTTTCGGCTTCTACCTTGACGAAAAGGTCATGATTTCCAAAAACTATCCATTGGCCTTTAACACAATCAATTTTACTAACCTCTTCTCGAACTCGGATTTCACAACCAGGTTCTGTTGTTATTAGAATAAATCCTACAGCCACTTTTATGCCTCCACTGCTATCAGAGTCTCAGTTTTTTGTACCCCGGAAATTGAACGCATATTACCAATAAGAATTTTCGCCATTTCTTTTTCATCTTCAAAATCAATTCTTGCTACAAGATCATATTCTCCATATGCGACATGGGTCTCAATCACACCTTCAATTTCTAATAGTGCAAGATATACTTCTAACTCTCTTTGCGGCTGACATTTGAATAATACAAAGGCCGTACTCATTCGCTATCCCCATCATTAACCCGCTGTGTTACGCTTTATTATGACTCGTTTTCTATACTCTATATTTAGACCCATTTGTCCACCACAGATATATGGTGTTGCACGGCCGTTAGTCCATGCTCGCCCCCCATTCTCATAACTCTAGGCGTGCAATTTTTCTGGTTTCTATTCTTTTATTGTCTTCTGTTTTCTTCGCTCCAATGATTTCTTTAGCTTCTTCTTCTAAATCAACAACTGTTTGGAATGGTACGGTAAATTTAGTTGATGGTTACACAGTAGAAAGTGGAGAAATATTGATTGTAGAGGCAGGGACTCAAATCAATTTAGGGGACGATAAAGACATTTTAGTTGCTGGGAGAATGACGGTACAAGGTACTTCATCTTCACCAGTGATTCTGAATTCGATAATGGGTAATCATGATGGATTAATTTTCAACTCATCTAGTAATGGTCTAGGGTCAAAGATAGATAATCTAACTATCAGAAATTCTGAATATGGAGTTACTATTTATGGTAGTAATCCCACAATCAATAATTTAAGGGTTGAAAATGCAGATTTAGTTGCAATCGATCTTTTTGATTCTGCTTCCCCTAGAATTAATGATTTAATAATTGAAGGAGGGGGTCAAGATATCCCTCTAAATACAAATTGGAGAAAAGGCATTGGTCTATCAGTAGGTGCATCATCAAGTCCCATTGTAAATGGAGCAATTATCAATGATTTAGTAACCCGTGGTTTGAATTATTGGGGCAATTCTGGAGGAATTATTAGTGATCTTCATGTTAGCAATATTAGTGGAGCCACGACGTCTATAGCTGCAGGGATCTGGGTTGAAGACTCATTGCCATTGATCACTGACTCCAGTGTCACACGTTCAGATAATGGAATTTATGTTAGACACATTACACAGGGATGGAATACAAGGCCAACATTCTCTAATGTTGTAGTTGAAGATAGCCAGTATCGTGGTGTTATGGTTGAACAATATAATCATAGTCAATTTTCTAACCTTCCAATGAATGCAGTTTTTACAAATTTGGTAATTAGAGGTACAGGGGGGTCCGATGCAAAGACCCCAGGGCTTGGTATTGCAGCACTGGATGTGAATACCAGTGGAATAAGAATTGAAGGTGGATTAATTGAGAATAATCCAGTAGTTGGATTTAGGGCATATATGATTGATTCTTCCATGGTAGTGAACAATTTAACATTATTAGACAATGGAGAAAATGGATTTTCAGTACCTTTTAACGATAGAGCAGGACTATTCTGGCGATCATCAAATTGGGGAACTTCTGGACCTCCAACTTTGAACAATTTAGTTGTTAGGAATTCTTCTGGTTCGGGTGTTTTATTATGGAAAGGTGGAGTTCAAGGGTCTAATTGGAATATCTCTGATAATGGCGCTAGTGGAGTTGATTTCAGAGAATTTCATCCTGATGTAAATGCTGTTCATAGTTTCAATAATACTGGTCATGGAATATCTGTTAAAGATTCTAGTAATGTTGAGCTGGAATATATTGTTACTTCGGGTAATGGAATTAATAGCCTATCATCAAGTCTAGGTTCAGGATTCTATTTCGAGGAATCTAATGATGTAGTAAGTGGAGGTAAGAATGTTTCTTGCTATATGTGTTCTAGTTTCAATGATGAATGGGGCGTTACAGTCAGAGATAGTATTGATTTACAACTAATAGATATAACAATACGGAATTCGACACAATTTCCCTCATTAGATATTGATAATCAAGGAGTTTCTCATCAGGGGAAAGTAATTTTGAATAATATTTCGATTGAACAGGCATGTAATATTACACCTGCAGCTGGTATCGCTGGATGCGATGGTGATGATAGTTGGATTACTATGGAATTAACTAATGTTGATGCAGAAATTAATTCTTTGTATCTTTCTACTGGAGGTTGTGGTTTTTATTGGTCAGCAAAAGGTGATTTAATTTCTTACATTAACGATTCCTATATCTCCCAAGATCCAGAATGTATGATTGGAGGTACATTCGCTTGGCGATTAGTAGATCATACACAATTAGAGGGTATTAATTTAGATTTATCAAATGCTCCAACCAGTCTTAAGAATAGCATGGTGAATATTTCCAACAGCATAGCTCCAGTAGTGTCCACTCCTCATCCTCAATTTGAATTTGATACAAGTAGTCACCTTAGATGGATTTCCCCTTCAATAATTAGTGAAGAAATTGATGATATTGAATTCGAAACAAGTGACAGTATACTGGATCTAATGTGGAATGTCGAGGTACATGTATTGAATCAATACTTGAATCATATTCCATATTCATCTGTAAATTTATCTTTTGATCAATTTGAATCAGATTATTCCGTCACCTTGCCATATGAAGGAATTGATGTTTTGGGGCCATTCATTGGTAAAAGATGGACTCCAGTTAACAATTGGTCAAATGTGAATGATGTATACACGGGATGTGACTATGATTCTGTACATAATGATTCCAACTCATTTGAATTGAATACTGATATCTCGGTAACATGTATCTTAGAAATTTCTAATCAGGCACCGATTATTGTTTGGAACCAACCCTTTGATGATGAAGAGTTTGCAAGTGGTTCAGAAGTTATTTTTGATGCTAGCGATTCATGGGATCTAGATAATGAATTAATTACATTTACATGGTCCAGTAGTATTGATGGTGAAATAACAGGATCCTGTGAGTCAGTTAACTCTAATGATTCTGTAATAATAGCCAATGGAAATATTCAATGTCTCTCTGATGGGATACATCAGATTACTTTGGAAGTATGTGATACATCTAATAATTGTGCAATCGAGGCGCGTACAATTGAATTAACAAATAGTCCTCCTTTACTAACTGTAGATACAACTCCTGATATTTCTGCATGGGGAACGCTTTATCTTGGAAAAACAGCTTCTGTAAATATCGATCTGACAGGGACCTCTGACCCTGAAAATGATGAGTTAAGTTGTTGGGTTCAGGCATCCCATGAACAAAATGGTACCTATCTCTCTGATTGTCCTGGTCAAATTAACAAAACTTTCCCCCTTGCCCCCAATCAGTTTACAGTAACAGTTTATGCAACTGATGGGATTCATTCACCGGTTACTTGGACCTTCAATGTAGAATTATTCAATGAACTTCCTACAGCTTCCTTTGAGATAAGTAGGACAGGTCTCAAGTCTCAAGATATTCTTAGTTTGGATGGAACCAGTACGTTTGATCCTGAAGGTGATGAGATAAAATTCGAGTTTTGGAGCGATATTGACGGTTTAATACATTCAGGAATCACTCCTTCCGATTCAATTGAATGGTCTGGAACATTATCAAAGGGAAATCATTTGATTACTATGTATGCTAGTGATGATATCCCCAATCATGCTGGAAGATGGACATCATCGGAATCAACTTTATCAATTGATAATTCTCCTCCAGTAGCGTTAATTTCTTTCCCGTATAATGATTATTCAACTGATTCAGGATACCTAATACCATTCGATGCTTCCGGTTCGGGTGATTGGGACATTGCATGTGTAGATCTAGAAAATAGTACTGGTTTGATTTGCAATCATTTTTCTGATTCTAGTAAGGATTTAGTAAGTGTTTTATGGCAAAGTAACTTAATTTCTGAACCAATAGGTAGTGAATGGAAGTTTGAGGCAAGACTGCCGGCAGGAGAACATGAAATCTCATTAATCATAGACGATGGTGATGGAGGAAATGCTGAGTATTCAATTACAATTACTGTTGAAGAGGCTGCTCCTGTACTTGTCTTGACATCGCCACAAGAGAATATTGATGTTTATTCAAATTTACCTGTATTATTTGATTTCCGAGATTCTTTCGATCCTGATGGTAATGATTTCACCGTATCTGTCTTTTCAGATTTGATGGAATCTCCAATCCTTGAGAATAAAACTAATGATTATTGGTACAATGACTACATACCAGCTGGTAATCATATGCTTTCATTTATACTAACCGATTCAACGGGCAAGGAATCTGTTCATTACCAAAACCTGAATGTTTTCGAAACATCTCCTGTTGCAGGAATTAGAGACTTCTCTGATGGTCAATATATTCCTCCTGGTAGAGAAATTATTCTCAATGCTTCTCCATCTTACGATTATGATGATGATATTATATTGTATGAGTGGAGTCTTGGTGACGGCACATCAATCGGAGATAAGGAACAAATTTCGGTATATTTCCCCCCTGGTCCAGTGAGAATTAATCTAATTGTTACTGATTCTAGAGGGGCATCTGACTCTATATCAATCAATCTGACTATAGGTGCTAGCTCTCCCATCCTCTCGGAATTGAAAATTACTCCCAATTCATTGATATTTAATGAGGTAAATTCTATATTTGTTACAGTCAAGTTAGATGATCTTGATGGAACAACTGGAACATTATTTTGTAAATTTAAATCCGGTGAAATTGATCGAGAGTTTCAATTAAGGGATGACGGTGCAGAAGGTGATTTAATTGCTGGGGATAATATATGGACTTTGCAGACCGCTTTGCTGATTGATGATGGAGGTACAGCAAAAGTAGAAGTTTGGGCTATTGATGGAGAAATTGTTAGTCCGGTCCTAATTGAATTGTTGCCGATTGAAAATGAAGAAGAGAGAAATCTTGTTTCCTGGTTATTCTCAGGAGGTCTTCCACTATTGTTAGTAATGCTAACTATTTCGATAATTTTAGGAATTTTATACTCAATACGACGCCGTAAAGAATTAGCCAAGGATTTAGAAATGATAGAATCATGGTCAACATTTGATCCTAGAGAACTGGATGACGAGTTTAATGAATAATTATTCAGGTCCCCAAGGTGTTTTTTGTTGAGTTAAACCTAGCCTATGTGTAAATAAGAATCTTAGATTTAGTAATCCATCACCCCATGTGTTAATTTCAGCCTCTCCAACACGTGGCCGATATGGTACGCTAACTTCAGCTGTATTCTTCTTACCTAGATATCTCCTTGCTCTAATTTTAAATTCTTGAGATAGTGGCATTCCATCATGTTTTGGCCTTACTCTTTCATCTTCAAAGATTGACTTTCTAAAAACCCACATTCCACTTTGAGAGTCATGTATTCCGTACCAATAGAGAATTGCCGCGGTTTTAGATAAAACCCAGTTTCCAAATCCATGAAGTCCTGGCATCGAACCTTCCTCCGCTCGCTTTAATCTATCACAAGTAATCCATTTTAAGTCCTCATCAATTAATTTTTTTACAAGAGCAGGAACTTCTTCTCCAGGATATGTACAATCTGCATCCATTGTTACAATAATATCTCCGGGTGCCATTGCAAATCCGGTTTTGTATGCTCTCCCGTATCCTTTTCGTGGCTCTAAATAGACATTAGCTCCTTCTTCTTCAGCTAATTCTCTTGTCCTATCTGTTGAGTTCCCATCTATGATTAAGAAGTCAATTTTTTCACACCAATCTCCTTTAGGTATCGAACGAATAGTATCTACTATTGCAGCCTCTTCATTTCTTGTAGGTATTACTACTGTAACATGGACGGGTAGTGTGTCAGACATATTCTCATATCTGCGACACTAATACATGATTTGAATCAAACTGTTACCAGTCCTGTATCCAATCTCTTGAAAACAGGTGAACTCAACGCAGGTACGATAGTGTATGCACATCGCCATGTTGTCTGCTGAATATCCACCTCGCTGGGGAGGCATGGGGTCAACTGTTTTTCATCTTTCATCTGCCTTAGCTTCAAGAGGTCATCAAGTCACTATAATCACAAGAAATGGCGGAGGAAAAAATACACCATCCATATCAGGAGTTGAAGTAATCTCAGTTGGATGGCTTAGGATACCAATGGAATTTACCCGTTCCTATGGTCGTTCTGCTCTTCGAGCGCTCAAGAAATTGAATAAATTAAATCCCGTAGATGTTGTTCATTTACATTGTCCCATGATTTCATGGAGTGCAAAACAGTTTCGGGATTGTAAAATGAATGTAGCTCCCATAGTCTCTTCATTACACGGATCTTGGTTAGGTGAAAAGGACGGTCTTTTAACTGCTAAAGAACAAAAAGAAACTGCAGTATGGGCTAACCCAAATGATTTAGCGATATTATTGACATCTAATAGATACGCTAAGTTTGAGAATCAGGCATTATCGGGCTCAGATGTTTGTGTAGCAAATTCCGAGGCGACTAAGAGAGATTTTCTTTCTCGATACTCTCCTCCTAATGATTGGGATTGTGAAGTAATTTATTGGGGTGTTGATACAGAAATGTTCACTCCTAGCGAAAATCGGAATAAAGATTTCAGAAGTCGTTTTGGTTGTTCAGATGATGATATATTATTGCTCGCAGTAGGACGTTTAGCAGCTAGAAAAGGCTATGGTTCACTATTGCAAGCTTTTGCTAATGTTAAATCTAATTTTTCTAATTGTAAATTAGTAATTGTTGGTCGAGGACATCTCAGAAAACGTCTTCTCAATCAAGCACATAGTCTCGGTATATCTTCATCTGTTTACATTGAATCTAGTATGTCATTTGAAGAACTAGCAGAATTATTCAGAAATGCCGATCTAACCGTGTATCCTTCTTATTATGAGGGTCAAGGTCTGATACCTCTCGAATCAATGTCTTCAGGTACACCCGTTGTAACTGTCAATCATGGTCCATTACCCGAAATGGTGGATTCAGAAGTAGGTGCACTTTTTGACATGGGAGATATTAATTCAATGTCTGAAACAATTTTGAAAGAAATTAGTGACAAGAAATCGTTACAAAAGAAGGGAGTTGCTGGCCGTAAAAGGGTACTTCAGAATTTCACATATGAGATCGATGCAGATAATTTCATAGAAATTTATGAGCGAATTCAGTAATTACCGGGAAATCCTTCATCAGTCAGAAGTGCTCGGAGGGTTGGGGACGCGCATGACATCAACGAAGGCATTTAGAGGTATTCCAGTAAGTACAGTTTCAGATATTCTTGTAATTCTGTTTATTTCTATACTCGCAATTATCCATCTTAAAGCCGTTATTCAACCACTAGTAATAGCAACCTTACTTTTCTTATTAATCAGGCCTCCCGCTAATTGGTTAGAGAAAAGATTTGGACACCCTCTGTTAGCATATGGCGGCCTATTAAGTATAGTTGGTCTAGTGATATTCTTTGCATCCCAGATTCTTTATTCTAATCTAACTGAATTTACAGAAGCCTCCACCCAACAAAGAATCACAGACGCATTCGCTGAGAAAATGTCACGTCTTGAGAATCAAGAAATATTTGGTTACCAAATTGACACCTCTGGATTAACGGAGTTAATTAGTATCGACGTAATTACAACATTTGCGACAGATTTCGTAGGTTCAATTGCAGGATTCACGGCTAGCGCCGCTACAGTATTCATTTTCCTGTTATTTATTATTCTTGAAGCTGAGACTCTACCTAACAGAATAAAGGCTGCCTATCCTGAGGAAGTTAGTCGTTTCAAGAAAATTGCTTCTAATTCTGGACAGGGAATTAATACTTATGTCATTACTAGAGCTACAGTAGCGTTTGGCCAAGCCGTAATTGCTGCCATAATTCTAAATTATCTTTCAATTCCTGGATGGTTTCTTTGGGCTTCCATAACTTTCTTTTTAGATTTTATACCTTACATTGGGGCATTAATTTCTATGATTCCTCCTGGAATATTAGCTTTAATCTTGTTAGAACCAACGACCGCTCTGATTATGATAGGTCTACTAATTGCTAATCAGCAGGCTTGGGGTGCATTTGTCGAACCTCAATTAGCCGGTCAGAGACTTGATATGTCTCCAATTGTTCTATTGATTTTGGTTTCATTTTGGGGATGGGCTTGGGGTCTGATGGGTGCAGTACTTGGAGTGCCACTCGCAGTAATTATGAAAATTGCTTTAGAAAGTGATCCTCGTACAAGACCTATTGCAATGTTACTTTCTCAAAACCCAACTCCCTATGAAGAGGAGTGATTAATTCTCAATAATTAGTGCTAGGATTCCATCTCCACTAATTGTTATTGGATCACCTAATCCTTTGTTATGGAGTCCTTTGGTTGACAAATCCAATTCTTCGTTGAAGATTTCCCATTCAGCACCTTTAATGTATAAATTTTGACATTTTGAGAGAGCAAAAACTGAAAACACTTTATCCTTACCCATTTCAAACTCGAAACTGCCTAATTTAGAAGTAATTCTATGAGTGGTAGAGTTTTGATGATATAACCTAATCACTAAATCATCAGGTAACTCTGCCAGAGAACCCCATACCCCTAGCATGTGTCCAGTATCTCCTCCATCAACTCCTAAGATTTCAAATTCTGAAAAACCTCTTTTTACTAATTCATTAATTGTTTTAGTTAAATCACTGAAATTTTGATTTTCTAATAGAGTTCTTTTGGTTTGAGAATCATTATTATCGATTGAATCTAAGTCCCCCAATATTTCTTTAACTTCAAACCCCAATGAGTTTGCCTTATTCCCTCCCCCATCAACTCCGAATAGCGGAGAAATTTCTCCTAAATTATCAATAATTTCTTGACTTGGTAATTCACCATTACACCAAAGAAAAGCTCTCATTTCTATCAATTCCTTCGAGCAATTATTTTTCCATCCTTTACTAAATCTATATCTTTCAATTCAATTGTGGGTTTCAATATGACTCCTCTCATCTGTAATCCGATATTATTTTTACCACCGTATGCAGAGTTATCGCCTAAGATAAAATGAGCAGCACCACGAACTACCTGATCTTCAAGTAGATTTCCTATTACTTTAGCCCTCGAATTCATTCCAAATCCGAATTCTGCAACGGTTTTTACAATTGCTGCTTTATTTTTATTTAGAGATTTACTAACTTCATCAAAAGTTGAGTTTATTTTTTCAGTAAAACTACTTTCTGAAATATCAGTAACAACTCCATTCTCGATTTTCATGATAATTGGTTCATCAATTATTTCTCCTTCCCAAGAACCATCAATTACTATTTGGCCATTCATTGTTTCTTCCTTTGGAAATACAAATACTCTTCCTGATGGTAAATTCATTACCTGTCCCGGTCTGTTGCAAATCCCATTATCATCAGTTCTCCATTTTGCTCCTATGCTAAATGTAATATCAGTGCCTGCTGGAGAAGTCACTTTCACATCTCTTTTTCTCCTAAATAATGATGTTAATCCTGATAATTCTTTCTGAAGAGCGTTATAATCAGCAGTCATTCCACCGGTTGAGAACATTTGTTCACTAATTCCTGGCATAGAAATAATTCTTGTTCTACCGGTTCTAGAGGCATTTATTCTTGCTTTAGTATGTGTCATCGAACTTTTTGTAGCTAAAATAACAACATCTTGTTTCCTCATTAATTCAGCAACATAATCTGGGGGCTCGCTTCCTTTTTTGTGAGATGTTGGCATCATCATCATCAGAGTTCTATCAGTTACTTCTGCTGAGGCTTCATACAAAGCTCTTCCAATAACAGAACTTTCAGGGTCTGTGACTATTAGCGTGGTCTCAAATGACCTTATTTGTAGACAAGTACGTATTATAGAACGGGCAGAAGTCAACATAGATTCAACAAATTCTTCCGAACTTTCAATATCGTTTTCTCGGTTCTCGCTCATCAGTTTTCGCCCCTACACAAGAGCCTCACTTCTTCAACACGACGATTGATGACGTCAAATGTAAAATCTTCTTATTCTTTAGAAATAACCGAATATTTGCTAGATTTAGAGTATTTTCTAGTTTGATGCACGTATGACTCAATTAATGATTTATATTAAGTATTAATCACCAAATTGAATATCGATGGATCAGGAATTGAACATACAACTTGCTGCGCTGATTTTTTTAGCCGGCACTCAAAGCCTCGGCTCCGCTGAAAGCGATGTAGCCGTTGAAACATCGACTGCCATGGATGATGAAGAATCTGAAGAGGTCGATCCGATAACAATTACCATTATTCCTAATCCGTCTAATATGTGTTAGAGTCAATATACCAACTCATTCTTAATAAATAGCTAAGTGGGCGATTTCATGAATACTAAGCCATTAACTAGTATCATTGTATTGTTTACCCTTATTTCTTCAGGATGCTTGGGTATTATTGATGATATTAATAATGATATTGATAAAAAAATAACTTTAATTGATGGCGAGTATCCCCAATTAAACCTCTCTGAACGTATTTATGGTTCTCCAGAGTTAGTTAATTATGATGAATGTGATAATTTATTGGCTGATCTAAGGAAATCTGTACATGATGAAATGATGGTTCAATTAGATCAACAATCATACTACTACTGGTCTCCTAGCCCAGGAGGATTATGGTTTGATGATGTAATGCTTGCAGAGGGAGATGGAATTGCTGAAGTATCTGTTGACACGTCAACATCATCTGATAATCGAGATGGTGAGTTTTCTGGTACGAATAATCAAGAATCAGGAGTTGATGAAGCTGATTTCATAAAAACGGATGGACATTATGTGTACATGTTAAATGGCAATAAATTCTTGATTATGGGTGTTCCAGAATTTGGCGAAATAGATTTGGTATCTAATTTGTCGATGCTGGGTACTCCTATGCAGATGATGCTTGAAGGCGATCGTGTAGTTATTACATCCCGTATTAATTACTGGAACCTTGAATCAAATCATCCATTACTGGAATTAATGGGGCACGAAGAAAGCTATTCATATTATGACTCTGATAGTATTTTGCACACTTATACTTACACAAGATATGAAAGCCTCGTAATGTATTCTGTTGTCGATATAAGTGATAGAAATAATCCAGTTATAGAGGAAGAATTGTTTATTGAGGGGAATTATCACACAGCTAGATTGGTAGATGGTACAGTTCGTTCTGTAACTCACCTTTACACGTATTTTCAAGGAATTAATACATGGGTAAATCTTCCTGAATATTATTATGAAATAGAAGATACTCAAGATAGAATGGATTTATGGAACAGATCATTAAGGGATACCATTAGTTCGAATCAAGAAGTGATTAATTCGTTAACATTGGAAGATTTTGTTCCTCAAATGTATGTATTAGGTTCTGATGGTACTTATTCTACAATTCCAACATACTCTGATGATTGTAACGAGTTTTCTGCTAGCCAGAATTCATCAGTGCGTGGATTAACAACAATAATGACTATGAAATTATTAGGTGAAGAAACAGAGTTTGAGATAGATCATATTACATCTCGTTGGGCTCATGTCTATTCTTCGGGAAATACTCTATTATTAGCTGAGCCAGTTGCAGACTGGTGGTGGTTTTGGAGAAATAATGATTTTGAAGATGCTACAAACATCCATGCATTTGATATTTCAGATAGTAATTCAACATCTTATTTAGGTTCGGGAAGGGTTTCGGGGACCGTTCAAGACCAATTCTCGATGAGTGAGTTTCAAGGTTCGATAAGAATCGCTTCAACTTCTGATGCCTGGGGAAGATGGTGGTTAGATGGTGAATTGGATGAGAATGGGGAGCCTATTTTTACAGGTCCTTCCAACCAAGTGACAATTCTTCATCATGAAGGAGATGACTGTTTAATTTCACCTTGTAATTCTTTAATTCAGGTTGGAATAGTGGAAAATATTGCTCCTAATGAAACAATCTGGAGTGCTAGATTTATTGGAGACAGAGGATATCTTGTAACATTTGAGAACATCGATCCACTATGGGTTATTGATTTATCAAACCCATTTGAACCTATTATTCTTGGAGAGTTGGAAGTTCCCGGAGTATCTACTTATATTCACCCAGTAAACGAAAACACATTGTTGACTATTGGGATTGGACCAGGTGAAGATGGTTTAGGACTAGATTGGTCTACTACACAGATTTCTCTTTTCGATGTAAGTGATCCAACCAATCCTACTCTAGCCGATTCAATGCCAATATCTCCTGCTTACACTGATGAGAATTGTGCTGATATTCGTAATTGTGGCTGGTCATGGTCATGGTCTGAAGCCACATATGAACACAAAGCATTCACATATTGGGCTCCTGAAGATTTGCTTGCGATTCCACTTTCTACATACCGATATATTCAGAATGATGAATCACCATATTATAATTATGAATATATATCGTTGCTCAAATTAATCAATGTCGATATTGATAATTTGAGTCTTTCTAATCATGGAGAAGTTGATCATTCAGAATTCTATAATGCTGAGGATGATTGGTGGTATTATGGTTCAACTAGCATTCGTCGTTCAATATTTATGGGCGATTATATCTATGCATTCTCTTCTCTTGGAGTTACAGTTCATAATACCTCTGAAATGTCTCTGACTGATGAATTACTAATCCCAGGTCAAGATTAGAATCATTTGAATTTCAAAACTCTACCAGTACTTCCTGGAAGTGCCACAGGATTGCCTCTCAGGCTCCCTCCTAACTCACGTTTGTGGACAATATTCCCATCGACAATTGTGTACATAGGCCAGCCTGTTAGTTCCATACCTGCATATGGCGTCCAACCGACTCTTGTCCATGTATCTGAATCTTGAATGATTCTATGATTTTCCAAGTCAACTAAGGTCAAGTCACCATCAAATCCTTCGATTAAGGACCCTTTGTTTTGTATTCCATAGACTTTTGCAGGCCCAGCACACATCCATTTTACAACATCAGAAATAGAACACCTTCCCTCTTTAGCATGTGTAAGCATTAGAGGAAGTGATGTTTCTACACCTGGCATTCCAGCGGGTGCATTTGGGAATCCAACTGATTTTGCATCTAGAGTGTGCGGGGCATGATCGGTAACTACACAGTCAATTGTTCCATCTTTGAGTCTACTCCATAGCTTTTCTTTATCTTCTGTATATCGGATTGGAGGATTCATCAAGGCACGAACTCCTAGCCTTTCGACATCATCTTGATCGAAAGTAAGATGTTGTGTGCAAACTTCTGTTGTGATTAGGTCTCCTTTACTTGATGCTAACCAATCCGCTTCTTTTCCACTTGTTAAATGAACAATATGTAAACGATGGGAATGATCCTTTGCTAAAGCAGCGGCTCTTTTTGTAGCAATTAGAGCACATTCAATATCTCTACATTCTGCATGTGCAGCAATATCTGTGCGATTTTTGAATTTAGAAATTCTTGATTGTAATCTTTCTTCATCCTCTGCATGTGTAGCAATAATCCCCCCTGTATTCGCAAAAATTTCTTCCAAATGCTTTTGCTCATGAACTAGTAAATCTCCTGTACTACTTCCCATGAATATTTTTATTCCACAGACTCCATCCATTCCCTGTACACTTTGTAAGTCAGAAACATTGTTTTTTGTGGCTCCAATGAAGAATCCATGATGCGTAACTGTCTTTTTTGCAGCCGAAGAAATTTTTGCTTCCAGAGCTAAACGATTGGTAGCATTAGGGAACGTATTTGGCATATCTAAAAATGAGGTAATTCCTCCTGCCGCTGCTGCCCTACTTCCACTTTCTAGATCTTCTTTTTCAGGATTTCCTGGATCTCTGAAGTGTACATGTGGATCTATTGCGCCAGGCAACAAGTGCAATCCGGTAGCATCTATCACTAATTCTCCTGCCTCTGCATTCAGGCCCCCTAAAGGTGCTATAGTTTTGATTAAACCATTACTAACCCGAAGGTCACCTTCAACAATCCTGTTAGGAAGTACCATCATCGCATTTCGTACTAGTAATCTGCCGGTCATAGTGCTCTCCATATTCCCGGGTTAACTGACACCACATGACTGTTATCATATGTAAATGTGCAAAAATCTTTCTAGACGTCTTCAAATAAGTAAGGCCTCAGGGCAGGCTATCGAGTTGGAGTAGTCAGGTTATCTCACGAGGCTCATAACCTCGGGACCGGTGGTTCAAATCCACCACTCGATACCAAAATTAAAAATAAAGTGAAAGTGAAAAAAAGGCCAACTGATAGGCTAATGTAGTTTTTTTCACTTTTATTTTATCAAAGGGGTCTTTCATTTATTCATATACCTTCTAACATTCCCAAGTTATGTAAACAGGTGATAAGATGACGAAGAAAACGGCTAGTGAAAATGTTGATGAAAATGAAATTACAATAGATGTGGACGAACCAGAGATGACTATAGAAGATCTTCCAGGTGTTGGTCCAGCTACAGCCGAAAAACTCAGAGAAGCAGGTTTTGAAGAGTTACTGGCAATTGCAGTCATGAGTCCTATGGAATTAGCCGAACAGGCAGAGTTAGGTGAAGCGGTATCTTCAAAAATAATTCAAGCGGCTAAGAAATTAGCAAATATAGGTGGCTTTATTAGTGGAAATGCATTATTAGATCGCCGTAAAACAGTACAAAAATTAACTTCTGGTACTTCAGCAATGGATGAATTATTAGGGGGTGGTTTTGAAACACAATCAATTTGCGAGGTATTTGGTGAGTTTGGAAGTGGTAAAACACAAATTGGGCACCAGTTAGCAGTGAATACAATACTCCCTACATCTCAAGGAGGATTAAATGGTGAAGTGTTTTATATTGATACTGAAGATACATTTAGGCCTGAAAGAATAGCACAAATGGCAGAAGCAGTTGGCATGGATCCTCAAGATGCTTTAGATAGAATTCATGTTGCCCGTGCATACAATTCAGCTCATCAGATGTTACTCGTCGATGAGATTAAAAGAATGGCAAAATCAATTGATGTAAAGTTAGTAATTGTAGATTCTCTAACTAGCCATTTCCGTGCAGAATTTGTAGGTAGAGGAATGTTAGCTTCAAGACAACAGAAATTAAACAAACACCTCAAGGAACTAAAACAATTATCAGATGTTCAAAATGCTCTAGTACTTGTAACAAATCAAGTAATGTCAAATCCTGCAGCATTATGGGGTGATCCCACTAAAGCAATTGGAGGCCACATTGTAGGCCATGCAAGCACATTCCGTCTCTATCTGAGAAAATCAAAGGGTGGTCGACGTATTGCACGTCTTATCGACAGCCCTAATCTTCCAGAAGGAGAAGCGGTCTTTACCGTGACAGCCGAAGGTCTGAAAGATTGATTTTAGACCTCGGCTTGTCCGACTATTTATTTTATTTCAGACATTGCAACTTTGACTTCTTTAATCAATGAATTGAGATGTTTCTCATCGAAACCAAGTTTTAATTCAGCTGCTGCAAACAAATCTGGCAAAGTCTTTGTATTTCCTAATTCCATTGCATTAGAATAATCTTTCAATGCCTTTTCAGGATTCTTTCTATGGGTTTGCCAAAGTTGTAATGCACCTAATTGTGCTATACCATATTCAACATAATAGAACGGTACTCCATACAAATGTCCTTGTTGTTGCCAAGATAATTCACGGAATTTTTCATTACCTGACCAATTCATATTTGAACCAAATTTATCTCTGAGTGATAACCAATATTCTTTTCTTTCATCTCTCGTATGATTTGGATTAGCATATATCCAATGCTGGAATGCATCTATTGTAGCAATCCATGGTAGTAAGTATACTACTCCTTCTAAATGAGAGATTTTTGCTCTGTTCATTTCGTTACTATTTTCATAGAAAATTCCCCATTCGTCCTGAGTCAATAATTCCATTGACATTGATGCAACTTCTGCGAACTCTATTGGATAGTTTCTTTCATCAATTAAATCTAAATGACCGCAGTAAAGTGAATGGAATGCATGTCCTGATTCATGGATCATAGTTTCCAAATCTCCTTGTAAACCTGCTGCATTCATGAATATAAATGGAACTCGGCTTTTCTCTAAGTAATACTGATATCCTCCAGGTGCTTTGCCCTTTCTAGTCTCTAAATCTAATGTATCCATGTCTACTAATTTGTCAAATTTATTTCCTAAATCTTCTGACATATTATGAAATAACTGAGACAATTTTGTCACCATCTCTTGTACCGAATCAAATGGTTTCAGAGGGCTTTTCCCATTAATATCTGGGCCACTTCCTGACTTCTCATTCACATCCCAAGGTGATAGTCTATCTAAACCAAAAGCGGCGCGTCTTTTCTCATTTATGTCTTTAATAATTGGCATACAAACTTTTTCAATTGAATCATGGAATGTCAAACAATCTTCTACTGAGTAGTCAAACCGATGCATGGCTCTGAACATATAATCGGTATAGGACTCAAATTCCGCGTTAAGAGCAATTTGATGCCGTATTTTTACTAATTCATCAAATATTTCAGATAGTTCTTCTGAATCATCCATCCATCTATTTACCATCGACTTCCAAGCCTTTTCTCTTTTTTCTCTGTCATTTGATTCTAAGAAAGCCTTCATTTCGGGGAAGGTTCTTTCTTTACCTTCAAATTCAACAGTCATTGCTCCAGTAATCCCTTGAGCCTTCGTCACAAGTTTAGTTTGTTCAACGCCAAGTGGTATGTTTTCTGTTCTAAATATTTCAATATCTGAAATTATTCCTCTAATCATTAAATTATATCTTTCAGGTAAATCTTCAAGTGCTGGATGTTCAGCAATTCTTCTATTTAGAGAATCAGAAAACTCAGAAAGCTTCGGTCTAATATTTTCCACGAAATGTAAAAAATCATTCTTCTTCTTTTCATTTTCAGTGTCACAAGTCATGCCAATATAAAGTAAAGCGCCGGTCTCAGAAATATGTTCTGCAAGATTTGAAGAATCTGCTATTACCTTCTCTAGACAATTTGAACAAGTTAATTTTCTTTCGAGTAAGTCATTGACATAAGGTTCAATATTTTCCCATTTAGAAGCATCAAAATCAACTGGAACAAATGACAATTACTCACCTCTTATTGATAGATTTAGGGCCAACAGGTAAGTGGTATTCATTACGAGAATATTTAGCAAGTTTCCAGACAGTAACAGCATTTTGTACCTTTTCTCTTATTGCTTCCAAATCTGGATGATCAGGATTTTCCTGTTGAATCCAACAAGAAGTACAGTATCTTTTCCGTTTATAATCAAGATAGTTTCCTGGAGTACAAACTATTCCACAATATGAGCAATTTCTGTAGCCATAGTACTTCGCCATAATATCTCTATTCCGTGCTCAGGTATTTTACATATCAGTTTGTCCCTGTAAATACTTCCTTTAGATTATACATTCGATGAAATCAGATGTAAAAGAAAACATTCTTCTAATGATTTTTTTTTGTTAATATCATTTTCATATTTTATTCTTTTTAGTCCTTCTAATGTGGGGCTTGGTCTTTGTGTAATCAAAGATCCATTCATGCGTTCAATTAGATTATTGGCTTCTAAATCATGTAGATTATATATTTCACGATTGACAGTATTTTCATCAATATTTTTACTTACTTGGATTTCAGGAAGCCTTACAATCCATGCAGAAGGGTCTTGATTCCTAATTCCTGCATTTTCAAATGCTATTCTAACTTGATGAGTTCCTGAAATAATTCTTAGAAATTCGGCATCAGGACTATTTGCAACCATTTTTCCTTTCATTTGATTTCTTTTCATCGAATACCAAGCAGTCCAAAGATGTTTTTCACTTGCTGCAACTTCAAAAGCTAGTAGTAACCAATTATCATCTGGTCTTAGCTCATTAAAAGACGATAAAATTTCTTTGAAATCTTTTATTTCTGCATTAAATTTGATTCCCCATGCTGGGAACCATGGCATCTGGTCTCGGTTCACTGTATTCGGGATGGGCTTTAATTCAATAATGATTCTAATAATTATGTACGTCGTTTAGTTTCTGTAGCATTTTTGACTACCTTATCTACTAATTTTCTACTCCATCCTCTCATCTCTGAAAGTTTAATCTTATCATTTTCTGTCAATAATGCAACATCTTTAACATTTGAGACTCCCAATTTCTCAACCATCTCTCTCGCTCTAACTCTACCAATCCCTCTCAAAGATACCAATGAAATTAGATCTGATTTACAACCATATCTCATTCTTCTATGAGTTTCATCTATTGCCTCAAATAGTACTCGATGTGATTCTTTATCCATTCTTGATAATTCTTCATCCTCCATTAGAATTATTCTGGTAGAGTAAAGTAGCCATTCTGCTAAATCAACCCTACTTCTCAAATCTCCTGGTTGAACATTCCATTCAGTTTCTAAATCATTTATACTTTCTTCTTCTATCCAAGATTGTAAAACCAAAGCCCCCTTCATTCTCCTTTCATCATCTAAATCTACACTTTGTGTTAGTAATTCTCTTTCATGTCCAAAAAGAGCATCTTGTATTTTCTCAAGATCTTTCTTTTGAGGCCATAATGGCATGAAATCTGGAGTGCATGTGACTAAATGCAATAGACTAAATGGAGAAATTTGTCTTTCCACATCAATCCCTGTTAAAATTTCCATTGCATTAGTTAGCCCTTTTTTTAGTATTTTACCTGAAACTGGATTTAGATATAATCTTGAGACTCTTAATCCCAAAGGAGTAGCTGAATATACCATTGTGGGCGAGTCTGGAACATGATTTTCCTCAACTTCATAATTACTGGCTTTCTTGAATCCAAAGATTGCTGGCCCCTTTCTTGGAGCAATATCTGGGATTTTTCTTTGATGATTATCACTAAGGCTTACTCCCGATATTTTCGTTGCAGATTCTGCCCAAGATGGAACACTATCATCCCAATTTTCTTTTGATTCTTTACCATTTTTTTCTTTTAGGATTCTTTCTTTTACTTTGTCAGATTCTCCTTCTTTCTTTATCATATCATTCTCAGAAAGCCATTCAATTACTTTATCAATCTGATTTTCAAGGTATTCGGATTCTAAATGTGTCGATAAGAATGTTTTACTGAAAAATTTTCCTAAAGCATCTCTATCATTCATATCAGTTGTTGCAATTAATGAAAGAATATGGGTTAACAATGCAGGATCCTCTTCAGCAGTTAGGGCATTTGGATTAGCTAATTTCGAAGTAACATCTTCAGGATCGCTTAGAAGAAAGTGTTCGACATTTCTTATTTCTTCTTCCTTACTCTTTGAGACAATCCACGCATCGCCTTTTTTGTCATATTTTGGCCTACCCGCCCTTCCTAACATTTGTTTTATTTCCATAATTGGCATAGGCATATTCCTACTTGCAGCTGAGCTCCATCTCTTAACATCTCTAATTATCACTCTTCTAGCTGGTAAATTAACTCCCTGAGCTAGAGTTGGTGTTGCTACTATACAAAAAATATCACCATTTTTGAACAATTCTTCTACCTTTTTTCTCTGTTCTGTGCCCAAACCTGCGTGATGGAAAGCTATTCCTCCCTTAATTGAGTTAGATAATTTCTTCCCTAAAGGAGAAGAGTTTTCATTTTGATTAATCAATTCTGCAAACTTATTTAGCTTAACAAATCTATCTCCATTATCAAAATTTGGTTCATTTTTAACACGATTTAGCACATGTTTTGATAATTCTCTAGCTTCTTTCTGAGAACTTTTTCTTGAATTAACAAAAACTAATAATTGGCCATTTTCAGCGATTGTATCGTCTAGTGCTGCTTGTAAGATTTTTTCTTTTGCCCCGTTTATATTTCTTGGTTCGGGCCATTTTTCATTGCCCTTACCATCTATTCTGTGTACTTTTACTTGTAAATCTGTCAAAGTTCCCGAATGAAGGCTAACTGGTCTCCACTCTGATTGAATTAATTCTGCCCCTAACCATTTTGCTAAATCTTCACAGTTACCTACCGTTGCAGAAAGAGCAATAATTTGTGCATCTGGTTTTTTATGCCTTATTCTAGAGATTAATACTTCTAATGTTGGTCCTCTAGAATGATCATGTAATAAATGAAATTCATCAGTTACAATAATTCCAATATTTGAAATTAAATTTGATCTATTTCTAAATAAAGAATCCAGTCTCTCACTTGTACAGACTAAAATGTCTGAATCTTCTATTGAATTAATTTCTCCAGACCTATCTCCTATGGCTAGTGCTACTTTTAGTCCTACAACATTTGCAATTTCTTTCAATTCATCATATTTCTCACTAGCCAATGCCTTTAGAGGAACTACATAAATGGCTTTTTGATTAATCAAATCATTCTTCAATCTGTGAGCTATAGTCAAATGTGCAACAAGTGATTTCCCACTAGCAGTTGGGATAGTTAACATTAGATTTTTTCCATCTAGTGCATGAGGCAAAGCTTCCTGTTGAGGCGGATATAGCTCTTTAATCCCCCATTTTTCTCTTAAAAATTTGACTATATCTGGAGACAATCCTAGATGTTGGATAGTCTTTTCCGAGCCTCCGCTAGAGTGTGCCACAAACATTCTCATAATCGGCCGTTCTAAAGGATGCCGTGTCGTTAATTCCATCTATGATAAGCAGGATGGCCTTCCTTTACTGCAACAAATAGGCCTTCTCCTGTAGCACAGATCTTCCCATTTGCTTCTAAAGTCATTTTGACATTTGCTCTATCATCATTTAATTCACTTATAATTGCCGTAATTTCTAATTTTGAATCTAGTGGAGTAGGTCTCTTAAGTTTCAAACTAAATGTTGCAGTTACGGTACATGGCGGGACATCATCTTGGTTCTTATCCATCAAAGCCATAGTTGCTGCCCAATTGCCGTGACAGTCGAGTAGTGTGCTGATTATCCCTCCGTTTATAATTCCTGGAAATGCTTGATGTTCGTTTCTAGTTTCAAACTCCATCTTGAGTCCATTTTCTGTTCTAAATGACTTAATTTGTAGTCCTTTTTCATTAGCAGGACCACAACCAAAACAGATACTATTCGGTGCATATTTGTCCTGTACAGATATGTCATGTTGTTGTTCCATGTTCCCTCACATAGGGTATAGGGAATTGAATTATTCCATAAGCCCATCATCAGACTATCTTAATTTAAGAACCTCTTCCGAGAGTCGTTGTCTGCTACCGATGATGAAGATAAATCGCCGTCCACGGCTAGGAAAAAATCTCCTGCGCCACGTAAAAATAGGCGTCGGCATAAACCACTAAAAGTAGCTAATCAGTTATCTCAAAAACGCCGTAAAGAGATTGAAGATGCATTCGAGCGTAAATCACCTTCACCCAAGAAATGGTCTAGAGAGAGCGGACCAAAGACTCATTTATTTGATAGAAAAAGAATAAAACCTGGGAGTATTAGGAAAATTGATTTCAATCTTTTAGATGTAGAAATTGGAGATTCTTGGCCTATTCCAATAACAATTATTCACGGTTCAAGGCCGGGGCCAGTTGTTACAATATTGGGTGCAGTTCATGGAAATGAACTTGTGGGGCCTCTCGCTTTGACATATCTTTGTGGCCCTAACTTTATTGGCTCTAGAGAAGACATAGATCCTTCCATGTTATCGGGAACAATTCGAATAATTCCAATAATTAATCTCCCAGGATATCGCCGTCAAAGTAGGAAATTCCCTGACGGCCGAGATCTGAATAGGAATTTCCCAGGTAATAGTGAAAGTAATACAACTTCTCGAATTGCGAATCGTGTATGGAAATCTATTATTCAGACTTCTGATCATATAATTGATCTACATACAGCAGCATCCGGAAGGACAAATATGCCTCAAATTAGAGCTAATTTAGCACATCCTGAGAGTAATAGAATAGCTAGGGCTTTTGGTATAGAAACCATTCTAGATAATGAAGGGCCAAAAGGATCTTTGAGAAGAGCTGCAAATAAATCAGGTATTGGATGTATTACTTATGAGGGAGGTGGTTCTAATGAAGCAGATCCCGAATCTGTTCAAGTAGCAATCTATGGTATCCTAAATGTCCTTAGAAGTTTGAGAATGATTCCAGGATATCCAAATCGCCCGCATTTTAGAATTCTAGCATCAGGTTCTGTTTGGATTAGGTCTGATCAGGGAGGTCTATTGGACATATTAGCTCCTGCTGGGAGCTTCGTAGATGATGGAGAAGTTGTAGCCACAATTACAGATCCTGAAAGACCCGGTATTAGTCATGATGTTTATTCGCCAAATAGAGGTTTAATGATTTGCACTGCCACTCATCCATTCGTCACCGCAGGAACTCCTATAGGTCATTTATTGCCAATGAAATCTGGCATAAAAACTCTTCAAAAAAGACTTGATGAGGAAGGTTGTTTGATTATCAGTGGTTCTGATGGAGAACCTCCATGGAGAGAAGATGATGACGTGGAAGACATTTCAATTGAGGGAGAATGGTCTGGTGGAACCCCGGACGCTGAATGGGGGCAAGATGAACTACCAGCTCCCGAAGAAGAGTCATGATTCTACTCTTCTATGATTCTTGAAGGTAGATCTAATAATTCTACTTCTTCCTCTATCTTCTTACTTGGAATAGTAACCATTGGTATGGTTGAAGGAAGACTCGGTAATGAGTCCTCATAAGCATTATTCTTTGTTTCTAATAATGACAAATCAGGAGCTGAAGGTAATTCTGTTTTTGTAAATGAATAATCATATTCAATTTTATTTGAAGGAATACTATACGCCGTATAGGCTTCTTCGAGACTTCTCTTCTGCTTAATTCTGAAATTAACAAATACGCCTGCTATAAGAATTGAAATCATCATAATTGATATGAATAAGATTCCTAAACCGCTAGTAAAAAACGAAATTAAATTATCAAAGAATGTTGGCGGTGGAATCCAAACAACCATGTCTATTTGCCAGATAAATTCAGTGGTTACTCCAGAATCAATAATAGTGGCTGTAATTTGTTGTGTACTTGTTCCATTTGTACATAGTAATATAGTTAAATTATCTTTATTCTTACCACATTCTAATTCATTTATTACTAACCTTGTACCTTCATTTGAGATATTTTGAGCTAAATTATAATCGCCTATATACCAAGTTATTTCTGTATTTACTTGTGAAGGGATATTATTTAATCCAAATATTAGAGTCTCATTAACTGCATCCCAATTGTATAATACTTGATTACGAGGCACTACAAGAACAAGATTTTCTCTTCTTAGATTATCATCAATTAATTCATTACAATCATCATCTAAACCATTCCATACTTCAATTGAGCTAGGATTAATTTCTGCATTTAGATCGTTACAATCTTCAAAATCATAATAATCATCATTATCGTTATCAAAATTAAATGTTAGAGGGTCCGACATTTTAGTTAGGACTTCTAATCCATCATTAATTCCATCTCCATCAGTATCCTCATCATTATAATCAGAAGTAATGTTATGATACTCTTCGAAGTCTGAAAGACCATCATTATCGGAATCAATTGTATAGAAGTCTTCATCAATTTCTCCATCACAATCATTGTCTTTCTTATCTAGCATTTCAATTAATGATGGTGAAACCTCAATATCATCATCATCACAATCCTGGAACCAGTACCAACCATCACCATCACTATCTTCGTCATATACTAGAGGGTCAGCTCCTAATTCAGCATATGTATTAACTTCAATTCCATCAGGCAAGCCATCATTGTCGGTATCGCCATCATTAGGATTTGTAGAAATGAAATAATATTCATCATAATCAGACAGTCCATCAGAATCTGTATCTAAATCTATGAAATCTTCATCAACTTCTTCATCACAATCATTGTCAATTGAGTCTAAGGCTTCAGACAATCCCGGTGATCTAAGAATATTATTATCGTCACAATCCTCAAACCAATACCATGTGTCTCCATCCATATCTTCATCAAAAATTAATGGATCTGCTCCTAAATCAGAATATAGATTTACTTCCGAACCGTCATTCAGTCCATCACCGTCAGTGTCTGCATTTCTGTAATCTGTATTATGTATGTGATATTCTGGCCAATCTTTCAGTCCGTCATTGTCTCTATCTGTAAAATTAAATCCTTCATCAATAAAATCATCGCAATTATCATCGAAACCATTCAATTTTTCTGGTTTTCCAGGGTTTATTTCTGCATCCTGATCGTTACAATCATTGAAATGATAATATAAATCTGAGTCTTCATCTGCATCGAAAATTAGTGGATTACTCTGCCAAAGGTTGATCTCAGCACCATCATTTAATCCGTCAGAATCAGTATCTTCATTATTTGGATCTGTTTGATAAACTGAAATCTCTATTAAATCTGATAATCCATCTAAATCTGTGTCAGACATTGTTGCATTTGTAAAATATACAAATATTTCATCATAATCATTTATTCCATCAGAATCCGTATCTTCATTGTAAGGATCTGTTCCCCAAATTAGTGTTTCATTTTCATTTGAGATTCCATCATCATCATAGTCCAGATCTATGTCCATTCCATGAATTATCATTTGCCACGAATTTAGTGTTCCTGATGTACCTGAAGTAGTATCTCTTATCTTCAATTTCCAAGTTCCTAAACTGCTTTCATCCCAATGATGGACTGTATTAAACATCCAATTAGAATAATCATTACCTGCATCATTATGTTCTTCAGCTAGCCATGATTCAGTACCATTTGGAGATTCTAATACTATGTCTAAATCTCCTCTACTAGAGTGATCAATATCTACTATTACATCTATACTCTCAAGACTAATATCATCTGTAATTTGAACATCAAATTCACTCCATGAGTTTGTTGATGTAGGAATTGTGAATGATGGCGAATAGGGACCGAATGTTAGATTCAATTCTTCATCCACATTAGTCCAATTTTCTGCCAATGATACGGCACTACCGGCATCTATTGCTCCAAATCCATATTTATGTGATACATCATGTCCCGCATCATTAATTGTCCAACTTGAATCATTTGGATCATTCATTCTTGCGCTATTGACTAATATGTGCTGCACATCTCTCCAAGTTAGGTTTTCATTAGCATCCAGCATCAAAGCAATTACTCCTGCAGCCAAAGGCGTCGCACTAGAAGTTCCTCCAAAACTATTTGTTACATTTCCATTATCATAGCCAGCATCATCAGATGTCGTATCAGGATCATCATGAATATCAGTAGTTGTTATTCCTTCACCATCTCCATTAGAATGTGCTGCTACTAAGATACTAGCCCCCGGTTCGGAATAATATGATTGTTCACCATAATGAGTAATTGCTGAGACAGCTATAGTGAATCTGCTATTTGCCCATCCATCGTAATTTGCATTATCATTACTTGTAAGTCCATTACCTGCTGCCCATGTGATTATATTTCCTAATCCATTTCTTCCGTCATAAGCATCATTCTCAAATGCTGCCAGCATTAATGGTCCTGGAGCATCCAATGTCTGACCATTATCACTAGGCCCCCATGAGTTAGTGTAAATATGAGTTTCATTGTTCATGAAAGATAATGCATTTGCTTCCGTAGAATCTCCTGCCCAACATGCAATTAGAGTTGAACCCGCCAGAGTCGCATCATAGGCTGCACCTGCTACATGGATTGAATTATTTCCCGCTGCAGCAGCAACTCCTCCGGCCGCTGTTCCATGTCCATTATTACTAGTAGGGGTAGGGTCCGCATCATTATTGCACCAGTCATAGGAATGATTGGGTGAGTAATTAGGTGAAATATCGGGATGATCTTTATCTAAACCATCATCAACTACACTGATAATAATTCCATTACCTGTGTAAGAATTCCAAACTGAAGTTACATTTGCATCTTCTCCAAAAGTTCCCGAGGTTTGACCTGTGTTTTGCAGATGCCATTGGTCATTAAACACCTCATCATTTGGAATTGAACGGGTTACTTGTTGTTTCTTAATTAATGGCGAGAAAGACTCAATATCCCCATTTTCAATTAGTTTATCGAATTTTTCTATTATCTCTAATGTCGAATCAAAATTCCAAATATATGCTCCTTGTAATTGATGTGCATTCTCTATTGAAACTGTTCCAGGGATCATTTTGATTTGTTCATTAATATTATTGGTGGTTACAACTAACCATTGTTTGGTATTTTCTAATTCTTCTGTAGAATATTGTTCTAAGTCTGCTACTCTTTCAAATGCTAATTGTACAGCAATAGAATAGGTTGGAAGAATCAAGTTTTGTTCACTTTCTAATGATTCTTTTATATTTTCATTTTCAGCCGTAACTAATCCTGAAATTGGCGCCGAAAGTAAAATAAAAACTGCAATTAATACTGAACGCATACCCCTGTCATGTCAGTAGAGGTTTTAGGTATTCGTTAATCTTGCATTAACAACAAGTCATTATTCTTTCCAATTTTTTATTGCTAAATGAACCTCATCATCATCCATTAATCTACGTTGCTTTTTGGCGACAGAAAAAAGATAAGCAACTAGTTCATCAGTTATTTCATAATTATTTTTGTTTAGCCACCATGTTATATTCGAACGACCACTCATATGCCCAATTCTGATTACCTGTTCTAAACCATAATCTTGAGCAGGTACTCCTGAATAGATTCTATCTGCAAGCCAATGTTCTCCTTTTTTCATAGCTTTGACAACAGCACTTGCATGTACTCCTGTACCTGTTTCAAATGCATCTTTTCCAAATACTGGATAGTTTCTAGGTAAAGCAACTTCGATGTATTGATGTGCTTTACGCATATAATCATTCAATGATGTTAAATCATTTTTGATTATTCCCATTAAACTGAGATTAACCAAGGTTTGATCCAAAGGAGCATTACCTGCTCTTTCTCCGACTCCTAGGGCAGTTCCATGTATTACGTCTGCACCTGCTTCAACAGCTGCTAAGTTATTTGCAACTCCAAGTCCTCTATCTTGATGGCCATGCCAGTTTACTTCTATATCTCTACGTTTTACTCCTGAGTCTGGGATAACCTCATTTTGAATGAATCCTAGTAATTTCCTAACTCCGTTAGGAGTCACATGCCCACATGTATCACATACGCATATTCTATCAGCACCTAGTTCTATTGCTCTGGTATATACTTGTTTTATTTCTTCAGGTTTGCTTCTAGTTGTGTCTTCGGTGACAAACATTACTGGTATGTCGTTATCGATTGCGAATGTAACAGCCTTTTCAGCAGTTGACAATATCTTATCCATATCCCAACCTTCAGTATATTGTCTAATTGGACTAGTTCCTAGGAATGCACTTGCTTGGATTTGTCTTTCATGTTTAGCTTGTAAATCAACTAATGGTTTTATGTCATCAACAACAGTTCTAACGGCACAACCAGGTCTCAATTCATATGATTTCTCATTCATATGAGTTAACATTGAATCTATGTGTTTGATATGAAAAGGACCAGCTCCAGGTAGTCCTAAATCAACTTTCTGAATTCCCAATTTTTCCATAAAATCAATTAATTCAATTTTTTCATCAATGGTAGGATTTCTTGCACTTGGACTTTGTAAACCATCTCTTAGAGTTTCATCATCAAACCATACTTCATGTGGATGATTTGAAGAATCTCTTTTGAGATCATAGTCAATAGTGTTCCAATCAAAAATCAGGTCCTTCTCATCCATCTGGTCACCACCTTTTCTATTCTTCAACTACCTGCCAAGTGCTTGAATCCATCGGGCCAGAGTACCTAATTATTCCTTTCTACCTCTTTTTCTTAAAATAATATATACAATTAATACAGTACTTAAGACAGCTCCGTTTATAGGAAAACCAGGTGGTTGGTAAAATGTACTACTTGTTAATACTAGTATAATGAACATTACAGCTAGATATGTTAATGACACAAAAAATGAATGTGATGCAGTAGGCATTATATCATTATTTTTATTGATATTTATTTCCCATATTGTTACTCCATACCAAATACTCAAAATTAAACTATTAATTATTGCTAGATACATATTGAAATCTAAATCTAAATAATTTTTTTCCTGGAATGCTAGAGGTGTTGTCAATGATAATAGGACCAAAAATATAGAATATATTTTCATTTCAAATAATGTTCTTTCTTTACCTTTAACATTGGGCATCATTGGTACACCAACTTTTTCATATTCTTCAGACCTATATAATGCTAAAGCCCAGAAATGTGGTGGTGTCCAGAAAAATATTAGTAGGAACATGAACCAAGGCATGTAACCTCCAATATTTAGAATCGAATTCATAAAGTCAAGAATTGAACTAGATGCTAATTCAAGTTCTCCTTCTGCTGCTGCCCAACCAATAACTGGAGGAGTTGAACCAGCAATCCCTCCAATGACAATATTCTGAACACTTGTTCTTTTTAGCCAAATTGTATAAATAAATACATAGAAAAGAATACTGAATAATGCCCAGAATGCAGCAACTTCATTTGCCATTTCTAACAGCCAGATGGTTCCAATAATTGAAATTGAAATTCCAAATATGAGCGCTGCTTTTGGAGTAATATCTCCAACAGACAAAGGTCTTTTCGATGTTCTAGTCATAATTGGATCAATATCTCTGTCATACCACATGTTGATGCAATTTGCACCTCCTGCCGTTAGATATCCTCCGATAAATACAATCATCATTATTTCTAAGGTGTCCCGATTAATTTTATTGTTTACAATTAAATTATGACTCAGAATTGCACACATTGCTGTAATTTGTAATAGTACAACTACTCTCGGTTTCGTTAAAGAAAAGAGTGACTTGCCAAGCCCCCTCGTCTCCGTCATATTAACTCCTATTGCTAATAGTCTTTGAAAGTCATTGAGTCATAGTATCATTCACGACATGTCTTTTCTCATAGAGAGTTACAACTCTTATAGTTACCATTATGCTTGTAATCATTACAAAAACTAGTGACCCTAGCATCAGATGGACTAATGACAATAGCTCGAAATAAACAATTTCAAAATTGTCTAATTTTGCAGAAAGTACATACATCCCACCTAATCCCATATTTATTAGATATAATATCGATGACATCCAAATCCATTTACATAACAATGTTCCATATTCGCCTTCTTTGTTTTCCTTCCAAATTATGTAGCATGTGATTGCTAATATTATTCCAACTATACTAACTAATAATCTATGTAAGATTTGTGATTGAGCCTCAAAATCAACTATTTTTTCATATATTGAGTCATTGCATAATGGCCAAGATTCTGGGAAACCTGACACTCCACATCCTTGATTAGCTCCCGGAGTTGTTGACACAAAAACTCCTAGAAAGAGAGTCAAAAAAGTGCCAAATGACAAGAATGCAATACGATTAGTCCATCTTTTAGCCAGAATTGGATCAAACTCTATCCATCTAGGAATTTCTTCTTTGTCTCTTACAGTAGCTAACCATATCCAGACTAATGACATCAAGAATAGAAGTGCAGATGCTAGATGTAGAGCAACACTCCAATGTAAATTATCCAACTTCACAGTCACGTATCCTAGGAAACCCTGCCACCCAATTAACAAAACAGAAATTAATGAAGCCAATTTAACTTCATTAGTCAATTCATCATCTTTTCTAATCACCAACCAATTTAAAATTACTAATGGTCCTAAAACTACTCCCGCCAGTAATCTATGAATCCACTCTGTAAATATCTGGAAAGAAGTATATGTGTGACTCGAACCTCTAGAGTCTATTTCACTTGGATTTTCATCAAACCATTCTTTTTGCTCTTCTTCTGATATATCAAAACCCCAAGTTCCGAAACATGTAGGCCAATCTGGGCAGGATTCTCCTGCATCATAGATTCTAATCACACCCCCTGCAGCGATAACTAGGATTGTAATGCCAATAATGAAAGCAGTCAGTTTTTCTACACTGACTCTTTCGAATCCCATTATCTCACGACCTTTTAGTCATAGATATAATTGTGTATTATTCTTCAAGATGTGGTTCAACATCAATCGGTATTCTATGTTTTAGATATTCTAGAGTTGCAATTTTCATCGGATCTAAAACAACCCTTTCTTTCGCTTCATCTACTCCATAAAGCTGAATTAATTCTCCAGAGAATTCTTCTCTTAATTCATCTTCTGAGACGAATAAAG
>CERB01090713.1_pt1 | contig 37523 bp, 29 predicted proteins | sample 356271 | NCBI WGS metagenome assembly CERB01 (sample SAMEA2621155, study PRJEB7988) | marine metagenome | isolation source: saline water (ENVO:00002010), including
CTACTTTACACTTCTTAAACTACTTTACACTTCTTAAACTACTTTACTTCTTAATCAAATTGAGTTTTAAGATATAAACTATTAGGTCAACGATGAAATAGTTAATCTTATATTGTGATTGTTTAGGATTAATATGATATTGGCTTTTGCCTTTCTAACTGATATTATTAGTCCTTTTCTATAAGGAGAGTTGACAACTTGTAAAAAAGTTCCTTCTTGATGTGTCATTGTCACGGATGACGAAAAACTCAAAAAAAATAAAAAATTATAAAAATTTTCGATCGTTTTTTTTGAAACATGTATAAAAAAGAGGTGCGTTTATTTGAGAATCAAAAAAGAACATAAAGAGCTTTTGATTATCTTTTGATAAGAATGGATTCCACAGATGAGTTCGAAAGCTATTCCGTTTATATTGTTACTGTTCAATCAATAATAATCAAATTTTTGACTGAAGCAGTTAAAGACATTTTGCCAGATACAAATATAGAGGTGAGTAAAGATGGGATTAGGATATTATCAATGGATCCAACACATACAACGCTTGTTCACATGAATCTTGGCGCAACTAATTTTGAAAAATTTCATTGTACACATCAACAGATAATAGGTGTGAATATGATAAATTTATTCAAATTGATTAAAACGATAACAAACAATGATACTCTGGCACTATTTGTACATAAGAACGATATGAATCATTTAGGTGTAAAGATAGAGAATTCATCTAGAAAGGCATCAACAACTTTTAAACTAAATCTGATGGATTTGAACAATGGAAATATTCGTATTCCACCTGCGCAATTTACATCAGTGATCACGATGAAATCGACTGATTTTCAGAAGATTTGTCGGGACATGGTAAACATATCGGATGAGATAGAAATAAAAGCAGTGGATAGTAGTTTAATACTAACATGTAAGGGAGAATTTGCGGAGCAAGAGACAGTAATAGGAGAGTGCTCTTCAAATGGTATATCGTTTTGCCAAACATCTGAAGATAAGTCTGATAATAATAGTTCAGAAATAATTCAAGGTATTTTTTCCTTAAAATACTTGACCCTGTTTGCTAAATGCACAAATTTATGTCCATCAATTCAGATTTATCTTAAGAATGATTATCCTTTGATAGTATGTTATAGTGTTGGTAGTTTAGGTGAAATTAAGATGTGTCTTGCACCGAAGCACAGTGCGAACTAAATAGTGAGATTGTAGATTTTTAATATAGGGTATAAATATACAAATGGCGATCTGCAAAGCTTTAGAAAGTGTTATCGGATCAGGCGTTGAAGGATTTGAAGCTTCTAAAAGAAGCAAATACCCGGGTTATACCGTCCCCAAATCGTGGATCAACTTCGTTGTCTTCGTTATTATGTTATTAGCTGTTGCCTTCTTTGGTCAGTTAATGTGGAACGAACTTTTAGCTAAGTTCATTACCGTATTGAAGCCTCTTCCTTCGGTATTCCACGTAATTGGTATGTACATTGCTCTTGATATATTCTTCGGAAACTAAGTGTATTAGTCATATAGACCAGTTACATCATCAAAAAAATATGATCTTAATTTAACAATTTTATTATCTGGAACTCGTTCCTGTGCGAATGCGTCAAAGTCTCCATTTATTATCATATGATGAATGAATGCGAGGCAGTATACACCGCATTCAGTGTTACCTAATTGATGGCGAGTTTTATTATAATTAACAGAGATGGTTTTATCTTTAAGATGTATTTCGCCCTCTCTTTTGAATCTTTCAATTAGTTTTTTAACCTCTTTTGGCGGAGGATCAGATACACTATCAAAATAAGAAATTTCACCATTTTTCAAATCAACATATAAAGCGATCCAATGTTGTCCAGATTTATCATGAGGATCTGTATTGAATATTGCTCCAAAAGAATTGTATTTTTTTGCTAAACCAGGATACGTGTAGTTACATAAGTTACTATATGCGCATCTACCACTATAATCTTTTACATCAAAATCGATTGGGGCTGGTTCTAAGAAATGGAATTTAGGAAATTTTTTTTTATATCTGACCATTGCCTGTGATATATCATCATCACTTAACCAACTATTTGGATTTTTGTTCCATTCATTCGGGACTTTTGGTGCAAATCTTGAATTTGATTTTCTAGTTTTTTTAGTCCATCTATCTTCGTGTTCTGTTTTATGTCTTTTTCTTAGTTCTGACCACAATTTGGTTTTATTAAGTGAGCGGATATTTTTGATTTTATTGTCTTTATTTTGTTTATTCCAATCATTTGCGAATTCGATTAATTGCCCTTTAGTATAACAGGTTGGTTTTGGATTTGTGAAATCGGAGCATTTGCGTCTTCTGGTAAACTTCATATTTATATGATATAAATAATGTCTATTAACGAAGAGTTTAAGAATTCGGATATTTCCACACCCTTTCTTGCTGATATCTCTAATATAATTATTGAATTCAAAAAATTTGATACTTTACCTAAGAAAATTACGAATAATAATAAAGAAATCGCCGTACTACAAGGGGAGATTTCCAAGATAAATAATATAGGTGTTAAAAACCCTTTTGAGTTTTTAAAAGAGACTAATAATTTAGATCTAAAAAAGAAGAAAGAGAATACGATTCGGAATGAAACGAATGATATGAAAGATGAATTAAAAAATCTATCTGAAACAATTAAAGATAAATTAACTCAGGCTTATGAAAATGAGAAATCAAGAATTGAAGCAGATAATGCGATTGCTAAAGCAAAAAGAGAAGAAAAGAAATGGAAAATAAGTCGTTTTTTAAGAAAATGTTTGTATCGTAAGACAGTTTAATGTTAAAATAGAAGTTCTATAAAAAATATACTCGCAAGAAGAAATTTTCTCTCATATGTCTTTTTACCTTTTTCCGTTAGAGGATTTCTATCTGAAAACCATATTCTTTCTAATGCGAAATAACAGAGACATGTTATAATTATTGCACGGAGGAGTCCAGCCATAATTAAGAATGTTATTTTTATTATTAAAGATCAGTAGTGAATGATACTTTGTCAAGGTTCATATATCTCCAAGCTTCTTTTGGTAGTAACGTCGCCTTACCTGGATATAGAAAAGGAACATATTCTAACATAGCCGAATAGAGAATGTCTCCATTAACCAAAATATCAATTTCTCTAAGATCCTGATGTATTTCAATATGATTAAGTCGTTGAAAAGGTATTGATGGAGTAGCAACACGCATTGTAGTGGGGTAATATGATTTAATATCATTCGGATCATCCGGATTAGCCTTATTACCACTTGAATCAGTTGGACAAACACAGGTATCTATAATTTCACCAGAAGAGTCTACAGATACAACCTCTGCCGGTTCAGATATAGTATCTGTATGAGCACTGGTTGGTTGATTAACCGCTGCTAAATAATCAATTATAATTCTGCCAGTTCCCATATCTAATTTGATTACCGGGGATTGTCTATCACAAATAATATGTATGTCTCTTGAACTTCCAGTATAAAATACCCGAAGATCCATTTTATAGATACATTTCATATTTGGTGCACAAGCTTTGAATGCTGTTCTAGTTGTCTTTTCAATTAAGGTTTGCTGTTGTTCACTTGAAGATTTTTTCCAAAATAGAATTCTCTTTGCATGAAGCATCTTGTGTATAATTAATATAAGAACCAGTGCTATTAAAGATCTAAAAAACCAAAAAACAAGCGTTTGTTTATCCATTAATAAGAATGTGATATTTTTTATATATATAGTATGAATATTGTAGTTTTTTTAAGGGGTCATGAAAGAAATACATTTAATAATGAAAGATTAAGACAATTTATTAATACATTAAGAAAATCCTTGAAAACAAGTGTACATGTACATATTCATACATGGGAAAAAACAGAAGCAAGATTAAGTTGGAGAAATCTGAATATAATATCACGAACAATAACAAAATCTGAAATCGAGAATTATTTTGATACTGATATTACCTGTAATATTGAAAGTGAAGATGATGTTAAAATACATGGTAATACATTGGGAAAAATAGGAGCGATTCCAATAATTTGTTGGAAACGAATGTGGTATGGACAATATTCTGGGATAAAACAAATATTATCTAAATTCAATGAAGATACAACCCTTATTCTCAATATGAGAATCGATTTTTTCTCTTGTAACACAACACACAAATACAAGATAACCGAAGATCATTTAATAAATATGTTAAAAAAAACTATAGAAACTCCAGAAAAAATAACATTTATACATAACACTGGAGAGTATGATGGAATTGATAATGTTTTTGCAAGTAATCTAAATATTATGTATAACCTAATAAGACATTTCCATTTCAATTTAGATGATATATCCTCTAAATATAATTACTTGATGTTTCATGAAAATATGGTCTATTATGAATCAGAAATATTATGCGGAAATACAATTAATATAGATCCATTTGTCTATTATGGTCGCTTGTTAAGCAATCAAATTATAAATCATTTTGCGGGGATTTAAGCTATTAAAACACCTCGGAGACCTATAATACGAACTCATATGAATTTTGAATATTTACTTAAAAACTTAAATGATGGTAGATGTGAGACGTTATATGAATATAATCAATATTTATTGAAGAGGTTTTTTGAATACGCGCTTAATAATACAGAGTATGTTCAAGGTGTTCTTAATGGTAATACAGGATTATATAAGAAAATGAAATATTGTCCAAAGCATGAGAAAGTTATTATAACGGCATGTATTACTTCGTTAAGTCGTAATCCAAGAGTATTGCTATATAAGCAATACTATAATGATTACTTAAACCTTAAAACAAGCTTTATGGGATGGAGAGGTAGAACAGATTGGTTCGATTTTCATAAGACTGTATTATCTCACTTTATATGGATTGATGATACAGAAACATTTTCTTGGACTTGGTCAAAAATAACTGAATATATGAAAGGATTTAAAAAGAAATATCCCAGGATCTCAGATTGGAGGAGAAGATGGTATTTACAAGAAGTTGGTAAATTGCGTCTTTATATTATAGATGTATGTGTTGCATCAAATCGAATTTCATTCTTACAAAAAATATTTGAAAATAATGTAATCAAGATCAACAAATCAGTCAAAAATACAATGATTAAGTTCGGGTATGAATGTTCAAACGATTTTATTATAAAAAAAGCAAACTTTACAAATACAAGGGAATGGAAATGGTTATTAGGAGAATTAGATGATATTAAAGGTATTTGTGTTACTGATTGTTTTGAAATATGTATGAAAAGCAATTTTCATAAACAGAAATTGATTAATTTATTTGAATTGAACGAACCAAACATTTTTTGGGAATTCTTTATTAATGCAGATTATCATCAAGTTAAATTTTTAACTTGTAAAAATATATGTCAGATTATTTCGGATGATCGCTTCAATATAACAGACCAAAAAATGAAAAGACGTATTATAAGAAAAATTTTTGATTTTCGCAATCATCTAACTCGTTCTTTACTGAAAAGTTTAAGAAAATGTTTAAATGAATACGTTTTGAATATAACTCTTGGAACCTATATGATCCTTAATATAATACTAAGTGGCGAAGGTAGTAACGATTACTCCTATATGATAGATATATGTAATCTATTTATTGATAAGAATCAGATAAATATCTCCGTACTTGATAAGGAAATAAAGGAACAATTGGGTTGTTTATCGAGTGATCAATTATATTGGTTATATACATTATTAGGTGAAAGAATTTCACCCATAATTGGAATGTCTATATTTGCAAAAAAGACCCAGATAGAGTCCAATGATATGTGTCCAATATGTCTTACAGATATAGATAATAACACTAATTGTACATTTCCATGTGGACATTCCTTTCATAACAATTGTATACATAGAGATATTAATAGTGGTAGGTACTCTGATGATGGCAAAAATCCTATATATAGTTGTCCTATGTGTCGTTCAAAAATTCATCAAAATTGGATAAATAACCGTATTGCTTATTGTAATATTGCTTATTGTAATGCTTTTATTTCCTAAACATTACATTGTTGTTGATTATGTGTATAATTAAGTAAATCAAGTTCATATTCATATACCTTTCCAGTCTCATCATCAACCTCTGTAAAATCAGTATAGGTTACCCCCCTATTATTATCATTCAGAATAACAATACGATGATTCTCAGTATCAATATCATACAAAATATCTACTGTTTCTCTTATAACTTTGCTTCCTGGAACATGACCACTTTTCATGAATTGTCCATTATGAAGCACATGATGACTAAATGTAGATATAATTCCCGAATTATTAACTAATTTTGTATCTTTTCCCGAAAAATTCATTTTTCCTTCAACGGTATTATTATTCCATAATATATCACCAATGTTTACATCCTGAATATACTTGAATTTACCATTGTTCATCAATATCCGTGTGTCAGATGCGAAACATTTACCTCCAAATGCTTTTTTAATTTTTTTCCGACTTTTTTTCTCTTTCTTCTTTTCCTTTCTCTTCGCCTTCTTCTTCTTCTCTCTCTTTTTCTGCTTTTTTGTTTTAGGAGCAGGAGCAGTAGCAGCAGCAGCAGCAGCAGCAGGTTTTTCATCACCTCCCCACCAACTTGAAAACCATCCTTTTTTACAAATAATCCCTTCTGGAGAGTTTTTATACTTATTATATATTCTTGTCATCCTTTCAAATTGAAATACTGCTCGTTCATCGCCTCTATCCAAATTACTTTTCGCTAATGCGTAAGCTGCTTCTGCATCTCCTTCAATTTCAACTGGCATAAATTGTGTCAACCATTCACATAATTTCATTCTTTCCTCCCTTTCACGCTGTTTTACCTGACGTTCTTCACTGCGAGTCGCCCACCATCCCTTAGACTCACCATCTTTTGTTTTAGTACTACCGCCAAACCAAGATTTCTTCTCGTCTTTTTGTGGTTTTGATCTTATTCTCTTTGTCCTACATGCTCTTTTAACCCCTTCTGCAAAGAAATCATTGTAAAAACTACAAGACTTAATTTCAACCGTATCTGTTACAGCATCTGAATCATTTAAAATATCCATTTTATAGTTATAATTCATATCAATTTGAGAGTCCAGTCTCTTGAATGAAACAGTACAAGCATCATATGCATTGCGACCTCTCTTTCTCAAATCAATATATGATTCATAGAACTTTTTACGATAAGTCTTATCAAGAATATACTTTGATAAATCGGTTGGTCTATAACAGCTATCTATAGCATATCCATTTCCAAGAGTACGAATCCTATTTCTACATATCTTATCGCCATCTTCGTACGCATTATTTGTTGTAGCCTTATTCTTACTACTTTTGAACTTTATAGGAGAACCAAATAATGATATAAATATAAATCCTAACATTATTATCGATATCGCAGTACATGTAAATCTAAATCCAGGGTGTTTTTGTGTATAAATTCCATCCGATATTCTTGACATAAATAAAGCCCATGCTTCACTACCTTGTTTACATATATGACCTTCTGCCGCAAATCTTCTATATAGTGTAGACATTTCCTCATATTCCTTAACTTTATCGGGTAAATTACGATTCAAATTACCAGTTATTAAATCAAATGCTTCATGTGCATCATCATCATTCTTAATTGGCATTTCTGTTGAAAGCCATTCGCATAATCTAGCTCTGTCTCTATCTTTCCTTTCATTATCTGCTATCTTATTGATTTCTGCCTTTATTGTATCAAAAACACGTTCATGTACATCTAATCTATGTATTTTTCCTTCAGAAATATCCCTTACGACTTCACCATAATTACCTTTGAAATGCTCACTAACCTTTACCCATGCCGTAAAAGATTCATGATGATTTGACTTAACAAATTCTTTGATTTCTCGTATTATATCATTGTAGTAAGCATTTACACCATTTATAGCTGTATTCCTATCATTTACATCGGGAATAGTTTTTAAATTATTCATATGATCCTTATATTCAGTCGAATTTCCATAATATTTTTTTACATCTGAAGGTGTACTTGGTGACATTCCTACTTTTTGTCGCATACTATTCATATCAACACCACCTTCTTGCTGTATAGTCGCATCTTTATCGTTCCAATTTACATCATAACTTATTGGTTTATTTGACGCACTCATTCTATTAAATTGAGATGGAGGAGGTGGCGGCGGAGGAGGTGGTAGACTATCTGCATCAAATTTATCCCATGCATCTTTAAATTTATCTTCTTCGTCTTGAATCATTTTATCTAAATCATCATCATCTCTATTTTTATCATCAGTTTCAACGATTTCATCTTTTCTAAATATGTTATTATCATCTGGTGTTGGTCTTGGCGGTAATGGCGGTGGTTGTGGAACATCTGGTGATGGTTGTGGTCTTGGTGGCAATGGTGGTGGTTGTGGAACATCTGGTGATGGTTGTGGATCATCTGGCGATGGTTGCGGATCATCTGGCGATGGTTGTGGTATAAGTGGTAATGGTTGTGGAACATCTGGTGATGGCGATGGTTGCGGATCATCTGGTGATGGTGATGGTTGTGGATCATCTGGTGATGGGGTCGGATCATCTGGTGTTGGTCCTGGTGATGGTGTTGGTCCTGGTGATGGAGTTGGATTATCTGGTGGTGGAGTTGGATTTTGCCAATTTATATATTTAATCAGTTTTGGCAATCCAGCGCGTAATATTCTGAAACATTCCTCACATTTAATTTTACCCAAATATGGGTTACATTTATCTGGATGTAACACTAAGACCCATTCTCGAAATCTTGCTTTAGCTTGTTTTACACTTGCATTATCCGGAAGATTAAATAACCGATAATAGGCTTTTCTACCATGTTTTTTTTTCAGATAAGCTGAATCCCATACCTTTAGATGTGCGCATATTTTATCTCTTTTTTGTTTTTGTAATAACTCTTCTTCACTCATTTCTTTATCTGATGGATCATCTGGTGGTGGTTGTGGAACATCTGGTGGAACATCTGGTGGAACATCTGGTGGAACATCTGGTGATGGTGATGGTTGTGGATCATCTGGCGATGGTTGTTGTGGATCATCTGGCGATGGTTGTGGATCATCTGGTGATGGTTGTTGTGGATCATCTGGTGATGGTTGTGGATCATCTGGTGATGGTGATGGTTGTGGATCATCTTCCGGTTGGTATGTTTGTATTGTTGTAACATTCGCATCTGGAATATTGGGTGTATTCATATCAGTTGATGGTAACGGATCTTGTATATTTGGATCTTGTATATTTGGATCTTGTCCATCTTGTTGATTCATTTTATCTGATACTGCTGCCTTTGCGGATTGATATTTTTCTTTTAAATATCCAAAAATAAATATCCAGAAAAATATAAATATTGTAGAACCTTGTCCAAACCAAATATAACATAGATGTATTGGTAACCAAATCAAAGTCCCCAAAAATTTGATTATTAATTTTCCAGTTTGGAATGGTAGTCTTGGTAAACCTTTAAAAAATCCAATAGCAAGCATTAGAAGGAAAATAGAGACAATTGTACATTGTACAACGTTTTCATGACCGGGTATACCATCCCATTCTTCTGGAGAATCAATATATTTTGTTGATTCATCACAATTTTTATGTGGATCAGATTCTTCAAATACTGTAGTTGGTTTACATTCTTCTGAAGATGTTTCTCTAGGTACAGTTGAATCAACAGGATGATAATAGAGGTGATCATCTTTACTCTTCTTTCTCTCTTCAAGAATGGGTTTCTGTAATTCTAATGCTTTGTTAAAATTGTCTGCATCAATTTCAACAGGGTTAATAAAGACTATATTCGTATTTTCATTTGTATCAGAATATTTATAAAAGGCTGATTCAGATGGTAACATTTGTTGGGGAGACCATGCATCGTCTGTAGTAATATCAATTGTCTTATCATAGTTCTGAGTACCTACTTTTTTACTCAAAAATTGAGAAAAGAAGTCTTGTGAGTCACTAAATCCTCGTGTACTTCTTAAGAAAATAGAAATAACTAAATTATCATTATTTCCAGTATGAAAGAGAGTACATTCGCCAACTATAGTTGGATCTTCTGGATAACTTACATGACGTCTTTTTCCAATATATATTTCTTTTAATTTATAAGCTATGTTGTTAAAATAGACATCTACGCTATCTTTTCCTTTGAATTCAAAATGTAATTTACCATCATTGTCAAACACATATGAAATGTTGCCTTTAGAGTAAACACATTTCAAATCACATAGTAATCTACACTTTATTCTATCATTGGGATCTATTATCATTGGTCTTTGTGTTTCGACGATCGACATACTGTATGTCACAAAATTTACTCAACACAAATAACTGAATTTCGACGTATATAAACTCTACTTAATGCAAACTCTTCCTTTAATATTTTGAATAAGTCTTGCTTATTTTTAGCATTAAGTTTTGGCTGAGAAAGCACAAACCACTGATTATCGTAACCTAATTTTACTCTAAAATAACTCATAAAATATTGCTATAAAAAGTTACTTATTATATTTTAATGATGTAGAATATTTTATCACTTATTATCATGAGGTCAGCAAGAGAACTTTTACATAAACGGCTTTGTATACACATATCTAGTTCTATCGATACTTGCGAGTCTGAAAATCAAACAAATGTGCTTCAATTGCTTCCAATTCGAAAAGGAAAAGTATATTGTATATATAATACTCCACCACCAGAGCCTGAACCTGAGCCAGAACCTGAGCCAGAACCTCCGGAGCCTGAACCAGAGCCAGAGCCAGAACCAGAGCCTGAGCCAGCTCCACAACCAGAGCCAGAACCAGAACCTCCTGAGCCTGAACCAGAGCCAGAACCACAGCCAGAGCCAGAACCAGAACCGGAACCTGAACCAGAACCAGAACCAGAACCAGAACCAGAACCGGAGCCACAGCCTGAGCCTGAGCCAGAACCAGAGCCTGAGCCTGAACCTGAGCCTGAGCCTGAACCTGAGCCTGAGCCAGAACCAGAACCGGAACCAGAACCGGAACCAGAACCAGAACCGGAACCGGAACCAGAACCTGAGCCTGAACCTGAATCACAACCGGAACCAGAACCACAGCCTGAGCCAGAGCCTGAGCCAGAACCAGAACCAGAACCGGAGTCTTTAGTATTAGAAGCTTTTAGTGAAGCATTACCCGTTGTAGTTAATCCGAATTATCCAAATGGGGCACCAGATACATATGTATTATATATCAATCCAATAATAGGGAATGTTACAACTGGAGATGTTATAGCAATATTTGTTGATAATGAAAATAGAGGTGAAGGAGTTATCCATGAATATGGAGACGATTTATATGCTACAATCAACGTAAATACTCAGGGGAATGATGACATAATTTCACAAATACAAATTTTTCATTATGTAGAAGAAGAGAAAGGTTTTCTATTAAAAGTCCATTACCTTTTAGAAAATTTTGTATTACCAATAGATGGTAATAATACATCAGACCTATTAGAACTTGATATAACTGGAAAAATTCCACAATATCAACCTGAACCGGAGCCAGAGCCTGAATCTCCAGAACCGGAACCAGAACCAGAGCCTGAACCAGAACCAGAGTTAGAACCAATATATGCCAGTAAATATCATTTACAAGTGGAGTTATTTAGCCATACTGATTTAAAAGTTGATAAAACATTTGACAATAATAGTGACGGAAGCGTAAGTATTAATTGGAATAATAATTGGGGATTGAATGCATCATTTAAAAAGAGTAACGACACTTCAATAAACCGAATATTTTCACTAATATCAAACACTACAGGAGGATATATTGAACTATTGGAAGATTCAAATTTTGTTATGAATAATGGTATAATAACGAATATAGATAATTTTGTTACAAATAATGAAGATAGTACCTTTTTGAAGGAAGTTCACTATTATATGTCAATATTATATGATTTTTCATCAAGAACACTCAAGTTTTCTTATCAAAAAGATACTGAATTTGAGGATTGGATTATTCTTCAAAATATGAATGCAGGGAATACAACAATGATTAACCTGGATATAACTGATATACCAGAAGGATTTGAAGAATATACAATATATGTTGGTAACACATCTCAAAATTTTAATAGACCATTTTCAGGTTGGATAGAAAGATTAACTATATCTCAATTGGATAATTACATTGGAAGTGGAAATGTTTTGTTAAATTCAGATATATTTACTTGGTCTTCAGGAATATCATTGAATGATCATAATAATATAAATGATGGTAACATAAATACATACTGGATATCTGATAATAATGAAACCGAAACAATTGGAGTTTATTTTAGTGAAAACAAACTATTAGATGGGATTGGATTAAAATGGTCAGAATCCAATATTATAGATAACGAATTAGATTTGACAAGAGATGGTAAATGGTCAATATTTTATACAAAAGAGAATATATCAAATCCTATTGAGGCTGAATATGCAGCTTATCATGAGATTTTGCCAAATTTTCATATTGATGATTCAGTTAATTTAATAGGGACTGATATATATTTTAAGTTTTCAGAGATTATCAATTCAACTGGTTTAAAAATTGTAATTAGTGAATTACAAAATTTAAACCAATCGAATATTTTCCTTAGTGAATTTATAGTTTATTCTGAAGAAATTGAACCCGAAATGGAACCGGAGCCAGAACCAGAACCGGAGCCAGAACCAGAACCGGAATCACAACCAGAACCGGAACCGGAACCAGAACCAGAACCGGAATCACAGCCAGAACCTGAACCGGAACCAGAACTTGAACCTATTAAATTATATACTTTAGATGAAGCATTACCAGATATAGTCAATCCGAATGCACCAAATGGAATACCTGAAACATTCATTTTGTATATAAGTCCAATCTTAGGAGGTATTCAAATTGGAGATGTAATATCTATATATGTTAACAATGAAAATAGAGGACAAAGTTCAATAAGTTTATATGGTGATACTTTATTTGCGGCTATAAATGTAAATACACAAGGTTCCAATGAAATAATCTCAAAAATAAAGATATTTCACTATGTAAATTCAGTCAATGGATTTTTAATAACTCTGAATTATCATTCCGAAAATTTTATACTTACTTCTAGTGGTAATAATTCAGACAATATTATTGAAATAGATTTGACGGGACACATTCCATATTATGAACCAGAACCAGAACCGGAATCTCAACCAGAACCTGAACCCGAACCTGAACCAGAGCCAGAAAATAATGTAGAATATGTACAACAAAAAGTACTTTATAATATGGCGAATGTATTTGGTGATCCAATTACAGATAGTTCAATACCTTATACAATGATCTTGTATCCAATAACTGGAAATATTAAAGAAAATGATATAATAGCAATATTTGTTGATGATGAAAATAGAACACCTATATCAAGAATTAAGAAACATCCACAAAATACTGAAACCTTATTTGCGTGTATAAATATTAGTACGAAAGGGACAAAATCATATCCTGAAAAGATTACAAGTATAAAAGTGTTTCATTATGTCAACGAAACAGAAGGTTATGTTACCGAAATTAAAGACATATCTAATGATTTTAATAAATTAATACAAGGTTCAAATAACGCAAATAGTCCAATTCCTCTTGATGTACCTTAATACGTATTATCCCAGAATTGTTTCCCAAATATGTTAATGGGAAGTGTAAAGGTTTTTTATAAACTTGATTACAAACCATATTCAAAAGTATATGCCTTAACTTACACTAATAATACAATAACACAAAATTTAGTTCTAAAAGAGGGATGGAATTTAGTCTCGTTTTATGTAAATTTAGATTTTCCAAATTTAATAGGAAATAGCAGTATTTTAGAAATAAAAAACGGAGCATATAGTTACAATTCATCTGTTCCTAATTTTGCTACTTTAACCTCTGAAACATTTTCATTAGAGTCAGGATATTGGTTGCGTTCAGATAGTGATATAACAATAAGTGTATCCGGTGTAAGTGTATCATCTATTGATATACCAGTTACAACTGGATGGAATCAAATATCGTATCCCTTTTCAGAAGAAATTAATCTAAGCACTATTTTATCAGAAAGTTACGGAAGTAAAATATTAGAAATCAAAACGATGGACTTAAGTTATAATTCTTTAGTACCATATTTTGCAACTTTGACACAATTGATACCAGGTGAAGGATATTGGTTAAGGGCGGAATCAGATTTCAACTTTATAATTATTCAACAAGGTCCATCCGAACCAGAACCTGAGCCGGAACCCGAACCGGAACCTGAACCCGAACCTGAGCCAGAACCTCCTGAGCCTGAGCCAGAACCTGAACCAGAACCAGAACCTGAACCAGAGCCGGAACCGGAGCCAGAACCTGAGCCGGAGCCAGAACCAGAACCAGAACCACCAGAACCAGAGCCAGAGCCTGAACCAGAACCAGAACCGGAACCTGAGCCGGAACCAGAGATAGAGCCGGAACCAGAGCCCGAGCCGGAACCAGAGCCCGAACCAGAACCAGAACCAGAACCACCAGAGCCAGAACCTGAACCAGAACCAGAGCCAGAACCCGAACCAGAGCCAGAACCACCAGAGCCAGAACCGGAACCAGAGCCAGAGCCAGAACCGGAACCACAACCAGAACCTGAACCCGAAATTGCACCCTTTTTCTCAGAAACAAGTGAGTTAATGCATGTATCTCAAACTGGATTAGTGGATGAAACAAATATAGTGGAATATAATTCCTTTTCTCTAATAACCTTATTAGAAATAGAAGGGGTAAAAGAATGGGATCGCATTGGATTATATTCGGATAATGAGTTAAGAGGTATAGGAAAAGTAAATAAGACAGATTCAGGAACATTTGTGTGTGTTATCAAAACCTATATTGAATTTTCTAATTCAGATGAATTAACCGCATTGAAAATATTTAGATTTTCTGAAGAAAATTGTTATGCTGGATATCTGGTTACTTTACGAATTAATAGAGAGATTTTATTATCACCAAGTCGAATTATAACTTGGGTAAGTATAAAAGATCCATTTGCAATAGTTGAAAAATGTACTTCTTGTACGACTGTTACAGATGTAACAGAAGACACAAGTCATCATGAATGCAGTATTCAATAGTTTATACTCTTTCAAGAACACTTGTAATGTAATCTTTCAATAAATAGTCTTTCAATAAATATTTTGTAAATTCTTGATGTCTTTTCCAATATAATTTATCTTTTTTGAAATTTATTAACCATTCAATATGTTCTTTAGTCAGTTCAAAAGTATAATCAAATCCGGGTATTTTTCTTACATGATCATATGCATTAAATAACTGTTCTGAATTAGACGGTATACATATCATCGGTAATCCTAATTGAAAATTTTCATAAACACTTTCGACTCCACATGAACAAATGACTCCAATACACCGTTTTCTCATATCATGGAATGAATTACCCAATTCATTAAAATGAATATTATTGGATAAATACATCAATTCTCTATTAGAAGGTAGATTTTCTACAAATACATTAAAGTCTATATTTGGAAAACTTGAAAAAACTTTATAAAATGATATAGATGGTTCTATATTGAAATAACAGACAATAGATTGTTCTATTCCAGTTGATATATAATCAACATTCTTAATCAATGGTGGGATTGTAATAAGGTTTGGATTGTCAATACAATCAATGGCTATTTTATGTGCTCTGAAATGACTATTATTTATCATATAGCTGGAGAACTGAACAAGTAATGTATCAAATTTGTTGAATTTGTTTTCAGATAATATATTCTCTTCATCCATCTCAAAATTTAAACGGTTTTGACTACTTATATTGAATACTGTTCTTGTATAATTAGAAAGAATTTTGATTGGTAAGTGTAGATTGATTATGAATTCTGGAGATCTTGAAGTAATAAATTTAGTTACCGTAGTGTAATGGTAATAACTATACTCAACAATATAAGATAATGTTTCACTTACCAAGTCATCTGTTGTTTGATTTGATACGTATTTTGGTTCATCTAGATTCAAAATAGGAATGTTGTGTTCATTTGCAAATTTAGTTGCTAGAGATTTCTGTCTTCCAATGATTATTCCACTACAAATGAATGTATCTTTTAAATTCTCAATAATACTCTTCATTTGAGTTATATGTCCGTTGCCATTCGATTCAACTAAAATAATATACGTATTGTTATTTTTCCTAACAGAACTGATCATTTCTCTGGGAATGTTCTCAACGTTTATTACGTTATATACAAGTCCATTTAAGATTGTGTTTACAACTACAAATTGTTTGTTTTCGATAAGAGATTTACAAGTGTTAATTATTGTTTTAGATTTGAATAACGGATTCATTAGAAACAAAAAAGATTTTAATTAGAAGATTTTATTCTTAAATGTCATTATATTAAATGAAAATAAAACTATTTTTTTGTTTTGGTGACTATGATACGAGGGATTTATTAACAATAAAAAAAGAATTAATTGAAAAAATTAATTTTTTAATAATAAAACACAATGGAGAGTGTATTAAATTGGATAATTTGGTTAAAATTGAAAAAAAAAATCCGGTATTTGTAAAAATACCAGAGAAATATGGGTATGATTTTATGACTGAATTCAGGTATCCTTTAAAAATAAGATGTAATAATTTAGAAGTTGAAGATAAGTCAGTCTCTTTTTTGGAAAGATTTGGTTGTTGTTTTCCGTATTTCTTTGATAATAATCCAGTAAAATATGAGATAATGGTGTATAGCAATATTTGTTATGTATAAGAATTCTTCTAATAGGCAAAGTTACAATTTATTTCTTGCGTTTTGTTTGTTTATTAGAAGGATTCTTAATTTTCCGTCTTGTTTTAACAGTTGTACCCTTTTTTGTATTATCTGTTCGCTTTGTTTTCTTTGATTCGATTCCATAGTCGTATGAATCTAATAGGCTATAGAACCATTTGGGATCAGTCTTCGCAATTATTGTATTAAGATACCTGAACAAGATTTCAAGTTCAATCATTAATTCGGGTGCTTTTATTACCTTTGTTTTCAATAACAACTGTCCCTTTTTAGAAATATCTGTTGCATATCTTGGGTATTTGAATAAAGGGGGTATGTTTTTTCCTGGTTCAATTTGAAATAAGCTGTTAATGAATCCGATAATCTTTTCTTTTTGCTGACTCAGAACTCTCCAACCTTTTGGTCGACTACTTGTTCTACCATCCATTACATAAAGGCTTGTACTATGATCAATAATATCAAGATATCCGAATAATGTTCTTCTTAATGATTTTAGATTTGAAGGTGTAGGTCCAGTTTTTATAATCTTGTTTTTTGAATCGACGATTTTATACGCTTCATCAATGGAGGTTATATCTATAAAGTTTTGATTTTGTTTGTATCTATCAAGAGAAGTAATTAAAAATTTATTTGATAACTTATTTTCTCCGAAAAAAAGGATCTTTCTCTCTTCAGAAGTAAGTTTATCTATTAATACATCTGCTATAAGTTGGTTTCTAATATCGGGTATTTTTGACCAGAATCCATCCTGATTAAAATTCATTTTTTCTAATAGTTTCGAAAAGGAATTCTGAATAGTAATATCGATATCTGTACTATAATATTTATTTGGATCTGGTCTTTTTGGCCATTCGACTATATCCAGTGATACAGATTTATTGGATAATCGAAGCGGTATTCCACTAATGTCGCCGTTATATTCAGCATATTCTGGAACAAAAACATAGTAATTACCTATTAAGGATATAACTCCTTTAACTTCAAATTGATTTTGAATGATTCTTTCTGGGGAGTTAATGATAATATCTAATGCAAAGTATATACTTTCTTGATCAATTTGATTATTCCATGTGTTTATATGTTGGATAATATCATTCAGTGAATATTTATCATTTATCTTAAATAAATCATCTATTTTTCGAATCGTCTCGAAAATATGCCATTTACTATGTAAGAGAGGCATATAAGTATCTGTATCGATATCATCATTCATGATACAAGTTAAACATTCATTACTATATCCTTCATCAACAACCATTTTGTTGGTAAATTTGAATTTATTTCCCTTGCTATCTACAATTTCATTTCCAAAAAATCTCGTATAATCAAAGACATTAACATTTTTGAAAAAATTACAAGTTATACTATTTTCTTGTATCAATTTTCTAACTTGTTGTGTAGCAAAACGTTTTTTCATAGCAATTCTGTATAAATGCATGTCAACTGTTTCTACATCAACATTTTTAGGATATTCCGTGCTATGATAGTAAATAGTACAATTTCTGTTTTCTACTGGTAATTCAATATGTGAATTATTTCGAATAGCTCTACCAACAGCCTGTTCTATCTGACTAAAATGGAAGTGCGGTTCAAGTATATGAACTTGCCTAATCCATTTGAGATCTAATCCTTCTCCTCCAGCTCCAGAAGCTATAATTACCCTTATTTTTTGCCCGTTTTCATTTCCTTTACTTCTAGCAATATTTATAAGTTCTTGTTGCCTATTTGTAGCTAATATTTTGGATGAAGTAATTACAATATATCTTCCCGGATCTATATCATCCTTCTTTCTAGGAATTTTTAGATGATGAAATTTTGAATTTAACCCGTCATATTTAGAAAATCCTTTAGATTCCAATGCTAATATCATAGGAACAATTCCAGATGATACAAATTGTGAAAAAACAAATGCAATCCCATTGTCACCCATTTCAAGAATGTGATTAAGAATTGTATTGATTTTAGGAGCATATTCATCTAAATTATTGAGAACATTTGGTTCAATTGGGGTATAAATACCCTGTTTTGTAATTTTAAAGTGTTTATTTAGACCAGAACCAGTATTAATATCATCATCATCAGTCCCTTTTTTGTACCAACTAACGTTGTTTAACTGTAACATTTGCATATGAAAACTATCTTTTGTTCCTGAATTGATACTATTTATTTTTGTATTTTTGATAATATCATAATGTGTTTTTGACATTTTCGATAGAGTCAATTTGATATTTGCGTCCTTTATATTTTTATCCCAATTATTAAGAGGTTTATCTAAGAAACTGATTTTAGGAAATTTATTAGTACCCTTAGAATCTTGTAATTTTAGAGGGAATGATTCTGGATCACCACTTCTAAGGAAACTAACCTTGCCTTTTATTGCTCTGATAAATTGTTCTCTACCTTCTTCTCTGAAAGAGTAATCATCATTTTGATTAAAAATATCTTGTTCATTTAGTTCACTAATATTATCTCCATTTACTCTTATAAGAACATTAATCATCCAGATTATTTCCATTGGATTATCATACATTGGTGTAGCCGTTAAGAATACGATTTTAACATTCTCCGCGTATTTACTTATCAAATCAATCGCATCGTGACTAAGCTTTTCACCCTTATCTTTTTTGTCTTTACTATCGAATTTAGAGCGTAAATGTTGAGCTTCATCTATAATAATAACCGAATTAGAGTATTTTTTATGTATTAAAGCTGGTTCTTTACTGGTATTTTTATCAACGTCTTTTCCAAATTTCTGATGTGTCTGGAAATTGTAATATTGGTTGATTATTTGGTTTAGATTCTTTTGAGTAATATCAGATGATTCAATCATATCATTGTATGTATTACCAGTACATTTGAAAGAATCATCTGGATTTGAAATAGTTCTATAAAATTCTTCTTTAATATTATCGCTACAAAGTATAATAATTTTTTTTTTGTTCTTTATAAGTTCATCTTTAAAATTTTCTGCGATTGAAATAGCAGTACAAGTCTTTCCAGTTCCTGTTTCATGGTATACAAGCATTCCTTTATATGGTGTTTTTGGATTGATATAATTAGCTAACCATTGTTGATGTGGTAATAATTGAGTGTTCGTTCTATTCTCCGATGATTCCCATCTATATTTCAGAAATTCTTTCTTATTACAAATATTCTTTTCAAAGTCCTCATCCTTTATAGAACTATACGATCTTACCATTCTTAATATCTATAAGATATTTTCTTATAAAAAATATATAGGTATTCACCAATGATTACCAACTTAATACGTATTATACTATTTGTAATTATAGTTATAGGATTCATATGTTTTTATGATTTTGATTTTTTGGTAAAAGAGAGTATGATGGTAGAAGAAATGGAAAATAAGACGTCTTCTATTTCAAAGCTTCCTACAGAAAAGGATTCCAATTCAGCAGAAAGACTAAAAAAATGGATTGAAGAACAAGAAGATATATCTCCTCGATCAACTAAGATTGTCGATTTATAAATTTAGGCACCTGTAGAACCATATCCCCCTGATTGACGACTGGTTGTATTAATTTCGTCTGTTACTATAAATTGAATCGGTGATAAATCATATGAGCATAATTGAAATAAACGCTGACCTTGTTTTGCATAATAGTCTTCATTCGAAATATTATCAACACATGCTGTGATTTCTCCTCTATAATCAAAGTCAATAATACCTGTTCCATTAGATAATCTTAGTGGTGTTTTTGAACCAGTGGAGCTTCGTGGATATAGTGTATAGCCTCTTGGTTTATCATCTGTAAATTTTGGCTGAGCAGAAATTCCTAATGGTAATTTAAATCCAATTGTTTTCGCAGGAATCGTAACATCATATGGTAAAGGAAGATCCAAACCAGAATCAGTCGTTGTAGTATTCATTTTAGATTCAAAATAACTCTTAATAAAGTTGAATTGTTCTGTGGAAGGTGAAGTGTTGTTACATGGGCGAATACCAAGTTCTGGACCAGAGGGAATCGGCTTAATATTTAGAAACATCATATACTATGATTTAACATATAGTTCTTATGTATATTTCATGAATAGACCAAAACAAGGTGATACCTCTTTAACTTATTGCGTAAATGGTATATTTTTGAAATTTATAACAGATAAATGGAAAAATCACGATGTTTATAAGAGAGAAAAGCATCTTGCTTCAGTATTAAATAGCTTTAGTTGGTTTCCAACATTGCTATTTAATTATGATGAAAAAGAACTACTAATTTACAAATATTGTGGAGTACATTTAACTAAAAATAATTGCCCAAAAGATGCTATAAAACAAATTAAGAAAATACTGAATGATTTAGATAGTGTTAACATTCAACATAATGATATAAAAAAAGAAGAACTGCTAGTTGATAAAAATGGGAAAGTATATTTATGTGATTTTGGTTGGGGTTCAATTAATAACAACTTGGCGTGTGGTATCGATATATGGGGACATAATAAATCAAAACCAAATGGAACATTGAGCGATAAAACTGTGATTCAAAGATTGGGAATAGAGAATTATATATGAAACATACTTATATGGATACGTATAGAGATCCTAAAAGAAAGATAGGTTCTCAATCTGAAACACCTAAGATTAATGTTAAAGGAAATGAGGTGATCGTATCAGGGTACCAAAATTTTAATATTAATACTATTACTAAACAAATCACATTTAAAGGACCATATCACGATAAATTTAGTTATATAAATAGTCTTTTTGATAAGTTAAATAAAGAAGGTTGTAATACTATTGTTGATATAGGTTGTAATTCAGGATTATGTAGTTTTATCGCATATAACAATAATTTCAAAGATATTGTTAGTCTCGATCATGATTCAGAATATATTAGTACTTTGGCATCAATAAAATGGCATACCTCTATAACCAATATTAATGAATCTACATATTCTTTTGGTGATGTTATTAGTGAAAAATATGATGTAGTCTTTTGTGGAGCTATAATACATTGGATCTTTTCTTTGACAGCTGATTTTAGAAATTTTGATAGTATTGTTCGTTACTTGATGTCTTTTACAAAAAAATATATAGTTATTGAATGGGTAGATACAGCGGATCCAGCTATAAAGTCTCTAAATCATATTAAAAAACGACAAAAGAAAGATGATGAAGAATACAATACTAACAATTTTGAAAAAGCTATAAAAAAATATACGGAAATTGTTTCAATGAAACCAATAAAGGGTAGAAAAACGAGAGTTATATATGTTTTACGTTGTTCTTCGTATAAAATAGATAAGAAGTAGGTTATATATCATACAATATGGACAAATTATTGAATCGAAAAGGACCGAGGAAGGGAAATGCACTTACAAAAACCAAAAACTTAATGTGCCCAAGATACGAAGATCCAGTAGGTGATGATATTAATGAAGTAGAACCACCTCTTGGCTGGAATGAATTAACAAAAAATGAAAAATTAGATATCCTTGATTATGAAATGGATTTATATTGGAAAGAACTAAATCAACCAATTAACTGGTGGCAAATTAGTACATTGATTTTAGCATTTACTAATATGATAATATTATTCACATTATGATTAGCTTTCAAATAAATCAATTATCCCAGCTACCTTGGATAAATTACTCTTTGTTTTCTTTTCATCTCCTAATAGTTCATTTAATATTGATTGCGCATTTGAAACTTCATTTTGATCTGCACCATTTTCTTTAAGTTCATTTAAATAATCCGCAGCTGCTTTAATATCTATCCGAAGAGTTTCGAGTTGTTCGGATAGATCATTATATTTAGCAGAGGCATTTGCCTGTCTATCAACTTCATTTTCGAACCATCTTCGTTCGTCTTGATTCCTTCTATCTCTTCTATTTATTCTTCTAAGACTTCGCTTATACATATCTTCCTTAGTTACATTTGATCCTTCTAGTTGAGCAGCACATACAGCCTCATATGATGGTTTTGGAATATAATCTGAAGATAATATTTCTTGTAAAGTAACAAAACCATCGCGATTACTATCATATTCTGTAAAAAATAGTTCGACCAGATTCATAATCATATTTTCATTCGGACATGCTCCAGCCTCATCTGGAACTAAGTCTTGTTGAAATATTTCATTATTCAATAAATTTTCTTTTCCTGTTTCAATAGCTTCCGTATATAATTGTGCAATTTCATCCCTACTTGCCTTGCCATTACTATTTTTATCTAAGCTATTATCAAAATAATTCTGTAATAATCTATAATCTATATAGTATTTTTTTAAGGTATCAATAGCAGCTTTTATAGCACTTTTTAGATGGGGATTATAAAGATATAAGTCTTTTAACATTACATCTACCAAAAGAGCAAAATATAATGATAACTCGGTTTTATTAGGATATTCTCCACTATCGCCCGTAAATATGAAAAATTTAGCAGCATCTTCAAGAGCTGTCAATGCCTCTTGTCTTTGTGTTAAATATTCATCAGAAGGAACATCTGAAGTAACTTCCTTTTCGTAACAATATTTTACACTTACGCTTGCAGCAACGGTTGAAGCTCTAGATCTAAGTCCAGAATCTTTTGGTTGAAATCGAAGAACCATATCGGCAACTGCTTTGAAAACATCTTTATTTGTTGATAGTCCTGATAAATCAGATACTACCCAAGATGAATCATCTGGACGAAATATATATCCTATGTCATCTTGTTTTTCAGTTTCGCCTTTTTGATAACGTTTAATATATTCAACATTTGACACATTATATTTTTGACAGTGGTCACCGTCATATTGCCATGCGTTACATTTTGGATCTTCGCTACAAATCCTATTACATCCCGTCTTATTCATAGTTTGTTGACCACCTTGTTTTATTCCTGTAATTTCACCCTTTTCATCAGTTATATTATCTAAATCATATTTAATACCATATGGGCGTTTTACTAAGAGAAAAAATTTAGAAAAAACCAGAAATAAAGCTCTATTTTGTTCATAATTTGCACGGGATACTGAAGCGGGTATATCCTCTTTCTCTTTTTGAGTTAATCGTTTTGATTTACTATTTTTCATTTTCATCTCATTATTCCAATTGATTTTGATTTTGAAAGAGTAATTAAAAAATAATATAAGCGATATTACAGCCACTATGATTAGCCACATTATTAATAACGCATTTATTTTATTTTAGGTAAAATATTATCCTCCTTCCCATCCCGAAAAATCCGAATCAACCTCTTGACATGTATTATCTTTCCAACCACAAAGTGTAACATCGTTTCTCGGGAATTTTATGTAATTTCCATCTCCGTCTCTACCATATGATTTAGGAGTAGGAAGCAATGTATTATTTTTACTAACTACAAATCTACCATCCTTACAACGATCGGTTGGTACATCTTCACAATCACTTATTGCGGATTCCTCACCCTTATCACAACCATAACATTTATATGGCCATTTATCTCCACCCCACGTATCTTCTGGTGGTTCCGTTGTAGTTGTGGTTGTTGTAGTTGTGGTTGTGGGAGCAGCAGTTGTTGTAGTTGTGGTTGTTGTAGTTGTGGGAGCAGCAGTTGTTGTAGTTACTACTGCAGGTACAGCGCATTGTGCCGTCATTTCTTCTAAATTAGTTTTTTTAAGAAAAGCCATTGATTCTGGTGGCCAGATTACTGAACATATTTCCTTTTTTCCATCGGGTGTGTGAAGATTTAGTTTAAATCTAAAATATATGTGATCATCACCACCGGTTTCATCATAGGCACTTGTTGGTACTTTAAAATCTAGTGTTTTGATATTTCCTTTTTCAAGTTTGATTGTATTACCAGTAACTCCCCATAAAATGACGCTTTGCCAACCCTTCGGTACAGTACCATTTGGTCGTGCAGGTGGTTCATGTACATGAGCAGTTACAATACCGTCATATAATGATTTAAATTTTAATGTACCAATTTGGGGAGATGTATTTGAGAATTCTATGAATTCTAAACATGGTGAATAAGGTGCTGCAGTTGTAGTTGTAGTAGTAGTACATAAATTACTATCCACTAATTTTGGTGTATATTTCGGTTGTGGAATCGATAATGATGACAATATTTCTTCTAAAGTTACAAGACCATTCTGATTTAAATCATACTTAGAAAAGAAACTTTCTACAAGTTCTGTAATACCACTTTCATTAATACATGTATCCGCACCAATTGAAAAATTTTCACCAATTACTTTAGCATCCCATGAATTTCCATTTAGAGCTTTCTCTCTATATAAATTTGTTAATTCCTCACGATCAATAGAACTATTCATATCTTTATCTAACTCACTACTAAAAAAATCTTTAATTAGTTTAAAGTCTGCCATATATTTTTTGAGAATATCAACTGCTTTTAATATTTCTTCTTTTAGATGACTATCTGTTTCGAATAAGCCTTCTCTCATAACATCAACTATAAGAGAGAAATATAATGAATATGGGGTTTTGTTTGGAAAATCATCCGTATCGCCTGAGAAAATGAAAAACTTACATGAATCTTCAAGTTTTTTAAGTGCATCATCTCTTAAAGTAGTATATTCTTGTGAGATACCACCTTGAGTTATTTCTTGTTCATAACAGTATTTAACATTACTACTTGCAGAAACAATTGAAGCCCTTTCTAAAAGTTCTTCATTTGTACTATCTAATAAGAGAACAACATCTGCAACAGATTTGAAAACATCGTGATTTGATGACAATCCCGATAGATCTGATACAGCCCATGATGTATCACTGGGACGAAACAGGTATCCAATATTATCACCCTCACCACTATTACCACTTAAATCTGTTATATTAATATGACTTGGATCAGATATAGTATATTTTTTACATTGACCCGAAGAGTATTGCCATGCATTACAAGATGGATCGTTTGAACAAATAGCATTACACCCTTGGGATGAACCTGCTCCTTCATTTCCTCTGTCATTACCACCAGTTATAGTACCTCTTGTATTGCGTTGTGTTTCAACACCATCTTTATATCCGAATGGACGTTTATACATTAGGAAAAATAAGGCAAAATTTAAAAACGCATCTCTATTCTCTTCAAAGCTAGCAATTGCTACAGAGTATGATATTGAATCATTTGTTGTAGTATCTTTATTATCGTCAATTTTATTATTAGTAACAAAGTTTATTTTTAGAAAATAATTTATCATAAATGCTAATGTTATTATAGCAATGATAAGTAGTAACATCGTATTATTATTAGATTTTATAAAAAAATTATATATTCATTTTACAATTTTGAATATTTAATCCTTCAATTCTATAGGAGGACATTCATCTCCTCTTTGACAAGGTCCTTGGTTGTAGGGATCACTTAATTTAGCCAACCCTTTTTCAACATCTCTGCCCTCATCTCCACTACCCAGCTCGAACGCATCCGAATCCCATACACACCCGTATTGTTTTCCATCTGATACTTCTCTATTCTTTAGACAAGCATCTTTCATACCATAATATCCATCATTAATATCTGCTCCCTTTCTCTCAAATCTCTCTCTTACATCACCTGGTATTTCATTTATATGGCCACAGGTGTTTCGTAACCAAGCAGGTTGTGGTTCCTCGTGAATGTTACATTTTGTATCACCACTTCCACCCGATGAGGCAGCTGCTGTAGTAGTACCACTTCCACTCGATGAGGCAGCTGTTGTAGTTTTTAAAGCAGCAATAGCGGCACGTTTTTGAATAATTTGAGCAGATGAGATAGGTTTTCTTGCTACATTACTCCCAGAATCAGAACAAACTTGTGCTACATATTTTGGTGTTGGAATTGCGGTGGAAGCCAATATTTCTCCTAAAGTAACAAGACCATTTCCATTCAAATCATATAAAGCAAAGAATTGATCTACAATATCACCAATACCACTTTCATTAACACAATCTCCAGCATTAATTGAAAAAGCGGCACCAATCGTGTCTGCGGACCAAGATTCCCCAGCTTGAATAACTTCACGATATAAATCGCTTAATTCTTGTCTGTCTACTGTACTACTATTATCCTTATCTAACTCTCTGTCAAAGAAACCTTTAACCAGATTAAATTCTGCACTATAAACTTTAAGTTCATCAACCGCGTTTAGTATTGCGTTTTTAAGATGATTGTTCGTTTTATATAAATCATCTTTCATAACATCTACTATCATTGCAAATAATAATGAAAGTTCGGTTTTATCTGGAATATCTCCACTATCTCCGGAGAAAATAAAATATTGAGCCGCATCCTCGAGATTTTTAAGTGCTGTGTCTCTTTCGGTTATATAATCGTCGGATACACTACCTTTAGTTAATTCGGGTTCATAACAATATTTCACACTAACACTTGCTGCAACAGTTGAAGCTCTTTGTAAAAGATCTTTTTCTGTACAATTCAATTTGAGAATAGCATTTGCAACCGCTTTGAAAGCATCATGTTCAGTAGTTAATCCAGATAGATCTGATACAGCCCATGATGTATCCGTATTAGGGCGAAATATGTATCCGATATTACTTCCCTGACCACTGGTACCACTTAAATCTGTTATTTTAATATGACCTGGATCGGATATAGTATACTTTTTACATTCTCCTTCAGAGTATTGCCATGCATTACATGTTGGATCATTTAAACAAATCGTATTACATCCTTGTGATGAACCAGCTCCCTCTTTTCCTCTGTCTACACCACCGGATATAGTCCCCTTAGTATTAGATAATGTTTCTATACCATTTTTATAACCGTAGGGTCTTTTAGACATTAGAAAAAATTGAGCAAAACTTATAAAAACAGCCCTATTTTGTTCATAATTTGCAATTGCAACAGATGTAGGAGTACCTTCCTTAGAAACATCATTCCTATTTTCTTGTTCTTCACCTAAATTAACTTTTATTTTTATAAAATAACTCATGAAAAGAACTAATGCTATAATTGCTAAAATTAGTAACCACATAACTAGTTAATATATATAAATTGTAACTAATCTGTTTACTCGGATTCAGTTTCCGTTTCAGTTTCAGTTTTATCACATGATTCTAAAACAAATTTAGGTTGAGGAATTTCTTTAGACGATAATAATTCTTGTAAGCTTACAAGACCATCTTGATTAAGATCATATTTCGAAAAGAATAAAGCAACTAATTGTACAATATTATCTGTATTCAGACACGTGTCAGTACTTATAAATTCATCACCAATAAGTTCTGAGTTTATATTTTGACCAGTTTCAATAGCTTCTCTATATACTTCTACTAATTCATCTTTTGTTATGCTGTCACTGTTATCTCTATCGAGACTTGTTTGAAAATAAGTTTTAAGTAAATAGTAGTCTTCATAAAATGATATTAATTCGTTTGAAGCATCTAATATCGCAGATTTACGATAACTATCATCCTCAAATAAGTAACTTTCAAGTGATAAAAATATCTTAGCCGCTAATAGAGAAAATTCAGCCTTATTAGGAAAATCTCCGCTGTCACCTGAGAAAATAAAGAATTGGAGACTATTTTCTAAACTTTTCATTGCGCCTTCCTTTGCAAGAACATACTCTTCTGGTAAGCGACCATCTTGACTCAATTCCTTTTCAAAACAATATTTTACATTAGAGTTAACAAGAACATTTGATGCTCTTTTCTTAAGTTCAGCATCTTTACAGTTTAGTTGAATAACAAAATTAGCAACAGTTTGAAAAGTTTCCTTATCTTGTGGTAATCCCGATAGATCATCTACTGCCCAAGAATCTTCTGGACGGAATATATATCCAATTTCATTACTTTCTTCACTATTTCTTTCGACCTCACCTTCGTCATTTACATTAAATTTTTTACAAAGTCCATCGGCGGACTCAAACTGCCATGCATTACACGAAGGATCATTAATACATATCGCTTTACATCCCTCTGGACCTCCAGTACCTTGATCTCCTCTGGAAGAACCATTTATACTACCTTTATCTCCAAGTGATAGATCGATATCATCAACAAGACCATACGGGCGTTTATATAATAGAAAGAATTCTGCGAATTCGAAAAATTCGTATCTTTTTTCAGCGTATAACGCGAGATCAGATGATGGAGGAGGAACTTCTTCTGATTTAACCCATACCCCACCACCTTTACCTTGTCTTTGAGGCTTATTAATTTTTATCTTAACGAAATAACTTGCAAAAAATATAAGAGCAATTACAGCAATTATTGTTAACAACATTACTTAAAATAATATAATATTTTGGATCTTACAAATCAAAGATTTTCTGGCTCCGAAGGATTTAACGACAGAGCAAAGCTCTAAGTCGACAGATACATATCTTTGAATACTTCAATAGAATATACAGGTACACCAAGCGATACTGCCTTTTTCGTCTTTGTAGATGAATTATTGATATCTTTTGTAATAACTGCAAAAGTTTTAGAAGATACAGATGAACCAATCTCTCCACCATTTTCAGTAATTAGTAATTCAAGTTCTTTGTCTTTTCCACCAGTAAATACGATTGATTTGCCCGAAAGGACACCTTCATTTTTCTTGTCTATATTTGTAGTAGAAGCTTCTTGAGTAATATAATTAAATCCAATATTCTGTGCAAAACTCTTAAATTTTTCTAAACCTTCTGCAAATTGAGTAGCAGTTTTAACAGAAAATCCCGGAACGGTTTGAATAAGTTCAATCATTTCGCCTTCAGAAATATTTCTATTAAGTACATCTGGATATAATTTGAAAATTTCTTTTATACGTCTACTACCAATTCCTCTACCAAATGTTCCAGATAATCCCATCAATTTTTCAATAGGAACCTTACCAAAATTATCAGTCTGTAATTCTTGTAGTCCAGAATAGATTTTTTGGGCAGATTTTTCCTTAAAACCTTCTATATTAAGAATATCTTCTTTAGTCATTTTCAAAATCTGGGGTATTGTTTTGAACCCAGCTTTACTAAATTTCTTAATATTTCCAATTCCAAGTCCATCTACACCAATATCCTTAAAGAACGCCAAAGCTAAACGTTCTCGTGACTCATCATCTACAGGGACAATAATATCAACATTTGTCGCAGTCCACTCATATTCTCCATCAGGCATTGCAGGCTTATTCGCAGGCTTAATAACCTTTTCAATATAAGGAATAACGTCACCTCTACGAACAACTTCAATAATAGCACCTGGACCGATCATGTTCGATTCAATGAATTTCCCATTTTGCCCAGAAATATTTTTAACGGTAACACCACCAATATTAATCGGTTCAATTTGAACAATCGGTTTTTTCAAACCATGTTTGCTCGTATTCCACGTAACTCCAGTTACAACAGACTCTTTCGATTGGTCCGATAAAACCATTTTGAATGCGACAGAATGTTTAGGATTACTGTTTTCCCTCTTGAATATGTCATTCTGACTGATGATAATACCATCAATAGAATATTTATCATCTTTTCTCCATTTTATAAGAGTAAAGCTTGCCATTTCAACACTCATTACTGTACTTATTTCGTGATGTACTACTTCAAAATCCTTTTTTTCAGCAAATTTCATTTGATCGGATGGAGATAATACTGGTGATATTACTTCATATGCAACAAAATGTACATATTTCATCCTATTTTTTTGAAGCCCATTTTTCCTACTTACTAAACCACTTACCATATTCCGAGCGTTTGCCTTCTCATTCGCAAAGTTTTTCTCAAAATCAGAATCAGAAATTATCAATTCTCCACGAATTACCATATCTTCACCATTATTGGAAGGTATATTTCCAATATACTGAATTAAATGACTTATATCTTGACCAACAGAACCGTTTCCACGTGTATATAGATTCATGCTATCACCTTTTTGAACATACATTGCACTTACGCCATCCAGTTTTGCACTGATTACATATGGTCCTTTGTAATTGTTCAGCCATTTATCAAGAGATTCTGGCTTCACTTTGTCCATAGACGGCATGAAATAAGGTAACGTAACTTTGTGGCGCGACACAACTGGTGCTCCAATCTCCTTCAATACAGGATGATCTGGTGCAACTGATTCAACATGATCTCTTAAAGTATCAAACTCTGCATCAGTCATTATGGGACTGGAGTTGTAATATGCATCGCTTGCTCTTCGGATTAGCTTAACAATATCTCCAAGGTCCATGTTCTTATAGTTTTCATCAAACTGAGAACCATCGTATTTCATCTTTTTTGTATTGCGCATTTTCTTTTTTAAAGCGATTTCAGGTTTATTATCTTTTGCTCCTCCATTCATAGTAACCACATCATTTTTTTCCTTTAACACAACGGCCGCTCCGCTACTTCTTTGGCTAGGACTTTTGTATTCTTGTCCAAGAAATTCAAAAATGTCCTCTTCTGTTTTGAAGCTTTCATTAATTGGTTGTGGCGTAAATCCGTGTTCATTCAAAGAATATCCCATTATTAAAGAATGTCCGCGCATTACAACATTAAAAGCCATAGAACCAGTAAAGTATAGAATCGCAAATGGATATTCATTTGGAGGAGAATACAAGAAATCAATTCTTCTTGCAATACTATCATCCTTACCAAGCGTTCCGATTGTTAAACTTTTCTTAGAACCTTTACTCAAATATGCAAGAATCATATTCGCATCAGATACTTTTTCAAGAAATAAGCTAAAACTCTTCGGATCATCACTTGTAAATATAATGTCAATATCGCCAGATGATAATGATCCTCTGCGGAAGGATCCAACGATTTCGGCATTAACCGAACTATCTTGCGTTTTTAAATCTTTGATAATATCTTGGATTTTAGCGTCAAATTCTTCAATCTCAGCTCTCGGTATTCTTTTTTGAATATCTTCAAAATAGAAGAGACCAATTTTCTGTTTATCATTCAACAGCTCTTGTTTTGACCTTAATTCTTCAATTGATGAGACTTTATTAGATAAGTCGAGCGCCTTTTTTGGTCCAACACCATATATTTTACATAATTGATGTAAAACATTTGATTTTTCTCTTTCAATAGCATTAATTTTACCAGTTTCAACCAAACTTTTTAGTTTCTCAAATATCGTTTTTCCAATACCTTTTTCATCTTTTAGCTGATTTACATCATATATTTCTTCAGGCATAGCTAGAATCGTATCTGAGGCTGTTTTGTAAGCTCTAGCCCGAAACGGTTCGCCTTTATTTTTTGATATTGTTTCAAGCTCATTTAAAGCATCTACAAAATCAGAATTCCATATCTTTTGTGATGCCATATTATTACTTTGTTATATCTTTAATGAACTAAGCGTAACATATATATCATTTTTTATTTCTTATCAAAATACATTAGTTTATGTTTTTTATGTGGAAATTTTACATCGTATCGATGGTGAGCACCGTGGCAATTAGAACATAGAGCTGCAAAATTATATAAAGTGTTATTATGCTTATTATGATCAACATGATGCATATCATGAGGAACCATTCTCCCAAATTTCTGATTACACATTAAACATCTATTTTTTTGTATATCTAATATGATTGGGCGAGCGACTCTCTTACTAATCTCTCTATTTAAGACAATTTTTGCAGATAATACGTCTCTTTTAACTGATAAACACCGTATGGTTATGAATAACCTAATTATATTAAAGATTCTCATGAAAAGATTTAACTATTACAATAACAAAACATTTTGTTTAAATCTATTAGCTAATAACAAACTTCCAATTAAAGCATTGTCATAATCCCCTCCGAATAATTCTGCTAATCCAATTCCAATAGATAATATTGCCGATTTATTTAGGCAATATGCCGTGATTACTACCATCAGACTCCCTTGCACAGATTTACTTTTCCATAAAAGTAATTTATCACCCACAATTGTCGTTCTTCCCACTAATGCACCAGCTGGATCGGATATGAAAAATGGTAGTGCTGTATTATAAACTTCCCAATTCGTAGACTCTTCTTTCCCATTTACATTCACAATCGACCATATTAAAAGGAAGAATAGCCAGCATTTTACACCAATGTCACTGATTAAACTTGTTCCCGCTTTTTTCTCTATGCCTAAAGATAGACGAGGCAATAATATTCGTAATGTCGTCTTGACACCAACAACAATATAAGCTACTGTCATAGGATTTATTGATAATGCCAAACATCCAATACACATATGTACCAATTTTCTACAAAAAACCTTCCATATGTTAGGATTTAGCTGATTTATTGAAGGATTCTTCGTAAAAATTATAACTCCTATACCACATAAACCAATTAATGCATGTATAATTGTTATGTTATCAATATAAAGTATAAAATTCCATAGCCAATAGAACCATAATATTCCCATCATAAATTCTCTTTCTTCACATATACAGTCAACGCGATGCAAACCATATGCACTGATTGCACTGATTAATCCTACTTGGCATGGGAACATTTGTTCCGATACAACCCTAAAATATAAACCAGTTACCCAAAATACAGTTATACATCTCTTCAAAATGATCTGAGTCTCTGTTTTTTCAAGCAAAATTGGTAATGTAACAATATTTGCCGCAAGATCTTCATTTATATCGGCTATATCTAATAATATTTCTCTGATTAATACCAAAAACGAGAAAGGCAATGATACCGTTAGAGCCTTTATAAAATTCCCATTTTTATCTTCAGATACTTTATCAAGTTGATGTTCTATGAAAATGTGTATAGGAACAAAACACATGTACAAAACAGTTGATAAATTCTTTATTAACGGTTTTGGTTTCAAAAATGGAGTATAAATACTAACTGTACAAAGGATTGTTATTCCACCCAATAAGTAGTATATAGAAGAACTTATTACAGCCAAATAGCAATTCATTGCTATATATAAACTTCCAAACGTCTTTGATATATTTTTAAGCTCCTCTTTTGAAAAGCCAATCTTCTCAGGTCTATATTTTGCGTCAATTTCGTAGTCATAGTAATTGTTTATTAACATTCCATACATATATCCAACTATTGATAAACACATGTAAACTACATCAGAAAAGTCTAATATAGACCAATATGTTATACACAAAGGTAGGAAAATTACTCCAATGTATGGTAATCCTGATATTCGACTTGATATTATAAATTTATGTAGATTTTCTTTAACTTTCGCAACCATTATTGTTAATTAAATTGTTATAGTTCTTAAGCCTTAGTTAGAATACACATATTTTAATAGTTTGTGTTTTTTCCGTTTACCACCACCAAAATGTTGACTAATATTATCGTGTATATGATCTATTCCTTGAATTCTTTTTACATCTTCACCCTGATATGACTCATCAAATGAATTATCTAAAATATTTTGTATTCTACCCACCTTTCTTGAATTAAGTCTTTCTTCTAAATTTTTTATTTCTTTCATATCTTCTTCTGTTTTTCTCGAAGTTAGATTAATCATTACATAGGCATATCTATTCCGATAGCTCCCATATAAGTTCGCGTCCTCGCGTTCTTGATCGCCAATTCCATGATTGCTTAAAAAGGTATCTATAGCTTCTTCCATGGTGTCCCCGCCTTGGTCATCTCTAAGTGTATAATTGCGTGTGTAAGATTGTATGCCATCTATTGGGCTACTTCGATCATGTCTCATATCTATAAGAATACCACTTAAGTCATCATCTCTTGAAAGTTTATTGTAGAGTTTGAAAATATTTTCAAGTCTACCATAATAATCTTTTAATGCCTTTTTCATATCATCTTCAAGTCTTGGTCTTACATTTGAAAAATCTTCTGAATACAGATTATTTCTTGTAAGCATTCTTTCAATACCTCTAAAAAATCCGTCGAAAAAAGAAGGCGAAAGAGCGATAGGGGCGGCAACGTTCATGTTTTTGTAGGTAACAAGATCCAAATGTCGTCCTACTCTATAACTGAACAGTTTATTTTTTAGTGGTTGTTTACTATTTTCAATATCAACTATTTTTTGAAGAAAATAAAATTCTAAATCTTCTAAAAATTCTGTAAAACCGGTATAAATTGGAGTGATAATATTATATACACCAATCTTTTGTGTCCAACCTTTAAGAACATTTGAATTTTTTAGTTTAATAATTCTATCTCTTATTTGTAGTGGAATAAATCCTCGCCTCATATATTTAATAAATCGACGTGTAACAGTACTAATAACTCCAGCTAATGTACTATATCTATAATTTTGTGGTGTATCAAGACAGTGTGAACAAACTACATCAGGATGTAATCTGTCAATTGGTGCATCGATGTTTTCATCTTTATTTCGTTTTTCTGTATCTATGTATACTTTACAAATACTGAAATCGTAATAATGATCGATATATGTAGGTATTGACAGACTTCCGTATAAAAAAATTAATTGAATATTTGGTAGTCTATCTCTTTTAATTAATTTAAGATGACTATTTGGAACAAGACCAAATACTGAATTATGAATTCCGACTTGTACAGCCGTATAACCGAAACCGCCTTGTGGTTTAGAATCGTCACGCTCTGGTAAGATAGTATTAGTTTTTTTTGCAGCAAGCTTCGCCACTTCATTCGCTTCTTCTCGCAAAAGTGCGATATTCTCCATTTCTCTTATGTAGTTTTCCGCTAGCTCAGCGCTGACACCCTCTCTATCACTAGTTATTGGACCATTTAATGGCACTCCTAATCTTCTTCTAATTTTTACATCGATTCTATGGTTACTATTCACAAAGAGGTTTGAATGATTCCGAAGTGACAAACTTGCGTCAACAATACTCCCTTTTTTTAGTGTTAATTGTGGGAAATGATTCAGTCTACTGTCTCCTTCGGTGTACGCTGTGCCGATAGTATATAAATCGCCGGGTAGCTTATGTGGGTTATCAACATTAATATCTTCGATTACTTCGATTAATGTATCGTTCATGCGCGATGTGCTGTTCCCGCTAAAAGTTGATACACTAATTTCCATATTAATTGTGTCTTCTACTGGTGGCGTGTTTACAAATCTTGTAGTGTTACCGTATGATTCGTGTATTGAATCTTGGAAGGTAATCTTTTTCTGTTGATAATAAGCATTCAGATTTTTGTGACCAAAATGGGAATTGAAACTATCGTTTATCATTTTATGTACTTTTTTGCTAAATTGTATATCATTCCAGCGACGTGGATCATGATATATATCATGATCCAGTTTAAAATAAATGTCTATATCATTTGGTTTCCAACCGATATATGTTCCTTTATTTTGTCTTGTAAGTTCCATGGCAAGAGCAGCAGAACCTCCGATTGTACCCCCATTATCAGTAATCCAATCATATAAATAACCTGCCACACCTGCATCAATTTTTGTGGATAGATGTAATAATTTCTTATTATCCATTTCAAAATAGTCACTGTCTTCACTATCTTCACTGTCTTCACTGTCTTCACTGGATAATGTCTCAAATATATCTTCTTTAGACTCTCCAACTCCTTGATCTGTAAAGTCAATGCTATCAATTGTTCCTTCTTCAGACATTATTTTTTTAAAATATAATTATTTTACCAACTTTAATATATTGACCAATTAAATATCCTAAAGAATTCATAAAAATATCAGACCATTTACCATACCACCATTTGTCTGAATCAGATATAATCTCCGATTTTCTTCGACAATTACCAAAACCATGTATAAAGTTTGGTTTATATTTACCAGAGTAAGCTTCAAATATTTCCCAAATAATACCATAGATAAGGGCGAGAACAAATAAATAGGGGAAAGTATAACCAATAAACATAAAAAAGAATAGATGTGTTAGAGACCAGCCATCAATTATACTTATAATAGGTGTTTCTAAAGGATCAACAAATTTCGGATTTATACAACGAAATCTTGAGTACCAAAATATGATTAAAATACACGTTATAAATGGTAAGGTAAATCTGAATATGTTCATATTAATATTCATTATATTTTGATTTTAAAGATATTGAGTTGGGGAGTATTTGAGTAACCATTGTATATACAAAAGTATTTGAATCATAATCAAATATTGTATCTTCATTATCATCAATCAGGTGAAGTTTGGAACAAAAATCGTTGGGTTTATAACATCCACATAACCGAAAAGGCTGATTTTTGTTATAAACTCTCCAGTCTACATATGGTTGTGCATAAATTTTTAAGTATTTACTAAGTTTTTTACGTTCTTCATGACTAATCGAATATTCTGGGAAAATAATATGCCAAGATTTTTTATTAAATCTATGTGCCGAAAGTATAATGCGTTTTTTGGGATAAATATTATATAGTACCTTTAAAATATTATATAGATGTTGTAAAACATCTGTCAAACTAAGAGAATAGTTTTCATATTCTATATCAAAGTATAATTTACTATCATTTTCTATTATTTCATAAAAGCATCTTATTTTTTCAGGGGTTGTTTTGATATAGTCATATAATTTAGATGGATTTTCAAATACGGTACTTGTTTGTGAATTAGAATTTGTTTCATTTTTTGAAATAACGACACCTTTTGTTTGATATAGATGTTGCCTTTCAGATATAGCACGTTGTTTTTGATTTTTACCTCTATACCAAAGTTTATCCTTCCAATAAAAAGATAACGTATCAGGTCTTTCATTTTCAACAAATTCCATAATATGGTCTTTGATAATTCTATTTAGCGAATTTACTTAGTTCTTGGAGCATATGTTATGGTGGGTCTATATGTTGGACGATAACTGGGTTTAATGGATGGTTCTTTTGTCGGTTTTTGAGTTGGAGTATAAGTGGGTCTGTATGTAGGGTTATCTGT
>CERB01087626.1_pt1 | contig 37070 bp, 24 predicted proteins | sample 356271 | NCBI WGS metagenome assembly CERB01 (sample SAMEA2621155, study PRJEB7988) | marine metagenome | isolation source: saline water (ENVO:00002010), including
ACAGTTGTTATTAGATAGGTGTTCTTCAACGTGAGCACATGGCGACTATGCAAGCTGTTAATTGTGCAATTCTTGGTTCAAGAGGTTTAGTTGCTCAGAGGTACCTCCAGAGATTAGTAAATCATGACTGGTTTAATCCAGTATCTATAGTTGGCTCAAGTTCTACAATAGGTATGAAAATTCAAGATCTACCTTGGTCACTTGACGAAGAAAGGCCTAATTTGCCAAATATTACTGTTTTAGGATTAAATGATTTAGATTCATTGGCAGCGGAATTAAAAGAAAAAAGAGTTTCAGTTATATTTTCTGCAATTCCTGATTCAATTGCTAATGATGTGGAAAAAAGTTTAGCAGAAAAAGGATTTTGTGTAATAAGTCATGCATCAATTCATAGGCTCAAGGGGGAAGTCCCTTTGGTAATACCCGATGTCAATTCAGACCATCTGAGAATTTTAGAATCTCAAAGTTATGGTACAGGTTCATTAATCTCTTGCAGTAACTGCATGGTCGTTCCAATCGCTTTAACTTTGTATCCACTTTTAGCAAAATTTGATTTTTCGAAAGTAAAAATTACTACAGAACAATCACTATCTGGAGGGGGGCGAAAGATGCTAGAAAGAGGTAGGAGTGGTTTGCCTATTGATTCTTCGATTCCCGGAGAATCTGAGAGTGTAGTTTCAGAATTGAATAGAATTTTAGGTAGGAAAAATGAAGGTATTTTTCAAGAAGCAAATTTAGATATCAAAGTATGGTGTTCTCGATCTAATCATGATTTTGGTCATCTTGCAACAGTTGAAATAGATTTTATTAACCAGATTAGTGCTCATGAAATAATAGAAACTTGGCAATTTTTCTCATCTGAAGTTTTTGATCCTAGACTCCCCTCTTCATCAAATGTAATCAACTTTGTAGATGGTAAGTTAGACCCAGTTAAGCATAGATGGGGTGGTTCAGAACCTAAGTTCCCAGACAAAGATCTTTACGCGGGAATGCCAGTTTCTGTAGCAGAGATTGAAGTTTCAGATAAGAAATTGATTTTCAAATTATTATCGGACAATACTATCCGTGGAGCTGCTGGATATGGCGTCCTTCTCGCAGAGTTACTCCTTGCCGATGAGATAATTCAGGATAATAATCTAATTAATGTTAGTTTCAATCAAAGTAATTGATATGTATCGACCTCTCGGACAATATAATGAGAGTACGTCATCTCGCAATGTCTCTTTCTAAATTACAGCCTCATCCTTGTCAAGATGTTGATTTAGAACAGTACTCTACGGATGGAAATGTTGCCTCGCAATTCATTTCTTCAATAATTTCATTTGGAGATATATCTTCTGATTCAGTAGTTGCTGACTTGGGAGCAGGAAATGGCATACTTGGAATAGGTGCATTAAAGGTCGGAGCAGAAAGATGTATATTTTTAGAAATAGATAAGAAAGCTTGTGAAGTATTAAAAGAAAATCTAGTCTTGAATAATTTAAGTGAATCAGGTTCGATAATAAATGAATATTTAGATAGTAATACTAACTTTCCTAAAGTTGATTTGATTGTTTGTAATCCTCCTTGGGGCCGACAAAAAGAAAAAGCAGATCGTCCATTTTTAGAATTAATAATAGAAAATGGAACGGTATCTCATTTAATGCATAGTGCACATGCTACCCACATACGTCCTTTCTTCGAGTCAAGAAACTGGTCTGTGGAAAAATACGGAGAGTTTGATTTTGATTTACCTGCAAAATATTCTCATCATTTGAAAGAAAAAGATTCAACGAAGGTTGGTTTTTGGCGTTTATCTCCCAACTAAACTTTTGTGTTTTGACCCGTGTTCTTCATAGGTGAATCATCAGTCGCGAGAGCAATGAGTGCTTCAGCAGGTGACTTTGTTACACCCGGAACGCGTGTTTTGGTTGATGAAAATACTTCTTTAGGAGAGGGAATAATCCATACTGATTCGGGTGCCTTAGCTTTACTTTCAGGGATGTTAACAGTAGAAGATGGAGTTCTCTCGGTTGAAATTTCAGGTTCTTCTGCGAATCTACCAAAAGTTGGTGACGTAGTAATTGGGCAAGTTAATCGTCTTAATGCGAAAACTGCAGAGATTCGGATCCTACATATTGAAGGAAAAGAAGGTGGAGGGAGAGATATCCCTGCTCTGAAATTATTTGCCGACATATATGTGACTGATTTCGTTGATCGTTACATCCCTTCTGCTGGGGACGCAATGCGTTCAAGAGATATTGTAAGAGCCAAGATTACTCAGTTTGAGCCTATGCTCAAAGCATCAACTAAAGATGATCCTAGTTTTGGTGTGATCCATGCTATTTGCCCACCTTGTGGTGCTGTTCTACAAAAAAGCGATTCTGAACCTGATTTCAATGTGACATGTAATAGATGTGATTACAAAGGATATCGTGTCCTATCTAGCGGTTTCGGTATTGGTCATTCGATTCCAGAGAATTCAGACATTGATATATTAAATCGGCCGGGTGAAAGGTGGTCGGAACAGGCTGAGCAAAATCTTGGTCATGACGGGGCTCGTCCATATCTGTCTCCTTTAGCTGATTTTAGGAGAGGTATAAATCATGAGATTCCACCCTCTGTAGCGAGACAACTAGGTCGAAATAAGTCAAATGATCGTTCCAGAGGTCAGCGTAGAGAAATGCACAAAACAACCTGTACTATGTGTTCAACTTCTACAGAAGTTCCGTTTAAGCCAACACCAGGTAAGCCAATTAGATGTCGTGATTGCATGAATAAGGTGAATGATGGCACTGCTACAAAGGAAGAACTCTCAGCAGAACGTCAGGTTTTGAAAGCAGCAAGGTCCAAAATGTTGGAATCATCAGGTGTAAAATTATTCGTTGGAAGTATTTCTTGGGATGCTAATGAAGATGATTTAAGGAAATTATTCTCAACTTATGGCGAACTCAAAGATGTTCATATAGCCAAAGATCGTGAGACTGGTAAATCTCGAGGTTTTGCTTTCATTAATTTTTCAAGTTTAAAGGATGGAAAAAAGGCAGTTAAAGAATTAGATGGAACTGATTTCCATGGACGTAAAATTAGTGTGCAAGAATCTAATGAATCTCGTGGCGGGTCTAGTAATAGGCGTAGGCAGAATAGAAAATAACCGTGTAATTCATTGCTGATGGTCATCTCCTATGACATATGGAGGGCTGGCTTGTAATCGATGGTTATGAAGATGAACCGGCTGCTTTTGGTGTCCCAAACTATCTTGGTTTTCATATTCGTTATATTTGTGGAGTTCTAGAATCAAGAGGTATCCCTTACACATATTTGACAATTGATCAATGGAGGATCGAATATAAACAACTCTTGAAAGATAAGTCCGATAGAGAAAAGATTAGAAATGAGTTATCCAATCTTTCAGGGGCAGTAGTTCTTGCAGGTTCTATCGTCCCTGGTAAGTATGTCCGTGGTACACCAATTAGCCAAAGAGAATTAGATACAATTCTTTCTTTAATACCTAGTGAGATTCCAATATTGTGCGGCGGTTGGGCTATAAAAAATTGGAGATATTCTGGATGGACGCCCTTACGAACAAATCTTTTCTGTGCAGTTAATGATGTTGATTCTTCTCTGAATACATTTCTCTCTACAGGTGAATGGAAACACAGTAAAAGAACAAAAGATGAATGGGCACTTTGGGCGCATCATGGTTCAACCTCTAAGGCGGTTACAAATCATCCTGATTTATTTACTATAGATGGGCGCCCCGGACCATTAACTTTTGAAATCGAATTATACCAAGGTTGTGTTAGATTCAAAAGAGGATGTAAGTTTTGTATAGAGCCGAAGAAAGGCGTTCCGATATGGAGAAATGAAGATGAAATTTTGAAAGAAATTTCAGGAGCTTTAGATTCTGGTGTGAGAAATATACGCATTGGCGGTGCAACAGATATCTACACATATCGCGCAGAGGGTGTTAGAGAATTGGAATACCCAATTCCAAATCCAGAACCAATATGTAAAGTTCTTTCAGGAGCCAGAGAAGATGAGAGATTGGATATTTTGCATGTTGATAATGGCAATCCCTCAATAATTGCTGAAAATCTTGGTCCTTCCTCAGAAATAACAAAATGCTTAGTTGAGAATCTAAGTGATGGTGCAGTTTTATCATTTGGTTTAGAATCAGCAGATCCTCAAGTTCATCAGATGAACTGGCTTAATTGTGACCCTAAGCAATTAAAAATTGCAATAAAACATATCAATGATTTTGGCCGTGAAAAGGGAGAAAGAGGTCTTCCTAAACTTTTACCAGGACTTAATTTCATTGCAGGATTAAACGGAGAAACTAAAAAAAGTTATGATATGAATCTCAAACTATTAGAAGACTTAAGATCTGATGGCCTATGGTTGCGTCGAATCAATATTAGACAAGTTGAAGGACAAGGTTTCCAAGAAATATCTGAGGATGACTTTAGAACTTTCAAAAAAAAGGTGCGTGAAGAGATAGACAAACCCCTTCTCGAGGAAATTTTTCCCATTGGCTCAGAATTATCTCAGATTTGGTGGGAATCTCAAGGTGATAGAATCAGAAGACCTGAACAAGTAACAGATCCTCTTTTTCGTTCGTCTTCAATTTATGGTAAATCTGGAATTACTTTTGGAAGACAGATAGGTGCTTATCCGATATTAATTGGAGTTCCTTATCTTATTCCTCTTGAGACTAGTTCTAATATATTAGTCACAGGTCATGGAATGAGAAGTATTTCAGGTGTTGAGATTGGATTGGATATCAATTCAGTTTCTCAACAACAACTTGAATCTATACCTGGAATTGGGAAAAAAGCAGCTTGGAGAATTATTAGTTCTAGGGCTAAAGCTAGTCGCAGTTCTAAAATCCCATTTGATTCTGTTGAGATGGCCTTTGAAATGGCACAAGTTGATTTATCTCCGATAGCAGAAAAAGTGTTATCAATCTGATACATTTGTATATCAGTTTAGAGGAATAGTCATATTGTGAAGATGTACGCTAGCCCTATATGTCAAACATTCAGTCACCGCAAAAAAGTCTTGCGATTGGAATTTCTTTTCTCTTTTTATTAGTTCCTCTGATAGATTTTGTTGACATTCCGGCAGATTTAGAAGATATTGGTAATTTAGATTCATCAACCTCTCAAACATCTAGTACTATGAATTCTCCTGGTTCTGAGAGAGGTAGTGTATTTACTAATTCTATTTTTGAACTTAATTCTAACTCCCCCACCTTGGTTCTTGAAGATGGTTCTTTAGTTTCTTTCTATAATGGCTCTCCGATTTTCTCTGAAGATAATGTAATATCTGTCTCTGGCCAATGTTCTATTATGTCCAATTTCAGTTTGTTTTGTTCGGGAATTAATAACTATGGTCAACTTGGACTGGGTAATCAGCAGCTATTGAGCGGGTATGTTGATCTTGGCGGTAAGATTCCTGCAGCCTTGTCGGAAGGAAACGATCACTATTGTGTGATTTTAGATGATGGTTCTGTTTCTTGCTGGGGCCGAAATAACAAAGGCCAGTTAGGTGATAGTTCAAATGATAATAGAAATTCTCCAGTTTCAGTAGATTTAGGTGTGAACAAAACAGCAGTTTCAATTTCCAGTAGTACTGATTTCTCTTGTGCTTTGTTAAACACAGGAGAGATTTCCTGTTGGGGAGATAATTCATATGGGATCTTTGCTGATGGTACTACGACAAATAGTAATTCTCCAGTAATAGTTAATCACTCAGTAGGTGAAAGGGCAGTTTCAATCGCAACTCCTGGATATAGCGTATGCGCAATATTCTCTAGTGGAAATATTAGTTGTTGGGGCGAATCATATACCTCTACTTCTGATGGTTTGATTTCAGATGGAGCTATTTCAATCAATCTTCCAGTTAATAGGACTGCTATTTCTCTTGATGGGGTTGGCTCTCACGTATGTACAATTTTGGATAATAATTCTATAAATTGCTGGGGTGTAAATACCTATGGGCAACTAGGAAATGGCGAATGCTCATCAGTAATATCTACTAGTGGTTGTACTGGTTCCAATGCTAATTTACCACAGTACGTTAATCTCTCAAACGCTATTGCAGTTTCAGCAGGTGCTGATTCCACTTGTGCAATTAACAACTCATATCAATTATATTGCTGGGGTAAACAGGAAAATATATTTGATAATACTTCTAATTCTAAATTATCTCCATATTTGATGAACTTTAGCGCCTCTAACGTGTCTTATTCTGATCAAGATATGGATGGTGATGGGATTGTTAATGATTTAGACGTACATATGCTAGGTGATGACGATGGAGATGGAGTCCCTTCGCCTACAGATCCTTATCCAAATAATCCTGCTAGGTGGATGGATTGTGATCTTGGTTCTTGGGGTAGGATAGATTGCACTGAGTCATCTGCGGGTCATTTTTCATTACTCTCAGCATTATATCAGTCTGAATGTGGCTTAGGAGAATATCAACATCAAATAGGTAAATCATACTGTAATCAAGCTTCTGCTGGACATTATGTGGATACTACCGCTTCTACGAATCAATCAATTTGTCCAGAGGGGTACTATCAAAATCAGCTTCAGTCATCATCATGTATTATTTCTAATCCAGGAAGTTTTGTTTCGATGAGTACCGGAGATGCGGGGAACTCGAATAGTTCATCATACAATCTTAGTTCAACAAGTGCTAGTTATACTGGCCGAATTGGTAACCAATATGATACTCATGACTATTACAAAATTAATATTGCCAAGTCACATCATATTTCTGTAACTATTGAATCACCAAATAATGAGGTTAATATTTCACTTTTTGACCAATCAATGGTTCTTTTAGACAGTAATAATTCTCTGACTAATCAATCTACAGTTTCTACAAGTCAATCATCTAGTTCTTCTTCTCGTGATATTTTTATTGTTATCGAGAGAATAAATTCTACTGGTAATTATCAAATGAATTTAACATATCACAGTTCTGATGGCTCTAGTGTAATTGGAGACATATCCTATTCTATAGATGCAGAAATTGGTGTCAATTCTTTCCTATGCTCAGAGGGTACATTCGAATCAGGTTATGGAAGTTCTTCATGCACTGAAGCCGCTCAGGGATATTTCGTTTCGGGCAATGGTTCAACCTCTCAGACACCTTGTTCTCCAGGATCATATCAAGGCCTAACTGGACAAACCAGTTGTTTGACAACATCTCTTGGATATTATACATCTGCTTACGGCTCTTTTGTCCAAACTCCTGCATCTTTGGGCTATTATGTCGACACTATTGGAGCTACCAATCAGATAGCATGTTCTCCTGGAACGTACCAGAATCAGACCGCTCAGACAACATGTATCGATACTGATGCAGGGTATTATACCTCATCTTCAGGTTCCCCTTCTCAAATAGCATGTTCAAATGGAACTTATCAGCCCAATACAAATCAAATATCTTGTATCCTTTCCTCACCAGGTTATCATGTTCCTAGTCCTGCATCTACTTCTCAATTACCTTGCATACCTGGAACTTATCAACCCTTTTCTGGTCGTTCTAATTGTATAGATGCTAGTCCAGGATACTATACTTCTGCTCTTGCATCAACAACTCAGTCTCCATGTGTAATTGGTAGTTTCCAGCCGAATTATAGTCAGACTAGGTGTCTTGCGGCTGATCCTGGTCATTATGTAGATACTAATGCCTCTGCAAATCAAACAGAGTGTGATTTAGGAACTTATCAACCATATTCGTCAGGTACAAGTTGTTTTGATGCAGATCCAGGATATTATGTAGATTCTACAGGATCATCATCACAGACTGCTTGTTTAGTTGGAACTTATAATCCCGATATCGCATCTAATAGTTCAGCATCTTGTTTAGAAGCCGATCAAGGCTTCTATGTTCCAAATAATGGTTCATCTGTACAATTGGTCTGTTTACCTGGAACTTATCAGCCCAATTCTGCTCAATCTTCTTGTATTGACGCGGATTCAGGATACTATGTCAATTCATACCAAGCAATAAGCCAAGAACCATGTTCACTAGGTACCTATCAGCCACAAGCTGCACAAATCGGTTGTTATGGTGCTGATCCAGGACATTATGTCGATTTACAGGCCGCAGCAATGCAAACTCCATGTTTAGCAGGTTCTTACAACCCCTCCTCCTCTTCAATAAGTTCTGACTCATGTATGGATGCGGATTCAGGGTATTATGTTCCATCAGAGGGGGCTTCTTCACAATTAATTTGTCTAGAAGGTACTTACCAACCATCTGAGGGTCAGTTATCATGTCTCGATTCTCCAGAAGGTACCTATGTGATGAATCAGGGCCAATCCGAATACATTGAATGCCTTAGCGGAACATATCAACCGAATACAAAGTCAACTTCTTGTATCGCTGCTGATATTGGAAATTTCTCATCTGGAAAGATGTCTATCGGTCAAACACCTTGTTCATCTGGAACCTATCAGCCTAATTCTGGCCAATCATCTTGTTTAGATGCAGATGTTGGTTACTATGTTTCACTAGAGGGCCAATCCTCACAAGAAATAAGTCCATTTGATTTCTACACAGATTCTACTGGTAGTTCATATCTTTCATCCTGTCCAATGAATTATATTACAATAATTCAGGGTGCAACATCGATTAATGATTGCTTCTTAGATTCTGATATGGATAGAATAATTGATGAAGATGATATTGATGATGATGATGATGGAAGATTAGATTCTATTGATTCTTGTAGCCCTGGCTTAATTGGTTGGATTAGTAATTCGACAACAGATATTGATGGTGATGGATGTAAAGATGATGTTGAAGATAGTGATGACGATAATGATTCTATATTAGATATATACGATGCTTTCCCTCTGGACTCTAGTGAATCTATCGATACCGATTCTGATGGTATAGGAAACAATGCAGATACAGATGATGATGGAGATGGTTGGCTTGATCAGCAAGAAGAAATTTGTGAAACTGACTCACTCTTGTCTCAATCTGTCCCTCTTGATACAGATTCAGATGGTGAGTGCGATATTGTAGATTCTGATGATGATGGGGACGGCCATTTGGACGTAATTGATTGGGATCCATTGAATCCTAGTGAGTGGCTTGATACTGATGGAGACGGTATAGGCAATGAAGCAGATACAGATGACGACAACGATGGCTGGTCAGATATTAAAGAACTTGAAGAAGGTACAAACCCTCTTCTTTCTGATACAGATGGCGATAATTATGAAGATACAGATGACGTATTTCCTACTGATGTTTCAGAATGGAAAGATACAGATGGTGATGGAGTAGGTGATAATTCAGACTCTCACCCTGATATCAAATATTTCCAAAACAATTTACAATTTGTTTTGGCAGTTTCAGGCGGAATTATAGTATTAGCTGTATTCGGTTATCTTGGAGTCATTATATTACGTAGAAAACCTGAAAATACCAGTGAACCAACATCTGAAGAGGATGAAACTATTGAAGTCGACTATCCTCATGAAGGAATGCCAAATCCTAGTGATGAACTAGAAACCGAGACTTCAATTGAGAATTTAGAGAATAATGATTCGGAGGATGAAGAATCTGAAGAGGAAGAACCAATAAGAGACACATCTCATATTGATGCATTATTAAATGAGCTTCCCACCCCTCCGAAACCCCAGATTATATCACCGCCCGAAGGTACACCGGTGAACGAATATGGGCAGAGGGTATGGGCTGATGATACTGGCCAAGTTTGGTGTGTAAATTCTGATGGTTCAATATTAAGACATGATGCAGCAACTGGTGGCTGGATTCAATTTCACAATTATTGAGATTAGAACTGTATTACGTTAGCACCCCATGCTAAACCGCCACCAAAAGCTGCTGTGACCACTAAATCTCCTTCGCTAATCAGTCCTTTGTCCATTGCTTCTTTCATTGCAATAGGCACACTTGCACCTGCTGTGTTTCCATATTTATGTAAATTTGTATATGTTTTTTCCATTCCAAGACCAAGTTTTTCCATCCCTGTCTTAATAATATTAATATTAGCTTGATGGGGTATTACTAGATCTACATCTTCAATACTTTTACCGGCTCTTTTTAATGATTCATTCACAGCTTGTGGAAAAGCCTCGATAGCAAAATTCCAGACGGCTCTACCATCCATATGGAAATATTGTGCACCTTCTACAAAGTTATCAGAATTAAATGGCGTTCTTACTCCACCAGCGGGTATTTCTATAACGGAAGATCCTGAACCATCAGACATTAACCATGAACTAATGATTCCTTTCCCTTCCTTTACTTCTGATAATACTGCTGCCCCTGCTCCGTCTCCAAATAGTACGCATGTAGCTCTATCTTTCCAGTTTAATATCCGAGAGTAGATTTCTGACCCAATAACGAGAACATTTTGATAACCATTTGTGCCTACAAATCTACTTCCTATATCTAATGCATGAACCCATCCCGCACATACTGCGTTAATGTCGAAAGCTGCACAATCAGTACAACCCAATTTATGTTGAATTATCCCTGCAGTCGATGATAGTGGTACATCAGGAGATGATGTTGCCAGAATAATTAGATCGATATCTTCGGCCTTTAATCCAGCATCATCTAAGGCTTGCTTGCATGCTTCTACTGCCAAGTCAGAAGTACATACTTCCGAACTGGCAATTCTTCTTTTCTTCATTCCAGTTTTTGTAGTAATCCACTCATCGCTTGTATCTACAAGTTTCATCCAGTCTTCATTGCTCATCTCATTTGGTGGTACATATGCTCCCAATCCGATTATGCCAACTGATGCCATATTCTACTCTATGCGATATAACTATACTTTCAGTCTTACCCTATTTTATTGAAGAAAAGTACTATTAGTTTATCAGAGCATTAATACCATGAACAAGCCAAACATGAAATCTAAGAAGCACTTCATAGGTACATGGCGTCATTTGGAGACCATCCTTTACTGCCTGATTCACTTGAGTCTATTTTGACTGATGAGTCAGTATCAACAATCTTTCTTAAGGCAGAATGTAGGCCTAGGGTGAAAAGTGGACATATCTCTTCTTTAACTTTGAATGAATTAGATTTAGATGTCTGGGATAAACCAAAATTAGTAGATCTTTCAGAGGAGATATCGTTAATTATTGAACAGAATTCTTCTAGATCTGACTGTTTCATAGAGATTGAACGTGAAGGATGTAAGGTTATGCAAGTAGGAGATCTCCGTGTAAGTTGTGCATGGCCTCCTTTCTCCGATGCTTGGGAAATCACTGTTGTTAGACCGGTAGCCAATTTACAATTGTCAGACTATAAATTGGACAAAGAACTTGTAAATAGATTATCTAATCATCATCGAGGAATTTTTGTAGTTGGTAAACCTGGTTCAGGTAAGACTACTTTCGCCCAAGCAATCGCTTCATATTTAGATTCAGAGATGGGGGCAATGGTCAAAACTATGGAATCTCCAAGAGATCTACAAGTCCCTCAGAGAGTTACTCAATATGCACCTTTAGAAGGTGATTTAGAGAAAACCGCCGAAATCATCTTCTTACTTAGGCCCGATTTTGTAATATTTGATGAAGTACGCCGTGCAAGAGATTTTGAGATATTTGGTGACGTACGTTTAGCTGGAGTCGGACTCTTAGGAGTTACTCATGCAAACAGTGGTCTTCAAGCAATACAGAGATTAGTTGGAAAAGTCGAACTAGGTTTAATCTCCCAGGTTCTCGATACAGTCATCCATATAGAAAAGGGGAAAATAAATCAAGTATTAGAATTGAAGATGGTTGTTAGAGCTCCTACTGGTATGGAATCCGACTTAAGCCGTCCAGTTATCGAGATTAGGGAGTTCCCCTCCAATCGATTGACTCATGAGATGTTTGCTTTTGGTTCTGAGATTGCAGTTGTTCCAGTTAACGGTTCTAATGAAGATGGAGGAAGTCCTGCCTGGAAATTAGCATCAGAGGAACTAAAGAGAGAGGCAACTAGACTTACTGGAATCTCTGTTAAACATGCAAAATTCGTCACTGATTCTGCAGCAATAATCTATATTGATGATTCTGCAATAGGCTCTATGATAGGGCCTGGTGGAGAAGGGATTCGTAGGCTCGAGCAAGATATGGGTTTGAAATTAGATGTTCATTCAATCCAAGAACTTCCTAGAGGATTAAGGAAAAAATTAGAAAAACATAGTGATTCTAATTTTGATGCTAGCTCATGGTCCAATAAATCAGGTAGGAATTGGGAATACAATTCTGGTAAATCAAAAAGAGGTAAAGGTAGAAAAGGTCGCCGCTGATTATTTGTTTTTTGTACATATATTCATTGCTTCAGAGAAGAATCCTAAGCTCCATTTTCCTCCCTCTCTGCCTATTCCTGAATCTTTAACTCCTCCAAATGGAACTCTTAAATCTCTATGTAGCCATGTATTAATCCAGATCATTCCAGTGTGGATTGATTCTGCTACTCTGTTTCCTTTTTCAAGATCATTGGTCCAGATACTTCCTGCTAATCCATATCTAGTGTTATTAGCGATATCAATGGCGTCCTTTTCAGTGCTAAATCTATGAATCGTAACCACTGGTCCAAATATTTCTTCTGTCGAGCAACGTGAGTTTACATCTAAATCTGTAATTACAGTAGGCGATATCCAATTTCCATTTTTATATTTATCAGAAAGATTTGGATATCCTCCCGTTAGTATTGTTCCGCCTTCACTTTTCGCAATTTCAATGTATTCTTCAACCTTTGATAGGTGCTCCGGAGAAATCAAAGCCCCTAGATCTGTATTCTCATCAGAGGGGTCTCCAATTTTCATTGCTTCAACTTCAATAATAAATTTATTAATAAAATCATCATATATATTTTCTTGAACTAGAATCCTACTTCCGCAAAGACATACCTGTCCTTGGTTTAGAAAGCCGGCTCTCACCACTCCCTTAACTGTATTTTCTAAATCACAGTCGTCAAAAATTATACTAGAATTTTTACCCCCTAATTCTAGGCTTAATTTTTTGAAAGAACTCGCTGCTGATTTTGCCACTATCGAACCAGTTGAGGTGCCTCCAGTGAATGAAACTAAGGAAACATCTTGATGTGATACTAATGGTGAACCAGCCCCAATTCCATCACCATGAACTAGATTAACTACTCCTTCTGGTAATCCGATTTCATCTATAGTCTTCATTAGTAAATCAGCAGTTAATGGAGTCATTTCACTTGGTTTACAAACTACAGTATTCCCCATTCCTATTGCAGGCGCAACTTTCCATGAAAGAAGATAGAGTGGTAAATTCCATGGAGTAATTAGCGCTCCTACTCCAACTGATTTGTATATGACTCTGTTTGTAGCATCTTCCATTTCATATTTCTCAATATCTAGATCTCTAATTATTTCAGAAAAAAATCTAAAATTTTTAACTGAACGATAAGCATCAACCTCTCTCGCTAGAGAAATTGGTTTACCCGTATCTTTACTTTCCAATTTTGCAATTTCTTCATATTTTGATTCTAGTTTGTCTGCAATTTTATCTAACCAATTTGCTCTATCTAGATTCGTAAGAGATGACCATTCTGGTAGAGCTTTTTTTGCAGCATCAACTGCCTTATTTATATCATTATGATTAGATTTAGGGACTAATGCAATTTTTTCTCCTGTTGCAGGAGCTAAGTCTTCTAACCATTCTCCTGACTCGGGTTCAACAAATTTCCCAGAGATGTAATTCAGGATTTTCAATTCTTCATCTCCTTATATCCCTTCATTAGAAAATGGATCATTACGTGTCATCGCTGCGGAATATTCATTCCAATCTAAGTTGAATTTATCTTGGTCTGGGTCCCACTCGTCCCAAGTGACTACTTTTTCCAATTCTTCTTGATATATTTCAGGAACAATTCCTGGCACAATAAATGCCTTTTGTCTATGTAAAGGATATGGGTTTCTGAGTTCTATCCCCAATACTCCTAAAACAGCTCTTGCAACATACCAAGTTGCCTGCGAATTCCATCCGTGAGCAATCTTAATTACAATTCCTAAACCTTTGGGCCAGTCTGGATGTTCGATAGCTATTCCTAGTAATCCATCAGCACCTTCTTTTGCGATCAGTTTGCCATTCCCTGCCTTGAGACATGTTGAATCCAGCCGATTAAATCCACCTATCAAATCTGGATGTTTATTCATTGCTTCCCAAATCCAGTCTTCATCTTTCTTCGCAACTAGGCCTGAAAACATTACTGCCAGTTCATCAACTGTGTTAGAAACAGTAGGTAGCCCACAACCGTCCTTAGCAACTCTCTTAGGTTCCCAATCAGGCTTACCCATATATTCTTTTAGAACATCTAAAAACAATGGAAACCAAGGAGTGCTAGGTAGTGTATAACCAGCCCTACTCATCCCCATTTTTCTCATACCTTTCAACAAGGCCGCATGTTCTCCCGAACATGTATGAAACCATCTCCTAGGTCTTCTAACCTGTCTGCCAAACTGTATTAGTGGTACATCTAGAGGGCACTGCATTAATCCCCACTCAGATTCTGTGAGTATAGACTGTGCAGCAGCAACATGTTCAGTGTCCCCATTATGTGATGAGCAAGAAATTGCCTTTTGTTCCCAGGTTAATTCATCTTCTAATACTTTTACGAATGGTTTCATCATCAATGGTTTCATCATAGATCTTCCATAAATTAATACATTTCCTCCGAAGGAGTGTATGATTTCATTTCCATGAGCCCATGCAACAGCCCCGTGAATAGTATTTTCAGATACATCTCTTCTTCTGAAATCTACTAGTGGTTCCCATTCAACATCTCTTCCTGTTGCTATTCCTTCATGTTTTTCTCCCAGAGGATTAGTTGGAAACACTGCTGAACCTGGTCTTCCTGGCGATACTGATGATGGTCTAGTGATTTTTTCTTTTTTCATATCATTTCTCCCCATTAACTATAGGTGCAACTTCATTCATAAAAGCCTCCATATTTCTCTGAACTCTTTCACTATCATGATTGAAGAAGTCGAACCAACACATCAATTTATCGTTTTTATTAAATCTTTGAATAATTTGTTCAGCAACCTCCTGAACATTTCCTATTACTGCATTATCAGTTGCTCTTTCTACTTTTGAAGGATCGATTGTACCTTCTAGTGCCCTCCAATAGGTATTCAATGCAGCCTTTGCTTCTTCTTTGGCAGCAATACTTTGTTCTTCTGATGATAAATTCTTTTCATTATTGACAAAAATCATTATTGTTCTAGGCATCATATTTCTATTCCAAGTGCCTCCATCTGGGTGATAACTTTCACCCATTCTCTCATGAGTTTCCTCGATAATATGTGGAGGAGTTATACTGAGATTAAAAACTTGTACTGGTCGCCATTTGTTTACCTCAATCTGTAGTTTTGGATCATGACTACCAAGCACAAGATTTAGTAATTCTCTTCTCCAATTTTGAGGTATTGTTTTTATTTCTTCAAAATCATATCTATGAGGTATTTCGACTTTCTCAGGTATTTCAGCTAGGTCATTGAACTCTTTAGCTACATTTTGAACTCTCTCCCAATCTTCATCAGAACGAAAACTCTCTCTCGTAAGAATCGTATCTCTAATCATATTTGAAGAAATTACTTCTCCATTTAGAAGTCTCAGAAAAATCTCTGAAGCCTCAGCAAATATTTGTCCTCTTAGAGAAGGCCAAGCAGCCTCTTCAATGACATTTCTTGGAACAATTCCATATGGTCTCGCCATAAATTCAAACCTCCCTGCTGAAAAACCAATGTGTAATTTTCTATCTTCCATATCATCCAGCCCATGTAAAGCTAAAAATGATCCAACACGTTCTGCAATTGCAATAGGTCCTCCCGAGGCTAGGATTGATAAAACAGCACTTCCAACTTCCATTTTTTTAGTTCTAGAGAACATTTTCTGAGCTATTTGAAAGAAGTCAGTACATAGTCCAACTTCCCCTGGATAATGAGGTACTACTGGTATTTTGTTCCTTTTTTGTATTTCAGTTGATAAATGTGCCTGAGCGACCCAACCTACTCCAAATCCCAATTCATCTGCTAACTCAACTTGTTCAAAGAAATTAGAAAACATTTCATCTTCTGAAGGAATATAACCGGAAGTATCCGGTGTCTGAGATATTGAAAAGAATATATCAAATAACATTATTCCACACTCAAATTGAACGCATTCTTCCGCCATCTACCGCTAAGCTAATTCCTCTAACTGAACCACTACTTGGTAGACAAAGCCATGTTACCGCGGCTCCAGTTTCTAATGGGTCTATTAATCTCTGAATTGGAACAGAATCCATCCATTTATTTTGAACTGATTGTACTGATTCTCCTGTTTTTTCAGAAATAGATTTAGCAAGAGATCCAAGTCTATCAGTATCTGTAAATCCTGGAAGAATATTATTTATTGTAATACAAGGGCTCAACTCTCTTGAAAGAGATTTAGCCCATGAACCCATAGCTCCTCTCAATGTATTTGAGAGCCCAATATTATCTATCGGTTCTCTCACAGATGTAGAAATAATATTTACAATTCTTCCGTATCCTTCACTCTCCATAATTGGTGCGAGAATCTGAGTAATAGTGTGCGCTGCATGCAGATGTCTCTTGAATGGGGCATCAAAATCATCTATTTCATTGGATAATAAAGGTCCACCTGGAGGACCTCCTGCATTATTAACTAAAATGTGTATTTTCTGATTCTTAATCAATTCATTAATTCCATATCTCAAAGAAGAAATATCTTCTAAATCAAGTATTAATTTTGAATGTCCAGTACCGTGCATTTCTTCAACTAAATCATCCAATTTTTCAGATGATCTAGCACATACAATTACTTTCGCTCCAGCCCTAGCAAGCATTAATGCAGTAGCTCTACCTATTCCTTTCGACGCACCACATACAAGAGCATTTTTTCCATCTAATATACCGTCTGCGTAAGGAAATTCCGAATCTAATATTTTTTCCATTTTTTCACCTAATCTATGTAATGAGCGTAACTTTCTTCTTCTAATTTTTGATATACAACCTGCAATACTTCTTCCGGTGCATTTCGGAATGTCGGATTGGGGCTATCTCCCTGAGGGCGTCTCATTTCGCTCCATCTTCCCTCTTCATAGGCCATCAATGCTTCCTTCATCAGAATTCCTGCTAACACAAGAGTTTCATAGCATAAATCCTCATATTTCATTCCTCTTTTTACAGGAACTTCTCTTCGTAAGAGTAAGTGTCCAGTATCTACTCCATTGTCACAGAAATGAGTGGATGACCCTACAGGTATATCGTGGTATACGCTCCAAGCAGGAGATGCTGAACCTCTACATTCCGGTAACAATCCAGGGTGGCTATTTATTACTCCATCCTTAGGGTAATCCAATATTTCTCCACGAATTATTCTCGTTCCTCCAAAAACTATGATGTCTAAATCCATATTTCTAATATGTGGCATTACTTCTTCTGAGTTATGAATCGCCACTTCTATATGTTCGACATTAATGCCTCTTTTTGATAACTTTTCAAGTTGCGACTCAATTGTTTCCGCAATTTGATTTCCTTCAATCCTCTTTAGAAATTTTTCTCTTTCTTCATCAGCAATTGCAGAATCTTCTGTGATGATAATTCTCGGTATAAATTCCTCCGAGATTAACTGTTTAAGCATCTCCCTACCATATGGATGTTCTTTTAGAAGTAAGAATGCGAAGCTCGGCTTGGCCATATTTCTCATTCGTCGCAGAGGTTTCTAATACCCGTTCTTTTCGGTGTAGATGTTTCTTATTTAAGTCAAAATAACTTCAAAAATGAGGTAACCTATCCCTATTCCGATTGAAATAGAAATAATTGCTCCCAATATTATTATTTTCTTTAATTTAGAAATAATACCTTTTATTGGAAGGCCAAAACCGTCGTCAGAAGCATTGATGATATCATAAATCATCTTTAATTGTGGCAGCATATTAATCTCATCTCATCAAGGCGTAACTCTCGTCCTGTCTCGAGGGAATAAGACTACTTCACGAACATTCCCTGCTCCCGTAAGAACCATCAATAATCTTGCTACTCCTAAGCCCCAACCCGCATGTGGAGGTGCTCCATAACGAAAACCATCAGTATAGAAAGTAAAATCTTCTGGATTGAGATTCATATCTCTGAGATTCTGCTCAAGTACATCCACTCTATGTTCTCTTTGTCCACCGCTGGTCATCTCATCTCTACCATAATTAAGATCAAAACCTCTACTCAGTTGTCCACCTGAATCACTTTTCTCATTTTTATTATGGTAAATATAGAATGGTTTCATTGCCATTGGCCACCTTGGAAGAAAATGAAAGCCAGGATATGTTGCAGCAATCAAGTCACAATGATGGCTCTCAATATCGTCTCCCCATTCTATGTCTCCGCCCCCATTCTTGACAATTTCTATTGCCTCAGAATAAGGTATTCTCGGGAATGGTAGTTCTGGCACTTCAACAGTAATTTTTTCTTCGCCTTGGCTAACTTTATATTCGTTAATTACATCAATTAAATTTTGGTCATTTTCATAAACAGAAGACCAGATATGATGGATCATTCTTTCCTGAACCCCCATTACATCTTCATCATTCATCCATGCGCCTTCAATATCAAAAGATATAAATTCATTCAAATGTCTGTAAGTATCGTGTTTCTCGGCTCTAAATGCTGGACCAATTTCAAAAACTCTTTCCAACCCTCCCAGAACTGCTAATTGTTTGTAAAGTTGAGGTGATTGACTGAGGAAAGCCGGTGTATCAAAATACATCATAGGGAATAGATTAGTCCCTCCCTCTGATGCACTTGCAATAATCTTAGGACTATTCATTTCCATGAAACCTTCTTTGATTAAGTGTTCTCTGCCGTACTGAAGTACTTTGCTCCTTAGTTGAAACATTGCATTCACATGAGCTCTTCTCAAATCTAAATGTCTATTATCCAATCTAATATCTAATCCGATTTTAACATCATCAATTATTCCCACTGGTAATGGAGTTGCTGCTTCCGCTAATATCTGCCCTGAAGTCACATTTACTTCATATTCTGGAGGTGGCACTGGCTCGCCTTCTGCTACCTTCGGAGGCCTTTTTTGAGCCACTAAACCAGTTACTTGAATAGTTGACTCTCTAGTAGATGATTGTATTAAATCAAAAGTTTCCGGATTCATATTATCCTTTTTCAGAAATGCCTGAATATGTCCTGTACCGTCTCTTAGCATTAGGAAGCATATAGCGCCTCTACCACGTATGGTTTCTGCATATCCTGCGATACTTACTTCTTCGCCTACTAATGATGCTCCTTCACTAACAATTTGCCCTATTGTATGTGTCCTGTAAGATGTAGGTTCCCATTGGCTACTGTCTCTCATGGTTTGCCGAAGGAATACTTGGTTATGAATCAAATCTATTCTTCTTCCTCAGATGCTAATTTAGTTGCAATTAGTAAAAATGCTGTATGTCCCATTGGTTGATTCCCTGGCCTAACTCCTCCTTTACTTGCTTTACTCCATTTTCTTTCGATAATTTCTCCAGCCCATTCTATATTCAATTTTTCTTCTTCGCAACCATTCCAAGATTTTTCTAATTGTGATGAAGTTGGACAATAACATGCAATTCTTCCTCCAACTCTAAGGCAAGGAACTATTGATTTCAAGACGGTCCAAGGCTCTGCCATATCAATTATAGCGGCATCTATTTCGAAACAAATTTCTTTCACACGATCAGTAATATTAGATAAATCATCAACAATCAGATGCCAATTAGGAAACTCTGGTAGTATTTCCTCTAATCTATCCATATTTTGTTTTCCGACATCGGCATGTTCATCTCGAACTTCTACAGAAATCAGAGTCCCGCTATTTCCTAATACATTAGCTATGTTCATAGCAAGACCAGCAGAACCATGACCTCCTTCTAGTACTCGACTCCCGACTCCAATTCCTAGCCAAGAAATTAAGAAACCAGAGTCTTTTATACCTATAGTTTGAGCTCTTCTAACCATGTTACGTCGTGCTTCAGGAAGAGCTGCTTTGGCAATAGTTAGTGATTTTTGACCAACTTTTATCCTCTCACCGATCGAGTGTCCCGATAATAGTTGTTCGGAATCAAATCTTCCTAGTCCTTTTATCTTGATTTCTCCGGGTTTTTTTTGCAACAAATAGGCTCTTCCATCGTCTTCTCTTAGAGCCACCCAATCTAGGTCCTTGATTCCGGCCATTGATTCTACGCAAAGGTTTCATGATATCAAGTCATTCGATTGTAAATTAGGTTTTTTGATTCATAATAAAAACAAATCTTAGATAAGGTTATACCATATTGGTATAAGCGTTAAATTAGTGTCAAGTAACAAATTGTACAGTTCAGTCTTGGCTGCCGCCATGATATCATTGATGGTTATTATGACTCTAGGGGGTCTTTTTGATTTAGATCAGCAAGGAACTTCTCAATCTAATGAGCTTGAAAAGGAGGAATTGCCTCTTTTCGCCACCAGTCCTGGGCATACAGTATTTGGTGAATATGTAGGTGCTCATTGGTGTGGGCCTTGTATGAGTAGCGCATCCCCTTCTCTTAACAATCTGAAAACATCTAATCCGGAAGATTTCACTTATGTTTCCTTTTTCGAAGGATCTGGTACTGGGTGGCCATCTGATTCAATTGGTAGCTCAGGTTCTAGGAGAAATCATGTAATGGGCGCTTCTAGTGGTTATCCTACATTTTCTTTTGCAGATGAACAAGCAGGCTCTTGTTACAAAGTAGGTGCTGGCGGAACAAATTTCTACGATAGTGATTTTACAGCTGGTGGATGTATGTCTCCATCTTCAACAGATTTTTCTATGGAACTTTCTACTTCCTTGGACACTTCTGGAGATACGGTTACTACTGACTTAACTATCTCGTACTTAGGATCTCTCCCCTCTGTTTCAGTGTACGTATATGCTGCTGTGACTGAGCATTCCGGAGCCGAAAACTATGATGATGGATACAAACCACATCATGTTTGGAGATCTTGGTTATTGAACAGTGATAATAATGGGTTTGAACAAGTCGTTCTATCTCCTGGTTCCCCTGCTGAACTTTCTTGGGATAAACCATTGAGTACTGTTAGAGCCTCAGGTGGAAATACTCAATTTGAGAATTTTTGGCCAGTAATTGCACTTATGGATGGGCCTCATACGACTTACAATAATTTCTATGCAGCAGTTGATTTAGATATGGCTCCATTGGTAGACATAGGGATATCTGATTTTATCATTCAGGGTGATCCCGGTTTTGTTCAAGGCGACGATATTGTCTTACAGACCACTATTAGGAATAATGGTGTTGAATCATATTCAGAAGGAGGTCAAATTAGTATGTATTATCTAGATGGAGTAGAAGAACAATTAATCTCTACTTTTTCATTGAATAATAATATTGCACCTGGTTCCACTCGAATATTAACAACAAACTTTGATACTTCTTCAATTACAATGTCGCCATCTGGGACCTCCGTATTTAGGGCTAGACTTTCAGATTTAGAGGGGGATAGAATTGCAAGCAATAATTATCAAGATGTGGCAGGTTTACATGATTTACCTCCTGTCCCTATTACTCCTACCTCGGTTTCATCTCCTAATGTGAATAGAGGCAGTACTATACAATTTGAAGTTAGTGCGTTATCAAATGATTTAGTTGATACAGTTGAATCAATGTTCCCTACGCTACATTATTCAGAGGCAGGTTCAAGTTCTTGGGACGATGCATGGATTGGGAGTATTGAGATAATTGGAACTGGCGGTAATGCAAGGTACTTATTTTCAATTAATACCGAATTAACCTCAGAAGTTGGTTATTATGATCTCAGAGTAATGTGGACAGATGCCGGAGGACAAAATAGCGAGTGGTTAATTTCAGAAAATGCATTCGTGCTTCAAAACGCTCTACCATCTATTTATTCAAGTAGTGATGATCAGTATTCAGGAATGCCTACTGTTAAGGTAGATAATGAAGAAAAAGTGTCTATATTAGGTTTAATCAGCGATGCAGAGACCCCTCTTCATCTTCTAGATATTTCGAGTACAGATAATGAATTTTTGTCATGGGATCCAGTGAATCTAGAATTGTCAGTTAAATTTACACAAGTTATCAGAGATAGCCACGGTAATGCATTACCTCAAGGCATTTACTTCAATGTTGATGATGGAGATGATGTTAATTCCGGATTAATTTTATTCAATGTAATTGAGAATGGTGCTCCAAGATGGTCTCCCATTAATACACAATCATTTGATGAAGGTGGTTATGGAAGTATTACCTTCACAAATTATCTATCTGATACAAATGATGCCGGCAATCCTGTGCCTGTAGCAGGTCTCTCATTATCAATAATTGATGTGTCTGATGAAACCTTGGTCGAAGCAAATTTAAATGGTCATTCTTTATCAGTAGTTGCTTTGAATGATGATGATTTTGGAATAGTAGATATTTTAGTTAGGGCTAGTGATGGCGAGAAGTTCTCAGATACAGTAGTAACCTTCCATGTACTTAACGTAAATGATGCACCAAGAATTGATTTAACAGATATTGAAGAAATCGATATACAAACAGGAGATACTTACTCTGTCAATTTACTAGAAAGAATATCTGATGTCGATAATTCTGATGACGAAATTTGGGTAGTTGTGGAGAATCAAGTACCCGGTGCAACTCAGTGGAATCCAATAACGGGTAATTTAATCATGTCTTGGCAAGAACCTGGAATTCAGATAGTAAATGTTACTGCTGAAGATAGGCACGGATTTTCTTCTTACTCAATTATTACTGTTAATGTTGTTGACGATTTACCTTTAGTCTGGGAATATGGTTCAAGTGGGGATTTCACAATTTCTATTGATACAACTGACTATTACACAAATCCTTCAGTTACTATTACCAATGTAGGCGTTTTAGAATTATCTCAGATATCTGTATTCTGGGGCATTTGTAATTCTGTTACGGGGATATGTCACACCTCGGGTATTTCTCATAATCTAGGGCCATTTATTGTGAATCATATCAGCGGAGAAGGATTGGGTATCGGCGATTATATGACATTCACTGTTCGAGCCGTTGACCAAGATGGAATGGATAGAGTTACAGATGAAACTTACAAGATTTATGCTACACTACCTGAGTTAGTAATTGATGAAAATCCAAGTGTCGATGAAGAATCTTCAAGTACCAAATTATCTCCTTTGATGATTACAGGATTGTTAAGTTTCTTAGTACTATTTATGTTAATCTTATCTCTTTCAACAGCTTCAATCTTGAGAAGAAAAAAGAGAGTGGCTGAACAATCCCAATATACTTCACATGCTCCAATTGAATTAATGGATAAAAAAACATCAGATAATCAGTCTAGAAGGCTCCCTCCACCACCTCCAATGGTGCCTAAATTGCCTGATAGCGGCTTACCTGCGGGTTGGTCTATGGAACAGTGGCATTACTATGGAGAAGAGTATATTCGACGCCAAAAGTGAATATTTCCGCTAATGCTTCTATGACGCACCTTCAAGAAGGTCAGACTTACAGGACTAATCCCGAGGGAGTCGCTTGTCAGACGAAGTAGATGAATCATTAGCCGAGGAAAACCCTCTTGAGAGCTGGGAAGATGGTTCTGCTTTTGGTGTTGCAGAAGAAAAAGATCCAGTATGTCAGATCCCTGTTGAAGAATGGATAAAGGATGTAGATATAAATTCAACAGCAGACGTTCCGATTCCAAAAAATTTAGTCGACCAAGTGATAGGTCAAGAAGCGGCTTCAATAGTTGTGCGCAAGGCTGCAGAGCAGAGAAGGCATGTCATAATGGTTGGAGAACCCGGAACTGGTAAGTCTATGTTAGCACGTTCAATGACAGAGTTTCTTCCTAAAGAACAACTCGAGGATATCTTAGTTTATCGTAATCAAGATGATGAAAATGAACCTAAGGTAAGGACCGTCCCAGCAGGTAGAGGCTCGAGGATTATTTCCGAACGTAAAGCTTTGATTAGACAGCAAAGAGAAAGAACAAATCGCACACTGTTATTCATAGTTTTAATTGTCGGCGCAGCTTTAGTCTTAGCAACACTTTCGAGTGGCGAAATATTAACTCTAATTTTCGGTTCATTTTTATTGATATTTGGTTACTTCTTCCTTAGAGGTAGATTAACAGCAGGAGATGAAGGAAATATACCTAAACTTCTAGTTAAACATGAGCGTAATGAAGAGCCTCCATTCATCGATGCCACAGGGACTCTTGCTGGGGCTCTACTAGGAGATGTAAGACATGATCCATTTCAATCGGGTGCAGACTTAGCTACTCCTGCTCATGAAAGAGTTGAGCCTGGTGCAGTTCATAGAGCAAATAAGGGAGTACTTTACATTGATGAAATTAGAATGTTACGAATGGAAGAACAACAAGCATTACTAGTTGCTATGCAAGAAAAGGCTCTTTCAATATCAGGTCGTTCCGAGCGTTCATCAGGAGCGTTAACCAAGTCCGAACCAGTTCCTACCGATTTCATTCTAATTGCTGCTGGAAACTTGGACAGTATACAGAACATGCATCCTGCTCTTAGGAGCAGAATCAGAGGATACGGGTATGAAGTATATGTTAATACAGATATGCCGGACACTGAAAAGAATCGCCGCCGATTAATACGTTTCGTATCTCAAGAAGTTGTTAATGAGAGAAAGAAAACATCAGGTAAACCAATCCCTCATTTCGATGTTGAATCTATTGGATTAATTTTGAAGGAAGCTCAGAGACGTAGCGGCCGTAGAGGGAAATTATCTCTTAGATTGCGTGAATTAGGAGGCCTAATCCGAATTGCAGGAGATCTTGCAGTAGAAGAAAATGCAGAAATTACTACAGCATCACATGTCATTCGAGCTAGAGCAATTGCTAAACCGCTTGAACAACAAGTTGCTGACAGATATTTAGAAAGACAAGCAGATTACTCTATGATTGTGAATAAAGGTGAGAGAATTGGTAGAGTTAATGGATTAGCTGTATTAGGTGCTGATTCTGGACTTTCTGATTATTCTGGTGTAGTTCTGCCAGTAGAAGCCATGGTTACTGCTGCGCATGGTAGATCAGGACAAGTGATAGCTACTGGGGGGCTATCTGATTTAGCTAAAGAATCTGTAACAAACATCAGTGCAGTTGTCAAAAAACTAACTGGTAATGATATCAAGGACTTCGATGTTCATGTTCAATTCCCGGGAACTCACAATGTGGATGGAGATAGCGCATCGATAACTATGGCTACTGCTATCATAAGCGCCTTTGAAGGATTACCTATTGAACAGAATCTTGCAATGACCGGTTCCCTTTCAATAAGAGGGGAAGTACTCCCAATAGGTGGTGTATCTGCTAAGATAGAAGCTGCTGCTAAATCAGGTATTGGTACTATTATCATTCCTCGCTCTAATCTGCAAGACGTATTGATTGATGAGAAATACGAATCTATGGTCAATGTTATTCCTGTAGACTCATTGGATGAGGTGCTAAAACATGCCCTTGTTGGTTCAGAAGATAAAGTATCTTTAGTAGAAAGATTAGCATTAGTTATTGATACCATTTCTAATAGTGCAGACACACAACCGTCAGCCTGATTCTCCCTCAAAACTAAGAGTCAAACCTGCACGGTTGTATTATGGGAGTTAACCAGAGCAAGAATTCGCCTATGGGAATTTTGTTTCTCGTAGTTCTAATTGATATGTTAGGCTTCACAATAGTAATCCCGTTTCTAACTTACTTTATTCAAGATTTAGCTTCAGCAGAAGGGATTGTAGATATTGGAAGAAGAGACTTATGGGTAGGGATTGTAATATCTTGTTATTCTCTAGCCCAGTTTATTTTTACTCCTATTCTTGGTTCACTTAGCGATAACTATGGGCGTAGACCAATAATTATTTTCGGTTTAATTTCAAACTCGATATTTTTCATAGTATTTGGGCTATCTCAGAGTCTTTCTATGGCTCTTCTAGCTCGTTTCTTAGCAGGTGCAGGTAATGGGAATATTGCAGTAGCAAGGGCCTATATTGGAGATATAAGTGAACCTAGTGAAATATCTAGAAGAATGGGAATGATAGGTGCTGCTTTTGGTCTTGGATTTATGATAGGTCCATTTATTGGAGGTTTATTATCCGATCCAGCAACAAGTATTGGAGGTATTTTTGATACATCATTTTGGCTGAAATATCCTTATTTGTTACCCTGTATATTTTCCAGTATTCTTTCCCTAATTTCTTTATTCATGGCCATAATATGGTTGCCAGAAAGTCTTTCTAATGAATCTAGAGATATTCAATTAGAGTCTCCTTTGAAAGAAATTAGAAATATTTTCGATAATCTGATCAGTGTATTGAAATTTCCTCAGATATCTACACTAATTTTAGCCAATTTTCTTTTCATGTTTGGATTTAGTATGATGCATGGAACTTTCATACTTTTTACTGCCATGGAGATCGAAAATGGTGGCCTTGGCTTTAGTGAAATGCAGAATGGCTGGATATTTGCATTTATTGGCGTTATAGGAGTAATTATCCAAGGTGGCTTAATTGGAAAATTAACAGATAGATATAGTATGAAGAATTTAATGTTATTTGGGACTTTATTATGTGGGTTAGGAATTACCAGTTTACCTTACGTTCCATCAAGTGCTAGTTGGTTTGTTTTCCTTAGTTCAGCGGCATTGGCTACCGGAAACGCTCTTTTCTCTCCTACACAATCTTCCTTACTCACTTTTGCAACTAATGATTCCGGATATGAATTAGGAGCAGTAATGGGTGCTCAAGAAGGATATAGCGCATTAGCGAGAATAATAGGTCCTCTATTAGCAGCATATATCTGGTCAGAGACAGTTGAAGGAATTGGTTTATGGACTTACCATACCTGTTTCAGGGTGGCGGGGCTAATTTTCATTGTAGCATTAATTCTACAAATCAAAATTAAAAATAATTCACAAATGAATGGAGACATCTAAAATGATAATTCCTGCAGTAATTGCTCATGGAGGAGCAGGACCTGGCCCTTCACGTCAAGCGAATCTTGAATTGGCAATTAAAAAAGCTGCAGATATACTTATTTCTGGAGGGAATGCATTAGATGCGGCAGTTCAAGCATGTGTAATTTTGGAAGATGACCCTGTATTCAATGCAGGGACCGGTAGTGTAATGCGTACTGATGGTTCAATATTAACAGATGCTTCAATACAGACTGGTGATGGAAAAGTAGGTTTTGTTATTGCTATGGAAGATACTCCTAATCCAATTTTAGTTGCTGCCGATTTATTAGATGAAGAAATCAATGGGTTGACTTCTCATGGTGCTAGAATATGGGCCGACAACAAGGGGCATGTCAAGAGAAAAGTGGTTGGAGTTGCTCCTAAGGGGCAAATAGGCGATCCTGAGATGGAAATAACCGGAGATACTGTTGGCGTTATAGCTAGAGATAGTACTGGAATGATTGTTGTTGCTACAAGTACCGGGGGGTGTAGTTTCCGCCCACCAGGAAGAGTTGGAGATGTACCCTTACCTGGTTCCGGTTTTTGGGCAGAAGATGGCTTAGCAGTAGCTGCCACTGGAATAGGTGAAGCCATTACCAGAGCTCTTCTAAGTAACAAAGTGTATGAAAAAATAAAGGATAGTACTTATTCAATGGAAGAATCATTGAATTGGGGAATTAATGAACTGATATCATCTGAACATTCTGTTGGATTAATAGCATTAGGTCCCTCAGGGCCAGGTTTAGGAGTTTCAAATACTGATATGCCATGGGCTACATGGGAACAAGAATCTTCTCAATAAGTCATACTTTCTAGGGATGTGCTTAAGGACGGGTCATTTGTCGGCGACTTGGTGATAAAGTGTCCGACATCGAATCTCGAATCCAACAGATTGCATCCGTATTGAGTCAACTTGACGATTCTCAAGTCCCTAGGAATATACGCACTACTGCCAAAGAATCTGTGGATAAATGGCTACTAAATAAGAATAAAGAAATGGATTTGAGACTAGGGATGACTGCATCAATGCTTGATGATATCTTTAACGACCCAAATTTACCCCTTCATTTTGGACCTCTGTGTCTTCAAATTCAAACGGTAATCGAAACTCTTCTTGCCGAATCTCGACGTAAATAATCTTGATTTATTTTAGTAGTTAATTAGATAACTAGTATATTGGAAGTCAATCAGGTACTTCGGCGTTCTGTAGCCTTAGGCCTTAGATTCGTGTAACCGCACTTTCTACAGGCTCTAGGTTTAGTGCCACGATGAGTTGCAGAGCATTTCATACATATCCACTTCTTTAGAAGACGTGCTTCTGCTATACTGTGACGTTGAGCCATACAAGGCTTCCGAAATGCCTACCCTTCATAATCGCTTTGCTAAGTATTCTATGTTTTTCAACTACTTTTTTCAAGATTCTTAGACCGAACTATTCATTCGCCTTCGGCTAAGCCGAGACCTTGTGCCAGCGAATATTGTGTTAGGGGCCCAGTGGGGAGATGAAGGAAAAGGTAAGGCGATTGATCAGTTGGCACCCAACTCAACTTGGGCTGTAAGATTCCAAGGAGGTAACAATGCAGGGCATACAATAGTTCTAGGCGATACAACTTTGAAATTACATCAGATACCTTCTGGTGTGACATCTAGGGAATGTAACTTAGTACTTGGAGATGGAATGGTCATAGACCCTTGGGTACTTGAAGAAGAACTCGATAGATGGTTTTCTTTAACACAGGAAAGACCAGAAGGTAAGCGTTTATTCATCAGTGAAAGAGCTTCTGTAATTTTACCATTCCATAGGTTGTATGACTCAGCTGACAAAGTAGTTGGTACTACTGGAAGAGGAATTGGACCCGCTTATCGTGATAGGATAGAACGTGTAGGAATTCGATTCTGTGACATCAATAATGTAACAGCTGATGAAAATAAAATCTCAGAAATAGTATCTAGAATGAATAAGCAGTTAGATTCAGTCAATGTTTCCGAGAGAATAACTTCTAAAGCACTAATGTCAGACTTAAAATGGATAATGGCAAGGTATTCTGAAGCAATTAAACCAACTGGACTAATGATTGATTTCGCATTACAAAATGGTGAAAGGATTCTTCTAGAGGGTGCTCAAGGTGCTATGTTGGACATAGATCAAGGGACTTATCCTTTCGTCACATCTTCAGTAACTAGTCGTGCGAATGCAACTCATGGTGCAGGAATTCATCCAGGCCATATCGAACAATGTTTTGGAATAACTAAGGCATATACTACAAGAGTTGGAAATGGTCCTTTTCCTTCTGAATTATCTCTTGATGAGGGGCCAGGCCAACATATGGCTCAAGTAGGTCATGAATTTGGAACTACAACAGGCCGTCCACGAAGAACTGGATGGTTAGACATGGTTGCTTTGAAAGACTCTCACAGATTTAATGGATATACTGGCCTAGTAGTTACGAAATTGGATGTCTTAGGAGGACTTGATGAGATTAAAATCTGTATTGGTTATGATTTTGATGGCAAGGTAATAACATATTTTCCAACAACTTCCGAAGAAGTAGCTAGGTGTAAGCCGATTTATGAAACTCATGAAGGATTCCCAGCATTGTCGGATGAAGAATGGATTTCTATGGCAGAACGTTCTCGTTCAGAAGGTATTGGCTACGATGCAATGCCTGAGAAAGTTAGGAATATAGTGGAAAGAATTGAACAATTGTCAGGTGTTCCTGTAGTCAGTGTGGGCGTTGGACCCGATAGAAAAGCATCAATTGCAAAGGTTGACGGACCATTTGATGTACCCTCCGAAGAGGTAACGTTCTAATTCTGATGTCTTTTGGACGAGTCATGGGATTCAAATCCAGAGCTAAGAAGAAACAAAAATTAGCTTCAGCAGCCAAAGGCTCTCCAAAAAAAGAGAAAGAAGAATATTCAGGAGTAATTCGTTGCGATGTTTCTGGATGTGAAAATTGGGCTGATAAGAAAATTGGTGGACGTAAATTAGCATTTGATAGAGCAGCTGATGTATGGGGTGAAGATGGGCTTCTAGGAAACTCAAGAAGAGTTTCTGTCTGCAAATCCTGTTATAGAGAGTGGAAAAAGGCCAAGAAAGATGATCCCAATGAATGGGGTTAAACTTCTAGTATTTCTTTTAGTAACGATAAAATGCATTATCTAGCAGCGTCGTAATATGAGTCATCCAGTTAACGAACCTATCCTTGGATATTCCCCAGGAAGTAAAGAGAGAATTGAAATCCAAGCAGAACTTGATAGACAAATGAGTGAGATTATTGAGGTGCCCTGTATAATAAATGGTAAAGAAGTTTTTACAGGAAATATTACGACTCAGGTAATCCCTCATAACCATAATCACATCATTGCTCGAGTTCATCTGGCCGGTAAAGATGAGATGGAAAGTGCTTGCAAAGCAGCAGTTGATGCACAACAAAATTGGATAGATATGGGTCTAGAATCTAGGTGTGAAATTTTTGAGAAGTGTGCGGATTTATTAGCTGGTGAATGGAGAATGAAAGTCAATGCTTCTACTATGCTCAATCAATCTAAGACAGTTTTCCAAGCAGAAATAGATTCAGCCTGTGAGTTAATTGATTTTTGGCGTTTTAATTGCTATTATGCAAGAAATTTCCATGATGATTTCCAACCACTAGTTTCTCCACCAGGTGTCCAAAACTCTACAGAAATTCGACCATTAGAGGGTTTTGTTCTTTCAATAACGCCATTTAATTTCACTAGTATTGCTGCGAATCTCCCAAGTGCTCCCGCTATTGTGGGATGCACTTCTGTTTGGAAGCCAAGTAGAAATTCCTACTTGTCCAATTACGTCCTTATGCAGTTAATGATGGAAGCAGGATTGCCAGATGGTGTGATAAATTTTTTGCCGGGTTCCGGTGCCGAAATCACAGAGGCTGCATTATCAAATCCTGACTTTGCAGGTTTACATTTCACTGGCTCAACTGCAACTTTCCAAGGACTTTGGCAAGAAATTGGAATTGCTCTACCTAATCTCCGCTCTTATCCTCGAATTGTCGGTGAAACAGGAGGTAAAGACTTCGTTGTTGCTCATCCTAATTGCAATGAGCGTGGTCTATTAGTGGCATTATTACGAGGTTCATTCGAGTTCCAAGGTCAGAAGTGTTCAGCAGCTAGCAGAGCATATGTGCCTCAATCAGTTTGGTCTTCAATTAGTGAGGAATTATGTGTTGAGATTAGCAAAATAAAGATGGGGGATGCTAGAGATTTTACTAACTTTATGACTGCTGTAATTGATCAAAGATCTTTTGATAAAATTACTGGATATATTGATAGAGCTAAGGAAGATAAGTCCTGTGATGTGATTGTCGGGGGTAATTATGATGATTCAGTAGGATGGTTCATTGAACCAACAATTATCGTAACCTCTAATCCTAAATCAGAGACAATGATAGATGAGATATTTGGTCCTGTACTAACCGTTTACGTATATGAGGACAACATGTTCGATGAAGTACTAACTTTATGCGACGAATCATCTCCATACGCACTTACTGGGTCAATCTTTGCCAATGACGAATCAGATGTGCAGAAAGCATTCAATGCGCTTAGATTCACAGCAGGTAATTTCTATATTAATGACAAACCAACCGGGGCCGTAGTCGCTCAACAACCGTTTGGCGGTGCCAGAGCTAGTGGTACCAATGACAAAGCGGGTGGACCATTGAACTTGTTAAGATGGATAAGTCCACGTTCTGTTAAAAGAACATTTGAGCCACCACAAGATTGGGATTATGAATTCATGCAACCTGATAACTGAGTGAATATATTCAATAGCCTAATCTCAGTCTCGGTTAATGGGGAGCTTTTGCTGAGAGGTTACGCAAGTAACGACCCTTGGACCTGATCTGGGTAATGCCAGCGGAGGAAGAAAAAATGGACAATAATATTGCTTACGGATTGATGCTTGCCACACTAGGATTTTTTGGATATATAGGATATAATTCTGTAGTCAATAAAGAAATTAATAGTGATGAATATTTATCTGCTAGAGGTACTCAAAATTCTATGAGTATTACGCTCAGTCTTTTTGCATCAGGTATGGGTATTTGGGTTCTATTGGCTCCATCTGAGGTTGGTTATTATGGTGGTTTTTGGGATGTTTTTGGCTATGCTCTATCTGCATCAACTCCTTTCCTTTTACTTGCATATGTAGGTCCTATGGTTAGGGAGCGATTACCCGAGGGGGTCACTCTCGCCGATTACGCTAAATCTCGAGCAGGTAGACCTATGCAGATTTATGTAGGTTTAATTTCTATATTATACATGTTTACATTTCTTTTTGCGGAGTTCACTGCTATTGGTAAAGTCATGGAAATCTTAGTCGGTATGGATCCTTTAGTGCCAATGGTTGCAGTGGGCTTAGTCACTGCGGGATATACTGCTTACGGAGGGCTTCCCGCCTCTCTTGAAACTGATAAAATTCAAGCATGGGCAATCATGTTTTTGATATCTACTTTACTAGTAATATTATTTATTGGAGATATTAACAGTTTGATTTCCGATGCTAAATCGTATACTCCAGAAGATATTGAATGGGATTGGTATCATGGTAGTATTAGCGATACTTCAACTTTTAAATCTGGATTGGCACTTGTTGTAGCAATTACCGCTGCAGAAATGTTTTCTCAAGGTAACTGGCAAAGAGCTTGGGCTAGTGAAGATGAAAAATCGTTGAAAAAAGCAGCTATCACCGCTTCTCTGATTGTATTCCCCTTGATATTCATAATGGGTTTCCTGGGTACCTCTGTTGCAGGACAGGGTGCTGTCAGTGATCCTTCCGTCTCTTTCTTTTATTTGATTGAAGATATAGGCTTGTTTTTTGTGGTGGCATTCGTAATACTATCTATTGCATTGGTATGTTCTAGTGCTGACACTTTGCAAAACGCAATTATTGCTTCAATATCTAGAGACATATGTGATGACAAGATTAGTCTTAATTCGGCCAAGTATCTTACTGTCGCAATGATTCCATTAGCCATTTATTTGGCGACAGGTCCAACAATTGCTGGATTCGAATTAGATAGTGGGGGTGTTTTCGAGATTTTTCTAAGAGCTGATTTGTATGCTGCTGCAACTGTGGGTCCAGTTTTACTGACTCTTTGGGATAGAGTTTCATCAAAGGGATCTCTATTTGGTGCATTTTCTGGGCTCCTCTCAGTAGTGATATATGGTACATTGACTCAAGACTTTTCAGCCGGGATCGATTATCTCTTTTCACCTACTAATGATGCTGGTTTAGCTAATCTAGAAGTTTTCTTAAGTGCATTACTAGGATCTTCTATAGTGACTATTTTAGTATCTTATATTATGCCTGATGAAGAATAATTCCTCAATACTTGTCCTGTGTTAACTTCATATGCTTTACCTGACGAGTAATCTATATGGATAATGATTCAATCATATCTAGATTAACAATGCCTTGGAACAGATTCTGGAGAGGTTCTTGGGAGCGCCGAGAAATTCTTAATGGAAATTGGTTCCCTCTAGAGGTGTTTGTTTTCGGATTGATTTTTATCGCAGTACCATATTTTGGTTCGAATAATATTGCACATTTCTATCTTGAAGATGCTTTTTCAGTTTTCCCTGAACACTCCTATGATCGCTCTGTTCCTGTCGTTAATTGGATGATAATTCCATATGCCGCATTGTACTTATTTTACCCTACAACTTTAATCTTGACTCCTAAGGATGACAAAGGTCGTTTGGAGTTAATATCAGCAATGCAAATGCTAATTCTAGCTACCTTATTTTGTGTAATGATCTTCTTATTATTTCCAGCGGAAGTTGACATGAGGAATCAAATTGATTGGGATTCAATGAATGGTCTAGAGACAATACTCTTTGAGTTTATACATACTTCTGATAAGCCTTGGAATGCGTGGCCAAGTCTTCATATTGTTCATTCATATTGCCTTGCAAGAATGATTACTCATTGGTTAAATCACAACTATTCAGAAACTAAATGGGCGAAACCATTCATGGTATTATTGTGGGTTGAATGGACACTACTATGCATTAGTATACTCACAACCAAACAGCACTATATGTTCGATTTGTTTTCTGGTATGTTTGTAGGGTATTTCGCTTGGAGATTTTTCCAACCAACACTCGATAAAATACGATCTAGTGATGTCGATTCTATACTGGAAGAAGTCGGTTGGTCTAACTAATTGTAAACTATTGGTAAGAATGCATTAGCTGCATCTTCACAAGAGTTAGCAACATCATCAAGTCTCTGCAATACTCTGTACATGTGTACTGCTGCAAGAGGGTCATCTACTCCTTCTCTAAATACGAACCCTGCTGCACGACTTTCAACTAAGTCTGCCTCATGTTCTGCAAGATTTACTTGATGAATTAATTCTCTTAACTCAGTTCTTCCCTTCTTGGTGTATCCAGAAAGTGTTAGATCTCTCAGGTGCAAGACTGTATCTTCGTAAACTGCTGCAGTCTTTTGTACTGCCTCAGCCATCTCGATTACCATTTTTCTTGCTTCTTCATTATTGTAAAGTTCTCTGAAAGACAGTTGTTCTGCAACATTTTGTGCATAATCTGCTATCCTATCTTGTCTTCCGAGCATGTATAGGAACTCATCACTGTCGATTAATAGCTTCCAGCCTTTACTGCTAACCTTCTCTCTCAATGCATTCTTGATATCATCAGCTCTTAGCTCAGCCTCAATTGTAGCATTGATTTCTTCAGATGCATCTTCTCCCGATGCGCTCTTTTTCACAGCAGTTAACATGTGCTCAACAGTTTCCTCTACTGCCTCAGCATGAGTGTGGAATAATTCGAAAACTGTAGGGTCATATTTTCCACCGTCTGCACCAGCATCTGCTAATGCATCTTCTACAAATATTTCATCGCCACTAGTTTTCCACATGACGTATCCTACTAATAAGAATGAGATAGGAAGTACTACAATCAATTTCAATGGATCTGAGCCCATGGCGACATAGAGTGTTACTGAACCAAAACCTGCTGCTGGGAGGCTTGCTACCCATGATGCTGCAATCTTACCAAACACTTTGAAATCCACATTCTTTGCTCCTCCAGCCAAACCGACTCCTACTACTGACCCAACCAGTGTGTGAGTAGTCGATACAGGCACTGCCAGGAATGGCATTGAGAAAATCAGGATTGTAGTTGCCGCTCCAAACTCTGCAGCGAATCCTCTTGTTGGTGTAATATCGGTAATTTTAGTACCAATTGTTTCCATTACTCTCCATCCCCATGTTACTACACCAACAGCAATACCTACGGAACCTAGTAGTACCAACCAGAGTGGAACATCTACCTTAGCTGCCAAATCTCCGCCGCTAGATAGGATGTCGTAAACTGCAGCCATCGGTCCGATTGCATTAGATCTGTCATTAGCACCATGAGCGAATGCAACATATGCTGCAGTGATTATCTGTAGCCAAACGAAAATTTTCTCTACACCTTGGAACCCTTCTCCTTGCTTCTTGAAATCATAGTCTCTCAGAACATACCAAAGTATCATAGATGCAATACAGCCGATGGCAAATGCTACAATTAGAGAATTTATAGGGAACCAAGCATTTTCTGCGAATGGGTCGAAAACTCCATTCTCTTTCACTGGCAACCAGTCGTTCTTATCGGTAACCAATCTTCGTCCCAATATTTCTTTGCCTTCTATTCTTGAGATGAATCCTTTCAGTGCCTTAAATTGTAATGCTAAACCTAATGTGAAGAATGTAGGCAAGGCAAGAATCGGCGCTAACCATCTAGATCTCGCAATTGGGTCATCTGCTTCAAGAATACTCGCACGGACAATAAAGAATGTTATGAATGCAAGAATACCACCCATTAGTGGGCTTGCTACCCACGACATGACTACTTTTCTCACAACTTCCCAATCTATTAGTGAAGCATTATGTTGCACCTCTAGAACCAATCCTACACCAACTATACCGCCAATAATGGAATGAGTTGTTGAAACAGGTAATCCAAAACGAGTGGCTATTGTTAGCCAAACTGCAGCTGCCATCATTGCTGCGATGAATCCAAACATCAAATCATTTGCAAATGCGTCTGTAACTAGGGTTTCATCTGCGAGATCGATATTTAGAATACCCTTTCTAACAGTATCTGTAACTGCATCACCTGCAAAGAAAGCTCCACAGAATTCGAACACAGCAGCAATAATTACTGCTTGTCTCAATGTCAAGGCTCTGGAACCTACAGATGTCCCCATTGCATTAGCAACATCATTGGCACCTATGTTCCATGCCATGTAGGCACAAACAACAATTGCTAGCATAAGGACGACGGTCATAATCGGTTCCATGTCATTCCCGACTAATACTTGGTTTATCACTTTTAGATTATATAATCTATATAGTTAGTAATAAAAAAGCATTACTGAGTACTATCTATAATTATATATAGTGCTATTGAGTCGTCATATTATGGATTCAAAGACAGACACGAGTTCTGAAGTTAGGAAAATTCAACTAACTGGAGGTTCAACATATACCGTTAGTCTTCCTAAAAAATGGATTATAGAGCATGGTTTAGAAGCTAAAGATGAGATTAGGATTGAATGGAGACCCTCAGGAGCCCTTAGAGTAATTGCCGACACCTCAAACTTACTTAGAAAAAGGGAAGTAAAGATTGATTGTGAGATTATACCTGATCATATGATTTTTGATCATCTCATTGCTGCATATTTATCTGGTGCTGATAAAATCAAAATATCCTCAAATAATGAATTTTCCCGTATTCAAAGCAAAGTTTTTCGTGATTTTGTTCGTTCTACTCGTGGCCTTGAGATTTCTAATGATCAAGGCAATATGCTCGAAATGATTAGTTTACTAAATCCTTCAGAAATGCCATTACATTCCAGTATTAACCGGATGTATTTACTTATATCGAAACAAGTAAGAGACTTTTCAGAGGTACTTACCGGTGATAATCTAGAAATTCTGGATGACTCTAGCGACAGAGAGAATGAAGTAGATGCATTAAGGCTGTTACTTGAGAGGCAAGTAG